>ERZ795048.1086-NODE-1086-length-25758-cov-7.764113_pt1 | contig 25758 bp, 19 predicted proteins | sample MGYA00375132_ERZ795048 | MGnify/ENA primary metagenome ERZ795048 (study PRJEB30177, sample SAMN05720225) | activated sludge metagenome | isolation source: Anaerobic digester | place: Hong Kong | collected 2014-12-17 ... | reverse complement strand
GTGATTCGACTTCCTGCTTAATCACAATCACTTCACCATTATCAAGATCGAAAAACACGGGTTTTCGATCTTGCATTCGAAGCATTATTTTCCTGTCCCTGAACTCGATTCGTTTATTAAACTCCCCATTGCCGGCATCAAGAATGGTTACTTCAGACCCATTCCATTCGCCACTGACTTTTTCGTATCTACACGCGATATAGACATTTTGTTTCGTGATTTCCATTTGATAAAACAAAGGGAAAAAGGGAATATCTCTCGAGAATAATTCTTCTTCAGGATTCTTCGCCCAGTCAGCCTTATACCTCCATATAAACTTGCCGCTTGAAGAATCGAAACACCATACATAACCGAATACGGAAGACACGAATATTTTCCCTTCATCGTCAAAAATCCTTACTACATTTTCTCCTCTCATTTCAAGCGGCGTTTCCCAGTCGATATTTCCCATAAGATCCATGAAGAAAAGAGAGCTTTCCACTTGATGAGGGTCTTTATATTTGTCACATCCTCTCAAAATACCGGCTATGCCGATTGTATCGTTTCCTGTTATCCCGTCTTCCTCGTAAAACATAGCGCAGCCGAATTCTTTTTTGCGCAACTCGTTTCCAGTATTATCTGTAATAATGATTGTTGTGCTGTTGATGTCTTCGTGTTTTGTAAATCCTACGACTGCATATTTGCCTTTTCCAATATATTTAGCGATTCCATATCCATGGCCGGATTTAAGATAAGGATTGTGAATCGTTTCAATTCTCTCGCCCTCATTATCAAAAAAAGTAAATCCCACGGGAGGATATGGCGCCCGGTCTTGAATCTCTCCTATAAAATAACCTTCATCGGAAACATCAACAGGTACTTCGCCCTTATCACTCTTCCATAATAAATCTCCGTCGGAATTAAACAACATTCCTCCCTCCGCACTTGTATATTCTCCCGACCTTCCGCCTACAACCAGATACTTTTTGTATCTCGAAAAAACACCTTTCTCCTGCTTTTCTTTGTCCAGAGCTAATCTTTTTTTTATCGTCCCGGCGTCATCGTAGAAAAGTATTTCTTTCTGTGTTTCAATATTTTTGTCCGGCACGATCACAGCTTTGACGTTTCCTACAAACGGTTCTGAAGCCGTGACATTTGAATTGCTGCCTTTGTGATCATACGCTGCGAAATCAGAAACTTTTGTCTTGAAGACTTTATGCATAATTACCGATTTATCAATTGTTCCAGCCGTTGCTATTTCGACATGAGAATCGCTATTTATGACAGCTTCAACTCTTTGCTCCGGTATTATGGTTTTATCATTTTCATAATTATTTCCAGGTTCGCTGCTCGAAGTGCCTGTAAAGAGCACCGAGAATACGCACAGCGAGATTGTTGCAATCAATAATGTTTTATGTTTCATAAAACCTCTTGTTCCGAGCTTAAATAGTTTTAAGGGAATTACGGGATGGTATATGGAATTCGTGTCGGTCATCGGCATATAGTTTGCTATACGGCATTGTTATTATGATGCACACGCGGTCGCCGGCCCGGACTGTCAGTCTCCGGTCTGGTCGAGATCCATGGCATAGACTGTGCCGGTGTCTCCTCCCATGACCAGAATGCCATCCCGCGAAACTTCGATCGTATGAATGAGTTCCACTATCTCCAATTCCCATTCCTTTTTCCCGCTGTCGGCATTGACGGCATACAGTTTGTTGCCTGCAGGCACCAGGATTAAATTCCCATAGCTTGCGATATTGCTGCCTATCGCCCCATGCGTATTTAAGGACCATATTCTTTTCCCGTTATCCGGGTCTACACGCAGAAACTGTCCGTATTCAGATTTCATGAACAGCATGCCGTTATGTGTTACCGGCCGGACATGTTCCGGGTCGATGTAAATATTCTTTAGTTTCCATTTGTTTTCTCCGGTTCCGGCGTCTATGCCGTACAGTATACCTGTCCAGATTACAAACGTATTTGATACAATCTCGTTCCCGGTACTGAATACTTTGTTGCCCGGCAAATTGGATTCCCATATCTGTGAACCGGTCTTTTTATCAAGGGCGTAGATGGTTGAATCGCCTGTCAGATAGACGATATCACCGTTTATAACAGGTTCATTGGATTCAGGGTCGCCGCTTTTGAAGACCCAGATCCTGTTTCCCGTTGTTGCGTCCAGGACATGTAATCCATTTAAATGAGATGCAAATAACACGAGGCCGTCTGAATACAACGGGCCCCACACCAGCGGTTTCGTGCCGGAATGGGTCCATTTCGTTTCTCCCGTGTAAGCATCGATAGACATAACGTGTCCGTCGGAAAAACCGGCAATAACGCTGTCTCCGGTCGTCTGCGGGATTCCGGCAAATCCATTGTCGTTCACTTTCACGGACCGGATGAGTTTGCCTGTTTCTCTGTCGTAGGCATAAACATGGCTGTGTGCATAGTCGTACCCGGCAAATATGTCTTTCCCTTTTGGTGTTTCAGGAAAATCGCAACTATCACCCGGATTGAAAACGTCGAGTGTATTTCCATATTCCATGTCTAGTACATGAATTCTTCCATCGATCGTATTAACAAAAACCTTGTCGCCGGACACAAACGGCATCGCGGATTTGTCAGGCCTCCTTCCCGGGAAACATCTCCAGGATAACTGTGAATTGTCCGACCAGATATCACTTATACGCCGGGCTTTCTTTCCCTTTTTAATAACACTCAGGAAGTCTCCCGAGGCTTTTGCGGCACATGTTTTGTTCTGTATTCGATCACATAAAATCGCCAGTGCATAATTGATTTCATACAGTTCGGGGCTTTTTTTAGACAGGTCTTCCAGCAGTTCCACTGCCTCTTTCTCTTTCCCGAGTTCCGCCAGCGCTTCCGACTTCAACAGAAGTGACTCCGGTTCGCTGATTCCTTCAAAAGTCCGGTCTATGTTGAGCAAATAGAGGTCATCTGCATTCGCGAAGATTTTTCCCCCGAACTCCGAAAGAGACAGCTCTTTTCCTGTTATGTTCTTCAAGGACTTGCTCCAGAGCTTTTTTCCGCTGTCGATATCGAAAAAATGAATCCTGTTGTTCTTTGTTGCGATAGCTGCTGTTTTCCCGGAGCTCACTACGCTATCGACTATATTGCTGTCGATGTTGAAAGTCTGTCTGATATTTCTGTGTTCTCTGTCAATCAGATACACTATGTCTCCGATTACGAAGATATTCTCTTGGCTGATAACCAGATTCGAATGGCGCTCGAAATCAAAGTCAACAGACCATGTTGTTTTGCCGGTCTCGATGTTTATGGCATACAGAATTCCCGAATCGGACATTACCAGCACTTCTTCATGGAATACCAGAGGCGGCGAAAGATAATCGCATTCCAGTCTGCTTCTCCATAACACCTCACCGCTGTTTCCATCCAGTTTGTACAGGGAACCATTATCTTCTGTGATAAATACATTCCCGTCATGAACGATAAAGCTGTCCAGGTGTTTCTTTTTGTTCTTTGAAACCCACAGCTTTTTGCCTGTGAGCCTGTCGAGGGCACGTATCTTTTCTTTTTTCCCTCCGTTGAATACCCTGTCACCGTCGATTATGCTGATGTCTCCCCCGTCGATATATTTCCAAATTTCTTTTCCCGTCAGGGCATCTATCGCTACTATCCAGTTTGAATTATCCGCAATTACAACGTTGTCCGAAACATCCTGTATTCTCAATAATGATTCCATTTCATTTATATATGACCATGATGTGGAATCCCAATTATCATGTCTGCTGACTGCTTCCACCAGGCCTTTTGAGCAATCGTCATATCCAGATATTCCCGGATAGCATGTGCTCAGGTAAATCGTATCATTGATTATGTGCGGGGAATCCAGTGTGTCGTTACTCAGGTCATTCGTCCAGTTTTCTTTACCGGTATCTTTATCCACTGCTGTAAGGGAGACATATTTGCAATTATATTGTGGATATCCGGGATAGCCCGATATCTCGTAGTATTTACAGACATTGAACACGAGCTCATTGTTCAGTAAAGCCGGTTTTCCTTTAATATAACCGTCGGTTGCATATCGCCAGAGGAAATCTTTGTTCCTGTTCAATTCCGTGAACCTGTCGATGACGTTTAAGCCTTCTTCGCATTTATCCTTGATACCCTCGCCCCTGCATCGGGAAATCAACGCGCTTGCAAGGTTATAGTCCGCAACGTCTATGTCAGGGCTCTCCGCATCGGCCCGGGCCGCAGCCTCCCACTTTTCTCCAGCCTCTTTTTTTGATGTCCCCGCCGTTTCTTCATAGTGCATTTTATATAAACTGTTCCTGATGATATGGCCTCCGGTGTAGCCCGGATCGATCCGGAGGGCCTTCTGTATGTTTTCCAGTCCGAGTTTGGAATTTCTCGAATCAAGCGCCATGAGCGCCGCGGCGCCATATTTAAATGTCATAAGGTCGTTGAAAGGAGCAGTTTCGATTTTCACAGGGTAGTCTGCGTCGTACGATTTGTTTCCGAACAGTCTGAACGAAGCGATTTCCTTTGCAATATCAGCCAGCATGGAATTCAACTCTTCGCCGTTTCCTACAACACCGGATTTCTTAATTACATCGTTCTCGTATATCGTTCCGTCATTCGTATCGACGATATGGCAGCTTATCTCAACCGAGGTGCCTTTATGGTTCCAGGCGCCATGCATGCGTATGGTTCCAGTTATAAAGTAATCGATGTTTTCATTCCCGAGCAGACCGGCGATTTCTCCGGTCGGTTCCGTTCCCCTGGTAATATGGCTCAAATCCCGTCTGTCATACACTCTCAGCCGGCCGAATCCCGCTCCCGCCAGTTTCTCGCTCAAACTTTCGCTGATCCCGTAACCTATCCAGTTGCTTTTCTCTTCATCATCGGCCACAGTATCAAAATCAACTACAGCGATCGTGAAATGCTTGCGAGGAATATTTCTGCTTTCGCGAACAATTCTTTCTCCTGTTAAGCAGTTGTAACAGTGTAGTCCCATGACAAGTATAATCAGGAACATTGCAATCATACGCAGGTTCTTCAACATGGCATCCTGTCTCTTTAGCAACTATGGTTATCGTGTCCGATTATATCTGAAAATTGCCGGGAAGAAAAGTTAAAATACCGATATGATTCAGGGGCTGTTTAGTGAACTGGGGTGCCGCGACTAAATGTGCGGGTGGTTAAAAGAGGGTAAGTGCGCCGAGGTTCGGCATTAAATTTTGTGTTGGGAAGTCTGATCTCCGGCGGAATGCGGGATAATAATATAACACGCGGTAAAAAATTAATAGCGGCGGGGAACTGGTCTAATGTGCGGAATAATAGGATACACGGGAAGCAGTAATGCGGCGGATATAATTCTGGCGGGTCTTCAGAGGCTGGAGTACCGGGGCTACGATTCCGCCGGGGTTGCGGTCGTGCTTGACGGCAGGATCGAGCGGCGGCGTGCGGAGGGCAAGCTGATCAAGCTCGCGGATGCGCTTCGCGACAGGTCGATTGAAGGCTCGACGGGGATCGGGCACACGCGCTGGGCGACGCACGGCAGGCCGACTGAGTTCAACGCTCATCCGCATATCGACTGCACGGGCAATATCAGTGTCGTCCATAACGGGATCATCGAGAACTATCTCAAGCTGAAAGAAGGACTCATCGCGCAGGGGCACGAGTTTCGCTCGCAGACCGACACCGAGGTGCTGGCTCATCTGATAGAGTCCGAACTCGGCGGCAATGGTGGCGATGTGGTCGATGCGCTGCGGGGGGCGCTCAAGCGTGTCGAGGGCGCGTATGCGATAGGCGTTATCTGCGCGGGTGAGCCGGACACGCTGTACGCGGCGCGAAAGAGCAGTCCGCTGATTCTGGGGCTCGGCGACGGCGAGAATTTCATCGCGTCGGATGTGCCGGCGATTCTTCCGTACACGCGCAGCATTATCTATCTCGATGACGAGGAGGTCGCGGTAATAAAAAAGGACAGCGTGGTCATCGAGGACCTGGACGGCAACGAGATAGAGAAGGAAGTGGAGCAGATAGAGTGGAACCCGGTGCTGGCGGAGAAGGGCGGGTATCCGCATTTTATGCTCAAGGAGATTCATGAGCAGCCGCAGGTGATCAGGAACACGATCGGCGGCAGGACCGACGAGGAGAGCGCGAAGATATATCTCGACGAGGTAGGGCTGGACGTCGAAAAGGTGAGGCGGCTCAGGAATATGTATATAATAGGTTGCGGAACGGCATATTACGCCGGGGTCGTCGGCAAGTATATGATCGAAAAGCTGGCCGGGATTCACGTGGATGTGGATATGGCGTCGGAGTTCAGGTATCGCAACCCGATGGTGGATGAGAATACGCTCGTGATTGTGATCAGCCAGAGCGGGGAGACGGCGGACACGCTTGCGGCGCTGCGGATGGCGAAGGAGCGCGGGGCGACAGTGATCGGGATCGTGAACGTGAAGGGCAGCTCGATCGCGCGTGAAGTCGATGGGGTGCTGTATATCCATGCCGGGCCGGAGATCGGGGTGGCGTCGACCAAGGCGTATGTCGCGATGCTGATTGCGGAACTGCTGCTCAGCATCCAGTTCGGGCGCATGCGCGAGCTGGTGACGGTTCCGCAGGCGAGGGAGCTGATCCACCTGCTCAAGGAACTGCCGCAGAAGATCGAGCTGGTGCTCGAACAGGCGCCGCAGATGGAGCGGATCGCCGAGCGGTTCTGCGAGTGCGGGAATTTTCTGTATCTCGGTCGCGGGATAAATTTTCCGACGGCGATGGAGGGCGCGCTTAAGCTGAAGGAGATATCGTACATCCACGCGGAGGCATACGCGGCGGGCGAGATGAAGCACGGGCCGATCGCGCTGATCGATAAACGGATGCCGGTTGTCGCAATTGCGACGCAGAGCGGAACGGGCGACAAGATGATTTCGAATATGCAGGAGGTTATCGCGCGCGAGGGTATGGTGATCGCGATCGCGACAGAGGGCGATGAACGGATAAAGGAATACACGGATTACATAATCAGGGTGCCCGACCCCGGCGACGAGTCGCTGTCCCCGATAATCAATGTTGTGCCGTTGCAGTTGCTGGCGTACAAGATTGCGATCGAGCGGGGGTCTGATGTCGACCAGCCCCGCAATCTCGCGAAATCGGTTACGGTGGAGTGAAAAGAGCGGTTGCTGTTTGTGTGTGTGCCTCCGGCGGCTCAAGGGGCGCTTTGGAAAAAGCCGCCCCTTAAACCGGATTTCTCAGAGAGAAATCCGGAAAACCGCGATAAGGCCAATCCTGCTGCGCCGGGTGACATGCACAAGCTTTGCTCTGTGCATGAATCAGCAAAGATCGGTCGGTCACATACGCAACAGTATGATCCCTCACCACTCACTTGCTGTTCCTTGTATTATCAGCCTTATCACGATTATTAACCTGCGCTGGTGAGAAATGCAGGTTAAGAATTCCCGCAAAACTTTTCGGCAGGCTGGCCTGCTCTTTGTCCTTTGCGGAATTCCCGGGCGCGGGATTTATTTCCCGCCGCTTGTATTTTCAAGAAGTGTCCTGATGTTTTCGAAGGGAACGTCGGGGCCGATCTCAGCATTGAGAATAAGCCCGCCGGAATATTTGCCAAGGTGTTTTATGACACTCTGCACATGGTTCCTGATATCTTCAGTTGTTCCATGCGGCAGGATATGCTGCCTGTCGAGGTCCGTGTGGAAAGTGATCTTTCCGCCAAACCTTTCGGCGAGATTCTCTTCTCCCATCAGTTTTACCTGGCAGTTCAGGGCATCCACGCCGATCTCTATGAAATCGTCTATGATGTCCAGGATAAATCCGTCCGAATGAAAGAAAATGGTTTTCTGATATTCTTTTACGACATCGAACATTTTACGATATACGGGCTTGAATATCTCTCTCCATTTAACAGGATTGATAAAAAGCGATTTTTGAGCGCCCCAGTCGTCCGAAAACCAGATACCATCTATGTCGTCGTGAAGCTCGTCGAGAACTATCCTGAGATGGGCCGTATTCCATTCCGCCACCCTGTCGAGCAGGATTAAATACTCTTTCTCCCCGAGCGCCATGTCCATTAAAAGATTCTGCATTCCCCGAAGGAAGTGCATTCGCTCGAACGTTCTTATGAAATCGACGCAGGTGTATTTGTTTTCTCGCACCGAGCGGGCCGTGATGCTTTTCAGTTGTTGCAGTGTTATCTCGCCATCCGACGGATCGGGGAATGGATGCTCGCCGAGGGCTTTCCAGTCTCCGAGCGGGGGAGTCAGAACCTGACCCAGAATCCCTTCCTGTTCCTGTGTCCAGACAGCTCCGAAGCAATCTGTGTAGACTCCTTTTCTATGCGACGGCGGCAAAGCGCCATCCGGTTCCGGCTCCATGTGGTCTGGGAAATCTTTCGGGAATTCCGCCAGCAGTGCGGCCAGTTCCCCCCCGTATTTTAAATGAGTAGCCGGCAGTATCCAGTAGTCAATCGGAATCCTTTCCGGCCCGCGAAAATTTACCGCGCTGTCAACGATCTCTCTCGATGTCATCATAGAATCCCTGCCCGTAAGACAGATTTGTACTGCGACTGCTGATTACGGGCATTGTATCATGGCAGGTGAGAAGTGTGAAGAATGAATCATTCTTCGACGGTAAAGGAACTGTTGAACGGAGGCATGGTGTTGCCTGCGTAGTCTATGGCGAATATCTCGATGTAGTACTCGCCGGGGTCGAGCCTGCCCACGGGTGCGGCAAGCTGTTGTTTTCCGTCGTGATAGTATGTCGTTATCGGGGCACCGTTCAGATAAGTCAGAACGCCTTTCGAGTCCACACCGGTTCCTTTGCCCGGCCCGTCTTCGAACTGCGCCCTGATTGAACCGAAATCCGGTTTCACAACCTCGCCGTCGGATGGATAAATACTGATAACAACGGGTGGCTCGTTGTCTTCCCCGGGAGCGGTATTATCCTCGAATTCGAGAAATTCTTTTTCGATCTTTTCTTCCTTGAAGTTGCTCAGGGGAGGCAGCTTTGCGCCTTTGCCGACAAGATAGTTGTAAGCCTGTTTGAGATGGTAAGGACAGAAATAAGAGTTTCTCACATCGAGTTCGGCGAGATCCCGGACATCTTTCATTGCGCAGGAATTGTACAGGCAGTGTTCTATCCAGAAAAGGTGTCCCATTTCGTGTACGCTTTCGTTCAGCACCCTGGCTCTGAACCTGTACCAGCTAACATCCTTCAACCGGTGCGTGGAGACCACCGCGGCGTTCTGGTGCGGATTGCCGACCCCGTTGACGTTTATACGGCCTACAAAAATGGATTCTTCGACGAACCCGATAATCCCGAAACTGTCGTCCGGGTTCATTTTTTCGAGAAGGTCGAGAATTGTGCCGGCGTAGTACCGGTTTCTCGCTTTGACGAACGCTTCGGGAGGGACCTCGACATCTTCGGCGAGCAGAACCACGGGGATGTCGAAAAGTTTTTTTGAAAGCATGGGGAGCAGATCATCGACAAGCTTTTTTTCGACGCCTTTGAACCTAACCGCGTAAAACTGTACCGGCGCCGATGCTTCCTCCGGCATGGAATCTTCTACCATCGGCAACTCCGTATCGGGGATATCCGTGACATCCGCGAAAACCGAAACCGGCGACGCCAGCAGCAGCAATATGAGTATTGTTTTGAGAATTCTGATCATAACACCCGGCACACCTGTTCTTCGCTACATTAATTATATAATATTATCGAAAAAGTTCTATCCCGGATTTCTCATAGAGAAATCCGGAAAACCGCGATAAGGCCAATTCTACTGCGTCACAGCGGCGATTCGGGATCGGTCACATACGCAACAGTATGCTCCCTCGCCACTCACTTGCTGTTCCTTCGAAAAACGAAGGATTGGGGGCTCGGGCAGACCTCGCCCCGCCTGAAGACATTCTCCTCAGGAGAATCCGGCTTCACGATTTTACACCTGCACTGGTGAGAAATGCAGGCTAAGAATCTATCTCAAACCACCCATGAAGTCTCTCCCATGGCCGTCTTGGCCCCCGGGAAATCTTAATTGAACGGTATTGAGGCTGACATGATTCGGTACATGGAATTCATTTCGGATTCACAATGTGTCCAGTAGATTCCGCAGGTTTGCGGAGGTATGAACGACAGTTGGCTTGAACCCGAGCGCGGCCCAGAACTTTTCGGCTTCCGTGTTTTTGTAAACGTAACCCATTGTGACCTGCTCGATATCGTGCTTTTCGAAAAACCGGCAGGCGAGTTTGACGAGTTTTCTGCCGATGCCGTTCATTCTCGCGTCTTCTACAATGTACAGCCAGTGAATGTGCCCGTAACTGGAAGGCACGCGATATGAATCCGACACCGCCTCGGCCATCATCATTCCGACCGGCTCGCCGGTTTTCGTTTCGGCGACAGCTATGTAGCAGTTGCTTTTTCTGAGCCGGGCGGAAATCTCCGGCATGACCAGCCTCAGTCCACGGGGTGAAAATCGCGGTGCTTCAGGGTCTCGTACTTCGAGATGTTTTTGAAGCGCGAGCCGCATTTCGACAAGCAGAGGGATGTCTTCATCCGTGGCTTTTCTGAGAACAACGTCCAGCATTCGTTGCCGCCTTCATAGTTATTTGAATTCGAGTTCAGTTGAATAAATATTGCTTCCGGCGATCTGCCCGCCGATCCAGCTCCAGTCGAACCCGTCTATGTTGGAACTGTAGTTGTACACCAGGTATTTGTCGGCACCGGTTTTAACGACGCCCGCATAGGCGGTGTCGCCGCAGGATGGGAAATCCATGATCGGAACAAGTTCGAGATTGTTTTTATCTACCCTGTACAGGGCTGTTCTTTTGCGGGTCAGCGAGTATCTCAGCAGATACCAGAGAGACCGCATATTTTCGGGAAGGAGCGTCGAGCTGCGGTTATATTTTCCCGCCACGTTTCTGCGGGCTATGACATAGAAGTCGGCTCCGTGCCGGAACATTACGGCAGAATCATATTTGTATTCGGTGAGTTTGCATTCCCACGCGGAAATGTCTTCTTTCGGCGCGAAGCAGACGCCGCCGCCGAGCATTTCGAGCCTGATGGTCGCGTACAGGTTTCCCTCGTCGTCGAACTCGAACTCGCCTTCCTCGGCGCTGTACTTCGAATACGCTTCTTTGCCGTTGACCATCCGCCAGTTGTAGCCGTCGTCGGATTCCAGCAGCCTGAGATGGCCCGGCTCGGACTGGTTAGTGTAAAGCCCGACACCGTAATAGACGCTCATATATGCTTTGCCGTTGTGCTCTTTCGCCCTCCATACAACGTATCCGGGCTCGTAGATCGGTTTCGGTTCTGTCCATTCACCTTTTGACACGAATTCCGAAGCGTACATGTGGTCGGGCTGGAAAGCCAGCGGGTTGGTGCCGCCCTGGAAGCAGTAGAGAAAAAGTTTGTCCCTGAAAACGAGGAATCTCGGTTCGCGCAGGTCCGCTCCCATTTTGAATTCCGTCTCGTATTCCCAGTTGTTAGCGTCGCCGGAGCTCAATACGTACAGGATGGTTTGCGTGGAAGCGAAATGTGTCGGCGCGCTCCTGAACGAGAAATAATACCTGTCTTTGAATTTAACGATATCGAGATTGTTGTTCGAGCTGTGAAGTTTCAGGCTGTCCGGAATCGTGTCGCCGGGAGCTATGCCCGGAACGATGTTCTTGAGCGGGGTGAAGCTGATGTTTTCCGCCGCGCCGGTGTCGAACGTCGTGGGTTCTTCAGTGAACTGGAGAACGGCGGCGGTTCCGAAGATAATGAGTAAAGGAGCGACTATGATAACGACGATTGCCGTTAAGATGAAACCTGTTAATGAAATTCCGTTTTGTTTTCTATCCATTGGAAGTCCCTCCCGGGAAAAAAAGAACAATCGAAAGAGCCGGAATCATCGCCCGATAAGTTCAAAAGAGAATCATGAAAAATCGTTTGATTCGCGGGCCACGTATCTCAGCCGGAATCGCGGCGGGTGAGCGATCACGCAGGTCACGGAACAGTTCGGCATGAATCCCAGGTTGGGAGTGGCGAGAATGCGGTTCAGCGGGTTTCTGTCGATGAGTTCGAGGAGGAGGGCGCCGAGAAAAAAGTTGTGGGCAACGGCCAGCACGCGGCGTTCCGGCCTTGCGGCAAGAGTGTCGAGCACGAAAGCGCTCCGGGCCTTAAGCTCGTCTTTTGTTTCGAATCCCGGTAGCCCGAAATTCGCCCAGAGGTTGAACGCGACGAACACGCCGCCCTGCATTGCGCGGTCCCAGATTTTTTCGCCGGAAGGCAGTTGCTTGATCCTGTCGGCGGCATTGCTTTGAAGCTCGAGGCTGCTCATGGTGTCACGCTCGACGAGGACTTCGCGCATTTCGGGGATTTCATGGATCTCCAGCCCGAGGTGCTCCGCGGTCGGGACGGCTGTCATGGTAGACCTTGTAAGACCGCTCGAAAAAATCGCTTCGGGCCGGATGTTGTTTTCGATGACCCAGTCGCAGAGCGCATCCGCCTGCCGTTCGCCTGTTTCGGAAAGGGGGTTGTCCAGAAACCCTTCCTGCTGGATGTTCATATCGTCGAAGGCAACGCCGCCGACATTGTCCAGCGATTCTCCATGACGAACAAAATATATCTCGGTAGCCATAAGATTCTCCTGTAAAAAAGCCCGTGCGGGGCGTGATATATATCAGTACATAACGGAAATGATTTCAAGCCGCATCAATCGGCCAATCACAAGGAGCGCTTCGGTCAGGTTGTTGTAAATCTTGAACCGTTCCTCGATTCCCAGCATATTAAAAACATTTCTAACGTTTTTCTGTGGGTTGCACAACATAAGCGTTCCGAACTTGTTTTCGATTATTGACGCAAGCTTGATGATCAGACCGATGCCCGCGCTGTCGATGAACTGGACTTTATTGAAGTCGATTATAAAATTACGGCATTTCTTCGAAATCAGTTCGCTGATCAATAGTTCGAGTTCGGTGTCCTCGTGGTTGACCAGCTCGCCTTCAAGCCTTATTACAATTACTGGTGGTTCATCTATCCTTGGCAGGTTTTGATCCATATTATGCGGGATACCGGTTCGCCCTAATTCAGCTCAGGTGGAACTTTTCTTCAGGTTTATTTTTGTGTTTGACCCATTTCGCTATCTCTGAAAGTCTGAATCTGATTAATTCTCCGTTGACGAGAACGTATGGAATTCGCCTGTACTGAACCCACTCGACAAGGATACGCTTATCAACATTCAGAAGTTTAGCCATGTCATCTATGTTGTAGAGTTTTTCTTTGTGTTCAGGTTTGTTTTTTGACGGAGCGCTTTTTTTGCTTTGTGCCATGCCGTTCTCCTCAATGGCCCGGATTTTAATGTATTCTATCATTATAGTTTTATTTGATCAACAAATGAAAAACGAGTTTTTATGATCGGTCTTTTCCGTTCATTCTCTTAATGAAAGACTGCTTGAACCTGAAATCATTTTCCCGGTCGATTTCGCAAAGGCCTTCTCTGATGAGATGCCAGTTGATGTTGGTCCTGTTCGCGGCGTGAAGATAAACCGGGAGAGGTTCGTCTGAACACTGTTTCGAGGTGTCATCGATTTTGAAATAAACACCGGACCGGCCCTTTTTGAGGATGAAGCCGGAAACTTCATTATAGCTCGCCTTCCCGCCGGCAACGCCCGCGAGCCTTACGCTCGTGCCGTCGCTCAGCTCCACCACGAAATTTTCTTTTATCTCTTTTATCCTCAGCAGTTCGGGCAGTTTCTTTTTTTCTATCGCTTCGTCCGGCAGTCTTTGAATGTCCAGGTAATCGTCGCACAGGTAAGGCAGCCGTTTTTTCGCGGCTTCAATTTCTTCCGGGGTGATGTTTTTTTTCTCCTGCGACAGAACGGCGTTTTTCTGCTTTTTCAGTCTGTCAACGGCGGTATTTAAAAAATCGGGGTTGATCTCGTACCCGATGCTGTTTCTGCCCAGCCGCGCGGCTGCGAGCGCTGTTGTTCCGCTGCCGAGAAACGGGTCGAGCACGGTGTCGCCGTGGAAAGTGAACATGCGGATCAGGCGGGTGGGGAGTTCGGGTGGGAACGGCGCGGGATGGAGGGTCTGCCTTTCGGGGGTCAGGCTCCAGTGACCGGTGAAGAATGTTTTCCATTCTTCCGGCGACATTCTGGATTTTTCTTTTACGGCTCGATCACGGCGCGGCGGAGCGCCTTTTTTCCTGAACAGCAGGATGTATTCATAATCGAACTTCGGAACGCCGCCGGGCGGGAAGGGGAAGCTGCCCATCAGCGCGCCGCCGCCGCTCGTGGATGTGTTTGTCACTTTCTGCCAGATTATGGTTCCGCGGTAATCCGTTCCCATGTGCTCGAAGGCCCGGATGATCTCGGATTGTATGGAAATAACCTTGAATCTTCCGTACTCCGCGGCCCGGGCGTACTGGTCCCCGATGTTAACAGCCGCGACTCCGCCGGGCTGCAGAACCCGCACAGTTTCCAGCCACACGAGATTCAGGTTATCGATGTACGACGGAAAAGAGTCGTATCTACCTATCTGAGATTTGTCATTATAATCTTTGATCTGCCAGTATGGAGGACTGGTAACCATAAGCGAGATCGATTTGTCCTGTATACCCGACATAATTCTTGAATCACAGAGAAAGAATTTGTGACATGTTGAAGCGGCGTTGTGCTTATTATCGTCGAACGCGGAAATGTCATTTTTAAAAAGAGGCATACAGGCAACCGGTGTTTATGATAGCACATTCCGGCTGATTTTGTCCGGGGTATAGAGCTGACGGCAGCCGAATAATGGTTGAGACCCTGATTTAATGGGTATATGGATAATGGAAGATACACGGCAAAAGGGGTGATCCGAAATGTTAAGAGTGGAACTCCATAATGAATCCGGTGTTAATATCATTAAGTTGTCGGGAGATTTGTCGCATGACACAATCCAGCAGTTGCAGCAGGATATCGAATATGCGGTGGAAGGCAACAGCGGTTCAGTTATATTTGACATGTCGGACCTGGATTTCGTGGACAGCAAGGGAGCCGGGTTTCTCGTGAGATACAGCAACAGTTTGCAGGGAAGGAAAGTCGGGCTGGCGAATTTACCGGATAATATCAGGAATGTGTTGATGAGGTTGAACATAGTAGAACAATTCAGGACTTTCAGTTCGTTGGGAGATGCAGTAAGACGTATCTGAAAAACAGGGTGTATGGAAGCAGGAAAATAAATCATACACTTTCCCGTCCGGCCATAATAATATCCAAAAAACGCCTGTTATAAAAGGCGTTTTTTGTTTTTAACAGGCGTTTTCCGGGTATAACTAGGATAGAAAGGTGGTGAGGTACGATGAAACGGACAATCAGAACATCATTCATGATTATTGGTATCATGATGGCGGGTGCCGGGGCGGCGGCAACGGAATTCTGGGAGCATTATGCGGACTATATTACGTATAATTATGTAGTCAAGGCGGGTGCGGTTCCGGAGGTTGGAATCAATCAACGGCTGACTTCTCATGAAGTGCTTTCTGTTGCGACAAAATCATTTTCACAGAGTTTCGGAATAAGAATTGCCGAAGTCGCGAAGGATCATCGTGCCCTCCTGCTTGTCTGTATGTTTTCCAGCGAGCCAGAAAGATGCTACGTCGATAATGTCATACAGACGACTTTCGACGAGATAAAACTGTTGAAAGCCCCCGGTTTTTCGCAGAGATTCATCAAGAAGTTCGGGAAGTATTACACGACATCGTTTGCAAAACCCAAGTCGGTGAAAGGGGTTGCTTCAAGGGCTGAGAATACACCAAGATGGAAGGTTTTCAATCCGAAATATGGTTTCGCTCTCAATGATATGGAGTTCATGGTGGTGTCGCCGTTCTATTCGTTCTACAACATTTATGTCGAGCCGGGTTGGGGATCGGTGCATGGCGCTTCCTTGAGCCTTATGAAGAACCGGCTTGCGATTAATGTCGACAGGGAAGGTGCATCCCTGGGGATTTTCTGCAGGCATAAATTCAGATTGCTTAAAGAGTTCAAGCTGACGATTCACCCGGAAGGCGAATTCATGATAGACAATGTTTTCATAATGTGGTGATTCAAATAACCGGGACTGTTGAGGAAGCTCCGGAGCATGTCTCTTGTCCTGTCATTGCAGCCCGGCCCGAAAGGCTCAACCCCTGGCCGTCCCGGCCCCCTGGATTCCCGATCTCGGTCGAGAATGACGGCAGGCACCGCCTGCTCTTTGTCCTTTTACATACTCACTTCGTATACGGCTCAATCTTGAAAACACCCTGATGTATCTTTATGTTATTGCCGCGATGATTGGTTATGTGGCAGTGAAAAAATCAGATCGAGTGTTTCTTGGGATGCACGACCCCGCCGTCGTCGATGATGCTTCGGCCTTTGAAATCCGCGGCTCTAACGTCGGGATAGATCAGACAGTTTCTGCCTATGAGGGTGTTATCCGGGATTTCGGATTCCATACCGATCATAGTGATGTTCGAGTTAAGGCTTTCTGGTGTCTCGATGTTGGCGCGCGCTTCGCCGTAGCCGCCGATCACGCAGTTGCGTCCGATGTTGGGTTTGTTCTCGAGATGCTGCTGGCGGGAAACCGTGTCGATTATCGATCTTCGGATGACAGTGCCGGCCCCGATATGGTTATTGGGCATGATGAGGGATTCGTAGACTTCCGCGCCCTTGTCTATCCTCACGTGAGGGAAAATAATCGAGCGCTCGACGTGTCCGTCGATGAGCGAAGCCTGTGTAATTATCGAATTCTTTACAGATCCGTATTCGCAGATTTTTGCCGGCGGCTCGAACCTGAGTCTCGATCGCAGCGGGTTTTTAACATCGTAAAGATTTATCTCGGGCATGATTTTGATAAGTTCGAGGTTGGCATCGAAGTATTCCTGTACTGTCCCAACGTCGCGCCAGTACCCTTCGAACGGGAAAGCGAGAACGCGGTCCTGCCCGATCATTCGCGGCAGCATCCCGAAGGTGAAGCTTATGGGATTATCGCCCATGATTTTTGTTTCTTCCACAATACGCCTTATGAGAACATCGAGCGTGAAGATATAAATTCCCATAGATGCGAAAGTGGTGTCTATCTGCCCCTGGGGTTTCTCGATATAGTGTGTGATTTCATTGCCTTCGTTGACTTTCATCATACCGAAATGGTGAGCTTTTCGCGGCTCGACATTTGTCCCCATTATGGTCAGGTCGGCTTTATGTGATTCGTGAAAGTCAATCATTTCCCTGTAGTTGATCAGCGAGACGTAATCGCCGGGCACGATGAGGACATACAGAGGGTTTTTGTCCAGTATGTAATCCAGCCGCTTGAATATTGCGTCGGCCGGGCTCCTGTAGTGTTCCTGTGCCCGGTGCGGGAACAGAATGTCGATGCTGGTTATGCTGCGGTCTATGTTCCATGCGAACGAGAGGTGCTTGAGCATTGAATCAGGCTGGTACTGCAACAGCAGCCCGATATCTTTTATTCCTGAATTGACAATGTTGCTGAGGACGAAATCGATTATCCTGTACATTCCGCCGAAAAGGACAACGGGTTTGGCTCTTCGGTGTGTCAGCGCCGAAAGCCTGCCGCCTTCTCCGCCGGCAAGCACCATGCTCAGTACATTTCTCATTAAAGTTCTCCGCAGTTGCTCAGGACCGTGAATCGAAATTATATCATAATGGAAAACATTTATCTAATTTACAGAGAAAGAGGCGTGCATATAGTATAGGTCTGGCACCGGCAAGGCGGGCGATTCGACACGTTCTGACTGCGCTCACGGCAGGGGATATTTCTTAATTGCAATATTCCTGAATGTAAGGATCGAAGTTCAGTGAGTCGAAACCCAGCATGGAAGAAATGCTTTCGGCGCGATGTTTTTGCCCGAGCGACCAGAGGTTTACAAGCAGTTCGCCGGCTTCGGGGCTGGAGAACCATTCGAGCCCGTATTTTTTTTCCAGAATCTGGCGTATCTGGATTTCGAGCATCCATGACCGCAGGTATCTGGCGCAGTAAAAATGGCTGTCGAGATCCTGGATGAAAGTTTCTCTGAAATATTTGACGCCGGTGGAGAGCGAGAGGAAATCTTCGTAGATAGAAGCGCATTCCTCCATGGTTCTTTTGCCGGAATGGAATTCGAGTTCGTACAGGAGTTTCGCGCAGTAGCGGCGGAGCATGAAAAGCTCGAAAAATTTCATGTATCTAATGAAAACGTCCGAGTCGGAAATGCCGAGATGTTTTTCCAGCCACAACGGGTTGAAGACGAGATGTTCGAGAGTGCCGGCGTAGGCTTCCGTAACGGAATTGTCGCCGAGGTGCCGGGCGGCAAGCGTGAGTTCAGGATCAGTGTAAGCGAAGTGAAGCGTGTGCCCGAGTTCGTGAAGGAAGCTTGTGTAGTCATCGACCCCGCCATGCGGCATGATCACGAGGTAGATTTCGCGCGGCACGTGAACGGGGCAGCAGAAAGCGCGCGGCGATTTGAATTCCCTGGGTTCGATGTCGATGTTTATAAAGGGATTGTTTTCAGCGTCAATGCCCATCGAGCGGATGGTCTGCCACGCGGCGGGCAGCATTTTGTTTGCGGGGAACATGCCGTCGAACATGTCGGCGCGCCGGATGTAGGCGATATCGTACTGGGCGAGATCGCCGACCGGGACACCGGTCATTTTTGCGGCGTGGAAATCGAGTTCCCGGAAATATATGTCCTCGGTATCGCGGATCAGCTTCATGCACTCCTTTTTTATGCTGTTAAGCTTGATTCCTTCTATAGTCTCGAAGAAATCTATGTAGCTGTCGTATCCGAACTGTTTCGTCATCCGGTGCGTTTCCAGCATGATGTCTATGCTGAGCGGATTGAGTGTGGTATCCAGGATTTCTCTTTTAACGGCGTCGATGGCGGCTCTTTTTATCCGGTCCGGTTCGTTGGCCACGAGGATGGGCAGGTTGCGGAACGGCACATGGTCGCCGTCTATGTCCACGGTTATGTTGAGCTCCATTGTTATGATATGATCCGTTTTTTCGCGCAGCGCTTTGTCGATGATCATAGACAGGATGAAAGACAGGTATTCCGCCTGCTCTGAATGATCTATGCCCGAGGCTTTCAGTTCGGATAAAGAATCATGAGAGATAAGGTTTGAAGCATTCTCGAAAATCTCGGAGAAGTTTGCTTCGGTCTTGAGACCCGCTCCCGTCAGGTATGCCTCGCGTTCGAGATCGCTTATGAAAGATTCGAGTTTGTTGAAGAATGACATATCGGTTTCCCCCGTTTAAGCCCGACCTGAATATTTTACATTAAACGGGCAATAAATGAGAGTATGGAATGAAGTTTAGCGGCGGAGATGAAATTCGAAGCAGATGTGTTAAAATTTAGCTTAGGCAGCATCGGAGGTATGAAATGGCTGGATACATATCGAAAACCGCGGTGGCGGCGGTTCTTGTTTTTACGTTGCTTATTGGGGCATCTGTCTGCGCGGCGCAGACGGATGAAACGTTAGAGTACACGAAGGAAAACCTGGAGGAACTTGGTTTTGTGCCGCTGGAGCCGGAGACGTTGCAGGATAAGGTCAACGCCGCGCAGTTGATTGTTCTGGGGCGGGTTGAGTCTGTGCGGCAGGCGAGCAGCGAGCCGGGGAAGATAAGCAGGAGAAGCGTAAGGCAGGATATGATCGCCACTGTTTTGATAGAAGAGATATTCAAAGGAAGCGTGGACAGCGAAAGGATAGAAGTCGAGTTTTTGCAGTCGTTGAAGCAGGAAACGCCGGAGCCGGTGAAGCTTTCGCCCGGAGAGAGATGCGTGATGATGTTGAAAAGTTCGCCCGGCACGGGACGGTTCAGATTCATTACCACGTATTCAGGGAAAGAGAGCAGTTCGTCGGGTTTCGTAAAAGAATTGAAGGAAACAGAAGGCGCGATGTCGGATGAAGAAGGTTCGGTGGATATAGTTATCGAGCTGGAAACCGAATCGGTGACTTCCGGCGGAGAGGTGCCGGTGAAGGTGACGGTTGATAACTCGACCGGCAACGAGATAATACTGATGACCGATCTCGAATCGGCGCTTGAATTTTCATTGACCGGGCCGGACGGGAGAAAATCCGGAACGGTTAGCTCCATGAGCTATGTTTCGCAGTCATCGCTTCCGAAGCTGGCGCTGGGAAGCAAGTATTTTTATGGAACGACGATAGATCTTTCAGACAAGATGGACTTTTCGGTGCCGGGTTATTACAGGCTGAGCGCGAGGCTTGTTTGCCCGTCATCTAGCCTGACCAGGGAACCGGCGACATACGTATCCGAATCGATTTTAATCGAGGTCAGGTAGGAACGGGGCGAGCGGGCAGTTTTCGCAGTCAGGCTTTCTTCCGCAGTAAGCGTTTCCGACCCCTACAATGAGAGCGTGATATTCGTTGAAAAGCGCCGTGTCTTCGGGCAGCCGCGCAGTGAAGTACAATCTCATGTCGTCATAATCGGAGTCTTCCGGGAAAAGCCCATGGCGGCTTCCGATTCTGCGGGTGTAGGCATCGACTACAAATATCGGTTTTTTCGCCGCGTAGAGGATGATCGAATCCGCTGTTTCTTTCCCGATACCGTTTACTGACAGCAGTTTTTCACGGAGTTCCATCACGGGAAGAGAAAATAGCCGGGTGAGTGAACCGCCGGATTCCGAGTAGACGAATTCCACGAAATATTTCAGCCGTTTGGCTTTTATGTTGTAGTAGCCGGAAGGGACGATCAGTTCGGCGAGCTGCGAGGTTTCCATGTCGTGGACCGATTTAATGTTGAGCGCGCGCGCGGATTTGAGATTATTTATTGCTTTACGGACATTTCTCCATGCCGTGTTCTGGGTCAGGATTGCGCCGGTGCAGATTTCAAAGCGGGTTTTTCCCGGCCACCAGCCGCGCGGCCCGAACTGATCCAGCATAGAACGGTACATCGCCATGAGCTTTTCGGTTTCGGTGTGGTTTTCGTTTTCCATATAAAGCTCCTGTTTTCCGCATCGGAATGATTTTAAATATCAGGCAGTCAGAGTGAAAGCTTTCAGCGCAAAAATAATCGTATCAGAGCGAACCTGATGAAATGAAGAATGTTGCCGGGCTGGGGATGATGGCGGAACATGCTCAGGATGCGGAAAGGGTTGAGAAAGAAGCGCCTGGATGCGTTTTTGATCATGCTGAAAAAGATTTTGTTTGGAATATTGCTCAGGTTGAAAGACTGGTCGTCGTAACGTGCGATCTGTGGCCGGGATTTCAAAAGAGCTTTCGTCGAGTCGTCCACCATCTCGAAAAGTTCGGTGCCTTCATAGGGGGTGACCTTAAGGAAATGAGCCGTGTCCAGTGGTGATTTCACGGCGAAGTTTAGAGTGGATTTGAGTTCGGGTTCGGTTTCCGTCGGGAAACCCGCCATGAAAAACCCGTTGCAGAAGATGCCGAGTCCTGACGCGATGTTGATGGCGTTGCGGGCTTTTTCGAGGTTCAGGTTTTTCTTGATAAGTTTTTGCAGCCGCGGCGAAGCAGTTTCTATGGCAAAACTGATATAGGTTGTACCGGCCTCGCGCATCAGGACGAGCGTTTCTTCATCGAGCAGGTCGGAGCGCAGCCCGTTCGGGAAAGCGAACGTTATTTTCGGGCCTTCGTTTATGAGTGTTTCGCAGATTGTTTTAACTCTTTCCTTTTTCAGGTTGAAAGCGTCGTCGAGTATGTCGAAGTCCGAAATGCCGTACCTGTCGTTAATAGTTCTGATCTCGCTGATGACGTTTTCCGCGCTTCTCGGGCGGAACCTGTTGCCGAAAATATTGTGGCAGTAGATGCACCTGTACGGGCAGGCTCTTGAAGTGAACAGGCTCATGTAGTGCCGCCTGCCGAGTATGGAGAAACTGGATCGCCGGGAATAATCCTGTATATCGATTCTGTGCCATGCCGGGAAGGGAAGGGTGTCGGGATCTTCGATTATCCCTCGTTCGGGCCTGCCGAATTCACGGGTGACGACCGAGGGAATGTAACCGGGTTTGTTGCCTGCCATAAATTCGCGCAGGATTTCCACGAGAGCGTGTTCGCCCTCGCCCTCGATGACTGCATCGAAGTCTTTGTTCTCCAGAACCGCTTCCGGGAAGCATGAGGCGTGCGGGCCGCCCGCGATTATCAGAGCATCGGGGAGCGCCGCGCGTGCGCTGCCGGCTGCTTCGTTCATCAGACCGCTGTACATTGACATCGAACTGATCCCCACTACGTCCGCGCCGAACTCGCATGCGAGCCGCCCGACATCTTTTGCCGTGTAGCTGGAAACTTTAAGGTCGAGGATGTGACATTCCACGTTTTCAAACGCATGTTCGGCCATCGACGCAAGGTACATCAAGCCGATGGGATGGGATCTGAAGACATAAAAACTGGAGTCCAGACCTGCCTGTACAAGGAAAACTCGAATCTTATCTCGTATCATGGTTGCCATAAGATTTTAGTAGTGCGGAAACATTAACGCAACCATTGATGTCATGATATTACACAAATCACATGCCTACTCCGTATGGCGCTCCGATTGTTCCGAAAAGCTCGTCGTTATGCCGGACCCAGGAATCGAATTCATTTTTGCTGAATACCTCCGGGAATTGCGCGTAGTGCTCGACTACTTTTGCGTCGGTCAGTTTGTAAGCGACGAGGTGTTTGATGAACGCGGGCCTGTCGGCGAGTTTGAGCAGGGATAGAACGGCTTTGAGCTTCGAGTCCTTTTCTTTCGATGCGCCGGTGCCGAAGAAATCGCGAATATTAATTATTCCACGTTTGAAAAGCGATTCGAGATTCGCTTTCGGTTCGGATACCATGAATTTCTGGAGCAGGTGTAGCTTCGCGAAGTTGACGTCCTGGATTTTCTTGTATTTTGCGTTATAAGGCCACAGCGCTTCGATGTCGGTTCTGCCGTTTTCGAGTGCGGCGTGTATCGTTTCCGAAGCCATTTTGGCGGCGCGAAGCGAGCTGACGATGCCCGATCCGTCGACCGGGTTACACTGGCATGCAGAATCGCCGCACAGCACGAGCCCCGGGGCTATGAAAGAGTCGAACCCGCGCCGGACCGGCAGCAGGGCGCCGCTTCCCGCGCGCACGAGGTCGGGGGTGAAGCCTTTCTGATCGCTGATCATTTTGAGCACTTCTTTTTTTGGATCGGGATGTATCGGAAAATTTATCGTTCCGGCGAAAAAATCGACAAGACCTATCTGGTCTCTCCTGATCCACATCACGCCGTTGTCCCTGCCGAACACGAGCAGGCTGTCCTTGTTCGGGCTGTCATCCCTGTGGATTTCCCTGTAAGTGACGAACATCTCGTGTTTGTTCATCTCGTGCGGGAACCCGAAGTTCTCGGGAGCGGTTTTCCTCAGAGGCGCTGACATCCCGGTTGCATCTATGCAGATTTTCGATCTGAATTCGAGCTGTTCTCCAGAGGCGGTCTGAGCGACAACGCCCGTTACGGCTCCGTTTTCAACGATTGCGTTTTTCACTGATGTCTCGTCATAAAAACGGGCGCCGGCTTCTTCCGCCGTTTTCACCTGTCTTTGCGCGAGAAGTTTTCTGTCGATGTTGTATTTATCGGGCACGCCCTCGATTGCAGCGGTTGTTGTCCCGAGCGGTGAGTGTACGGTTTGCAGTCCCGTCGGTTCCATCAGTTCGGGCGGTTTCGGTCTTTCGAGACCGACTTCGTCGAATATGTACAGGTGAACACTGTCCCACCAGTCATGTCCCATTTCCGCTCGTTTCTCTTTTTCAAGCAGGACCACCTTGTGCCCCATCTTCGAGAGGTCGCGCGACGCAAGGCAGCCTGCGATTCCTGCTCCTGCTATTACAACATCAACTTTTTCCATTTTCAGTGTTATCCCCCCGGGTTGTCGGTTCAACTGTCAGGGATTCTATCATCTTATCAATGCCGCAGTCAAAGAAAGGCTTCCGGTTTGCGGCGGGACGGGATAGAATGGATAATGATGTGAATCCGGAGGTTAAGGTTCGGGTCTTATGGCCGGTCGCGAAAAAGACAGAAAAATATTTTATATACTGTTTGCGCTGATCCTGGTTGTTTGTGTCAACGCGCCGGTTTTCAACGGAGCAGGGTTAACCCGTTTTACGGTGGGTCACGATGCGGCGATAAAGGTCCAGGCCGCGGCAAGGGCGGCAGCGGGAAAGGGCTTCAATGGTGTAAATATCGACTCTCGCGAAGATATGCCGCGCGATCTCTCGGAATTCGGATACAGGTTTCATGTTACGCAACCGCCGGCGGTTACATGGCTCATGTACCTGTTTATAAAATCGGGTCTCACGCCTGAATCCGCGTACAAACTGCTTTGCGCCATGCTGCTGGTTGTGGGCGTGGTTGCGTGGATGTATTTCGCGGGATCATACCTGAGCGGTTACGGATACGTGTTTTTCTGCCTGCTGCTGGTGATTTTTCAGGCTTCGGGCTGGGTGAAGCCCTCGGATATTTTTATCTGGGCGTTTATGCCGGTGTACCTGGGCCTGATTTTACGGGGCGGGGTGGGGCGTGCGGCTGCGGCGGGTTTGATCGGGGCGGTTTTTATCGTGTTCTGGTACGGGGCGGTGTATATTGCGATAGCGGGCGCGGCGTGCGTTTATATATTTTCAAAAGGAAGTTTCGGTAAACGCGCAGTCGCGGCTGCCGGCTTTGTTGTACCCTGCGTGGTTGCGTATGCGCTGATAAAGGTTTATGTAAGCAGGATGTCGGGTGGCGCGGTTCTCGACTACGCTGTGCCGGGGTTTTATCTTTCGCAGTTGCCGCTGAAACATTTTTTGACGGGAGTGCCAGCTTTTTTCGGCGATTTTATCGGTTTCTCATCAGTGTACGGAATGGTTAAGGGGCTGGTGCCGTTCGGACTTGGAAATTATGTCGGTTTCTTTCTGCCCGCTGCGTGCATGAGCCTGCTTGCGATTGTGGTTTCGAGAGGATGGAGGGCGGGGAAGGAACGGCGGAATTTGTTGCCGGCGGCGGCGATGCATTTTATTATCCTGTACTGTTTGCTTGTGTGGATGAGTGTTCGTTACAGGTACGGCGACCCCGAGCCCGCGGATGTGAATGTGCTGATGCAGGCGGACAGGTATATGAAACACCTGGTTCCGGCGATAACGATAGCATGGATCGCGGCGGTGTCGGGCTGGATGAGAAACAGCGGAACCGGTGCCGGAAAGATAGCGGTTGCCGCCTATGTGATTTTGATTACGGTGTTCACGCCTGCGGTGCTGATCAGGGATATTTTGTCAGCAGGACGGGTTGCGAGGTCGAAGATGGCGGCGGAATTCATCAAGAAAGATATCGCGATTCGACCGGGCGGTCCGCACAAGGTGTTCGATCTGCGCGATACGGATTACCTGACTTCCGGAGACGTCAACGCCTACAGGCTGTATTACACGGAAGATGATTACGGAAAGCTTTCGAACAGCGGGAAGATATATATTTACGTGGTGGTCAGGCACGGGCTGAAAGCGACGAACTGGATACGCGATCCGGGCCGTGTGGAGAACGACGCGCGGATGATGGCGCGCAGATTGTCCCTGAAGAAGCTCGCGGGTTTCGACGGCGATGAAACGGAAGTATTCGGCGGGGAGGTCGGACCGTTTGAGGAAGGCAGGTATGACAATAGGGACAGTGATGACAAAAGGCATGCGGACTGACAGTCCGCACAGTCGGGATTGCCGCGTCGTTCGCAAGGCGACAGGCCTTGCGCTCTCCTCGCAATGACACACTAAGTACACACATTCTCAAATACGAATACATATAGTAATTCTCATAATAAAAACAGATTCACAACTCGATCAGAAATCACAA
>ERZ795048.1085-NODE-1085-length-25779-cov-9.447792_pt1 | contig 25779 bp, 23 predicted proteins | sample MGYA00375132_ERZ795048 | MGnify/ENA primary metagenome ERZ795048 (study PRJEB30177, sample SAMN05720225) | activated sludge metagenome | isolation source: Anaerobic digester | place: Hong Kong | collected 2014-12-17 ... | reverse complement strand
GGGGGTGACGGAGGGGGGGGGGGTTATGCTGGGCGTGGGGGTGACGGAGGGTGTGGGGCTGGCGCTGGGAGAGGAGGTCGGGGTAGGCGATGGACTGGGTGTATTCGAGGGAGTGGGGGTGGCGGATGGGGGGGGTGTGGTGGACGGCGTCGGGGTGGCGGAGGGTGTGGGGGTGACCGAGGGCGTCGGCGTGACCGACGGAGTGGGCGTGACGCTGGGAGTGGGGGTAACAGAGGGCGTGGGTGTCGACGAAGGCGTCGGAGTCGCACTCGGAGTCGGGGTCGGAGTGGTCTGTTTGACCAGCGTGAAGACGTAAACGTCGGTGGAACCTCCCCGACTCGGCTGGTAGGCGTTCAAGGTCGGGAAGTTATTGGATTCGGTCCGGCCGGTAGCGTAGATCCGGACGAGAGGGCTTCCGACGCTGCACGCGATACCGTAACCGGAATCGGGACCGCTGCCGCCGAGGTAGGTCGAGTAGTCGAGGCGCGACCCGTCTGCAGAGATGGTGGCGACGAAGGCGTCAACATCCCCGTGGGGAGCCGGTTGGTAGGCGTCGGCGGTGACGGGAAAGAAGAAGGGGCTCGCGTCGGACTCGGTCCGACCGGTCACCGAAGCGGCTCCCTGCGAGTCGATGGCGATGGCCTCGCCGTAGTCGTCGTCGGCCCCGCCCAGGTAGGTCGAGTAGACGAGCGTCGAGCCGGTGCTCCCCAGCTTGGCGACGAAAACGTCGGTTTCGCCGTGCGGGATGTCCTGGTAGGCGTTCACGACCGGGAAGAGGTTGCCGGGCGCGGCGGATTGAGTCCGGCCGGTCACGTAGGCCGAGCCGAGAGAGTCCACGGCGACGGCGTAGGCTCGATCGGTATCGCTTCCGCCCAGGTAGGTCGAATAGAGGAGTTCGGAGCCGGTCGAGGAAAGCTTGGCCACATACGCGTCGTCGTCTCCCGCCCGGGAAGGCTGGTAGGGGTTAACGGTCGGAAAGGTGGTGGAATCGGTGTAGCCGGTGACGAAGGCGCAGCCAAGGGAATCCACGTCGATGCCGTAGCCGTAATCCTCGCCGCCCCCGCCCAGATAGGTCGAGTAGAGCAGCGTGAAGCCGTCGGAGGAGAACTTGGTCACGAAACCGTCCTCGTTGGAGCCGTACCGGGAGGCCTGGTAAGGGTTCACGGTGGGGAAATCGGTGGAGTTGGTATAGCCGTGAACGTAGGCGGAGAAAGCCGAATCGACGACGATCTCGTTTCCGTAATCGACATCGCCGCCCCCGAGGTAGCTTGAATAAAGAAGCTCCGACCCGTCGGAGGAGAACCGGGTGACGAAGGCGTTGTAGTTGGAACCGGCCAAGCTCGCTTGGTAGGCGTTCACCGTCGGGAAATCCGTGGATCTGGTCCGGCCGGTCAGATAGGCGCTTAGGGTGGTATCCACCGCCATACCGTAGCAGTAATCGTAGGAACTTCCCCCCAGATAGGTCGAGTAGAGCAGCGTGGACCCGTCGGAGGAGAACTTGGTTAAAAAGGCGTCGGCGCCGGTACGGGCCGCCTGATAAGGGTTGACGGTGGGAAAATCGTCGGAATAGGTGTACCCGACGACGTAGAAATCCCCAAGGGAATCGACGGAGACGTCGTAGGAATAGTCGTCGGATGCCCCTCCCAGATAGGTGCCGATCTCGAAGACGAGAACCATCGGCGTCGGCGACGGCGTCGGGGTGAGGTAGCCTTCCGGCGTCGGGGAGGGCGTCATGGACGAGGGCGGGGTCGGGGTCGGCGGGGGAGGCGTGGGCGGCGGAGTCGGCGTTTTATAGCCGACCGGCGTCGGCGTGGCACTGGGCGTGGTGAAGTGTTTGAGCTTGGTGACGAAGACCTCCTCGCTTCCCGCCCGGGACGCTTGGTAGGGGTTGACGGTCGGGAAGTCGACGGCGTTGGTGTAACCGGTTATGTAGGCGTCCTGGTTGGCGTCGATGGCGAAGCCGTAGGCGTAATCGTTGTGGGTGCCCCCCAGGAAGGTCGAATAAACGAGGGAGGAACCGGAGGGAGAGAACCGGGTGATGATGACGTCGTTGGTGGAGAGCATGCCCGCTTGGTAGGGTCTGACGGTCGGGAAGGATTCGGCATAGGTATAGCCCCCGGCGAAGACGCCGCCCTGGCCGTCCACCCCGATCCCCTGGAACTGGCTGCTGCCGTCGACGCCACCGATGTAGGTCGAATAGACGAGGGAGGAGCCTCCGGGGGCGAAGCGGGCGGCGAAGGCGTCGCCGCTGCTCGAAGCTCGGGAGGCCTGAAAGGGGTTCACGGTGGGGAAATTGGTCGAAGACGCTTTCCCGACGAGGCAGGCGCCCCCGTCCGGAGCGAGGCCGACGGCGTAGGCATAATCATCCCCGTTTCCTCCGAAATAGGTCGAGTAGAGCAGGCGCGCGCCGTCGGAGGAGAGCCGGAAGAGGAAGGCATCGCAACTTCCTCCCCCGAAGCTCGACTGGTAGGCGTTCACGGTGGGGAAGAGGTAAGGATAAAAGCCCGACTCGGTGCTACCGCCGACCCACGCTTCGCCGTCCCCATCCACGGCGATGGCGTATCCCTGGTCGTCGTCGAAGCCTCCGCAGTAGGTCGAATACAGTAGTTCCGAGCCGGTCGAGGAGAGCTTGGATACGGTGACGTCCCTGTAGCCGGCGTAATAAGCTTGGCAGGGATTGACGGTGGGAAAATCGGAGGACAGACTCCAACCGGTGATGTAAGCGTTGGAGTCGGTGTCGAGGGCGACGGCCCGGCCGTAGTCGTTGCCGTTGCCTCCCAGGTACGTCGAGTAGATGAGCGAGGAGCCGGTCGAGGAGAGCATGACGACGAAGAAATCCCATTCCGCATTCCGGGAGGCCTGGTAGGGATTGACGGTGGGAAAATCGGTGGAATAGGTGTACCCGGTGACGACGGCCTCGAAGGCGGAGTTGACGGCGACGCCGTAGCCGGTGTCGCTGTTGGCACCGCCGATAAAAGTCGAGTAGAGAACCGAGGAGCCGGCCGAAGAAAAGCGAGTGATGAAAACATCGTAGTTGCCGCCGAAGTTTGCCTGGTAGGAATTGAAGGTGGGAAAGTTGTTGGAGTAGGTGTAGCCGACCACGTAGGCGCAGAGGGCCGAATCGACGGCCAGGGCGTTCCCCTCGTCGGTATTCGTTCCTCCCAGGTACGTCGAGTATTCCAGCGTGACGTTCTGAGCGAACAGGACAACGGGGACAGCGATGACAGCCCCGATGCACAGGGAGGAAACCAGCGCTTTCTTCATGGGGAACCCCCGATCATGTAAAGAACGGCAAAAATCGCTTTTCAGCAAGGAGGCCTTTTGTCGGCTGTTACCGGCCTCGCGAAGGACACTCATTAAAAACATGGTAGTAAACGCGGAAAGGGAGAGCAAGGCCGGATGGTGTTTTTTTCCGAGAAAGGGACGGGCGAAACTCGGACCGACCGGCAGAGGCGTTCAGCCGAAGCTCTCTTGGTTCTGCTCCTCACTGAGGCTCAGCCGGCGGGGATGATACCGACGAAACCGAGGGGCGTTTTCCTTGGGCTCCGCTGACGGGGATAACGGCCAACCCGGGGCATCGTCTTTCGAACGGGGAGGAAGAAATCCCGCACGGACCGAGATACCGATCGTCGGAGTGAGGCTGCGGGCGGGCGACGGGAATATCTCCGCTCGCCCCGAAGTATACCCGGCTCACCTCCTGAAATACCGCGTTCGGTGCTGAAAATTTTCTCCGGTTTGCCGAGGGGAAGAGGGAAGGGCAGCCCCCATTTCGTTCAGGATAAACCGCAATGCGGCGGCGGGCGTATCTTTCTAAGATAACAAAGGCCGGAGTGGGAACTCCCCTTCGGCCTTATCTGCGGGGACGATCCCGGTTCTTTGAACCGGGACAACACCAAGGTGTTGTGGATTCGAGTCTCCCATTACCCAAGTAAAAATCCCGGTAGGGAATATCCACCGGGGTCTTTCACGGGCATGACGGACATCCCAGAGCATGGCTGGTCTGGGATTGCCTGAAGATCGCCTTCCGGATGGTTAAAAATGGGCACTGGAAGATCCAACTCCTCGGCGATCAGGTAACCTGAACTTTGATCCGCCTTCCCAGAGCCTTGGCGAACCTCTCCAGGGTGGAGAGACGGATGTCCTCGGCGTGGTTCTCAATCCGGGAGATCGCCGATTTTCGGGTATTCAGCTTCTTCGCCACCTCTTCCTGGGTCAGACCGGCGCTTTCCCGGATCTGCTTGAGCAGGACCCCGATCTTGAAGTCGGCGTATCCGATTTCGAAGTTCTCCGCGAACTCGGGGTCGCGGGTCTTTCTCTCCGCAACATACTTTTTGACATCGCTCATCTCTTCTTTCTCCTCAGGTAATCCCTCTTCCTGTTTTCCGCCAGATTGATGGCTCCGGCCGGAGTTTTTCGGGATTTTTTTGAAAATGCGTGGTTTAAAACAATCAAGCTGGCCCCGTCGAAAAAGCCCAGCAACCGGAAGATCTCCCCGCCGGTCCGGACCCGGATTTCCCAGATATCATCGGTGGAGACCAGTTTCTTGAAATACTGCTCCGGGACCCGATCAAGTTCCTCCACCAGCTGCAATACCCAGACTACCTTCCGGGCCTGTTGGGCCTTAAGAGAATCAAGAAATTCCTTCACCGGACATCGGCTAGATTCCGTCCGGTAAAAGATTATCGTTCTCATAACCCTAAGTTAACATATATGTGAACCAGGGCAACAAAAAAATAGAAAGTTACCCTCTCCCTAATGACGAAAGACCCGGGATGGATGACCCCTTCCGGGTTTTGAAACGGGGACGATCCCGGTTCTTTGAACCGGGACAACACCCTCCGGGTGTCGCGGTTTTGGGAGCCATTGATTCCAATAGAAAGGCCGGAGGGGTAATTCCCCTCCGGCCTTTCTACGGGGACGACGGGACTTCCTTCGTCGTTTCACTCCTCAGGACAAGCTCGCCCGTGTGCGGGTTCTCGCCCGTCTGATCGAAGTAAAAGGCCCCAGGAGGAAAACCTCCGGGGCCTTTTACGGGGACGATCCCGGTTCTTTGAACCGGGACAACACCAAGGTGTAGCGGATTCGAGTCTCCCATTACCCAAGTAAAAATCCCGGTAGGGAATATCCACCGGGGTCTTTCACGGGGACGATCCCGGTTCTTTGAACCGGGACAACACCCTCCGGGTGTTGCGGTTTTGGGAGCCATTGATTCCAATAGAAAGGCCGGAGGGGTAATTCCCCTCCGGCCTTTCTACGGGGACGACGGGACTTCCTTCGTCGTTTCACTCCTCAGGACAAGCTCGCCCGTGTGCGGGTTCTCGCCCGTCTGATCGAAGTAAAAGGCCCCAGGAGGAAAACCTCCGGGGCCTTTTACGGGGACGACGGGACTCGAACCCGCAACACCCGGATCGACAGTCCGGTACTCTAACCAATTGAGCTACGCCCCCCTGAACAACAGATATAAGGGACAAGATTTAAGGGACACGGTATCCGAACCCCTGTGGGGAATCAACCATATTTTTCAGCCGATTCATACACCATATAGCCCGTTTCAGCTTCTTGTATCCGCATCTTTTTCAAGGAAGAAATCATTTTTGACAGCATTTTAATCGTTTCTATATTGGACTGCTCGATTCGTATCAGCAGTTCGATGTCAAGATACCTTTTTATGACCATTGAATCCTTGCAAATCTGGAGCCAGTTATCGGTCTCCGTGGCGGAACGGAGTGCTATTTCAAGATAACGAATGTATTCCTTCCCGCTTCGACTGTTGCTCCCCTCCGCGATATTGGCGCCGACGGAGGTAGCCGATCCAATGATCTGATCGATGATTCTCTTTAGACCCGCTTTCTCGGGTAAGGCTTCGACCAATACGAGGATATCCAGCGCAACCTGATGAGTCTTCTGCCAGACTTTCAGACGTCGATACCCCGGAACATCCGTCATTTGTCTATGTACCCCCCCATCCCTTACCCCTTACCCCTTACCCCATATCCCTTATCTTCGGCTTTCTGGGCGCTACTGGATTTGAACCAGTGACATCTACCTTGTAAGGGTAGCGCTCTCCCGCTGAGCTAAGCGCCCCGATTCCGCCGTTACTCTAGCGGCGGTATCGGGGGCGGTCAAGCCCGGATCGGGATCCGGGTTCCCGGCGGACCCGGAAAGGAGTATGATCGCCGCCACCATGAAGCGAGTGCCCGAAGCGGAGATCATGAACGGGGCCGAACAGGTGGCGGCCTACGCCCGGGCGGATTTCGCCGCTCCCAACCGGGCTTTTCTCGACCGGTTCCGGGAGACGTTCCCCGGGTTCGGCGGAAAAGGGGTCGTTTTCGACCTGGGCTGCGGGCCGGCCGATATCACGGCCGCCTTCGCCCGCAGCTACCCCGCCTGCCGTCTGGTGGGCATCGACGCTTCCCCGAAAATGATCGCCTGGGGTCGGCGCCGGGTGCGGGAGGAGGGTCTGGAGAAACGGGTGAAACTGCGCACGGCGAGGGTCCCCGGCGCCTTGCCTCCCACCGGCGGCTGCGCCGCAGTCATCTCCAACAGCCTTCTTCACCATCTCCCCGACCCGGACGCGCTCTGGCGGGAAGTGCGGGCCTGCTGCCGGCCGGGCGGAGCGGTCCTGGTCGTGGACCTCGCCCGCCCCGTTTCCCGGGCCCGGGCCCGGGAACTGGTCGAGACCTACTCCGGGGCGGAGCCGGAGATTCTCAAGCACGATTTCTTCAACTCCCTCCTGGCCGGCTTCACCCCGGAGGAGGTCCGGCACCAGCTGATTCGGACGGGGCTGGAAAGGCTGACGGTGGAGATGATCAGCGACCGGCACCTGGGGGTGTGGGGGAGACTGCCGTCCCCGTCTTGACCGGGCCGAGCCCCTGGGTTAGACTCTGCCCATCCTGGCCCGCAACCCCAAGGAGGACATGATGGGGGACAATCCGCTCGGGGAAAAGCTCAAAGAAGGCATCGTCGTCTTCGACGGCGCCATGGGGACGGAGATCTACAAGCGCAACTTCTTCATCAACACTTCCTACGAAGGTCTCTGCCTGACCGAGCCTGAGGTGATTCTCGACATCCACCGCAGCTACCGGGAAGCGGGCGCCCAGGTGCTCACCACCAACACCTTCGCCGCCAATTTTTGTCAATTATCCAAGTTCGGACTGGGCGAGAAGGTCGAAGAAATCAACCGCGCGGGCGTGCGGCTGGCCCGGCAGGCCGGGGAAGGCGAAGCGCTGATTGCGGGCTCGGTGGGACCCCTGGGGGAGATCATTCCTCCCGCCGGACTGGGGGAAGAAGATATGGCGCGGTTTCTGGCCCGGCAGATCGAGGCGCTGGCAGGGGCGGATTTCATTATTTTCGAAACCCTTTCTTCCCGGCTGGACGTGGAACGGGCCTGCCGGGCGGCCGCGCTGGTCCCGAACGTTCCCTTCGTGATCAGCCTGGTCCTGGACCAGGCCGGCGAATCTCCCCAGGGCGAGGAGTTCGCCACGCTGATCGCTCCCCTGGGCGACGGCGGGCGCTCGCCGACGGCTCTGGGAATCAACTGCGGCGGCGGCCCCGAAAGCCTGCTTTCGGCCCTGGAGAAGGTAGGCCCGCTCTGCGATTTTCCCATGATCGTCCAACCCAACGCCGGCGTTCCCAAAAACGTGGGCGGGCGCACCATCTTCATGACCAGCCCCGAATATTTCACTACCTACGCTCTTCGCTACATCCGCCTGGGGGCTCGCGGGGTAGGGGGCTGCTGCGGCACCGGTCCCGAGCATATCCGGGACCTGGTACGCAGCCTCCGTCCCCTGGAGGTGACGGTGTTGGAGAAGAAAGCGCCGGTGCGGACAGCGGAGGCTCCCCGCCTGGCCCCGGTCCCGACCGCGGAGAAATCGCGGTTCGCCTCCAAACTGGCCGCCGGGGAAACGGTTACGTCGGTCGAGATCACCCCTCCCCGGGGATATCTCCTGGAGAAAACCGTGGAAAAAGCCCGGCTCTGCCGGGAGGCCGGAATCGACGCCATCAACATCCCCGACGGACCCAGGGCCAGTTCGCGGATCTCGCCCCTGGTCACGGCCCAGCAGATCCTGGAGAAAGCGGAGATAGAGCCCATCCTCCATTTCTGCTGCCGAGACCGCAACCTGATCGGGGCCCAGGCCGACCTCCTGGGGTGCGCCGCCGTCGGGATCAGGAATTTTCTCTTCGTGACCGGCGACCCCCCCAAGCTCGGCGACTATCCCTACGCCTCGGCGGTCTTCGACGTCGATTCCATCGGAATGGTCAGGATCCAGTACGACCTCAACTGCGGGCTCGACCTGGGGGGGAAGTCAGTGGATCCGCCCACACGGGCCCTGATCGGGGTCGGGGCCGACCCCAACGCCATCGACATGGAGCGGGAGATCGAACGTCTCCGGCTCAAGGCCGAGGCGGGGGCCGAGTTCGTCATCACCCAGCCCGTCTTCGCGGTCGAACCGCTGCTGGCGTTCCTGGAACGGACCGCCGACACGGGGCTTCCCTTCATCGCCGGGATCTGGCCGTTGGCCAGCTACCGCAACGCCGAGTTCATGCGCAACGAGGTCCCGGGGGTGATCGTGCCCGACGAGGTTATGCGGCGGATGGCGGCGGCCCGGGACAAGGAGGAGCAGAAGGCGACGGGGATCGCCATCGCCCGGGAAGCCGTGGCGGCGTTGGAAGGCGCGGTCCGCGGTTTCCAGGTCAGCGCCCCGTTCGGAAACGTATCCACGGCCATCGCCGTCCTCGGCGGCTGAGGAGAAAGGCGGTCAGGAAGGGCTTGGGGCCGCGTAGCTGTCCCGAGCCCGGTCCAACCGGGAGGCGGCATCTTCCAGCTCCCGGTAGAGAGCGGCGACCTCTTCCCCGGCGGCGGCGCGGAGACGGGAAAGCTCGACGATCTTTTCCTTGTCCGTTTCCCGGGAGGCGCGGATCAGGTCCCGGTCGGCTTGGGCGATCGTTTCTTCTCCGATCGCGATCCGTTCCTCGAGATCCCTGGCCCGACGCTCCAGCGGCTCCAGATCGGCGGCCCGGCGGCGGTTGATCTCCGCCCGGCGCCGCCGGGCTTCTTTCCGGTTCACGGCTTCGGCCTCCGGGCGCGATCCGCCGGCGGAAGTTTCTTCCCAACCGCCGTCGGAGACGAAGTCGTCGTAATCGCCGGGGTAGATCATATGCCCCCCGGACGGGGGGAAGACTACCAAGCGGCCGGACAGACGGCGGATGAAGTGCTCGTTGTGGGTGACGACGATCACGGCGCCGGGGAACTGATCGAGAGCCTCCAACAGAGCTTCGGAGGAATCGAGGTCGAGGTGGTGGGTGGGTTCGTCGAGCAGGAGGAGGTTTGCCGGGGAAGCCAGCACTTGGGCCAGCAGGACCCGGCAGCGTTCCCCGCCGGAAAGCACCCCGATTTTTTTCAGGGCGTCGTCGCCGCCGAAGAGCATGGCCCCGCAGATCCTCCTGGTCTCCTGCCGATCGGCGCGTTCGCGTGCCGAAGCCACCTCCTCCTCCACGGTACGTTCCCCGTGCAGCCGGGAAGCGTGAGCGGGGAAAAACAAGCCGGGGCAGGCGCGGGGGTGGATTCGGACCGTCCCCGCGTCGGGGGAGAGTTCCCCGGCCAGAAGGCGCAACAGGGTGGTTTTCCCCCTGCCGTTGGGGCCGGCTATGCAGATACGGTCGTTTTTCTCCACCGTCAGATTGAAATCGCGGATAAGGGGGCTCGACCCGGGCCAGGCAAAGTCGAGCTCGCGCGCTTCCAGGACGTAACGGGCCGGGGATGGAGCGGGCGTGAAAGAAAACGATAACGTCCTTATCTTCTCCAACCGTTCGCGGACGCCGCGTTTTTCCAAGGCTTTGATCCGCGATTGGACCAGCCCGGCGTGACGCGCCTGGGCTCGAAAACGGCCGATGAACTCTTCGACCTGCTTCCGCCGCCGTTCCTCGTTCAGCCGGGTCTTCTCCCAGGTATCCTCCTCCCGTGCGATCATGCTGTAGTAGTCCCAGGTCCGTCCCGCGATTTTTCTGATCCGGCGGCGGTGGATGCCCACGATATGAGTGCACACCGCATCCAGGAAGGAGCGGTCGTGGCTGACGATCATGCACTCGTATTTCCATCCCTGGAGAAAACGCACCAGCCAGCGGATGGAGAGGATATCCAAAAAATTGGTGGGTTCGTCGAGCAGGAGCAGGTTGGGTTCGGAGACCAGGGTTCGGGCCAGGGCTATCCGGGCCCGGTAGCCTTCCGAAAACTCGTCCGGCGAGCGGGAAAAATCGGATTCGGAGAAACCGAGCCCGGAAAGCGCTTTTTCCGCCCGCCAGCGTTCTCCGGACAGTTCGGGATCGAGCCCGCGGCAAGTTTCGGCCAGGACGGTGCCGAATTCGAATTCGCTTTCCTGCTCCAGCCATCCGATCCGATAGCCGCGGGGGATCACGATCTCGCCGCCGTCGGCTTCCTCCCGGCCGCTGATCAACCGGAAGAGGGTGGTCTTTCCCGAACCGTTCAGACCTACCAGGCCCACCCTTTCCCGGGGGCCGACGGTGAACGACGCCTCCCGGAAAAGGCACCGTTCCCCGTAGTCCTTCTCCAGATCCCGGATTCCGATCATGAGCCGGGCGCGCCTTCCCCCCCCGCTTCTCCCGCTCCCTTCCGGCCGGCACGGGCCAACTCCCTGAGCCGGGGAGACTGCTCCAGGCTCTCGACCATCGCCGCCATCGCCTCGGCGACCAGTCCGCTCATGGTTTCGGCGAAAGCGCCTTCTTCCTTCTGGCGCCCGAGTTTGTCGGCGGTGAAGGACCAGACCGGAAGATCGGTGGCAAGATCGATTAAAATCAGGCTGAACCGGCATTGCGCCGAAGTCCCCTCCCCGTCGAGCACCTGGTCGAACCGGAAAAGTTCTCCCCGCAGGAGCAGGTCGGTACGGGCGGTGTCGAGGGGACCGTCCACCCGCGAAAAAAGCCCGCTGGCGGTGATGGAATTGAAAACGGCCCGGTATAGGAGCAGGTTCGGCGGTTCGGTCCACTGGCTGTACTGATACTGTCCGACTTCGAAAGCGTTGTCCTGATAGACCATGTCGACGCCGTAGAAGGCGGGAGCCCAGATCTCCTCGATCTTGATCGAAAGGCCGAGCGGTTCGGTCGTTCTCGCCACCACCGGCACCGTGTCGATCCGGTAGTACCGGGTGGGGAGATAGGATCGGGAGCAGCCCGTCAGGACCGCGGCCCCGGCCAAAATCGAAATCATCGTGTTTTTCACGTTACAGCTCCTGCTGGGTGTTGGTTTTCGATGTCATCGGGCGTATGGATCATCGGGTTCGACGCTTCCCCGGACGATGGAAGATGGGTCCCGGGAAAACTGGGCCGCCACCCGGGCGATTTCGCGGGCGGCCTGGCGGAGGCTCTGCATGGTCATCAGAGTCTCCTTCTCCAGGGTGCCCAATGTGCTTTGCGAAGAATCCAGGAGACCGCTGATATCCTGCAGGGCCTTGTTGGCGGTCACGATCATGGCATCGGTGTTGCTGACGAGTTGGGGAATCTTGATCTCTTCGGTGTCTCCCATGGCTTTGTCGATCTTAGCCAGTATCTGGCGGATATCGCCGAGAATATGAGGGAGGTCCTCCTGGATATTGTCGAGAATCGAGGGAGAAGTAGGGATGATGGAATCCGGAGGAAGCGGTTTCCCCTGGAGATCCCCCCCGGAAAGCTCGACGATCGCCCCTCCCATGATGTTGCCGATGGTGAGGCTGGCTTGTATGCCCTGCCTGAGGACGATTTTGCCGGGGACGATCCCGAGTTTGACCACTACCTGGTTCTTGTTTCCGATGGAGATATCGACGACTTTCCCCACCGGGACGCCCTGATAGACCACGTCGGCATCCTTGCGCAGGCCGGTGACGCTTTCGGTGAACTCGGTAGTGTAGTAATCGTAGGGCTGTTTGCCCTGCATATAGACGACGATGAAAATAGCGGCCAACAGGGCCAGTCCGGCCAGCAGGAATATGCCCGCCTTCAGTTTCTGTTCTCGTGAGGCCATGGAAACGTATCTCCCGGGTTAGCGGTTATGGGGTTCGATCCCTTCGTCGGGGCGGTGTTCGAAAAATTGCCGGAGACGGGGTTCCCGGCTCCGGGACGCCTCCGCCGGGGTCCCCATGAAAACGATCTTCCCCTCGTCCAACATCAGGATCCGGTCGGCTATGGTTTCGATCGAGTTCAGTTCGTGCGTGACCACCACCAGGGTCGACCCGGTCAACTTCCTGATCTTGAGAATGAGCTGATCCAGCCCGGCGGAAGTGATGGGGTCGAGGCCCGCCGATGGTTCGTCGAAAAAAACGACTTCGGGGTCGGTGGCGATCGAGCGGGCGAAGCCGACCCGCTTGACCATCCCTCCGGAAAGCTCGGAGGGCATCGTGTTCTCCAGACCGCCCAGTCCCACCAGCCCCAGTTTCATTTCCACCATGATTCCGACCAGGGACGGATCGACGATGCCGTGCTCTTCGATGGGCAGAGCGATATTCTCGCCCACGGTCATGGAGTTGAAAAGCGCCCCCCCCTGGAAAGCGATGCCGATACGCCGGGAAAAGGCGGAGCGCTCGTCTTCGTTCATATCGACGATGTTCTCGCCCCAGAACCGGATGGTTCCGGCGGCGGGGTTCAGAAGCCCGGCCAGGTGGCGAAGGAGGGTGGTCTTCCCGCAGCCGGAGCCGCCGATGATGCAGAGTATTTCGCCGGAGAGGATATCGAAAGATATCGAATTCAAGACCACGCGGTCCCCGTAGCGGCAGACCAGGTCCCGCACTTCCGCCACCGCCGACCCGGATTGTTTTGAACAGCCGCCCGCGGTCATAGAATGATGTAAAAAAGGGTTGCGAAAAACATGTCGGCGACGATGATGGCGAAGATATCCATCACCACCGCCCGGGTCGTTCCCATTCCCACCCCCCGAGCGCCTCCGGTGACGCGCAGGCCGTTGTGGCACCCGATGACCACGATGAGTACGGCGAAGACGAAGGATTTGATCAGGCCCTGGCTCAGGTCCTGAAGCCGAGCCGAACTCAAGGTTTTCAACCACCATTGATCGATGTTGTAGCCCAGGGCGAAGACACCGAGGATGAAGCCCCCCAGAACCCCGGAGACGAACCCGATCCCGGTGAGGATGGGCATACAGAGCAGAATGGCCATGACCTTGGGGGCGATCAGGAATTTTCCCACGCTCAGCCCCATCCCCCGCAGGGCGTCTATTTCCTCGCTGACCTTCATGGTCGCCAGCTCCGCGGCGATGGCCGAACCGGTCCGGGCCGAGACCACGATCCCGGTCAGAAGGACGGCCAGTTCCCGGGCGAAACCGATAACCACCAGGCTGGCGACCCAGATCTGAACGCCGAACAACTCGAGCTGGGCGGCCGAAAGCATGGCGATGACCAGTCCCAGCAGCAGGTTGAGCGTAACCACTATGGGAACGGCCTTGATCCCCATCTCGTGGATCTCGTCGATCAGGGCCCGGACCCGGATCCCTCCTCCGGAGAAGGGCGCTATGAACGACCAGTAAATCGCGTCCGCGATGATGTTCCAAACCTGCCCCGCTTCCCGGACCACGTTCAGGACGGCGCCGCCCGCCCTGACCACCGGGTTTCTTTCCGGCGGAACCGGGGGCGGGGGAGGGCGCATTCCCGGGGTGACCATCTGCAGAAACTCCCGGACGCACCGGTCTTCGCCCTCGATTTTGAGTTCGAGACCGCCGCGCCGAGCCTCTTCGCGGATGCGGAACAGCCAGGCCGCCTGCAGGCTGTTGAGAGCCGGGATTGCGGAAAGGTCCAGGGAGAAAGAGGACACCCCGGCCGCGGCCAGGCCCTGGAGTTGACGCAGGAGATCGCGGCCCTCGGCCCCGTCGAGAGAGCGGGCGCGCAGGACAGCCCGGTCCCCGCGCTCAGCCGGCGTTATTTTTTTTCTGAACATGTTCGGGCTTGGCGGAAGAGGAGGCCCGCCGAACCAGGAAGTATCCGCCGGCCAGGCAGATGATGAGAACGGCGATTCCCAGGGGCACCCCCGGGTCGAGGTGCTTCATATCCAGGATAATGACTTTTCTGGCCACCGCGATCATCGCCACCAGGAAGATGACTTCCACGTGAAGCTGATTGCCGCTCAGATAGGTTTTTACCGTCTCCAGCAGCTCCAGGCCGATCAGGATCATGAAGAAAAGGCCGAAAAGCTCCATCATCTTGGAGGTGTCGAGGAGAAAAAGGGGCGGCGTCAAAAGCTGCCGGACCGTTTCCCATCCCATCCATGCGGTTCCGCAGAGTATGACCGCAATCATCATGATCAGGAGAACGACCACGACCAGGTGCTCGATTTTTTCCACGATTGCGATCACGCGGTTTTCGCCTCCTTGTTCGATGCCGGTTTTTCGTCGGTTATGACCGGAGAAGCGCCGGGGTCGAAGGGGTTGGTGCGCACCGCCAGGGAGTAGAGGTAGGGGTAGGCCTTCCAAAGATGCTGCATGTAGTCGACCCAGCCGCCGATGAGTCTACCGTAAACCCTGGCGACGTCCCCGCCCAGGTGGCGGCGGTCGGCGGCGGGGAGGTTGAAGACGTTGCGGCGCAGCGACAGCTCCTGGGCGAGATGGAAGGTGCTCCAGAGCAGGTCGGTGAAGGAACGGTGCTCTTCGAGGATGGGGTTTTCCAGCAGCCGCACCAGGTTGGGGCGGACGCCGGTCAGAAGGTCGCGGAGGGAGGAGAGATTGATTTTTTCCATGTCCAGCGCGGGCCGGTACGATTCGGATCGATCCCGGAGAGCCCGAAAGAACTCTTCGCCCGAGTCTACCTTCACCCCCAGAAGCGAACGAAGCCCGTCGATGTTTCCGTCGGCCCGGGAGAAAAGGCCCAGCAGTTCGTCGCCGAGTTCGGCGTAAAAGACTCCCATGAGCATGTAGACTTTGCGGCGATGGCTGTCGGTTTCCCGCCGGGAAAGGAGCAGGTCGGTGCCGCTGGCCAGGACGCCGAGAAACGTTCCGGCCCCGAGGATGATGACCAAGCCCGCCAGCGCTCTTCCGAGCGAGGTCGCGGGCGACATGTCTCCGTAGCCGACGGTGGAGACGGTAACGATGGTGAAGTAAAAACTGTCGAAGAGAGACGGGAAGCGCGACGACTCCAGAACCCGGAACCCCACGGTTCCCAGGACCATGACCGCGAGGAAAACGCCGGCGAAAAATATCAGGCGCTGCCGTACCTTCTTCATGGCGCCGATTATACAGCAAAGACCGCGGCGTTCAATCATTGCCGCCGGAGCTCAGGTGTCGGGGAAAACCTGCGGCCCTTCGAAATCCGGGAGATAGTACCCGTGACTCTCCAGTTCCTGGGTCCAACCCCGGTCGAGGCCCAGACGTCCGAGTTCTTCGACCGCCGAATCGTACTCGCTTCTCCGCAGGCGCCGGTCGAGTCCGGGCACCCCGGCCACGGCCGGGATGGGATGGTATTGCGCCATCAGGGAGACGTGGAGCCGCGGGGAAAGCTCCCCGGCAATGAACCTCAGGCAATCCCGGGTGTTCTCGACCGCGCCCGGAAGAACCAGATGGCGGACGATCATGCCGGAAACGGCGACCCCGTCCTGATCGAACCGGAGCAGGGAACCCTTCTGGCGGTACATTTCTCGAAGAGCGTCGGCGGCAGCGGCGGGGTAATCCGGGGCGCCCGACCAAGCCCCGGCGATTTCGGGATCGAGGTATTTGAGATCGGGAAGATAAACGTCGACCAGATCCTCCAGCTCCCGCAACACTTCAACCCGTTCGTATCCCGAAGTGTTGTAGACCACGACCGGGCGTCGGCCCCGGCGCCGAAGGTCCCGAATCAACCGCGCCGCCGCCGGGAGCTGGTGGGTGGGGGAGACCAAACCCAGCCCGGACGCGCCCTGATCGAGAACGGAGCAGACAGCCTCCGTCAACTCGTCGAGGGAACCGATCCAGCCGGGATGTTCGACCCGGTTGGAGCTGATCCGGTTATTCTGGCAATACAGGCACTGCAGGGTGCAATGAGCGAAAAAAACGTTGCAGATGCCCCGGGGGCCGGATATCGCGGGTTCTTCGCCGCGATGGAGGCAGATTTCCGCCACCAGCGGCCGGTTCCCGGTCCGGCACCACCCCATCTCGCCGCCGCCGCGGTCGACCCCGCAGCGGCGGGGACAGAGCCGGCAGGGGGAACTCAGCTTATCCAATCCCGCAACCGTTTCCTCAATCTCCACCGTTCTTCGCTCCCCCGGGCCCCGGCGCCGGGCGGGGCAGGTTAATGGTTGTCAGTCGCATGCGCAGACGGTACATTTCTCCACACCCCGGGAAAACGTTGTCGACCTTCCCCGAGGGGAAGAGGGAACAGCAGAGATGATACTACAGGGGATCGGTATTTTCAGGATCTTAGCGGGTTCTCGGCGGCGTGCCGCAGCCGGAGGCCGAATTTGAGAGCGGTGGTGCAGAGAGTGGACCGGGCCTCGGTGGAAGCCGAAGGCGGTTTTCGGGAAAGCATCGGGAAGGGGGTGCTGGTCCTGCTCGGCGTGGGCAGAGGCGATACCGACCGGGAGGCTCTCTGGCTGGCAGGCAAAATCGCGGAGTTGAGGATTTTCGAAGACGCGGGGGGGAAGATGAATCTATCGCTTCTGGAAACCGGCGGGGAAGCCCTGGTGGTTTCGCAGTTTACGCTGTACGGCGATTGTCGGCGAGGACGCCGGCCCGGGTTCGATGCCGCCGCCGAACCGGAGGTCGCCCGGAAGCTGTACCGGATTTTTATCGAGGCGCTCTCGGCGAAAGGGATCGCGGCCTCCTCCGGGGTTTTCGGAGCGACGATGAAAGTCGACCTGGTCAACGACGGCCCGGTAACGTTGATCCTGGAGCGGGGGGAATGAAGGCGAACCCCTATTTTCTCAACATCATCGTTCCCGCCTTCAACGAGGAGGAAGGCATAGCCGAAACCATCCGGGTCATCCGCACCATCCAGGAGCGCGTACCTACTCCCTATAAGCTGATCGTGGTCAACGACAATTCCAGCGACCGGACCCGGGAGCGGGTGGAGTCGGTCTTGAAAGGTTCCTCCAACCTGGTTCTTATCAACCGTCGGGGCAATCACGGTTTGGGCCGGTGCCTGAACCGCGCCTACGAGGAGGTCGAATCGGGGGTGGTGGTGGCGGTCATGGCGGATTTGTCGGACGACGTCGAGGATATCCCGGCCATGCTGGAGAAAATCAAGGAAGGGTACGACCTGGTATCGGCCTCCCGCTATATCCCCGGCGGGGAGGGCGAGCACTTCGATCGCTTCAAGCACCTGCTCTCCAGGTTGTTGGGAAAAACCCTCCAGATCGTCATCGGCCTCCCCACCAACGACGCGACCAATGCCTATAAAATGTACCGGGCCTCGATCCTGGACGAGATCGGCATCCTGCGCTCGGACAATTACACCACGGGGTTGGAACTGACGGTCAAAGCCCATCTGCACGGATTCAAGATCGCCGAGATTCCGACACGGTGGAAGGACCGGACATCGGGCCAATCTCACTTCAGGATATGCAAGGTCGCCCCCGAGTACATTCGCTGGTTTCTCTGGGCGGTCTGGAATAGTCTGAAGGGCAAGGCCTTCGCTCCCCGAACAAGAAAGGACGACCTCTCGACATGAAGCCCCTGATCATGATCACCAACGACGACGGCATCAACGCCCCGGGCCTGCGGGTTCTGGCCGAGGAAGCGGCCAAGATAGGGGACATCGTCGTCATCGCTCCCGAATCCGAGCGCAGCGCCGTCGGACACGGCATCACCCTCAACCGCCCGCTGCGGGCGGCCCGCGTCCACCGGGGGGAGCGCTTGTTCGGATACGCCGTCGACGGAACTCCCGCCGATTGCGTGAAACTGGCGGTGAAATCACTGCTGGCGCGCCGCCCCGACCTGGTCGTTTCGGGGATTAATCCGGGCCCCAACGCCGGGATCAACGTTATTTACTCCGGCACGGTTTCGGCGGCGGTGGAAGCGGCGATCATGGGGCTCCCCGCCCTGGCCGTCTCCCTCGATTCCTTCACCGCCGCCGAGTTCGAAACCGCCGCCCGCGTAGCCCGATGTTTGGCCGAAACCATCCTTCAGAAAGGACTCCCGGCCGGAGTGTTGCTTAACTGTAACGTCCCGGCCTTGCCTCTGGAACAAATCAAGGGGATCAGGATAACCAGGCAGGGGACGGCCGGTTACCGGGAAGTGATCGAGAAGCGGGTCGACCCCAGGGGAAGGGATTACTTCTGGCTGGGAGGGGATCTGGAGTTTTCGAAGGAGGGCGACGGCACCGACAGCCGGGCGTTGGCCCGGGGGTGGGTTTCGGTAACGCCTTTGCGGTACGATCTTACCGATGACGACGCTCTGAAGGTGTTGGAAGGGTGGGGGATTGCCAATCTTCTCCCGGAGTGTTAGAGTCCCGGTAACAACCAGGAGATTGTCCATGAAATCGACGATAGCAGCGGCAGTATGGCTTTTCATCGCCTCCGGAGCCGGCGCGGCGACGCCGACGGCGACGCCGGTGCCCATCTCCGCCTTGATCGAACAACTGCGCAACGATGATTCCGAAGTTCGAGCGCCGGCCAAATTCGAGTTGGTCAAACGCGGAACCGACGCGGGCCGGGCCGCCCTGGAAGCGCTTCCCGGCGCTCCCCCCTATATGGAATACGATCTGATCATGGTCATCCACCATACCCGCTATTCTCCGGCGGCGCCGGCGCTGGAAAGCCTTTTCCAGAAGACCTCCGATCCTCGGATCAAGATGGCGGCGGCCATGACCTTGTGCGGAATGGACCGTGACTATCAGCGCTATCAGGATTTTCTGGTCGGTTTCACCGCCGGGGATGAAGCTTCGGAATTCCTGCCGGCCATGCAGATGCTGGGGTATATCGGCGATCCGCGCGTGGTGCCCGTGCTCAAGCGGATTTTCTACGATTCCGCCCGCCCCGATCAGATCCGCCAAGCGGCGATCTGGGATTTGTCCCACACCCCCGTCCCGGAATCGGCCGAGGCGCTGGTGGAAATTCTGGACGATCCCCGAATCGATTGGTTCTACAAAGAGATCGCCATCGCCGGGTTGAGAGGATTGGCGGCCGAGCCGGGTATGGCCGATACGGTCAACCGGCTGTTGGAAAAAATCCAGGGCATCCCCGCCGCGCCGGGAAATGCGTCCGCGGCGCCGGGAAAGGCGGCTCCGGCCGGCGCCGTTCCCGAGCGGTGAGGCACGTGACGGGTTGCGCCGGAAGAAGCGGCGGCGTCGTTTTTTTCCTGCTCGCTCTGGTCTTGATGCCGGCCCCGCTTTCCTGCCGCCGCGCGCCCGAGGGGATTTCCCTGAGGTACCGTTTTCAGGCGGGCCGCGATTTTGCCTATTCCCTCGCCATCTCCGGCCGGGGGACGGTACACGCTTCCCACCCTTCGGCGCTGGGAGAACTGGAGGAAACCGAATTCCCGATTTCCATAGAAGGGTCGCTGAAGACCGTCTTCCGCACGCGGGAAGTGAGCGTCACGGGAAACGCGGTCTTCGACGTCGAATATAAGGATATCCATTTCGAGGTAGTCGACGAACAGGGGGGGCGTAAACTGCGGGTGGTCATCGACGGCGGGGGTATCGAAACGTACGACGGCGATCAGCTCCTGAACTCGGTCCCCCCCGACGACAAGAATTTCCTGCTCAAGGGGGTGGCGGGCAAAACATTCAAACTGGTCATGACCCCTCGAGGGAAAATCGAAGCTATCGAGACCCCGGATTCCCTTTCCGGCGCGTTTCCGTATATCCGGTTCCGGGAACTGTTGGAAGCGGCCCAGCCCGAGCTGCCCGCGGACCCCGTGCATCCGGGCGAAAGTTGGGAGCGAAAACTGGTGCTGCAACTTCCTCAGCTCGCCGATCGTTTCGCTTCCGGAGAAACCTTCGCCGCCCTGCAGACGTACACCGTGGAATCGGAACCCGAGGAAAATCCGGCGAGAATTTCCTTGCGCGGGAGCTTGTTCATGGAAGAACCGTCGGCGGGTTCGGGGCCGGGAACGCTGCGGGCGTTCGAACAGAAAACCGACGGGTATTTTCTCTTCGACCGGATACGGGGGAGACTGCTGGAAACCGGTCTCAGCCTGGATCAGGAGTTCGGTGTGACGATCCTGATCCCCCGCCTTTCCCCCGACGAGGGTATCGACCTGGATATGAAACTCAAAATCGAACTGACCATGAAACCGGCAGGAGATTGATCATGATCGACTACCTCAAGGCGCACGGAGAGGCGACACTTCTGCTGATTGCGGCGATCACCGGGATATTGCTGGGTATTTCGCAACTTTTCCCGGAGATGGGAACCCCGCAGCAGATATTCCTCCTCGCGACCCTGATATTCTGGATCGCGGCCCTGGCCTGGTGCCTTTTCAAGGCCGAATTCCCTTTCTTCCGCCGCTATAAAGCCGGCATCGCCCTGGTCCTGCTCACCGCCTATGCTCTGGTTCTGGCCGTCGCCACCATCTCCGAGGTTTTCGAGCTGGGCTGGTTCGGGTGGCTTTGAGATTCTTTCCGGGGCGGCTCCTCCGCTTCACCCCGGAATTTACCGCCGGTTGGGGCCCGGCGACCGCCGGCGCCGCAACCGCCGGATGGGTGGTTTGGAGCCGGATCCTGGAGGCGGCGGGGGGGGCGCCCGGCCCCGGGCCCCAGGCGGCGGTCCGAGCATGGCTGTTCTTTACCCCGGTGCTGCTGGTGGTGGCCGTATGGGCCCGCTTCCATCCCCGGGACCGGGCCCTGCTCGTTCCTTCCTTCCGGGGCGCCGGCCGCGCTGCGCTGCGCGGTCTTCGGGCGTATGCTTGTTTCCTGCCGTTTCTGATCGCCTTGAGCGTGCTCCCCGCGGGTCCGGCCCCCGCCGCCCGGGATTTTCCGGGTTTCGACCTGCTCCGGCTGATTTCGGGCGGACAATGGCCTAATGTCGCCGCAGGTCTTTTAGCCGCCCTGGTTCTGGGACCTCTGGCCGAGGAGACGGTTTTCCGGGGTATCGTCTACGGCGGCCTGCGGCGCTCTTTTCCGGCGCCGGCGGCGATCGTTCTCTCCTCTCTCATCTTCGCTCTCATGCACCCGCTCGGGGCCGCCACCCCGGCGGTATTTTTCCTGAGCATGCTTCTGGCCGCGATCTTGGAGCGCACGCGAACCGTCACGGCGCCGGTCTTGATACATTCCCTCCACAATCTCGTGGCGATAGGGTATTTTCTACTGGCAGGATGACCGGAACGCACTAAGGAAGGGAGCCGCGCCAAATGGAAATCAAAACCGTGGAGTGGAAAGACGGAAAAGTGGCGATCATCGATCAGACGCTGCTGCCCGGCGAATACAGGATCGTGGAGATCGACACCCGGGAAGGAATGTGGGAAGCCATCAAGAGCTTGAGAGTGAGAGGCGCCCCGGCCATCGGAATCGCCGCCGCCATGGGGCTGGCCGCCGTGATGGCGCGCAGCCGGCAAACGGAGTCCGCGGGCTTTTTAGATGAGGTGGAGGAGACCGCCGACTACCTGGCCACGAGCCGGCCCACGGCGGTCAATCTCTTCTGGGCCCTGGGGCGGATGAAGCGGATCGCGCGGGAACATGCTTCCGCCGGGGTGACGGCCCTCAAGGATATCCTGATCGGAGAAGCCCAGGCCATTCGGGAGGAAGACCTGGAGATGTCCCGGGCCATGGGCCGGGCCGGGGCCGACCTGATCCGGGACGGGGACGGCATCCTCACTCATTGCAACGCCGGCGGGCTGGCCACATCCGGCTACGGCACCGCCCTGGCGCCTATCTATACCGCGCATGAGCAGGGGAAACGGATCGCGGTTTATTCCGACGAGACCAGGCCCCTGCTCCAAGGCGCCCGGCTCACCCTCTGGGAACTCGATCACATGGGAGTGGACGCGACCATGATCTGCGACAACATGGCGGCCCAGGTCATGAAAGAAGGGCGCATAGACCTGGTCATCACCGGCGCGGATCGAGTGGCGGCCAACGGCGACGCGGCCAACAAGATCGGGACGTACGGTGTGGCCCTCCTGGCTCGGGCCCACGGGATCCCGTTTTATATGGCGTGGCCCTCGACCACGCTCGATCTTTCCCTCCCCGACGGTTCCGGGATCCCGATCGAGGAGCGGTCGTCGGAAGAATTGACTTCCTTCGGCGGAAAAAAAATCGCCCCGGAAGGAATCGCGGCCTATTGCCCGGCGTTCGACGTCACTCCCCACGGGCTCGTCACGGCTTTTATCACGGAACGCGGCGTGATCCGCCCGCCGTTCGCGGAGACTCTCCGGCAGTTCGCGCGATGACGATCGTGGGGAGGATAGAGAAGGTGGTGGCCGGAGGGTACGGCCTGATCCGGGACGACGGGGGTGTCGTTTTCTGCCGGGCGGTGCTCCCGGGGGAGACGGTGGAGGCGGAAGTCACCGGAAAAGCCAAGGGGATCCGGTGGGCCGAAGTCAGGGAGGTTCTGGAACCTTCCCCGGAGAGGACGGTCCCGGTCTGCCCGTTCTTCCCGGCGTGCGGAGGCTGCGATTTTCAGCACATGGAGTACGGCCGGGAACGAGCGATCAAGGAAGGGATCGCGGGCGAAGTTTTACGGAGAATCATGCGGCGGGAAGTCCAGATCGACCCGTTTTCCCGCGCCTTCGGAGAGTTGCCCGCTCTGGAATACAGAAACACCATCCATCTTCGCGGGGCGGACGGCGCGCTCGGCTATTACCGCAAAAAGAGCAGGAAGATCGTCGATATCGGGGATTGCCCGATAGCTCGGCCGCGGATCCGGGAGGCCCTGGGGCGGTGGAGTCTGCGCCAGGCCGCCCGGACCCCGGATAAACTTACCCTGCGCGCCGGAAACGTCGCCGGCGAATCCGGGGCGGAGCCGCTGCTGGCCGTCGCCGAGTACGGGAGAGAGCGGGTGGTCGAGGGGGGAGCGCTGGAAATGGAGCTTGCCGGAAACCGGTTCCGGGTCAGCCCCGACTCGTTTTTTCAGATGAACACCGCCGCCGCCGAACTGGTCGTCGACGACCTGCGGGAGACGCTCCCCGAAGGAGGCCGGCTCCTCGATCTTTTCACCGGCGTCGGGCTCTTCGCCGTCTCCCTGGCGGAACGTTTCCCCGAGGTTCTCGGCTTCGAAATTCACCCGTCGGCGGTGGGCGATTTCCGCCACAACCGCAGGAATCTGGCCAACGTCGAGGAGATTTCATGGGACGGAGCCCAGGGGTTGGGCGGCCTCATCCGCGAGGGAGACGTCATTCTCGCCGATCCGCCCCGGGGGGGGCTGCCCGAAAGGTTGATCGAAGAACTTCTCCGGGGACATCCCCGCGCCCTGGCGTACATCTCCTGCAACCCTGCCACCTTCGCCCGCGACTGCGGGGTTCTGCTCGAGGCCGGATACGGATTTCTCGGACCGATCCGCCTCTACGACATGTTTCCCCGCACCGCCCACATCGAAATCATGGGGCTGCTCTCCCCCGGCGCCGACGGGCAAAGCTGATTTTCCGGTTTCTTCCGTTTTTGCTATACTGCCGGCATGAAGCTTGCGAGCCTGGCTCTGATCCTGGCGTTCGGCATGCCTCCATCGGGCAAGGCCGTTTCCGGGGAAGAAACGTTCCAACAGGGAGTCGAGCAGTACCGCTGCGGCCGGTACCGGGAAGCGCTCGCTTCCTTCGAAAATGCCCGCGAAGCAGGCGCGGACGTCCTCACGGTGCAGCTCTTCCGGGGGATGTGCCTCGGCGCCTTGGAGGACTTGGAACCGGCTCGGGCCTGTTTCGAGGAAGTCCTGTCGAATTCGACCCGGAACGGCACCGTTTTCCTCTCCATCGGCGAATTCTGGCTGCAACAAGGCCACCCGGATGAAGCCGCGGCCGTGCTCCGGCGAGGCCTGCGCGTCGAAAAGGATTCCGCGGCCATCCTGACGCTGCTGGCGCGAGCTTACGAAGAACTCGACCGTCCCGAGACCGCCCTGCAGACACTGGATAGGGTCGTCAAATTGAAACCGGGAGACTACGAGACGGAAGTCAAAAAGGCGGAGCTTCTACGTCAGCTCGATCGACCCGCCGAAGCCCGTGCCCTCGCCGCCAGACTGGCCCGCGAGCGCCCGACCCGGCCGGAAGCTTATGAGGTTTTAGGCCGATCGCCCCTGAGCCCGCTTTCCGCGCCCGCCCCGGCAGCGGCGAAAAAACAGCCGCCGACCCCCAACCTGGTGCTGGTCTCCATCGACACCCTCCGTGCCGACAGGCTGCACTGCTACGGCAACCCCAGGAAAACCTCTCCCAACATCGACGCTTTCGCCCGGGAAAGTGTTTTTTTCGAACGCGCGATCAGCCAGTCCCCCCATACCTCGCCTTCGCATATGACCATTCTCACCGGGATGATGCCCGACGTTCACCAGATAGCCAATTTCAACAAGGACAAGGGGATCGTCCTCTCCCCCCGCATCGAGACGCTGGCCGAGATCCTCGGCCGGCACGGCTACCGCACCGCCGCCTTCGTCGGTAAAGGGAACCTTCCCGCCGACAAGGGTTTTTCCCGGGGTTTCGAACGATACGAAGCCAGCTTCAGCCGGGACACCGACGGGCTCGATCCGGTCCCTTCCGGAGTATCGAGGTTCCTGGACGAGGCGCAAGGAGGAAACCGGCCTTTCTTTCTGTTCATCCACCACTTTTTCGTTCACGACCCTTATATTTACGGGCCGGAATCGTACCGGTCCCGATTTCTCGAGCCCGGAGTCAGGGTGGCCGGCCTCCCCGCGGGATACGCCGACTTGGCCGTGCGCCCCAAGGAAGACCGAGCCCAGCTCTTTTGGGAAGCGTTCGATTCCTCGAATCCCGCTCATCTGGCTCATCTGATAGCCCTTTACGACGGGGGCGTTTTCTTCGCCGATCACATATTCGGGGATATTGTCGAGCTCCTTAAAGAACGAGACCTCTTCGAGAAGACCATATTCGTTCTTCTCTCCGACCATGGGGAGGAATTTTACGAGCACGGCAATCGTGGCCACCTGCACCTCTACGTTCAGGAACTCCACGTCCCCCTCATGGTCAGATTCCCCGGAGGGGAGATGGCCGGGCGACGTGTGCGGGAAACGGCCAGAACGGTGGACGTTTTTCCCACCGTGCTCGATCTACTGGGGATCGATTCCGGCGAAATCCAGGGAATATCCATGCTCCCGTTTCTTCGGAAAGGGGCTCCCTATCGTCCCGATATCGTCAGCTTTTCCGTGATCAAGCCCGGGGGGACGGTGCGGGTGGAGGAGAAAGGGTTCTCCTACTCGAACGAAGCTCCGGAAAGGCTTTATGACCTGGCTTCAGATCCCCGCGAATCCGACAATATCGTCTCCCGCGATCCCCGCGAGCGGGAGCGGTTGCGGTCGACGGCCGAGGAACGACAAAGGGCTAAAGCCGCTTTTATCGACCGCATGGGCTCTCCGGCCGAAAGTTCCCCGGCGGAAATGACTCCCGAGGTGGAAAAGGAAATGCGGGCCCTGGGGTATCTCTGATCTCCGATTGAGATTCAGGGGGTAGGAAAAGGTCCACAGATTGCACAGATACAACACCCGTTGTTGAGCGTTTTTTCGGACATTTGTCCGAAAAAACGCTCAAAGACTGAAACAACAGGTGATTTTCCGACAATTTCGTACCGTTTATCTGCCCGGGTCTTCTTAAAAAGATTTCTCACCTTCATACTCCCCATCTGTGAAACCTGCCTGCGGCAGGCGGGCCTGTGGAAGGAATTTTTCAGGGGGTTAGGTCGGGGGCTACTGAATTCTGAATACTGTATTCTGTATTCTTCCCCTGAACCC
>ERZ795048.1084-NODE-1084-length-25825-cov-6.787350_pt1 | contig 25825 bp, 22 predicted proteins | sample MGYA00375132_ERZ795048 | MGnify/ENA primary metagenome ERZ795048 (study PRJEB30177, sample SAMN05720225) | activated sludge metagenome | isolation source: Anaerobic digester | place: Hong Kong | collected 2014-12-17 ... | reverse complement strand
CTAGTTGTATTATAGATTTTAAAGCCGTCTTCGTAAAGAAAATACCATCCTGTCCCGCAAAAAGCCTGTCTATTTGCAGGGCTTGCGGATTCTCGTCATAAAACGGCGGCATTGCCACTGCTTTCGCCATTTTCTTTTTGCCCTCGTCCTATTTTTTGATATAATAATTTTTGTGGAATTGTACTTAGCGGCTAAAAACTGTCGGCGTCGGACATTGCAGTTGTTTTCGGTATCCCTATAAGATCGGCAGAATATTTTATCGTAATTATCGCTGCCGCGGCGACTGACGAACGATTTTTGGAGAATACGAATTATAGAGGGTGATCCTTACGCTGAACATCAGACCAACCGGTCGCATTCATAAAAAAGAGTTCCGCATCTTCAGCCTGTTCCTTATATTTGTCCTGATGTCGCTCGTGAGCTATATCGTCTATATCACCGGCGGAACAAAAACCCCGATGCCGCACCTGATGTATATCCCTATCATTCTGGCGGCTCTGTTCTTCGGCATATTGGGCGCTGTCGGCGCCGCGTTTATCGGAGCGCTTGCGCTCGGGCCGTTCATGCCCGAAAACGTGTCGCTCGGGATCATGCAAGAGCCCGCCAGCTGGATTTTCAGGTGGGGCTTTTTCACATTGATCGGGATACTGATTGCCATCCTGTTCAAGTGGATTTTGGATTACACGAAAAAGGAGCGAGAACAGTCCACAATCAATCTGATCACCGGGCTGCCCAACGCCAACAAGCTCGATATCGACCTGAGCACCCTTATGGACGCCGCAAGCGGCTTTTCCCTATTGGGATTCAAAATAGTAAATATGGACGATATCAACCGGTACGCCAGTTATGAAATCGGGGTCAAGTCTCTTTTTGCGGCGGTCGAAACGCTGAGAAGCCTGATCGGCGGCACGGTTTACTCGATTTACGTGAACGAATTCGCAATCGTCACGCAGGATATCGGCATTGAGAAAACCCGTGAAATCGGGTTGCAATTCCTCGACAAAACGAAAGCTCCCTTTTTGCTGGACGGATTCCATATCGCCCTCGCCATCAAAGGCGGCCTCGTCCATTTCCCCCTGCAGGCGGACAGCCCCAAAGATATGATAAAAAAACTGGGGATTGCGCTTGACCACAAAGCGGAACCAAGCGGGCTCCAGGTATATGACGACACGGTCGCGCGGGAACGGAAGGAGCGGTTCGACCTGGCGGTCGCGCTTCTGGACGCAATAAAGAATCACGAATTCCGCCTCGTCTATCAACCTAAAATAAGCCTCTCCGGCAGAAGCGTTATCGGCGTTGAAGCGCTTTTACGCTGGGATCACGAAGCCCAAGCGCAGGTCGGTCCGGATACGTTTATCGGTATGGCCGAAGAGATGGGTATCATCAGCGAGATTTCGAAATGGGTCATCCGCTGCTCGGTCGAGCAGGCGGCGGCGTGGGAAAAAAGCGGCAGTCCGCTCGGTATCGCGATCAACCTCTCGCCAAACGACCTGAAAAATCCGTCTGTAATCCATTATCTGATTCAGTTAATTGAAGAAAACACGCTCGATCCGTCCTTGATCGAGGTGGAACTCACGGAAAGGGCCCTGTTTGAAAATGAAAAAATGGTTCTGCACCTGCTCGGAATGCACAGAGACCTGGGCGTGAAAATTTCCCTCGACGATTTGGGGACCGGGTACAGTTCACTAATCGATTTGGTCCTGCTTCCTATTGATCATATTAAAATCGACAAATCGTTCATCGACAACGTTCTTTGCGAAAACTACCAGATTTTAATCAAAACGATTGTCGATTACGCGCATAATTCAAATACGAAAATAATTGCCGAAGGCGTGGAAACGGAAGCGCAGCTCAGCGTCCTGGAAAAAATGGGTTGCGATTGCGTGCAGGGATACTATTTCAGCAAGCCGTTGCCGGTCGATCGGCTGGAAGCGTATATTTCCCGCCCGCCGGCCGGGCGGTGAAGCCATGCCGGCACCAGAACTGCTGACCGCCCGTTTTTTCGCCCCTCGTTTCGTTGTCAAAGCAGAGCCGCACCCCGGCTTTAGCCAATTCTTAAAAATCCCGGTGAAGGGACGCTTTACCGGGATTTGCACGACGTATGCGGCGGCGATTACCCGCCATTTTCCAGATAGTTTAAAATCTCCTCCTGCGTTGTAAACCGGCCGATCGTTCGGACAGTGTCCTTTGCCTGCCCGGCGGTCAGTTCCGACAGCTTCCATTTGATTTTCGCAATGGACGACGCGTTCATGCTGAACTTGCGCAGGCCAAGGCCGATCAATACAGCCGTTGCCTTCGGATCGCCCGCAAGTTCGCCGCACATGGAGATTTCCTTTCCCGTATTGTTAAACGCGCGTATAACGCCCGCCAGCAGACGGATAAACGCCGGCGAGTAACTCTGATAATATCCTCCGATCGAGTCGTTCATACGGTCGACAGCGCAAAAATACTGGCATAGATCGTTCGTCCCGATGGAAGCAAAATCCACCTCCTTCGCCGCCAGATCGGCAATCGTGGCTATGGACGGAATTTCTATCATGATTCCCAGCCGGACGTCCGTGTCAAACGCGCAGCCGCGCCGCTTCAAATCAACCTTTATTTTTTCGACAAACTGCTTTGCTTTTCGGAAATCCTCGATACTTCCGACCATCGGAAACATGATTTTCAGCTTCCCATAGGCGGAAGCGCGAAGCGCCGCCGTAAGCTGCGTCCGAAAGAGTTCCGGGCGGTCAAAGCAAAGCCGGATAGCGCGCTTTCCCAGAAACGGGTTGTCCTCCTTCGGAAGTTCCATGTATTTCAGCGTTTTATCGCCGCCGATATCCAGCGTGCGCAGCGTGACCGGCTTGCCTTCCGCGCGTTCGAGAACCGCCTTATACGCTTCGAACTGTTCCTCTTCGGACGGCAGGTGGTCGTTGCCCATATAAAGAAATTCCGTGCGAAACAGGCCGATAAAGTCGCAGTCCCCGTATCCGTCCGCGTCCGTCTCTCCGCCGATGTTGATTCCGACCTCGACGCGTTCCCCGCTTTTTAAGCGGGCCTCGCGGGACTGGAACGTTTCGATCACGGCCGCCTCGCGGTCGAACGCTGCCTTCTTCCGCCGGTATTTTTCCACCGCGGCCTGGTCCGGATTAACGGACACTGTTCCTTCCATCGCATCCATCGCGATGAACTCGCCGTTTTCGAGTATCTTCGTTGCCTGCGGGACGCTGAGGATCGCCGGTATCCGATAGCTGCGCGCGATAATTGCCGAATGAGAGGTGGCGCTGCCGACCTCCGTGATAATCCCGATGACCTTGTTGCGGTCGATCGTCGCGGTATCGCTCGGCAGCAGATCGTGCGCAACGACGATAACTTCCTCAGGCAGCAGCGAAAGGTCGTTTTCCCTCTGGCCGGACAACGTGCGGATCAAACGGTTTCGCACGTCGCGCAGGTCCGTCGTCCGCTCGGCGATCAGCTTGTCCTTTGCATGGCCGAGAATCTCGATGAATTCCCCGAACGACCGTTCGACGGCGAAATCCGGCATCGTGCGTTCGTTCTGAATCGCGTCCGTGACCATTTCGTCGATCTCTTCATCAAAGAGGATCTCTTTATGCGCGCGGAAGATGTCCGCTTTGTCGTCGCCGTTTTTATCGAGGTAGTCGATGACCGCGTTCAGCTCCGCTTCCGCTTTCTCCTTGGCCAGCCGCCAGGCGGCGAGGTAATCCGCTTCCTTTCCCTTTTCAAAATACGCCTCGTGGACGTCGCTTTTGAACGCCTGGTAGATATATGCTTTCCCAACGGCGATTCCGGCGGAAACGCCGTTCCCCTTCAACAACATGTGCTTCACCTTCCCTGTTTCGCGTTGTATTTACGCAAACAGCATCAATATCGTCCCGACCGTGGCGAACGCCAGGCCAATTAGCCTTGTAATCAGCTTGACGGTGCGAATCGGGCACTTCTTAAACGTTTCGAAGGATGCGATCGGAAACGGCAGCACAATCAAAGCGATACCAAACACGATTTGCGCGATATATAGCGCGTTCGTTGCGGTGCCTTTGATTGCGCTGATCAGGATGGTGATTGCGCAGGCAAAAATGATGAAATACAGAGGCGTCTTAAAACGCTTGTCGAGCTTTATATAGTCCTTCGCCTTCGTTTTGCATTCTTCGCTGCAGACGGGATAATACTGCGTGACCGCCTTGAAGCGATCCAGCTTTTCACCCGTTTTGCCGCAATATACGCACTTCTCCATTTCCAACTCTCCCTTATGAATGATTTAGCGCTGCCTGTAGTGGCTGAACTGCTTCAGAACAACGTCGATATCTTCATCTTTCATCAGCGTCGGGCCGCCGGCAAGCAGCGTCCGGTAATACAGTTCGCAAAGGAATTCGATCTGCTGTGCAACATCAAAGGCATAGCCGATGTCCCCGCCGACGGAGAGCAGCCCGTGGTTGCCCAGAATGCAGGAGTAGCCGTCCGGCGCCATCGCATCATACGCCGCCTCTGCCAATTCGTACGTTCCGAACTGCACATATGGGATACAGGGCACCTCGCGCCCGGAATACGCAACAAGGTAATGAATCGGCGGGACGCTTTTATGCAGGCACGCCAGCGTCGCTGCAAAAGTCGAATGCGTATGAACCACCGCGTTGATATCCGGCCGCTTCATATAGAAGATCCTGTGCATGTCGACCTCGCTCGACGGTTTGTTGTCGCCTTCCACCTTTTCGCCTTCCGGCGTCATGACAACGACGTCCTCCGGCCCGATTTTGTTATAATCCATGCCGCTTGGGCTGATCGCCATCAGTTTTTCTTCGCGGTTATACACGCTGATGTTGCCGAAGGTGCCGACCGTCAATTTGTTTTCGATCAGCTTTTTTCCATATTCGATTACCTGTTTGCGTTCCTGTTCAAGTCTCATTGTCTGTTGAATTCTCCTTTGATTTCAGAATAATTTACGATTCGCTCCGTGATCCCTTTCCCGATAATCTTGTCGACGGCGCTCGTCAGCATGAACGGCGACAGCGGGATTGCATCGACCGTCATGCCGGCGATATGCGACGTGATCAAAACGTTGTCCAGCGTCAAAAGGCGGCTGTCCGCAGGAAGAGGCTCCTTCTCGAAAACATCCAGCGCCGCCCCTGCGATGGAATGCTGTTCCAGCGCATGGATCAGGTCCGTCTCGTTCACGAGTCCGCCGCGCGCCGTATTCACGAAATATGCGCCTTTTTTCATTCGCCCGAAGCAGCTTTTATTGACGCACCCGGCGTTTTCGTCCGTAAGGCGAAGATGAACTGTAATCAGATCCGCGCGTTCGAATACTTCTTCCATGGTGGATACCATCTCAATCGCGCCCAATCCGTTCTTTTCCAGTCTTTCTGCGGATACGTAGTCGTCGAACCCGATCATGGGGACGCCAAGCGCATGCAGCCGCGTCGCCAGCGCGATGCCAACGTTGCCCAGCCCCACGAAACCTACCGTAAGGCTGTTCAGGGTCGTTACATACGGCGAATTCGGGAATGTTTTCGCCCACTCGGCCTTTTCGAACAAGCGGCGGCAGGATGCGGTGATGTTGCGCGTGACGTCCAAAATCAAGCCGAGTGCAAAATCCGCCACGGGTTCGGCGTTGCGAATGACGTTCACAACCGGTATATTCCTTTTGCTCGCGCTTTTCACGTCAATATTCTCAAGCCCGCCGCGGCTTGTCAATATCATTTTCAAATTTTTCGCTTTTGCGATCAGTTTTTCCGGAACCGGACAGAAATGCACCATGAGGACTTCCGCGTCTCCGATGGCTTCGTCCAGCCCGTCGGCATACGCTTCCGCATCCGGTCCGTTTCTTTCGATGTTGATCTGCCTTTTTGCGAACAGGTCCTTATCTTCCGGCCCCCAGAACAGTTTTTTGATTTCCTTTACGCCCAGGCTGCTCCCGCCCAGAGCGCGCTCCATCGTGTCCGGGGAAACGAAGATGTCGCCCACCACTACGGCACGATAACGACTGTTTTCTACAAATGGCCCCATAGCATTTATCCTATTCTATCATTCTTCGCCGATTTACAGTACAAGCCGGCTGCCGTGCCCGTCGGGCACGGCGACCGGCTTGTACATGCACTTTGTTGTAACGTGGAAGCTGTAACCAATTCAGCAGAAGGTTATTGCGCGGTAGCTTCGATTGCCACGCCTGCGTTCTTCTCCATGAAGTCGGTGAACTTGGCCCTGTTCTTCTTGTACCAGAAGTAGAGCAGGAAATAGAGGACAAGCACCGCACCGATGATAAACACGTTTTTGCTCAGGAACGCATAGAAGAGTCCCGCCATCAACGGGTGGCACATAATGCCGAAGGACATGATGTACACGCCGCTCTGCTCGAGGACGAATCCCGCGCCGATTGCAACTTGCGTGAACGTCGGCGCCAGCGAGGATGCGATGATCATGCCAAGAGAGAACCAGATCGCACCGGTGACGACGCTCTTTGCGATGTTGCCGTTCGAGACGGCGACGAACACCTCAACCATATACGGCAAGGCGACAAGGTCCAGCATTGGAAGCAGCTGGTTGCCCGGGAGAATGAATGCCAGTCCAAGCATGATCGGCATGAGGATGATGCCGGTAACCAGCGTGTTGGGTTCGCCATATCCTGCCGCATCGTTGATGGAAAGGTACCACACACGGCCCTGACCGCTCTTGGCCGCACGCGATTTGTAAGCGTCCGTCAGCGATGTGAAGGCGGAAGCAAAGATGGCAGCGACTCTCGGGAAGACCGCCATAACGGCCGCCGTCGAAATTGCGGACGAGAATACGATGCCCCAGCTTGCCAGCGTGTTCAGCGTGTTATAGTAGCCGATGATCGCAATCAGAAAACCAACAACAAGACCAATGAACATCGGTTCGCCGAAAAGGCCGAACTTCTTTTGAAGCGTCTTCGCGTCCAGCTTGATTTTGTTAAAGCCGATCTTGCTGAGCAGCCAGTTCATGATAACCGCAAACGGCAGGGATTCCAAATGGTGCGGCGCCGTCATGCAGCAGTTTGGATATTGATAGTACGTAGACCAGCGTTTTGCCGCCATTTCGCTAAACAGCAGAATATAGAGCAGCTGGACGATCATGAGCGCCATTGCGAGCCACATCTGGCCGGTGATGGCGAAAATCAGGGAACCCCAAACCATGAAGGAGTAATTGTTCCAAAGGTCGGAGGCCATAAATACGTTTGTCCACTTGGTAAAGAACAAGATCAACTGCAATGCAATCGCTACGCCGATAAATACGACGCCGACCGTCGTTGAATACGCGATAACGGACGTGGATTGCCAGCCGGTGTCAAGGACGGGCAGGTTGACGCCCGCATTCGTAACCATCTGGTTCACGACAGGCGCGATAACGTCGCTGTAGCTGCCGATTACCAGGTTGAAGCCTGTTAAGCCGACCGCGCAAAGCAGTGCCGATTTAAACGCCTTTTTTCCTTTTACACCCATCGCGATTGCGATGATGAAAAGAATGACCGGTACGAATACGGATGCACCGAGCGTGCTGAAGACCGTACTCAATGTGTTAAAAAATTGTGTCAATTTCGTTACCTCCACATATCTTTTTTTTGAAGTCCATCGTTACAACTTACAAGAGCGTGTTACTGACCGTTCCGTTCTATCAGCCTTTCTTTTCAAGGACTGCAACGCATTCGTCGATTACCTCATCTTCACTCAGTCCGGTTAGCAGCCCAATGCCGTTTACCTTCGGGATGTCATAGTCCTCGTAGACCGGGCTTACACAAAGAATGAAATCGAAATTACCTCCTTCCAATGCTAAGTCGATTCCCGGAGGGTTCGTCTCGACGGTGCTTACGTCGTAGCCGCGTTCAATCATTTTTTCCTTCAGCTTCATCGCAACCATCGACGAACTAACCGCACCCGAACCGCAGATGCACAATGCTTTTGCCGTTTTCATAATCCTTCGCTCCTTTTTTGTTATTTTAAATACGCTTCAGCTGCCGCAATGAGTTCCTCCCGGTCGGCAGCGCGTACAAAAGCCGAAACCGCATCAGGATTGGTAAACATACGCATAATGGTCTTTAAGTTGGAAAGTTGCTCTTTCGGGTTCTCTATCGCCATCATAAACAGCATGACGGCGTCCACATCGATCTCCGGTTCCGCCATATGCTGGAACCGCACCGGATTTTTCAGCTTGACGATGCACATTGCCGCTTTGTTTACATGCTCCGGCATGGTATGCGGCATTGCAATATCAATTCCATCCAGGTGAAGGCCGGTAGGATACACCTTTTCCCGCTCCAGAACGGCGTCGACATAGCTGCTTTTTACATATCCGCCCTTCTCCAGAAAAGCAGCGGACTGCCGAATCGCGTCCTCGGAATCAGCGGCGTCAAGGCCGTATACGATCAGGTCTTGATTTACGATGTCCATAAACGATTTTCTCCTTTGTTTGCATTTATTGCATCCTGTGATTCTGGCAAGTATAATAAAAAATATTGATCAGTAAGGGGGTAACCCTATGGGCACGAAGAACGAAATGTTAATCCGCGTTGCCGAATTGTACTATGAGCAACAACTGAGCCAGAATGCAATTTCCGATATCCTCGGCGTTTCGCGTTCTTCCATTTCAAGAATGCTGGACGAAGCGCGCGATGCCGGGATCGTCGAAATAATCGTCCATAATCCTTTAAAAAGCAACGCCGACCTTTCTTACAAATTGCGCGACGCCCTCGGGTTGCGGGATGCGATCGTATTTACCGGAAAATACACCCGCAGCGAATCTTTCGTGCGCTGCGGCAGTACCGCGGCGAAGCTACTGTCCGCCGTTTTGGAAAACAGCCAGAACATCGGCATTACCTGGGGCAGGGCCACCCAATCCTTCGTAAACATGATCGAGCCGTTTCAGTATTACGGCGTAAACATCTCCCAGATGGTCGGCTGCCTTGGAACCGGCAATCCGGTCGAAGACGGCATCGAAATCGCGATCCTGCTTTCAAGAAAGCTGAACGGCACCTATTCCAACATCTACGCGCCGGTCTACGTTTCCAACGAATCCGTCTACCGGTATCTGCTCGCCGAACCGCAGATCCGCAATGCGATCGAACGCGCCAATCATACGGACCTTGTGTTTACCGGCATCGGCACGATTTTCGACGACAGCACCGCCCTGATCCGGACCGGCCATCTGAACGAGAAGCAGCGTCAGGCGATCATCGATCTCGGAGCGGTCGGCCATCTGCTTGCGCGGCATTACGACATCGACGGAAACGAAATCCGCATTGACGGGTGCTTCCCGGTCTCCGCGCCGCTCAGCGCGCTGACCTTGTCCAAGCTCTCCGTCGGCATGTGCACCGGAGTCATCATGAAGAATGCCGTACTCGCCGCCGTTCGGGCGAAATACATCAATGTGCTGATCGTGGACGAAGACCTTGCCAACGCCCTGATCGCGGAAGTCGGAGCATAAAACCGGCGACCCCCTTATTTCAGGTCCTCGTTGCAATGAATCACCATTTTGCATCCTTCCCCGCGAAGCGCGGCGTCGAACGCGTCGCGCCATTTGGCGAGCGGCACGATATTCGTTACGATCTTCTCCGGAATAACGGTCCCCCGGCTCATCAGCTCAATCGCGGTCTTCCATGAAGTCGGCTTCTGGCTTCTGGAGCCGACATAGACGATCTCCCGGTGGAGGATCAGGTCCGTAGCGATTTCCTCCCGGCCTTTCGGAAAAACGCCCATCTGAATCACCCTGCCTTTTTTCTTTACGACTTCAAGCGCCTTATTCACGGCCGGCACCGCGCCGGAACATTCAAACGCCGCGTCGACTCCTACGCCGTTCGTCATCTCCTTTATAACGGCCGAAAGGTCTTCGTTTTGCTGATCCACAGTCCGGTCCGCTCCGTTTCTGCGCGCAATTTCAAGCCGCTCCTCGTCGGTCTTGATTCCCGCGACGACGACGGTCGCACCGCTGGCCTTTGCAACCTGTGCGACCATCTGGCCGATCGCGCCCGCGCCGAACACGCAAACGGTTTCGCCTTTTTGAATCTTACCCTTTTCAATGACCGAATGCACCGCGCAGGCAAGCGGTTCCGTTAAGCTTGCCGAAAGAAAGTCGACATTCGCCGGCAGCTTATGAACGCGCTTTTCATGGCTGACGACATACTCCGCCATGCTTCCGTTTTCCTGCGTCCCGATTCCTCTGCGGTTGGAGCAGAGGTTGTAATTTTCCGTCAGGCAATACGGGCACTTCATGCAGGTTGCAAACGTCGTTTCGCTGGTCACGCGGTCGCCCACTCGAATTTCTTTCACGTCCGGCCCGGTCTCGGTAACGACGCCGGAAAACTCGTGCCCCAGTATCACGGGCGGCTGCGTGCTGGGATAAGTGCCCTTGAATGCGTGCAGATCCGTCCCGCAAACGCCTGAGTATGCAATTTTTATTTTAACGAGATCGCCCGTAGCAACCGGCTCCGGTACGTCCTTGTAGATCATATGGTCATAGCCTTTTTCCATTTTAATAACTGCTTTCAATCGATCACCTTCTATGAATTTATGTGCTTCTATATGAATTTTTGTGCATTTGATTGTCGATTTGCCTTACAGCATTTAATATATCTTGGCGTGCAAAAAAAGTCAAGGTTTTTTCACATTTAAGCGCATTTTTTGTATTTTCGATCGAAATTAGGAATTATTCCGTATATTATTGGCAATCGCTTGACAAACCATTATCAAGATGAAATAATAATTTTGTGATTTCAGATATGAATATTTGTCCATTTAATTGCACATTATTTCTTTTCCGCGATGTTCGGTTACAGAAAGGGGTATCGATTCTATGAGTTCTTCAGAGTACACGACCAAACAAATTGAAAAAGCCGCCACGAATATTCGAAAGCATATTTTAAAAATTGCTTTGGATCGTGGCGGCTGCTATCTCGCGCAGGCATGTTCCAGCGCGGAAATACTCTCTTCTTTATATATGGGCGTTCTTAACCTCGGCCCGAGTCTGGGATCGATGGACGCGCTCCCGTTCCCCGGCGTACCGGGGCCCGACAACATGGACTATCCGAAAGGTTCGCTGTATCACGGCGCGCCGCTCCCCGACAAAGACCGCTTTTTCGTTTCCCCGGCGCATTATGCGTCCGTCGTATACTGCGCGCTGGCGGAATGCGGGCGCCTTTCCTATGACGCGATCGAAAAGTTCAATGTCGACGGCTGGAATCTGGAAATGATCGGCGCCGAGCACTCGCCCGGTTTCGAGTGCACCGCGGGCTCTCTCGGGCAGACCGTCTCCATGGCGTGCGGAACCGCACATGCCCGCAAACTGAAAGGCGACACCGGCAAGGTTTACATCCTGCTCTCGGACGGCGAAGTCCAGGAAGGGCAGGTCTGGGAAGCAATGCAGGCTTCCTACTTCTACCATCTTGATAATCTGGTCATTTACATCGACGTCAACGGCCAACAGGTCGAAGGAAGCACGAAGGAAGTCATGGACATGGGCGCGCTGGACGAACGTTTTCGCTCATTCGGTTCCACGGTCGTCAACATCGACGGGCACAATGTCGAGCAAGTGATTGCGGCATCCAAGCTGCCGCACGAGGGCGGGCCGCTGGTCATTCTCTGCAAAACATGCGGCGCCCACGGGATTCCGCTTCTTGAACGGCGCCTCCCGTACATGCATTTTGTTCGAATCGGCGCGGACGAGGTCGACGCGTTCCGCGAGTTTTATCGCACAATGGGCGAACAGGAGGACAAGTAAAATGAAAATAGAGGTTAACACGCATTCGAAAAACATGATACGCTTCGCAAAGGAGCACGAAAACGCCGTCGTAATGTCCGCCGACCTTGGAACGTCGTGCGAAGTCAAGGAGTTCCATCGCCTTCTTCCGGAACGTTATTTCTCCATGGGCATTGCCGAGCAAAACATGGTGAGTTGGGCGGCCGGCCTTGCGCGCGAGGGCTTTCTGCCTTACCTGCATACCTTCGGCGTCTTTCTTTACCGGCGCGTGCTCGACCAGCTTGAAATGTCCGTTGCCTATAGCAACCTGCCCGTCACGTTCGTGGGCTTTTTGCCCGGCATCATGACTCCGGGCGGCGTTACGCACCAAGCGGTGGACGACATCGCGGCGATTCGCGCCGTCCCGAACATGACCATTTTCGACGTCGGCGACGCAACGGACATCGAATCCGTTCTGGACCTTGGCTACGAAGTCGGAGGCCCCGTGTTCATCCGCATGCTGCGCAAGGAAGTCCCGCGCCTCTTCCCGGCAGAGGAAAAGATGGTCTTCAACCGCGCGCGCACCCTGTCCGAAGGCAGCGATATCGCGATCCTTTCCTCCAGCATCTGCACGGAAGAAGCCATGCGCGCAACCGCGGTTTTACACGAGAAGGGCGTGTCCATTCAGCATTTGCACGTTTCCACCATCAAGCCGTTTACGGACCCGACGGTCACGGAAGCGCTCGGCAAGGTGAAATACGGCGCGGTCACCATTGAAAACCATCTGGTGACGGGCGGGCTGGGCACGGCCGTTGCGGAAGTGATTGCGGACAACGGCCTGAACACAAAGCTCGCCCGCGTCGGCATCAACGGCTATGCGCACGGCGCGTCGAAGATGTACCTGATGAAAAAATACGGACTCGACGCCATGTCTCTCATCCATGCCGTGGAAAGCATTATGGGCACACGGTTCGACATTAAGGAAGAGGACCTCGCGGAGGTTCGCTTCGAAGATTATTCCGCCGTATAAGAAAGGGGAAACAGCCGTGTTTGAAACAGAAAAAGCCGAAGTCATTCAGACGGGAGTACTGCTCGACCGGTACCAGCTTGTCGCGCTTGCCGGCGGCAACGTCAGCCTCCGGATGCCGTCGGGCGAGATTCTCGTCACGCCTTCCGGAATGATTTATGAACATATGGTGGTGGACGATATCGTCGTTATGGATATCGACGGCAACATCATCGAAGGCACGAAAAAGCCGTCCTCCGATACGGAAGCAAGCCTCTATATTTTCAAAAAGCGCCCGGACCTGAACGCCGTCATTCATACCCATCAGCCGTATGCAACGGCCATCGGGCTGGTTCAGGACGAATTCCATATCAACCTGACGACGCTCGGCAACGCCGCGGGCGGCCATGTAAAAGTCGCCCCGCTCAGCGCCGCCGGCAGCGTGGAAATGGGCGTCGATACCATCAACTATCTGGGCAAGGGCCGCGTCGTCATCCTTGGTAACCACGGCGTAATGGCGGTCGGCACTTCCCTGAAGCAGGCGCTCAACGCAGCCGTATACACGGAGGAAGCCGCAAAATGTTATCTTGCCGCGCGCGCTCTCGGGCCGGTAAAGCAGATGAACGACGCGCAGATTCAGCAATCCATCGACGTCTACAAATATGTAGGCCAGGGTACGGAGCCTATTCCGGAAGAACTGAAGAAACGGAACGGGTAACGCTTTTTAATCCGGGAAAATCCCATTCAGGAGGAACTATATGTACACGCAGCAAACAACGGTCGTCAACCAAACCGGGCTTCACGCCCGTCCCGCTTCCGATTTCGTTACGGAAGCAAAAAAATACGCTTCCAAGATCACGATCCGTAATCTGAGCGACGACACCGCCAACGCCGTCAATGCAAAGTCGATCGTCCGTATCCTCAGCGAGGGAATGGGGCCCGGCACAAAGGTCGAAATCTCCGCCGAAGGCGAAGACGAAACCGCCGCGGTCGACGGGCTTGTCGCTCTGATCGACTCCGGATTCGGAGAGTAGCCCCTTAGCCGGAGAATTCAGTATGCGGCGGTATGTTTTGCAACCCGGCAGCCGTTGGCGTGCGAATTCAGGCTTTTCCATAGGAGACCTCCGCTCCAGTGCCGGAAAGCTGTTGCCGAGCAACTTCCGGACAGCAAAAAAGCCCCGTTCGTGGGCTTTTTTGCCGTCTTGAGCGGTCTGAATTCCCTTTTGTATCGTCCGGCGGGTTCGAAAGCTTGAAGCCGGCCGTTACCGGCCCGCCCGGTATCCGAGCGCGCGCGAAATATCCCGGGCAGCGTCCAGAACCAGTTCCTTGGCACGCTGAAACTCGATCGATTCCGTCGGATAAAACATGCTGACGATGGAAAACGAATAACAGGGCTCTTTGGAAACATCATAAACAGGCGCCGCTACGGAATGCAGCCCGACATGGAACTCGCTGTTATCGATCGAATAACCGCGTTCGCGCGTTAACGCAAGCTCCTGTTCGAACGCCTCGTATGTATGGATCGTATTCGGCGTGTAGATCTGCATGCCGTGCTCTTTTAAAATATGCTTCACCTGCGCATTCGGCAGGTAAGCCAGCAAGACCTTGCCCTGTACTGTGCAGTGCACCGGAAGCTTCGTCCCCTCTTTAGAAACCACGTGGAACGCGCTCGTCGATTCGAGGAAGCTGATGATCAGGACCTCTCCGCGGCTGAGCATCGCAAGGCAGACCGACTCGCCAAGCTCATTGGAAATCCGCTGCATATACGGCTTTGCGATTTCCGTCACATCCCAGTTGCTGCTGATGGCGCACCCCAATTCGAACACGCGGATACCCAGCAGATACCGCCCGTCAAACGTGGACTGCTCGATGATATCGTGCGCGCGCAGCGTTGAAAGCAGCCGATGGATCGTGCTTTTGGCATAGCCCGTCCTCTGGGAGAGTTCCTGAAGCGAAAGCGGTCGTTTCGATTCGGCGAGCACATCGATCAGCCGAATCGTTTTTTCAACGGACTTTACTTCGTTGTTTGTCGAAGGCATATTGCCCTCCTGTCCGCCGCGCTGCCGGCGGGGCGGACGTTCCTCCTCCCGTTGGCAGACAAGCTCGAATTTGTCTTATTCTACACCAGCGTCGCGGTTTTTACAAAGGATGCGATGACTTTGCCGTTTCGAATGACATACGGGCGCGACGCGCGCGTGCGAAGCGCTTCCTGCACGTTATCGGCGTCGATGATGTTCAAATCCGCGGCATTCCCGCGCTCGATGCCGTATGCGCCGTCCGGATCGAAGATACGCGCGCTGTTTTTCGTCAGCATATCGAACATGATCTTCGCCGTTTCCGGCGTGTTGTACTGCGCCGTATAAGCCCCGACCAGACCGTAATCGAGAGGGTCGCCCGTACCGTAAAGGTGGAACCCGTCGCAGATCGTGTCCTGCGCGGTCGCAACGTTGATTCCCATATCGACCATCTCGCGGATGCGCGTCACGCCGCGGGTCCGCGGCTCCGCGTCGATCCCCATGATCGCCAGAACCTGCGTATTGGTACATACGTTGACGTCCGCTTCCTTCAGGAGCTTCATGACCTTGACCGCATGCGATTGGTTCTGGTATGCGATCGAGGTGCAGTGCCCGCCGGTCACGCGTCCGCCCAGGCCCTTCTTCAGCGTCAGCCAGGCTGTGTATTCAAGCGAGCGGTCGAACATGTCCTTGGACTGATCGATGTGCATATCGATCAGGCAGCCGTACTTTTCGGCAATTTCGAAAACGAGGTCCACATGCCGCAGTTTATGCTCGTCCAGCCATTCCGCAGCGGGCATCCCGCCGACGACGTCCGCTCCCATCTCCATGGCTTCCCACATAAGTTTTTCCGAACCTTCGTTGCAGAAGATCCCTTCCTGCGGAAACGCGACCACCTGCAGGTCGCAGATGTCCTTCGTCGCTTCTTTGGCCGCAAGCACGCCCTCCAGCCCGACAAGATTCGCCATGTTGTCGATATCGACATTGGTGCGCAGCTTCGTCGTTCCATACATTACGCACTCGCGAATTGCACGTACCGCGCGGCTTTTTACGTCCTCGACCGTGTAGTGACGCTTGATGTCGTGCATAATATGAATGGAATCCTCCAGGGTTTCCACCGTGCTCTCACGTCCCTTCAGCGCCGTATACGCCTTGTCGAAATGCATATGCGTATTCACAAACGTTGGCGCCGCCAGCATGTTTTTCGCATCGATCACCTCTGCACCGGGAATGTCTGCAGGATCGATCCCTTTTCGAATTTCGAGATAGCGCCCGTCGTCGATCAGAATATCTTCGATTTGCCCGTGCCCTAAAATGTTGGCATTTTTAATCAGTAACATGCTCCACTTTGTCCTTTCTGTCTGAGTTGATCCATACTGAGTTGAAAACCCGAAAAGCCAATGTCCTTTTTCAGTATATCGGACAAAGAAAAAACGGCAATGCCTTCCGTTCCGTATTATGGAAATATAGGTTCATATCACGAAACGATATGCTTTCGCCTTGACTTTCGGGGCTTTGTTCTAAACATAGCGGTTCTCTCCCGCCTTGCGCCCGGAAATAAAGATCAAAGCGGTCATGAAGATCGCGCACAGTATAGAAGCGTTCCATCCGCCCGTCAGGTCGTGCAGCCAGCCGGCGATCATCGGCCCCAGCGCCCCCATCGCGTACCCGATTGACTGCACCATGCCGGAAAGGCTGGTCGCCCGTTCCGCCGTTTTCGTTCGCAGGCCGAGAAGCAGCATGCAGAGGCTGAAACACGAACCCGTGCACAGGCCGCACAGCATCGACGCTATCGTCAGCAGTGCTTTCGACTTTATGAAAAAGAACAGCCCGACCGAAACCGCATATACGCCGGCAATGACGGCCGTTAAGCCTTTTTGGTCTTTGAGCCGAACGGCAACGGCCGGAACGATAAACGAAGCGGGGATCGTCATGAGCTGAAAAGCAAACGTAACGTACCCCGCCGCGGTCGGCGTGATCCCCTTTGCCTGCAATATTGTCGGGAGCCACGCCGTAAAGAAGTAAAAAAGGCAGGACTGCGCTCCCATAAGCAACGTCAGCCACCATGCCAGCGGAGAACGATAGACCGGCCGTTCCTGTTTGACCGGCGCATCGACGTACGCGTCGCAGATGATAAGATTGCGTTGCGGCCACCAGACAACAAGCGCCAAAATCAACAGCAGCAGCCAGACGGCAAGCGAATTTCGCCATCCGAATCCCGTTATCTGCGAAAGCGGGTAGCTCACGGCCGAGGACGTCGCCGCAAATGCGGACATAGAGATAGTAAAGACGCTTGTAACCGTTTCGACACGTTGTGGAAAACGGGCTTTGATGATCCCCGGGATCAGCACGTTTCCAAACGCGATCCCGCTTCCGAGCATCACGGTGCCGATGAACAGCCCCGCAACGCCGGCGTAGGAGCGTAAAACGATTCCCAGTCCGGCGATAAACAGGCTGGCAATCATCGTTATGCCCGCGCCAAACCGCCGGCTCATCCTGCTGGAAACCGGCGCAAAGAGTGCAAACATGATCAGCGGTATGGTCGTAAGCAATCCAAAAACGCTGCTTTGGAACGGAAAGCTTTCTGCCATGCTTGCGACAAGCGGCCCAACCGCCGTAATCGGCGCGCGCAGATTTGCCGCGGCAAAGACGATTGCAAGTAGCAATAGAAAATCCTTCTTTTTCATAGCCGGCGCATTTTTTATCCTTTCATGGGTTTGTAAAGAAGTGAATCCGGGCATATCTATGCTAACCCTCTGGATTTACTAATTGCAAGGGTACCGTAAGCGCGCTCGTTTAACAAGCTTTTGCGTTCCGCATTGCGGAATTAATTTTCCAATTTGCAAAACGTTATGCATGATCAAAAAACGATCCCTTCATTTTTTGTCGCATTATCTTGGATTTTGGAACCCATTTGCATTTGACGCTGCATTTCTTCAGCCGGATACAGCCGTTAAAAGTCTTAATGGTATTAATAGAAATTGACAGTATGCTTCCATATCCCTATAATGAGCTTGTTTATATTGCAGTATCCTGTCGGGCTCCAAACGGCAGGATGCAGCCCACATCACCGAAGCCAACGGTTTGTTTCCATTTGTCCATACAATTGAAGATCACAAAGCCGGTTGTCCATTTTTGGCTGAAAGCGTTTGCTTCACCGCAGGCCTTTTTCGCAAATACAGATTTTATGGAGGAACGCAACGAATGAAAAAACTATTAGCATGGTTACTGGTCTTGGCTATGGCGCTCTCCGCCTTTGGCTGCGCTGCTTCGCAGGAAACTGCAACCGAAGCCACCACCGAAACCGAAACGGCAACCGAAGCCACCGCATCCGAACCGGCAGCCGAAGCTACCGACGAAACGGCCGACTATTCGGATATTCGTGTCGTAGCGCTGCTGCCCGGAACGATCACCGATAACGGCTGGAACTACATCTGCTACGAAGCCGTTCAGAACATCGGCGAGACCTACGGCTGCACGGCGGAATACGTTGAAAACATTGCAGTTTCCGATATGGGCGAATTCCTCAACATGTATGGCGAGGACGGCTACGATATGGTCATCGTCCACGGTGCGCAGTTCGAATCCGTCGTTACGGAGATCGCGCCGAATTATCCCGATACGAAGTTCTGCCTCTCGTACGGCTTTAAAATCGACGGTTCCACCGACGCGAACCTGGAGGATATCGCGAACCTCGCATACGTCGGCCCGGTCGGCATGGGCGTTGCAATCGGCGGCATCATGGGCATCCTGACCGACACGAACAAAGTCGTGTTCCTCGGCGGCATGGATATCCCGGCCATCGCGGATATCGTCAGCGGCATCGCGGCGGGCGTCGCGCTCACCAATCCGGACGCCACGGCGACCACGGAATATATCGGAACCCTGACGGATCAGGATATGGCGCGCGAGGCGGCCAACGCTTTTATCGCGGAAGGTTATGACGTGATCTGCGCTTCCGCAAACAGCGCGCAGCTCGGCTGCCTCTGGGCGGCGGAAGACGCCGGCGTGTACGCCCTCGGCTTCAACAGCGATCAGTACGAAATCGCTCCGGACGCGGTCGTGCTGAGCGTCATGCGCAACTACAGCTACATCTACATGAACGTGTTTGAACAGATGATCGCCGGCAACTGGAAGAGCGGCAAGGTCGCTTATGAGCTGACTGAAAACGGCACGGTCATTTCCGACTGGCATGGCTGGGACGAGAAGCTGCCCGCCGAAAAAGTCACGGCGATCGACGACTTCATCGCCAAACTGTTCGCAGGCGGTTACGAAGGTCAATACTAATCTGCATACCCTCGTCTGGGCGCATGCCATCATGCGCCCAGACTTCATAATGTGCCTCCGTTTCCAAGCGCGGAGAGATTGTGAGTAAACATGAAGAAAGTTGATACGGTAAAGTTTCGGACCGCATCGGCCGATGTGGCGCGTCAGGCTCTGGTTTCGGTGTCGGCTATTGTGATTGCGCTTTTGCTGGGCATGGGGCTCATCGCATTGATGAACATCAGCCCGGTAAAAGCGTTTTCCGCTTTAATAGAAGGTGCGTTCGGAAGCAAAAACTCCGTCGGTGAAACACTGGTCAAAATGACCCCCCTGCTGTTCACCGGTATGAGTTACGCGATTGCCAACCGCTGCGGTTTGACAAACCTCGGCATGGAAGGGCAGATGTATATCGGCGCGATGTTTGCGGCATATGCGGGCATCAATATTTCCGGCCTTCCGCCGGTGCTGCACGTCTTTTTGTGCATCGTCCTCGGATTCATCGGCGGCGGCATCTGGTGCCTGATTGCAGGCGCGCTGAAGGTTTGGTTCGGGGCAAGCGAAATCATCGTAACGGTCATGCTCAACACCGTTGCGATTTTTCTGATCGAATACATGGTAACCAGCGGCCCGATGCTGGAGCCTCCGGGAACGGTAACCGGACAGTCCAGCCCCGTTCTGGACAGCGCCCGTCTCGGCACGCTTATTCCCGGCACGCGGTCGCACTGGGGCTTTGTGATCGCACTGTTCTTTATCTTTTTATTCTGGCTGTTTCTCTGGAAGAGCAAAAAAGGCTACGAAGTCCGCGTGTCCGGCTATAATCTTCAGGCCGCTGCGTATTCCGGCATCAATACGAAACGCAATATCCTGTTGGTTACGTTCCTTGCCGGCGGGCTGGCCGGCCTTGCGGGCGTCTGCGAAGTGCTCGGCGTGCAAGGTCGTCTTTACGCGTCCTTTTCGCCCGGCTACGGATTCGACGGCATCGCCGTCGCGCTCATCGGAATGAACTCGCCGATCGGCATCGTCGTCGGCGCGCTGCTCTTCGGCGCGTTCCGCTCCGGCGGCAACCGCATGCAGATGCGCGCGCAGGTGCCGGACGCGATCGTCAGCGTCATTCAGGCGTTCGTCATCATCGCGGTCGTCGCCAGCCAGATGGTCCTGGAAATCTGGAACGAACATCGGCTGAAAAAGTTGCAGCAAAGCAAGGAGGCGTAGTTTTATGGAATTTTTATCGACATTCGCCGGCTGGACCGCAACGGACATCCGCCTGGCAACGCCGCTGCTTCTGGCGGGCCTCGGGCTGTTGCTGATGAACCTCGCCGGAATACTCAACATCGGCGCCGAAGGCACGATGCTGATTGCGACGCTCATGGCCGTGGTCGGTTCCTATTATACCGGAAGCGTCTGGCTCGGCATGCTGTTCGCCATGGCGTCCGGTGCGCTGGTCGGGTTGCTCTTCGCGTTTTTAACGGTCACGCTTCGCGCCAATCAGGTCGTGGTCGGCGCCGCGGTCAACATCCTCGGCAGCGGCCTGTCCGCAACGCTGTTTCGCATTCTCTTCGGCGTCAGCGCGAACGTGCCGCTGATCGACGTGTTCGAAAACTGCAGCATCCCGGTTTTATCGGATATCCCGTTTTTCGGCGAAGCGTTTTTCCGGCAGATGCCGCTCGTGTACATCGCCTTTTTAATGGTTCCGCTGACTTCGTATTATCTGTTCCATACGCAGTCCGGTCTGAACCTGCGCGCCGTCGGCGAAAACCCGCGCGCCGCGGACACGCTCGGCATAAACGTTTACCGCACGCAGTATCTCTCCATCATCGTCGGCAGTATGATCATCGCCATGGGCGGCGCGTTCATGTCGACCGGCCTGACGAAGTTCTTTTCCGAAGAAATGGTCTCCGGCCGCGGATTCATCGCGCTGGCAGCGGTGATCTTCGGGCGGTATAAACCGTCCGGCATCATGCTTGCGGCCATCGTATTCATGGCCGGTACCGTCGCCGGAAACGTCCTTCTTGCGTCTTCGTCGCAAATCCCGTACCAGTTCCTTACGATGCTGCCGTATATCCTGACCATCGTCGTGCTCGCCACGTTTGCAAAGAGCGCCGTCTCGCCGGCCGAGCTCGGCAAGGCGTACAAGAGAGGCTGAGGAGGTGTCGCAATGTCAACCGTTCTGGAAATGAAACACATCTGCAAGGTCTTCCCCGGCGTCGTGGCCAATTCGGACGTATGCCTTCAAGTGGAAAAAGGCGAGGTCCACACGCTGCTCGGCGAAAACGGAGCCGGCAAATCCACGCTGATGAACTGCCTCTGCGGGCTGTATCGGCCGACTTCCGGAGAAATCCTGATCGAAGGCAAACCCGTCGAGTTTTCGTCCGCAAGGGATGCCATGGCCATCGGCATCGGGATGGTGCATCAGCATTTTATGCTGATTCCGACCATGACCGTCGTGGAAAACTGCCTGATCGGCGCGCACGACGGCAATAAAATGCGACTCGACCTGAAGACCGCGGCGGACCACATTCGCAAGCTTGCGGAAAAGTATCATATGAGCATCGACCCGAACGCGAAGGTCGGCGATCTCTCGGTCGGTGAACGCCAGCGTGTGGAGATCATCAAGGCGCTGTTCCGCGGCGCCCGCATCCTGATTCTTGACGAGCCGACCGCCGTGCTGACGCCACAGGAAACCGAAGAACTGTTCAATATGATCCGCAGCCTCACGAGCAACGGCTTTACGGTGCTTTTTATCAGCCACAAGCTCAACGAAGTCAAGGAAATTTCCGATCGCGTAACCGTGCTTCGGCTCGGGCGCGTCTGCGGGACCTATAACATTCAGGATTGCGAGGCGTCCGACCTCGCGCGCATGATGGTCGGGCGCGACATCGACCTCTCCATCGAACGCAAAACGCAGCAGCGCAGCGAGGTCCTGCTTTCCATCAGCCATCTGACGCTGGACAGCGAAGGCGGCAAGACCCGCGACCTGGACGATATCTGTCTGGAGGTGCATGCGGGTGAAATCCTCGGCATCGCGGGCGTTGACGGAAACGGCCAGAGCGAGCTGGTCGATTGCCTGACGGGACTGAAAAAAGCGACCTCCGGCTCCGCGCACTTCAAAGAACTCGACCTGCTCAAGTGCAGCACGCGCAAGATCATGTCGCACGGCCTGTCGCATATTCCGCAGGACCGTCAGCATACGGGGTTGATCATGCCGATGACGCTGATGGAGAATTTCATTCTGCAGGATTATTACCGGCCTGAATTCGGCAAATTCGGCATGCTCGATCAAAAGGTGGTAAACGAATACAGCAACCGCCTGATACACGATTTCGGTGTAAAGACGCCCAGCCGGTTCGAGTTGGCGCAAAACCTTTCGGGCGGAAACCAGCAGAAAGTGATCATCGCGCGCGAAATCAGCCGCAATCCCGATCTTCTGGTCGCCATGCATCCGACGCGCGGGCTCGACGTCGGCGCGATCGAATACATCCATAAAAAAATCGTGGAACAGCGCGATTCCGGCATCGGTATCCTGCTCGTCTCAACGGAAATCGAAGAAGTCATGAAGCTGTCCGATCGTGTGGCCGTCATGTACGAAGGGCGTATCATGGGCATCGTAAAGCCGTCCGAAACAAGCGTGGAGGAACTCGGGCTCATGATGGGCGGCATGCCGCTTACGCAGATTCGAAAAAGCGCATAATTTCAAAATGAAACAGCAGATTGCGACCAAAACATCCCGCCTTTTTGACAGGGCGGGATGTTTATTCTTCACCATCCGGTCCGCCGGCTCTATTCGAACGCATTCGGACGCGAGACGCCTCCGTTCTTTCCGTCCGTCTCGCAGTAGTATTGCGCCTGCGCCGTCCACAACTCGCGATACAGTCCGCCTTCCTGCCGCAGGAGTTGGTCGTGACCGCCGCGCTGGACAATCCGTCCGTCGCGGAACACGATGATATCGTGGCAGAACCGGCAGCTCGACAACCGGTGCGAAATATAGACGGCCGTCTTGTCGCCGACCAGCGTATCGAAACGGCTGTAGATTTCAAACTCCGAAAGCGGGTCGAGGGAAGCGGTCGGTTCGTCCAGCACGATCACCGGCGCGTCCTTGTAGAGGGCCCGGGCGATCGCCATCTTCTGCGTTTCGCCGCCGGAAAAATCGACGCCCGCTTCGTCGAAAAGCTTGCCGACCGGCGTGCCGATTCCTTCGGGCAGGGTATGCAGCCGGCCGGAAAGCCCCGCTTTTTCCGCACAGCGCCGTACGCGCTTTTCGTCGGGCTTCGCCGAGGCGGCGACGTTCATGTCAACCGGAAACGCAAAGATGCGATAATCCTGAAACACGACCGAAAACAGGCTGAGATATTCCGCATAATCATATTTTTTAATGTCGATGCCGTTTAGGCGTATCTCACCCTCGGTCGGATCGTACAGTCGGCAGAGCAGCTTGATAAACGTGGTTTTGCCCGCGCCGTTCATCCCGACAACCGCAAGGCGCTCGCCGATATTGATCTTCAGGGACACGTTCCTCAGCGCAAAATCCTCGGCGCCGGGATAGCGGAACGATACGTTGCAAAATTCGATTTCGTACTCATGGTCGCTGCGTTTCTCAACGGGCAGCGTGCCGCGGTACATGAGATCCGGCAGATTCAGGAGCGCATGGATGTCGCCCATAAACCGGCAGCCGACGCGGATTTCCGTGATCCCGACAAACAGCCCCGATATTCCGGTGAAAAGCTTCTGGATTGCGCCGATATACTGCATGACGCTGCCGATCGTGATCATGCCGGCCAGCGCCTTGAGCGCGACAAAGGCGTAAATCAGGAATACGAAAACGCTGTTGGAAACCGATCCCCCGCTTTCGACCCGCGTCTTTGTCTTGGCCATCTTTTTCAGGTAGCTTTCCATATCGGAAACGAATTTTTTGTGCACGCCGGCGACCATCGCTTCGGAATCGTAGATGCGCAAATCCTTACCGTTGCGGTAGTCTCCGCACAGCGTGAACATCATGTAGAGCCCGATGCGGTTGATTCCCATCATTCCGTTGAATAATTCCATCTGAAATTCGCCGTATACGCGGCTTGCGCGCATCTGAATCCATACGGCGCCCGCCATAACCGCCATCAGCGCGAACACCCAAAGCGGAGAATTCATCGTCAGAGCCAGGCCGGACAGGCCGGCCGTTTCCGCCGGAACAAACAACGCCGACGCAACGAAGACGGATGCGACGATCTGCGTAAGGCTCGTGATCAGCTCGCCCATCTGCGCGGCAAAGGCCGCGATGCTGCCGTTCATGTTGTCGTATTCCAGTATCCGCTGGCGCAGGTCGTGCAGGACGGGGCTGTCCATATACGCATAATCGAGCGCAAGAATCTTCTCGCTGATGCGGCTGTCGATGCGGACCGCAAGCGTCCGGCCCTTTGCCCTGCGCATGCGCTCCATCCAGTCGGAGCCGAGTTTGAGTAAAAAACTCCCGCCGACGGTGACGGAAACAAGAAGGACCAGCCGTGCCGCGTCCCCGCCGGAAAGCAGCTCGTCGAGTATACGCGCGGTCAGCACAAGCGCAAGGAAATACCGCGCCGTCTCCATCAGCGCGCGCCCGGTCACAACGGGCAGGTACGTTCCGTCGAGTTCGTTCAGCAGCCGGATGGAAGCGGTCAGCGTCTTCCAGTCCTTCTTTAGCGTACCCGGATGCGATTTCATAGCGCCACCTCCGGATTTTCCTGATAGTAATGGCTTTGCACCGTGAACATTTCCGCATACCTGCCGTTTTGCGCCATCAACTGTTCGTGCGTACCCGTTTCGGCCACTTTCCCGTGCTCCAGAAACACAATCCTGTCGCAAAACCGCGTGGACGCGAGTCGGTGGGAAATATAGATCGAGGTTTTCCCTTTCGCCATCTGCGCATATTGCTCGTACAGGCGGGATTCCGCAATCGGGTCGAACGCGGCGGTCGGCTCGTCAAGGACCAGCACCGGCCCGTCCTTATACAGCGCGCGCGCCAGAATCAGCTTTTGCCGTTCCCCACCGGAAAGCTGCGTGCCGTCGTTTACGAAGATGTTGTTGAGGTAAGTGCGCGGCCCGTCCGGCAGCTTTTCCACCTTTTCCTTCAGGTCGGACAGGGTCAGCGCGCGGTCCAGCCGGCCCATGTCCGTTTGCCCGAGCGGCTTCATGGAGACGTTTTCCGCAATGGAAAACGACAGGATGCAGGCGTCCTGAAACGCCACGGAAAACAGGCCCTGATAATCGCGAATGTTATATTCGTCGGCGGGAACGCCGTTCAGCAGGAGTTCGCCCCGCTCCGGGCGCAGCAGGCCGGTTATAATGCCGACCAGCGTCGTCTTGCCCGCGCCGTTGGCTCCGACGATCGCAAGCCGTTCCCCCTTCTCAATAAACAGGTTCAAGTCCTCAAACAGGGGCTCTTCGCCGTCCGTATATCTGAAATATATGTTTCGAAGTTCAATCGAGTATGCCGCGCCCGCCGGATCCAGCGGACGCCCTGCGCCACGGTTGCTCCGGTCGGGCATGTCGAGATATTCGCGCAGGTCCCCTACTTGCAGCGAGGCCCGGTTAATCCGTCCGCCGTCGTCGACAATCCCGCTCAGCCAGACGGAGAAACCCGTAATCGCACCGAAAAGCAACACGAACTCGCCGACCGAAAGCCCCTGCAGCGCCAGGTAGATCAGGTACGCATATGCAAGCCCGTCCCGCAGCAGGATGATCAGCGCGTCCGTAACGTTTGAAAGGTAATATCGCTTCTGGATTCGCAAGTTCCATGCGTGGCGTTCCCCAATGAACCGCCGGAACAGGCTTAGGAACCATTCCGCCATGGAGTACAGGCGGATGTCTTTGGCGTTGGCGACTTCAAACGCCTGCTCGCGCA
>ERZ795048.1083-NODE-1083-length-25845-cov-7.225359_pt1 | contig 25845 bp, 20 predicted proteins | sample MGYA00375132_ERZ795048 | MGnify/ENA primary metagenome ERZ795048 (study PRJEB30177, sample SAMN05720225) | activated sludge metagenome | isolation source: Anaerobic digester | place: Hong Kong | collected 2014-12-17 ... | reverse complement strand
CCTCCGGCGCCGGTCTCCTCGGCCTGCGCGGGCTTTACGCCGCCGGCTTCGCCCCCACCCCCCGCCGACGCCAGAAAGCCAAACGGCATTCCCGTTACACCCCCCTCGACGCCCCCGCCATCCGCGCCTTCTGCCTCCGCGTCCTCGCCCATCTCCAGACCGCCCGCGGCTGGACCCGCACCCCCGACGTCCTCTACCTCGACTTCCCGCCAAAAGTATAAAGTACAGACTTCACCCTCCCAGGAGGGTGAAGTCTGTACTTTATACTTTTGGATGGACAGCCGACCTGCCTATCGGCCATCCTTCCGGCCATGAGACCCCTGCGCATCCGCCTTGCCAACGGCTGGCACCACGTCATCAATCGCGGCTTGAACTGGATGACGATTTACCTCGACAACCGCGACCGGGAACACCGCCTGGAACTGCTTTCGACACTGCCTGACCGCTTCGGCGTGATCATCCACGCCTTCGCGCTGATGGATACCCATGACCATTTCCTGCTGCAAGTCCCCCGCAACAACCTCGATGCCGCCATGCAATGGTTCAACATGAGCTACGGCGTCTGGTTCAACAAACGCCATCAACGGCTCGGCAAGGTGTTTTCATCCCCCTACAAAGCCATCCTCGTCGAGGAGAACGGATCCTGGGCACTGGATCTCAGCCGCTACATCCATCTCAACCCCATCCGGACCGCGGCCCTGGGCCTGGACAAAACCACCCGGGCCCAGGAAAAACGCGGCGGCACTCTCCCGCCTTCATCCGAACTCATCACCCGCCGCCTTAAAACCCTCCGGGGGTACCGATGGAGTTCCTATCCTGCGTTTGCCGGCTACCGCAGCGTGCCGGAATGGCTCTGCACCGCCGAACTGTGGCGGCGCGTATCCGGAAGCCGCAAAGACGGTGCCAATGCCTATCGCAAGTGGATCGAAGACTATGTCCGCCAGCATGTGAAGGAAATCGGTGACGAACAACTCCCCAAGACCCTGGTAAGCGGCAGTTCCGCTTTCCGCGACAGCATGCGCCCCCTGCTGAAAGGCGATCGCCGCGAGCAACCCGAACTGCGCCAATGGGACCAGGCCATATCCTTTGAGACCATCGTGGCCGCCGTGGAATCCGCCAAAGGGGAACCTTGGAATGCCTTTCGGGACCGGCACGGCGATGTCGGCCGGGACCTGGTCTTCCATCTGGCCCGGCGCCATTCCGGCCTGACCCTGCGCCAGATCGGAGAAAAGGGCGGCGGATTGCATTATGTCGCCGTTTCCAACGCCCTTCGGCGTCTTGACAAGCGCCTGGAAAGCGACCGCTCCCTCCAGCGATTGAAGAAAGCCGCCGAAGCCCAATTGTTAAATGTATAGACTTCACCCTCATAAGGGTGAAGTCTATACTATTTACTTTTGCCTAGCGGGCGGCAGCGTAGCGGGCAGCGACCTCCGGCCAGTTCACCACGTTCCAGAAGGCGTCGACATAGGTGCCGCGCATGTTCTGGTATTTCAGGTAATAGGCGTGCTCCCAGACATCCAGGCCGAGGATCGGCGTGCCTTGCCGATCGGCTACATCCATCAGCGGATTGTCCTGGTTCGGCGTGGAGGTGATGAACAGCGATCCGTCCTCCGCCACGCACAGCCAGGCCCAGCCGCTGCCGAACCGCGTGGCCGCCGCTTGCGCGAACTGCTGCTTGAAGGAATCAAACGACCCGAACGCGGCATCTACGGCCGCCCCCAGTTCCCCGTCCGGAATCCCTCCGCCGTCGGGCGACATCACCTTCCAGAACAGGGTATGGTTCCAATGCCCGCCGCCGTTGTTGCGCAATGCCACCGGCAATTCGCTGATCCGGGCAAACAAGGCTTCCAGCGGTTGCCCTTCCAATTCCGTGCCCGCAACGGCCTTGACCAGATTGTTGAAGTATCCCTGATGATGCCGGCTGTAATGGATCTCCATCGTCCGCGCATCAATGTACGGCTCCAGCGCATCGAAGGCATACGGCAGCGGCTCGAATTCCAGTGCCGCCGCCGGCGCGGCCTCCTGTCCGAACGCCGCAACGGCCAACCCCGCCGCGATCAATGCAATCCATCCGGTTTTCATTTGCTTGTTCATGTTTACCTCCGTTGTTTAATGCATCAACCTACCGCATCCCTGCGGCTTTTCAACTGATCCCCCCGGCCGGCAACCGATCCGTCGCCCGCTGCAGCCCGGCGCATTAAGCCGGGCGGGTTGACCCCGTCGGGCAAGCCAACTCGCCCTCCTCCCCATCCTGTAAATCCTGTTAATCCTGTCTAAAGGAATTCCTAGATGAACATCGTCGGGCCGCTTTCCTTGGCGCGGGCGATGAACGTGGCGACGCCGGCCACTTCGTCCACGTCGATCAGTTCCTCGCGGGTGATGCCCATGACGCCCATGGCCATGTCGCAGGCGATGAACTTCACGCCCAGCGCCCGCGCGCTCTGCAGCATCTCCGGCAGCGACGCCACGTTCTGGCCGGTCATGACATGCTTCATCATCGCCGTGCCCATTCCCGCCATGTGCATCTTGGAGAGCGCGAGCTTCCGCGCCCCCTTCGGCAGCATCCAGCCGAACATCCGGTTCAGCCAACTCTTCCGTACCGCCGGCCCCGGATTCTTCCGCAGCACGCTCAGTCCCCAGAAGGTGAAAAACACGCTCACCCGCATGCCGGCCGCCGCCATGCCCGTGGCCAGAATCATCGCCGCCAGCGCCTTGTCGAGATCGTTGCTGAACAGGATCAGCGCCGCCGAATCGGCACTCCCGGCGACCGCGCACGGCGCAGCCGCCCCGCCCTTGCGCAGCACGGCTTCCAGGCGGTCGCCCTTCTGCGCCAGTTTCACCACCTTGTGGCCGGCGCACTTCGCCCAGTTGGTCAGGTCCGGCGCAAAGCCCGGCGCGGCCACCACCTTGAGAGACGCCCCCGCCCCCAGCGCGTCCAGCTCCTGCTTGATCCGCACCACCGGGCCGGGACACTGCATCCCGCGCACGTCCACCCCATGCGCCGGCTCGGCCTCATCGCTTTCGATCTTCGGTCCGCCCTCGCTGCCCGTGCTGGACACCGCGATTTCATCGTCGGACGGCATCCAGTGTTCCGGCTGGAACTGCTTCCACGTCTGGTATCCGCCGGAGAGATTGGCGACATGGTAGCCGAGCTGTTTCAGGATGCGTTCCGCCACGTAGCCGCGCAACCCCTGATGGCAGTACACCACAATCTGCCGGTCCTTTGGCAGTTCACAGGTCCGTGCTCGCAGCTGGTGCAGCGGAATGTTCACCGCGCCGTCCAGGGCGCCCTGGACCAGCTCGGCGGGCTCGCGCACATCGAGCAGCAGCGCGCCTTCGGGCAAAGCCTCGGCGTGCACCTGCGTCGTCACTCCGTCGAGCACGTTCGTGGCAATCATGCCCGCCACGGTGATGGGATCCTTCGCCGAGCTGAACGGCGGGGCATAGCACAGCTCCAGCTCCGCCAGTTGACGCACATCCATCCCGGCGCGCATCGCCGTCGCCAGCACGTCCGCGCGCTTGTCCGCGCCCTCCGCGCCGATCACCTGCCCGCCGTAGATTTTTCCGTCGTCGCCAAACAGCAGCTTGATGTGCAGCTCGCGCGCCCCGGGATAGTACCCCGCGTGCGAACCCGGATGCAGGTACACCTTCCGGTACGGCTTCCCCATCGCCTTCAATCTTGCCTCCGTATGCCCGCAGCTCGCCGCCGTCAGTTTGCCGACTTTCACCACCGAGGCCCCGTAGGTGCCTGCATACCGGTGTTCGCGGCCCAGAATTCCGTCCGCCGCGATGCGCCCCTGCCGGTTCGCCGGGCCCGCCAGCGGCACCGCCGTCGTCTCGCCGAACACGGGATCCTTCACCGACACCGCATCGCCGACCGCAAAAATGTCCGGGTCGTTCGTCTGCATCCGGTCATCCGTCGCGATATGCCCCTTGGGTCCCGTTTCCAGTCCCGCCGACGCCGCCAGCGCCGAATTGGGCTTCACGCCCACGCACATCACCACCAGATCCGCCATCCACGACCGGCCGTCTTTCACCGTCGCCGTCACGCCGCCGTCGTCCGCCGGCGCGAACGCCGAGACCGCCGCCCCCAGTTCCACGACGATTCCCGCCAGCCGCAGCTCTTCCGCCAGCAGCGAGCTCATTTCCTCGTCCATCGTCGGCAGCAGCTGGCGGCCCATTTCCAGCAGCGTCACCTCCAGCCCCCGGTGCCGCAGGCTCTCCGCCAGCTCCATCCCCACGAAGCCGCCGCCGACCACCACCACGCTCTTCGCCCCTTCGTCGAGCTTCTTCGCGATCCGATCCATGTCCTCGAGCGTCCACAGGGGCAGCACCTCGGGCAGGTCGATCCCCGGCAGGTTCAGCTCCATCGGCGACGACCCCGTCGCGATCACGAGCTTGTCATAGCGCTCCTCGCTCTCCGCCCCCGTGTGCCGGTTCAGAATCCGGACCGTCTTCTTGTCGCGATCGATGGCCGTGACCTCGTGGTTCACCCGCACATCCACGTTAAACCGCGCCCGGAAATCCGACGGTGTCATCACCAGCAGCCAGTCGCGCTCCGGAATGATCTTCCCCAGGTGGTACGGCAAGCCGCAATTCGCGTAGGAAATATGCGGGCCCTTCTCCAGCAGCACGATCTCCGCCTGCTCATCCATGCGCCGCAACCGCGCCGCCGTGCTTGCTCCGCCCGCCACGCCGCCGATGATGATCGTCTTCATTCCAACTCCCTTTCCATGAATTGGATTCCAACCTACCACGCCCCTTCCGCCCCGCCAATTTCGACTTTTTTCATCTTTCCGTTTGCGGGTCTTCCCAAATCTGGTATGTTAATACCAGTTTAAACGGAGCCCCCTTCCCATGCCTGGACTGATCCACATCCCCGAAGCGACTTCGATTGCCCTCCACCTCTGCCTGTGGATCGGCGACGGCGACCGCGTGTTTCGCTCTTCCCCCGCGCTGGCCAAGGAGCTTGGCTTTTCGTACCACCACTTCGCCAAGGTGGTCCAGCGCCTCGTCCGTTCCGGCCTTCTCGAAACCGAGCGCGGCCCCAAAGGCGGCATCCGCCTCGCCCGTGCCCCCAAAACCATCACTTTGCTGGACGTGTATGAAGCCGCCGGCGGCGAGCCGCTGCGCCCCCACCGCTGCCTGCTCGATCCCAAGATCTGCGCCGGGCGGGCCTGCGCGTTCGGCCATCTGGTGGAACGCGAAAACGAACTGCTCCACCGCAAAATGAAGCAAACCACCCTCGCGAACCTCGCCCGTTCGCTCGATAAAACCCAGCTGGTGCCCGCATGAAACGCAAGATCGTATCCATCGACGAAACCCTCTGCAACGGCTGCGGCTTGTGCGTCAGCGCCTGCCACGAAGGCGCCATCCAGATGGTGGACGGCAAAGCGCGGCTCGTTTCCGATTCCTACTGCGACGGCCTCGGCGACTGCCTGCCCGCCTGCCCCACCGGCGCGATTCAAATCATTGAGCGGGATGCCGCCGACTACGACGAAGCCGCCGTCGCGGCGCGCATGGCTGAGGCCAAACGCCCGGCCCCCGCTTCGGACCTCCCCCTATTTGCCGGCTGCCCTGGCATGATGGCCAAGTCCATGGCTCCCAGGCCCGCGACCGTCCCGCCCTCGGATGCTTCCTCCACCGCTCCTGTCACGCAACTGACCAACTGGCCCGTCCAGATCAAGCTGCTGAACGTCCGCGCCCCCTACCTCCAAAACGCCGCGCTGCTGATTGCCGCCGACTGTACGGCCTTCGCCTTCGCCGACATCCACCGCCGTTTCATGCGCAACAAGGTCACGCTGATCGGCTGCCCCAAGCTCGACGAAGGCGATTACGCCGAAAAGCTGACGGAGGTGCTCCGCCTCAACGACATCAAAAGCGTGACTGTCCTGCGCATGGAAGTGCCCTGCTGCGGCGGCCTGTCCTCCGCCGTCCAGCGCGCTCTCCAGGCCAGCGGCAAAATGATCCCCTGGCAGGTTGTCACGATTTCCACCGATGGAGCGATTTTGGAAGAGTAAACAGTAGTCAGAATTCAGAATGAATCCAATCCAACCGGGGTTCATTTTCTGCCTCCATTCTGAATCCTGAATTCTGGATTCAATTTATAAAAATACAACCACACGAAAAGGATCCCCCCATGACCGACATGTTCTGTTTCCAGTGCGAGCAAACCGCCGGCGGCAAAGGCTGCACCAAGACCGGCGCCTGCGGCAAATCCCCCGAGGTCTCGAACCTCCAGGACGAAATCACCGCGGCCCTGATCACCCTGGCCCGCGCCGTGGACGGCCAGCCCGCCAATCCGAAGGTTGAGGCGCTGTTCATGGATGCGCTGTTCATGTGCATCACCAACGTCAACTTCGATCCCAAGGACAACGCGGCGATGCGCGACCGGATCCTGCAGGCGGCCGTCGCCGCCGGCGGCGCCAACACCTACCGCCCCGAAGACCTCTTCCACGGCGATCCGGACGTGGTTTCCCTGCGCTCCACCCTGCTGTTCGGCCTGCGCGGCATGGCCGCCTACGCCGCCCACGCGCGCGTCCTCGGCAAGACCGATCCCAAGGTCTCCGCCTGGTTCCAGAAGGGCATGAAGGCCCTGGGCGACGACCATTCCGTCGAGGAATGGCTCGGGCTCATCATGGAATTCGGCCAGGTCAATCTCGACTGCATGGCGCTGCTCGACGCCGCCAACACCGGCGCGTACGGACACCCCGAACCCACCCGCGTGTCCGTCACCCGCCACAAGGGCCCGTTCATCATCGTGACCGGCCACGACCTGCTCGACCTGAAGATGCTGCTGGAGCAGTCCGAGGGCAAGGGTGTGAACATCTACACCCACGGCGAAATGCTGCCCGCCCTCGCCTATCCCGGCTTGAAGAAATACAAGCACCTCCGCGGCCACTTCGGCACCGCCTGGCAGAACCAGCAGAAGGAATTCGCCGACCTGCCCGGTGTCGTGCTGTTCACCACCAACTGCATCATGCCGCCGCGCCCCAGCTACATCCAGCACCTTGCCACCACGGCCGAGGTCGGCTGGCCCGGCGTCCGGCACATCGCCGCCGATGAACAGGGCCGCAAGGACTTCTCCGCCATCATCCAGCAGGCCATCGACCTCGGCGGATGGACGGAGGAAACTCCCGGCGCCTACGAGCTGATGACCGGCTTCGCCCACAACGCCGTGATGTCCGTCGCCGACAAGGTCGTCGACGCCGTGAAATCCGGTGCCGTGAAGCACATCTACCTCGTCGGCGGCTGCGACGGCGCCAAGCTCGGCCGCGACTACTACACGCAGTTCGTCGAAAAGACCCCCGGGGACACCCTGGTGCTCACCCTGGCCTGCGGCAAGTTCCGCTTCAACCACCTGCAGGACCAGCTCGGCGACATCGGCGGCATCCCGCGCCTGCTCGACATGGGCCAGTGCAACGACGCCTATTCCGCCATCCAGGTCGCCCTCGCCCTGTCCAAGGTGTTCAACTGCGGCGTCAACGACCTGCCCCTCTCGCTGGTGCTCTCCTGGTACGAGCAAAAGGCCGTCTGCATCCTGCTGACGCTCCTTTCCCTCGGCATCAAGAACATCCGCATCGGGCCCAGCCTTCCGGCGTTCGTCTCGCCGACGGTCCTCAACGTCCTCGTCGAAAAATTCGGGCTCACTCCGATCTCGACCCCCGACGAAGACCTCAAGGCCCTCGCCGGCTGATTCCAATTAGTTCAGTTATGGCAATAAGTGATGTCACTTATTGCCATAACTGAAGTGGCGCGTCCCCGCCCCGGAAAGCGCGGCGTTTCTTCTTGGCGTCTCCGCCTGGAAACCCCTATGGTCTCCCCGTGAAGAAATGGATTCCCCTGGTTTTGCTGGCGCTGGCTCAAACCGGCCATGCTTTTTATGAAACCCTGTCGTTGGCGGACGGCACCTCCCTCACCAATGTCTTTGTGACCCGCGTGGAACCCGACGGCCTCTCCTACATGCATGACCAGGGCGTCACCAAGGTGTTTTTTCACGAACTGTCGGAAGAGATCCGCCAACGCTACCATTATGATCCGGTCCTGGCCGTCACCTACTGGTACTACACGCAGCAGGCCCAGCAGGATTGGGAACAGCGCCAGATGGAAGCCGCCCGGCTGGAGGCGGAGGAACACCAGAAGCGTCTCGATGAAATCAAACTCAAGGAAGACGCCCTGAAATCCGGCAGCACCGCCCGGACCCGGAATCTCAGGCTCATCCACATGCTCGAGGACGGCAGCTGGCTCTGCCGGCCGTTTCAATACGAGAAAGGCGGGTTCACCACCGGACGCGCCCAGTATCACAAGGTGTTCGAGGAAATTCAGATCATCGTCGAGGGTCTCCCCGACAACATGGCCGACCAGGATGAATGGCGCGGACGGATCTATGAAGTCGGCATCCACCAGATCAAATCCGAATCCAGCACCATCCGGACCTTTAGGAAATACCGGGTCATTCCCTGACCATCCGCCGGTGCCGGGCGGGAAAAGGCCGAATCCGCCCCCCAAAAACGATCCCGGTTTCCATTTTTCCTCTTGCAGGCACGGGGCAGGACACGTAACGTGGCACGGGTCCGGGGCGACATGCCGAAGCGATTTCCCGCCATCTTCGTTGGATGGGGTACTTCTCTTCTTCCTCCTCCGGGCCGCCGCGGGACCACCGATCCCCGCCCGCGCGTACCATAGAAAGGAAATGGATCCATGAAGACAAAAAATCAGAAGCTGCTGAACTGGGTCGATGAAATTGCCAGGTTGTGCAAACCCGACGCCATCCACTGGTGCGACGGTTCCCGGGCCGAATACGATTCTCTGTCCAAGGCCATGGTCGAAGCCGGTGCCGCCACCCCCCTGGAGAAACGCCCCAACAGCTTACTGTTCCGCAGCGACCCCAGCGACGTCGCGCGGGTCGAGGACCGCACGTACATCGCCTCGAAGACCCAGTCCGAAGCCGGCCCGACCAACAACTGGATCGACCCCGTCGAACTGAAGAAGACCATGGCCGGTCTGTACGACGGCTGCATGAAGGGCCGCACCCTGTATGTGATTCCGTTCAGCATGGGCCCTGTCGGTTCCCCCATCGCAAAAATCGGCGTGGAAATCACCGATTCTCCCTACGTCGTGCTGAACATGCACATCATGACACGCGTCGGTGACAAGGTGATCGAGACCCTGGGGGAAGACGGCGAGTTCATCCCCTGCCTGCACTCCGTCGGCGCGCCCCTGGAGCCCGGACAGACAGACGTGCCCTGGCCCTGCGCCCCGATGGAGAAAAAATACATCGCCCACTTCCCGGAAGAAAACCTGATCTGGTCCTACGGATCCGGCTACGGCGGCAATGCCCTGCTCGGCAAGAAGTGCCTGGCCCTGCGCATCGCCTCCAACATGGCCCGCCACGAGGGCTGGATGGCCGAGCACATGCTCATCCTGCGCCTGACCAATCCGGAAGGGAAGCGCTTCCATATCGCCGCCGCCTTCCCGAGCGCCTGCGGCAAGACCAACCTCGCCATGCTCCAGCCCACTCTCCCCGGCTGGAAGTGCGAATGCGTCGGCGATGACATCGCCTGGATGAAAATCCGGCCGGACGGCCGCCTCCACGCCATCAACCCCGAAGCCGGTTTCTTCGGCGTCGCCCCCAACACCAGCTACGAAACCAACCCCATGGCCATGGACTCCATCCGGGAAAATTCCATCTTTACCAACTGCGTCCTGACCGATGACGGCGACGTCTGGTGGGAAGGCATGAATGTCGAGTGTCCGCACGGCATTGACTGGAAAGGCCGCGACTGGACCCCCGACACGAAGGATGCCGACGGCAAGCCGGTCAAAGGAGCCCATCCCAACGCGCGCTTCACCGCTCCCGCGGCGCAGTGCCCGGTCATCTGCCCGGACTGGGAGGATCCCGACGGTGTGCCGATCGATATCTTCGTCTTCGGCGGCCGGCGCACCAGCCTGGTGCCGCTGGTCACCCAGGCGTTTGACTGGGATCACGGCGTCTACATGGGCGCCACAGCCGCGTCGGAAGCCACGGCGGCCGCGCTGGATGTCAAGAATGCCATTCGCCGCGATCCGATGGCCATGCTGCCGTTCTGCGGCTACCACATCGGCGACTACTGGCAGCATTGGTTTGACATGGGCGACAGGCTCGGCGAAAAAGCTCCGAAGATCTTCTATGTGAACTGGTTCCGAAAGTCCCCGGACGGCAAGTGGCTGTGGCCGGGATTCGGCGAAAATTCCCGCGTCCTGAAGTGGATGTGCGAACGCATCGAAGGCAAGGCCGACGGCGCGGAAACGCCGGTCGGCATCGTGCCGAAAGCCGGCGATCTGGATGTCAGCGGCCTGGAAATCAGCGAGAGCGAAATGGCCGAACTGCTCCGCATCGACGTGGACGGCTGGAAGAGTGAAGTGCCCGAGATCGAGGAATTCCTGAACAAGGCCGGCGACCGCCTGCCTGCCCGCATGCAGAACCAGCTCGCCGAACTCAAGAAACGCGTCGGCCTCGGATAATCGCCGCCCCCGCGAATCGGTAAAGCGCACGAATCCGCCGTCCTTCGTGGACGGCGGATTCTTTTTGCGGTACGCTTGATTCATGTTGTGTCCCCAACCTGCTGACCACGGATGAAAAAGAATCTCTCCATCCGATATTTCGCCCTGGTGGGCCCTTCCCGCGGCACCCGGACCGACCGCTATGAGACCGAGGCGGAAACCGCGCGCCAGCTCCTTCATGAAATCCAGGCCAACCGGAAAATCCCCCTGTCCACCCACATCGTCAAAGCCGCCATCAACAATGAATTCGTCGAATGGGACGCCCCCATCCGCGACGGCGATCAGATCACCCTCCTGCCCCCCTTCTCCGGCGGCTGACCGCCGGCTTCCTCCCACCCCCGCCTCGTCCCGTTTCCCCAGTCCCCCACAACCTCGTGTCGTGTGTCGGCCTCCCCCCAGACCCCTACGGCCTTGCGCCGTGGGTGAATCAGGTCCCCTCCCCCCATCTTTCCGGCATTCCAACATTCCACATTCTAATCCCCCACTCTCTTTCCCTCCCGCCCCTCCAGAACAAAAACCGGCCCGCCCCCCTTTCCGAGGGACGGGCCGTTATAAACGCACCGCGGCAGGCGGCTACGCCTTGGCGCTTTCCTTCTCTTGGAACAGGTGGCGGTTCAGCGCATTGATGTAGGCCTTGGCCGAAGCCATGACGATATCAATGTCCGACCCTTTCGCCGCCACCAGGTCATCGCCGAACTTCACCTGCATCGAGGCCTCGCCCAGGGCATCCTCGCCGTGCGTCACCGCCTGCATGGCAAACGACTTCAACTCGCCCTTGATTCCGGTCAACCGTTCGATCGCCTTCAGCGCCGCCTCCACGGGACCGGCGCCCGTTGCCGAATCCTGCGTGACCGTCCCGGCCTTTTCGATCTGCACCGTCGCCGTCGGTATCGTCTGGTTGCCCGCCGACACCTGCAGGCACCGGATCGCATAGACCTTCGGAATGTCCGATATGTACTCGCGCAGCAGTTCGATGATGTCGTCGTCGTACACCACCTTCTTCTTGTCCGCCAGCGCGATGAAGGCATCATAGACGCCCTGGAGCTGATCGGGGCTGACCTTGATCCCCATGCGGTGCAGATGCGCGGAGAAGCCCGCGCGCCCGCTGTGCTTGCCCAGCACCAGGTCCGTGCCCGTCACCACGCCGACGTCTTCCGGCCGCATGATCTCATAGGTCTCGCGGTGCTTGAGCATGCCGTCCTGGTGGATGCCCGACTCGTGCGCAAAGGCGTTCGCGCCCACGATCGCCTTGTTCCGCTGCACCATCATGCCCGTCAGCTGGCTCACCAGGCGGCTCGCCGGGAACAGCTCCTGCGTCTTCACCCGCGACTGGATCCCGTAGTGGTCCGCGCGCACCTTCAGCGCCATCACCAGCTCCTCCAGCGAGCAGTTGCCCGCCCGCTCGCCGATGCCGTTGATGGTGCATTCCACGCCGCGCGCGCCGCATTCGATCGCCGCCAGCGAATTCGCCACCGCCAGGCCCAGGTCGTTGTGACAGTGCACGTGCACCACCACATTTTTCAGCTCCGGCACCATCTCGTGCAGGCGGGTCAGCAGCGTCCGGAACTCCTGCGGCACCGTGAAGCCTACCGTGTCCGGTATGTTGATCGTCGTCGCGCCCGCCGCGATCACCGCCCGCACCACCTCCGCCAGGAACTCCGGCTCCGTCCGCGAGGCATCCTCCGGGCTGAACTCAATGTCCTCGCAGAAGCGCTTCGCGTAGCTCACGCCTTCCACCGCCTGGCGGATGATCTCGTCCTTCGCCTTCTTCAGCTTGAATTCGCGGTGGATGGCGCTCGTCGCCAGGAATACGTGAATCCGCGCCCGGTCGCCCGCCGGCTTCAGGGCCTCCGCACAGGCATCAATGTCCTTTTTCACGCAGCGCGCCAGCCCGGCGATCCGGCACTTCTTGATTTCCGCGGCCACCCGTTTCACCGCCTCGAAGTCCCCCGGCGACGCCGCCGGGAACCCCGCCTCGATGATGTCCACTTTCAGTTTCTCCAGCTGCCGGGCCACCTGCAGCTTCTCCTGCAGGCCCATGCTCGCCCCGGGGCATTGCTCCCCGTCGCGCAGCGTTGTGTCGAAAATAATCACATGGTTCGGTTTTTTCATTTCCCTGGTTTCCTGTCGTCTGGGTTGTTTTCTGCCGGCGGGCCGCAAAAAACCCGCCACGATTTCTCTGTGGCGGGCTTTCCGGGGAGTCAACGGCTCCGGGGACTCATCCAGCGCAACACCCGTCGCCCGCCGTGGCACGGGTGTCGCCGCGCAACGCCAGAAGGTTCAGGGCCTGGATGATCATATGTGTCATGACGCCGGGGAATAAACCATGCCATGTCCCGGCTGTCAAGCCGGCGGGAACACCAAATGATTGGTTGATGAAACAATCACACCGTGCCGCCGGGGATCATTCCCGGACGTTCCGCAGGCGGGGATCCAAGGCGTCGCGCAGGGCATCGCCCAGCAGATTGAAGGCCAGCACCACGGCGAAGATCGAGACGGTCACCGCCGCCAGTTCCCACCACATGCCCTGCCACAGGCGCAGGCGCGCCGATGAAATCATCGTGCCCCAGCTCGGCTCCCCCTGCGCCCCGATGCCCAGGAAGCTCAAAAACACCTCCGTGCCGATGGCCGCCGGAAACCGCAGGGTAAAGCTCACCAGCGCCACATGGATCACGTTGGGCAGGATGTGGCGGAACAGAATCCGCCCGTGCGAGAAGCCCAGGGCCCGCGCCGCGCGGACATAGCCGCGCTCCTTCTGCTTGAGCACCTCCGCGCGGATCAGGCGGCACACCCCCACCCACGTCGTCAGGCCGATCGCCAGGAACACCCCCAGCAGCCCCTTGCCCACCACCATGGCGATGGCCAGCACAAACAGCAGCCCCGGAATGGCGGCAAAGGTGGTCGAAAGCCACACCACCGCATCGTCCGTCTTCCCGCCGAAATAACCGCCGAGGCTCCCCAGCAGGACCCCGATGGGAATGGCGATCAGTGACGACACCACACCCGTCAGGAAAGCGATGCGCGCACCCTGCACCAGCCGCAGGAAGACATCGCGTCCCAGCCCGTCGGTGCCCAGCCAGTGATCCGCGCACGGCGCCAGGTAGCGTACCGCCAGATCCTGCACCTGCCAGGGCGGCGTCACATCGCGCCAGGCATGCCACGCCTGGCTCGCCTGGCCCCAGAGCGCCGCCAGCGCAAACACCGCCAGTACCGCCAGGCACGCGCGGGACACCCGGCCGGCCCATACCCGCTGCCAGGCCTCCCGGAAAAACGACACCCCGCCCGCCAGCTCTTCCCGCCTGTCTGTTTCGCCGCTCATGACAGCTTGACCCTCGGGTCCACCCACGCCAGCGCGACATCCGCCAAAATGTTCGCCGCCGTGAACAGAAGCGCCCCCACCAGCACCACGGCACGCACCACGTCCACATCCGACGAATGAATCGCGTTCAAACTGAGATAGCCCAGCCCCGGAATGCCGAAAAAGCTCTCCAGCAGCACGCTGCCCGTATAGAGAAACGGCAGCGCCAGCGCCACGTTGGTGATCACCGGCCCCAGGGCATTCTTCAGCACGTGCTTGAACAGCACGCGGCCCGGCCCCAGCCCCTTGGCAAACGCCGTCTTCACGTAGTCCTTGTGCATCTCTTCGAGCAGGACCGTCCGGTAAAAACGCACATTGACGCCCAGCCCCGTCGCCACGCCGATCAGGACCGGCAGCAGCAGGTGGCGCCACGACTCGAAGCCCCACACCGGGAACCATCCCAGCTTGAAGGCAAAGACAAACTGGCCGATGACAATCCACACCAGATAGTTCACGCTCATCAGCGCCACGCACACCGCCACCAGGCCGCGGTCCAGCCACGACCCGCGGCGGTACGCACACAGCAGCGCCAGCGACAGACTGACCGCGAGTTCCACGATCAGGATCGGCACCGTCAGCGCCAGGCTCGGACCGATCCCCGCCCGGAGCAGATTACCCACCGGCTGGTTCAGACTCGTGCTCGTGCCGAAATCCAGCCGCAGCAGGCGGCCCAGATAGTGCGTCAACTGGCTGTCCAACACATGCCGCGTTCCCCGCTCCAGCCGAACCCGCTCGATCTCGGCCGGCCCGCCCTCCGCGCGGAATTCCGGATTTTCCACACTGTGGAAAACTTTTTTCCATGGCGTGGAAAACCGGCCGGATTTTTTTCCATGGCGTGGAAAACCCGTTCCGCCGCCCTCGATGGTCAGCCGCCAGGTTTCGCCCTCCGGCAGGGGAAAGGCAATCGGAATACGGAGGGCTTCGCCGTCGGCGAGAATCAGCGGCCCGGAGGCGCCGGCGCCCCATTGTGCGCGGACGCCGGGGGGCGCATCGTTGAAATCCACGGCCTCCAGGGCGCGCGTGGACGTCCAGCGGCCGAAGAACAGCGGCTTGTTGTAACCACGCGCGGCATCAAACTCCTCCAGGGATCGGGCGCCGGCGTTCTGCCCCAGCACCATCGCCGCGGGACTGCCGCCGACGACATGGAACAAAACAAATGTGACCAGGACAACCCCGGCCACCGTCGGGACCGCCTGCGCCAGCCGTTTGAGCACATACCGCCACATGGATGGAGAGTATGCCTCAACCGGATTTCCACCCCAACAGGAATCGCCCTTCAAATGTTAAAAGTATAGACTTCACCCTCATAAGGGTGAAGTCTTTACATTTTACATTTGGCTGTTCCAGAGCTGCGTCAGGCGCAGAGCGAGGGTGTGGGGATCCAGGTCGGAGGTATCGATCTGGTTGGGAATCCGGGCGTACAGCGGCGCGCGTGCCGCCAGCAGGTCGCGGATTTTCTGTTCGCGGTCTTCCGTCTCCAGCAACGGGCGCTGGCCCGACCGGCCCGTGCGTTCGAGAATCACCTCCGGCCGGGCGGTCAGACACACCAGCACCCCGTTCGCCCCCAGCGCCTCCAGGTTGTCCTCCCGCAGCACCACCCCGCCCCCGCAGGCGATCACGGCGCCCTGGGGGACCCGTCCCCACTCCGCGGCCAGCGCCGATTCCAGATCCCGGAATGCCGCCTCTCCGTCCTCGGCGAAAATCCGGGAGATGCGCTTGCCGGCACGCGTTTCGATCTCGGCATCCATGTCGAGAAACGGGCGGCGGGCCATGGCGGCCACGCGCCGGCCGATCACGCTTTTGCCCGTGCCCATGAAACCCACCAGCACCAGATTGCAACACCCGTCCATGGCGGAACAGGGTGGCCTCAGGATGCGTCGCGTGTCAAATCCAACTTGCGCACAGGTCGGGTGCGGCGGGCGGCAGGATGGAACCGGTCCCCCTCAAATTCGACCCGGTCGCCTTCGTTGAACTTCAGGACAGACCAGACGGTCAGGAGATCGCCAGGCGGGTGGCCTTGACCAGGGCCTTCCACATCTTCTCGGATGTTTCGGCTTCCAGAAGCTTCTCGCGGTTTTCGGCCTTCTGGAATACCTGGGACAGGCCGGACAGCAGCTTGAGATAAAAGGCGCTGGCGGCGGTGGGAATCACCATGAAGAAAATGATGCGGGTATTGGCCTTGCCGGCGGGATCGAACTTGATGCCCTTGGGGGCAATCCCCAGGGCAAACGTCAGCGCACCGCCTTCGACGCAGCGCACGTGAGGAAAGGCCAGGCCGTTTTCCACGGCCGTGGAGATGATGGCTTCGCGCTGCTCCGCGGCCTCCAGCAGTTTGCCGGCGTCATCCACGAATCCTTCGTCGTCGAGTTTCTGGCAGAGCTCCGCCAGCACCGCATCGCGATCGGTGCCCTTGAGCGCGGGGATCATGAGCGATTCGGCGGAAAAGCGTTCGATGCCGACCTTGGGCGGATCGCTGCGGCGCGGAGACTTGCGGGTGTTGCGGGCGCCGGAGGCGCGGTGAAACAGCAGGCGGGCACAGGACGGGCACTGGTAGATCTGCTCGGCGGCATGCACTTGATGCACCAGCGAAACCGGCAGGGTCATGCCGCAGGCGGTGCAGACGCCATTGACCACCGGCACGATGGCCAGCGGGCTTTTCTGCAGCAACCGGGTGAACTGCTGGTGAATATCCCGCGGCAGTTCCTGGGTCAGCGCGTGAATGGATTCGTCGAGCTGGGCGAATTGGGCCCCCGGCATACCGGCTTCCTGCTGGGCCCGGGCGATAATGAGTTCCTGAAGCTGGACGAGATGATTGATGATGGGTTGCATGGACATCCTGTGTACGTGGCGGGCGATTTGTTGTTCGCAGGGGTTTTACAACCGGCATCGGCGCCTGTAAAGGAAAATACAGATTGCAGGGCGGGTTGGGCCGGACCGGAGGTCACGCCTGCCGCGGAACCGCCAGCCAGGCGCGGCGTCGCGCCGGGGGCAGGCGCTCGATGGCATAACGCAGCATGGTGCGCGGCATTCGTCCGCCCTGCCGCTCCAGAAAGGACTCCAGCGCCGCGGCATCCCGCTTGCCGGCCTCCCGCAGCATCCAGCCGGCGGCTTTGTGCATCAGATCCTCCGGATCGGCCAGAAACCGTTCGGCCAGCCGGAAGGTGTTGCTCAACTCACCCTGTCGAATGTGTTCGAGCGTGGACACCATGGCGATGCGCCGCCGCCACAGGCAGCCGGACGCCGCCAGGCGCGCCAGGACGCGCCGGCCCCCGCCCGGCGGCAGGTGCCGCCCGACGATCCCCGGAGCGCTGGCATCCACCAGATCCCAGTTGTTCACCCGCTCCGCCCGCGCCAGGTACCGGCTGAAAATCACCTTCCGTTCGGCGGCGCCGCCAACAGCGTAGGCCCGCACCAGGGCGATCACGGCGAAAAACCGCGCCTCGTGAACCGGGGAATCGAGCAGTTCATCCGCAACCGACAGAGGCACCTCCGGGAATTGCGCCAGCACGGCGCGGGTCTGCGGAACCTTCAGGCCCCAGAACACATCCCCCTCCCCGTACTCGCCAGGACCGGTTTTGAAAAAACGCTGCAGAACCGCCGCCTGGGCGGGATGGCGAAGCCGCTTCAGCTCCCGCAAGACCGCCTGCGCCGTCGCCGGCTTCCGCCGATCCGTCATTTCAGCGTGTCCAGCACGGGCGTGGTGAACGCCCACACGCCGGACCGGGCGCCGACCTCGTCGCGAAGCATCTGCAGCCGCCCCATCAGCCGTGCCGCCACATCGTCATCCACCACGGCCAGCGTACCGGAATTCGCGCCGGGCCAGACATGGGTGTCCATCCGCGTGCCGCTTCCGGGTCCGCGCCCGGTCATCCGTTTCCAGCGCGACAGCCCCACGATGCCCATTTCGTCCAGCAGGCCCTGGATTTCGTCGGTCAGCACGATGTCATGCAGAATCCACACGGCTTTCATGGCAGCACTCCCTTCATGGCCGCGGCTTGTTCCCGTTTCCGCGCCCGGCGCGAATGCACCAGGCTGTAGAGCGTGGGCACCAGCACCAGCGTTACCAGCATGGAAAACGTCAGCCCGCCGACAATGGTCGCCGCCATCGGTTTCCAGGTGGCCGCCCCTTCGCCGCGGCTCAGGATCATCGGCAGCATCGCCAGCGAGGTCGTCATCGTCGTGATCAGCACCGGCCGCAGGCGCGAGCGGCCGGCGTTCACAATCGCGCGGGACAGCTCCTGCCCCCGGGCGCGCAGCAGGTTGATGTAGTCAATCAGCACGATGGCGTTATTGACCACCACGCCGACCAGCAGAATCATCCCGATGAACGACATGATGCTCACCGTCAGGCGCAGCACCGTCAGGCTGATCGCGACTCCGCTGAAGGCGAAGGGGATGGAGAACAGAATCAGGAACGGATCGAGCAGGCTTTCGAACTGCGAGGCCATCACCATGTACACCAGCAGAATGCCCAGCACCAGCATCAGGGTCATCTGCCGGAAGGACTCCTCCTGATCCTCGGCCGTCCCCCCGAAATGGATGCCGATGCCCGACGGCAGGGGCACTTCCTCGGCCAGCCGCCCGCGCAGGTCGCGCACCACCTCGCCGCTGCTGCGACCATACACGTCGGCGGTCACCTGGATCACACGCTCCTGGTTGCGGCGGTCGATCTGCAGCGCCCCCAGGCGCTCCTCGACGGACGCCACGCTGTCCAGCCGGATCCGTCCGCCGTCCGGCAGCACGATCTCCGCCTGGGCGATGTCCTCGATCGTACGCCGGTAGGGCTCGTCCAGGCGCAGGACGATGTCGTAATCCTCGTCGGACTCGCGGTACATCGTAGCCGTCGTGCCGTAGAACAGCGTCCGCACGCTGTGGGCCACCTGCGAGACGTTCAGGCCGTGCGCCGCCGCCTTCACCCGGTCGATCTCGACGCGGATTTCCGGCCGGCCCGGATCGCGGCCGATCTCGGCATCCACCGCCCCCTCGGTGGTGTTCACCACCGCCAGCACCTGCTCGGCCACCCGCTGGAGAATGTCGAGGTCGAAGCCCAGCACATCAATCACGATCGGCTTGCTGCCGCCCCCGGGACCCATCTGGGAGGTATCCACGTTGAACTTCTGCACTTCCGGCCACCGGGAAACGACATCGGCCACGGCCCGGCCGATTTCCTTCATGCCGCGGGTGCGCCGGGTCTGCGGCACCAGGCGCAGCATGACATAGCCGATATGCGTTCCGCCCTGCCCCCAGCCGGATTGCCCGCAGCGCCAGGCGTACACCCGCACGTTTTCTTCTCCGGCCTCCGCCAATGTCACGTCGAGGATCCGCTGACCCAGCGCCGCCGTCTCCTCCACCCGCGTCCCGATCGGCGTCTGGTAGCGCAGCATCAGCCGGCCGTTGTCATCCTCCGGGGAATACTCCGACCCCAGTCCCGCAAACAGTCCTGCGCTGGCGGCGAACAGGGCCACCGCCCCCGCCACCACGAGCCAGCGCCGCCGCAGGGACCGCTCCAGCAGACTCGAATAGGCCGCGTCGAGCGTCTCGAACTTCGCCTCGCTCCAGCCGTGAAAGCCTTCCAGGAGCTTCCCGCGCGGCTTGCGTTTCGCCGGGGCCTGCAGCAGGCGCGAACCCAGCATCGGCGTCAGCCACAGCGCACACACCAGGCTCGCCGTCAGCGTCGCCACCAGCAGTCCCCCGAGCTGCTTGAACATGATTCCCGCTTCCCCCTTCAGGAAAATCAGCGGAACGAACACCACGATCGTCGTCAGCGTCGAGGCGCTGATGGCGGTGCCCACCTCTTCGCTGCCGAACATCGCCGCTTCGCGCGGCGCCGTTCCCTTTTCAACCTTGGAGGAGATGTTTTCCAGCACCACCACCGCATTGTCCACCACCATCCCCATGGCAATCGCCAGGCTCGACAGCGAGATGATGTTGATCGTCCAGCCCATCGTCCACAGGAAGATGATCGACAGGATCAGCGAAAACGGAATCGTCAGCGCGATGATCAACGCCGACCGCACGCTGCGCAGGAAGAAAAAGGCCGTCAGGATCACGAAGATGAACGCCCAGCGAACCGTCATGGACACGTTCCGGATGGACAGGGTGATCTGTTCGCTGGTGTCGAAAATCTGATGGATTTCGATGTCGCGGGGCAGCGTCGGCAGGATGTTCTGTTCCAGTTCCCGGGCAACCTCCCGGGCCGTTTCCACGGTGTTCGCCCCGGAGCGCTTCTGGATCATCATCATGATCGCGCGCCGGCCCATCACATTCGACAGCCGCCGTTCCTCGGCGAATCCGTCCTCCACCTCGGCCACGTCGCGCAGGCGCACCAGCGCGCCGCCGGAGGAACGGATCACGATGTCGCCGATCTCCTCCGGCGCGGTGAACTCGCCGGGCACCCGGATCGTGTAGTCCAGCCGGCCGACCTTCACGTTGCCCGCCGGCAGCGTCACGTTCTCCTTCGCCAGGGCCGCCGCCACTTCGTCGAACACCAGGCCGTAGCCCGCCAGGCGCACGGGATCCAGCTGGATGTTGATCTGCCGGTCCAGCCCCCCGAACAGATCCACCGCCCCCACCCCCGGCAGGCGCTTCAGCGGATCGGCAATCTCGTTCTCGGCGATTTCCTCCAGCCGCTCCAGGCTCTCGTCGCAGGTGATGCCGTAGAACTGGATCGGGATCTGCGAGGTGTCGAACTTGCGCAGCACCGGCGGATCGGCGTCGTCGGGCAGGGACTTGCGGATGCGCTCCAGGTTGCTGCGGATGTCGTTGGAGGCCTCGTCGAGGTTCGTCCCCCAGGCGAATTCGCACGTCACGCTGGAAATGCCTTCCACCGTCGCGCTGGTCATTTCTTCAAGGCCGTTCACCGATCCCAGCGCGCGTTCCACGAGCTTGGTGACCATGCTTTCGACGTCCTCGGCGCTGACCCCCTCCCAGGTGGTAATCACCGTGACGGTCGGCTGTTCGATCTCCGGCAGGTAATCCACCGGCAGCTGCGTCGCCATGACCGCGCCCAGCACGAGCACGGCCAGGAAAAACATCAGCGTGGTAACGGGCTTCTGTACGCCCAGTTCCGGCAGCTTCATTTCGCCGGTTCCTCCGCGGCGCCGTTGTCCGCCACCCGCTCGATCGGCGCCCCGTCCGTCAGCTTGTTCTGCCCCATCACGACGTATTCGTCACCGTCCGACAGGCCCTCGAGGATTTCCATGTAGGCGCCGTCGCGCAGCCCGGTCTTCACGTCGGCCGCCCGGGCCGTGTTGTCCTCCACCTTGAAGACCAGCTGGCGGTTCAGTACGCGGATCACGGAGGACGCCGGCACCGCCAGCGCTCCGGGACTCGTCGCCAGGGTCAGCCGCGCCGTCGCGTACATCCCCGGACGCAGCGGCCAGCTCCCGTTCGTCTTGACGTTGGCCAGATGCACTTCCGCGCGCACCGTGCGCGTCGCCGGATCCGCCTCCGGGAACACCCGCGCCACGGTGCCGGCCACCTCGCGATCCTTCCAGACATCCGTCGACACCGCCACACGCGTCTGGCCTTCCTCCAGCATCGGCAGCAGCCGCGCCGGGACCGCCAGCATCAGCCGCAGGGGATCCATCTGCGCAATCCGCACAATGGCCGCCGACGGCCCGACCATCGCCCCCGGATCGGCCCGGCGCTCCATCACCACGCCGTCCATCGGCGCGCGGATGCGCGTCTCGTCCAGATTGACCTTCGCCAGTTCCAGCTGCGCCTGGGCCTGGGCGAGGGCCGCCTTGGCACTTTCATGGGCGGTCACCGCCGCGTCGCGCGCCTGCTCCGTCGCCACTTCCTCCGCAAACAATGCCTCCAGCCGCCGGCGCTCCCGCTCCCGGTCGGCCAGCGTCACCTCCGCCTGGCGCGCCTGGGCCTCCGCCAGCGCCACCTGCGCCTCCAGCTCCCGGCGGTCGATTACGGCAATCACCTCGCCGGCCTTCACCTCCACGCCTTCCGTGGTGAACTCCCCGTTCTCCAGCTCCAGCTTCTCCAGCCGTCCCTGGATCTTCGGCTTCACCTCCACCGCCAGCGGCGACTCCAGCTCCCCCGTGAACAGCAGCACTTCCGAAATGTCCCGCCGGTCCACCAAGGCCGTCCGCACCGGCACCGGCCCGCGCCCGGCTTTGGTCTGGCTGCCGGATTCCGCCGGCTTCTTCGCGCAACCCGGCGCCAGCGCGATGGCCAAGGCGGCAAACAACAAAAGGCTCTTTTTCATGCGTGGGTCTCCATATTTCATTCGACGGATCGGTCGGATCCGGCTGATCCGTCGGCGACATCGCTCTCCCCCAGCACCGGCCCGTCGGGCAGCGCGTCGGGCGCCAGCAGTCCCATGGCCTGCTGCAGGGCCACCCGGGCCATCGCGTGGTCGAAAATCGACTGGTAGTAGTTCGCCGACGCCTTGGTCAGCGCCTGGCGGGCATCCATGACTTCCACCGGCGTGTTCTGACCCTCCTTCAGGCCGGCCTCGACCAGCCGCAGGGCTTCCCGGGCCGTTTCCAGGTTCCGGCTCTGCGAATGCGCAAACTCCTCCGCCGTCTTCAGCGACAGCACCGCCTGGCGGATTTCACTCACCGCCTGTTCCTCGGCGTCGCGCAGCGCAATCTCCAGCTGCCGCCGCTTCGCCCGTTCCTGGATCAGCGTCCCGCGCCGGTCCAGGCCGTCGAACATCGGCAGGGAGATCTGCACGCCTGCCTGCCACTCGTCGCCCCACTCGTCGCGGGACGAGTCATGCGGATCCGGGTTGGCCCACGTCTGGGTCACATACCCCGACACCTCCGGCAGATAGCGGCTTTTCGCCGACGCCACGCTTTCGTCCTGCAGCCGCAGGGCGTATTCCGCCACGGTCAGGTCCGCCCGGCGTTCCAGCGCCGTGCGCACCGCGTCGCTGAACGGGATCTCTTCGATCACCAGCGGGATGTCATCCACCAGGTCCGCCTCGCTTTCCGGCGAGGCCCCCATCAGCCGGTACAGCGCGGTATAGGCCACGTCCCGCTCGTTGCGCGCCTGCAGCACCTGCGCGCGGAAGTTCGACACCTCCACCTGCGCCCGCAGTTCGTCGTAGTTCGACGCCATGCCCTGGCGCCGCCGCGCGCGGGCGTCCGCCAGCTGGCGCTCGGCCGTTTCCAGCGCGGTCCGGTTCACCTCCAGCAGGTGCCCGCTGAGCACCGCCCGGTAGTAGGCGCGGATGGTGTCGCGCTGGACGGACTCCGTCGCCGCCCGGATCGCGGCCTCCGTCCACTCGTCGTACAACTTCGCCGCCCGCAGCGCGGCGCCGATCCGCCCGTTGAACAGCGGCTGCGTCAGCCGCAGCCCCGCGCTGGTCTGGTCCGCATGGCGCGTGGTGTACGACGAGCCGTCCGGCAGCGTGGAGGTCCGCTCCTCGTCCAGCCTCACATACCCCCCCGTCAGATCCAGCGAAGGCAGCGCCTCGGACCAGGAGGCCTGAATGCGCCCGCGGGCGATCTCCCGCCCCTCCCGCTCCTGCTCCAGGCTCCGGTTGTTGCCCTGGGCCAGCGCCACCGCCTCCCACAGCAGCAGCGGCCCCGACAGATACACGCCGCTCTCCGTGGTCTCCGGCCGCGCCAGGTTCTCCACCCGCCGCCCGGCGGCCTCCGCGCGGATTTCCCGCATCTGCCGGGCATCCGGAACCGTCACGCAGCCGGCCAGCAGCGCCACCGCCGCCATCGCCGCTCCGGTCCGTCGAAATCCATGAGTCATCCCGTTCATCTGTTCATTCGTCGTTGCAGAACCCATACAGGTTACACCACCGGCGTCAACATCGCCGGATTTTTCAGGTCGGCCTCAAACAGACGGCTCAATTCCCGCCACACCGGCCCCGGCTTGCCGTCGCCGACCGGCCGCCCGGCAAATTCCGTCACCGCCGTCACGTGCGGGCTCGTGCCGAACACCAGCATCTCCTCCGCCTCCTCCAGTTCGGCGCGCGGCACGTCGGCCTCCGCCACGCCCGCCAGCACGCCCGACGGCACGAGGTGGTCCCGCGCCAGCGCCAGCACCCGCCCCATGGTAGTGCCCGCCAGGATATGGTCCGGCCGCGGCACTTTCAGCACGCGCCCCGCCGTCACGATCCCGAAATTCTCCGTGGGCAGCTCGGTCATGTGCCCGTCCTTGTCGAACCCCAGCATGAAATCCACCCCCGCATCCACCGCCTGCTTCTTCATCAGGACATTGGGCAGGTAGTTCACGCTCTTGACCTGCGCGAACATCCCCTCCTTGTTCGGCACCGCGCTCATCCCCACCCGGGCCCCCTCCGGATGCGACGCCATGAACGGCGGCGGCAGCCGGATCGCCAGCACCATCAGCAGCGGCTCCGGACACTCGTAGGGATTCGCCGAATGCCCGCCGGGGCCCCGCGACACGAAAATCCGGATCAGCGCATCCCGCCTGCCTCCCGCCTTCAGCACCTCCCCGATGATCCGACGGATGTCCTCGCGGCTCCAGGGCATCTGCAGGGCGATCGCCTTCGCGCCGTTCTCCAGCCGCGCCAGATGCGCCTCGAGGTTGTATACCGCCCCGTCCACGCATTTGAACGTCTCAAACAGCCCGTCGCCCCGGTGCACCATGTGGTCATCCACCGGCACCACCATCAGGTTCGGCTCCGTCGTGATGCCGTTCCACCAGCTCGAATACATCGCATAATAGTTCGCGTGGTAGTCCGGCTGGTGCGCCCGGCAGAACGCCGCAAAATCCTCGACTTTAAAATCCGTCTTCATCGCCTTCAATTCTTCCTCACCCGACCAAACGGCTGTTCTCCCGTTTTCCTGCCGTTTCCTGTTTTCCTGCTAAAAAATTCTGGGCTGTTTTCATGAGTTCCGATTCAGCTCATTTCCGCTTGTGCGCGGGCGGAATCCCCAGCTGCTCGCGGTACTTGGCCACCGTTCGCCGCGCCAGCGGCACGCCCTGCGCGTTCAGTCGGTCCGCGATGGCCTGGTCCGACAGCGGCTTGCGAAGATCCTCGTGGGCGATCGCCTTCGCCACCGCCTCCTTGGCCGCTTCCGTCGAAATGCTCCCGCCGTCCGCCGTCGGCAGCCCCGCTGTGAAGAAAAACCGCAGCTCAAACACTCCCTGCGGCGTCCGGACGTATTTCCCGGCCACCGCCCGCCCCACGGTCGTCTCGTGCACCCCCAGCCGCTCCGCCAGCGACCCCATCGTCATCGGCTTCAGCCGCGAAATCCCGTGTTCGAAAAATGCTCCCTGCGCCTCCGCCACCGCTTCGGCGATTTTCCGGATCGTTTCCCGCCGCTGATGCAAACTGTCCATCACAAACCGGCCCGAACGCACTTTCTCCGCCAGGTATTTCCGGGCCTCCGCCGCGGTGTCCGGATCTTCCAGCATGGATTCGTACTCCGCGCTGATCCGCAGCCGCGGCATCGCGTCCCGCAGCGTCTCCACCGCCCAGCCCCCCTCCGCCGTCCGGCGGATCTCCACCTCCGGCGTCACATACACCGCCGGCGGCGCCGAAAACGTTGTCCCCGGCTTCGGATCCAGCAACGAGATCCGCTTCAGCGCCTCCGCCGTTTCGGCCTCCGTCAGGCCTGCGGCCTTCGCCAGATCCTGGGTCCTGGCTTCGCCCAGCGATTCCAGATGCCCCTCCACCAGGCGGACCGCCGGCGATTCCGGCCCCAGGCCCGCCCGCCGCAGCTGGATCAGCAGGCATTCCTTCAAATCCCGCGCCGCCACCCCCGGCGGATCGAACTCCTGCACCACCGCCAGCGCCTCCTGCACCGCCGCCTCCGGCACCCCCGCCTCGCGGACGATTTCCGCCACGTCCGCCGCCAGCCATCCGTTTTCGTCCACGTTGCCGATGAGGTACTCCCCGGCCTTCTTTGCGGCCTCCCCCAGCCCCGATTCGTTCAACTGCTCCTCCAGGTGCGCATGCAGCGTCGGCGGCGCCGTGATCGAATCCAGAAAATACTGACGCT
>ERZ795048.1082-NODE-1082-length-25868-cov-12.717894_pt1 | contig 25868 bp, 23 predicted proteins | sample MGYA00375132_ERZ795048 | MGnify/ENA primary metagenome ERZ795048 (study PRJEB30177, sample SAMN05720225) | activated sludge metagenome | isolation source: Anaerobic digester | place: Hong Kong | collected 2014-12-17 ... | reverse complement strand
GGCAATGACGCCTGGGACGCGAACTGCAACTGCGTGGGCCAGCTGATCGACTGCCAAGGCATTCCCGGCGGCATGTCGCTGCCTGGCACCGCCTGCAACGATGGCGATCCGAACACCTTCAACGATCAATGGGACAATGACTGCAACTGCGTCGGATTCCTCTGGATCTTCGACTGCGAAGGGACTGCCGGCGGTGATGCCCTGCCAGGAACCCCCTGCGACGATGGCAATGCCAACACGGGCAATGACGCCTGGGACTCGAATTGCAATTGCTCAGGTCAGGTGGTGGACTGCGCAGGTGTTGCCGGAGGCTCGGCCTTCATTGACCAGTGCGGTGTGTGCGCTGGCGGCAGCACCGGGAACGTCCCGAACGCTGATTCCGATGGGGACGGTCTGCTCGATTGCGAGGACAACTGCAAGGAATCCTGGAACCCCGATCAGGAGGACTTTGACGAGGATGGTGTGGGTGATGATTGCGATAACTGCGTATGGACCTACAACCCGGACCAGTCGGATGCCGATGGTGATGGGATAGGGGATGTGTGCGACGTCTTCACGGGTCTCGAAGAGCAGGCCTCCGGTCTGGACATGGAGATATTCCCGAATCCGGCCCGAGGGATGGTGCACATATCGATCGAGGATCCCCGTGTGAAGCGGCTCAGCCTCATTGATCCCAGTGGTCGGATCGTCCTTGATGTGCAACGGACCAACACGCTGCAGTTGGATGGCATTGCAGCTGGCATATACACCGTGTTCGCGCTGGATGCGGAAGGCAGACCGCTGGCGCAGGGCAGGCTCATCGTACAGTAGTGGGCCGAGTTGGAAGAAAGGACCCCGGCCATGCCGGGGTCCTTTGCTTTCAGACGGCCAGGATCGCGAGCACCCTCAACAGGTCCTCGTTGATCTGCTTCCGTTTGCCAATGGCCTGGTGGAACGGGGTCGTGGTCACTTCATCATTGACGATGCCCACCATCACGCCATGAACACCGGCAATGAGCTGTTCCACGGCGGCCACGCCCATCCGACTGGCCAATACACGATCGGTCACGCTGGGTGATCCTCCCCGTTGCAGGTGCCCGAGCACGGTCACGCGCGTATCGTAGTGATCGAACCGCTCCTTCACCTTGCGGGCAATGGTGTATGCGCCACCCTCCTCATCGCCCTCGGCCACGATCACGATGCTGGAGGATTTCGACCTCGAGCCCTCGTACAGGGCCGTACTTAGCTCTTCAATGGCCTGGAGCTTCTCGGGGATCAACACGTACTCGGCTCCGGCGGCCAAGGCACAGCGCAGGGCAATGAACCCCGTGTCCCTTCCCATTACTTCGATGAAGAACAACCGATCATGTGAAGAGGCGGTATCCCGGATCTTGTCGATCGCCTCCACGGCCGTGTTCGTGGCCGTGTCGAATCCGATCGTCAGGTCGGTTCCGGCCAGGTCATTGTCGATGGTCCCGGGCAGACCGATCACCTTGGTGCCGTGTTCTTCGGACATCTTCAGCGCCCCCGTGAAGGTGCCGTCACCACCAATGGCAACGATCGCATCGATCCCGGCCTGTTGAAGCCGGTCGGCCGCTTTGGCCCTTCCTTCCGGGGTCCTGAACTCCTCGCTCCTTGCGGAGCGCAGCATGGTGCCTCCCCGCTGGATGATGTTGCTCACATCCCGGGGTCCCAGTTCCCGGAAATGCCCGTTGATCAGGCCATCGTAGCCACCCATGATGCCGCTTGTCCGCACCCCATGGAAATGCGCGGTCCTCACCACGGCCCGGATCGCGGCATTCATCCCCGGCGAATCACCTCCTGAAGTGAGAACGCCGATGTGGGAAGGGTAGGTCATTCCTTGATCACACGGCCCATGGGAAGGCTCCGTTCATCGGAGACAAGCTCCAGCACGTAGGCGCCTGGTGCCAGTGCAGTGGCATCGAGAACGGAACTTCCCGCGCCCACCCGGATGGCCTTGGCGATGCGGCCCGATGCATCGAGGAAGCGAAGGATACCCCCCGTGCTTCCCTCAGGCAGTTCGATCCGGTACTCTCCGCCCGAGATGGAAGGGTACACCCTGCCATGGAAGGCCGATACATCGTCCATGCCCACACCGGACCCTGCCACGGAGTAGACATCGAAAAGGGCGCCGACGTACAGGAGGTTCCCGTCGATGTGGAACTCCTCGAGGGCATTGACATCGATCGCGGAGAAGCCGCCATTGTACGGGCTCCATGTCATCCCTCCATCAAGCGAGCGGACACAACCGGTGGCATCGGCCGTGAGCGCGATGAGCCCGCCGTTGAAGGCGATCATCTCACCGCTCGTGGGGCCTGTGGGGTCTCCGGTGGCATCGTTCCAGGTCGATCCGTTGTTCGTGGAGTACCGGTAGCCGAACACCGAGGCAATGGCCAGATCGCCTCCGGACGCCGCGAGTGAGAACGTTTCGTAGTTCACCGAGGACAGCGCGGTCCAGCTGAGCCCGAGATCGGTGGAGGTCCAGACACCGGTGCTCGTGCTGGCGTACAGGGTGCCTCCGACCTGGGTCATGTGATGGACCCGAACATTGCTGCCCATGCCGGAATGTCCGATGGTCCAGGTGGTCCCGCTGTTCTGCGTGCGCCAGATACCGCCGCCGTTGGCCACCGTACCCGCGAACACGGCGAAGGTCACGTTGCTGAACGTGAAGAACTTGTCCGCATACACCTGGTTGGTCGCGGTCAGGGTGCCGTTGGCGATCTCCCAGTCCGCTCCGCCATTCGCCGAGCGATAGATCCCCGAATGCGTGCCTGCGAACAGGTGCGTGGCGTTCCGCCCCACTGATTCACAGAAAACGCTGGTCCCGGAAACCGGTAGTCCATTGTTAGCCTGGTTCCATGTCGCACCATTGTCCGTGCTTTTCCGCACCCCGCTCGGATAGGTCGCCGCGTACAGGGCGCCACCCTGTGAGGTGATGCTGCGGATGGACTGCAGACCGGATCCCAGAGGGGTCCATTGTGCGAGGACCATCTGCGAGGCAACAAGAAGGACCGGGACACTGAAGGCACGAATACGCATGAGATGGTGTTTGGGACGAAAGTACGGGTCGGTATCCGACCAGGTCACCATCAGTCGGCGCCTTCGCTTCTTTCCAAGGACGTTCGTACGCGGGCCAAGGCGCGTTGGTAGGCTGGGCAGTCGTTCCGCATCAAGGTTCCGATCGATATGCCCAGCCTGTATCCGGAAGAGCCGACCTCCGGTGAGTCCTTGAGCAGGGTCCGGACCTCACCGGGATGCCGCAGCACTCCTTCGCCGAGGCAGGTTCGGAATCCGCGCTCATAGACCGCGTCGGACGCTTCCGGGTCCAGGGCCTCCATGCATCGGCAAATGTCCGAGCGAAGTGCAAGCATGCCCCTATCCTGGGGTTCCTGAGCCTTGGTCCCAAGAATTGCCAGGAGCAGCATGAACACCATCACCGACCGGGTGCACATGCTCGTAAAGGTATCCGTGGCGACCGGGGAAGCTCCAGAACGTGATGAACGGCAACTGATCGGGTCCACCGGTGGCAGGAACAGGGGATGGCTACCTTTATCCCTCATGCACAACGGTTTCCGGTCTCCCAGGTCCGTGTTCCTGCTCTTGGGTCTCATGGCCGTGCTGGTGACCCCGCGTGGTCTGTTGCACCACTGCGAGGCCCATGACCCATCCGGGGCCTTTGCCGGAGAGGTACTCCACGGAGACGAGACGTGCGCCGTATGCCAGGCGGTAGTCGGTCATGCGCCACACCATACGGACAGGTCCGGTCCGTTGGCCTTGGTGCCCACGGAGCTGGATGGGGCCGCGCTGCCGAGGGTGGTCGGTCGTGACCTGGTGAGGGCGTTCGTGACACGCGGTCCACCAGTGGCTGGTTGACGCCGTGCCGGTCAGTTCGCACCGGGCATTCTCCTTCCGTTCCACGAATCCATTCCCAGGCCACGGTGCATTCCGTGCTTCGATACTTGGTGGGCCAACGCCATTGCTGGATGTTCGTCCTGCTCCTGATCGCCGGTCCTTTGCTGGCACAGGAAGGGGATTGCGCACTGGTGCTCACCGGTGTGGTGTTGGATGAGCACGACAGGACCCCATTGGCCTACGCCGCAGTGGCCGTGGATGACGGGCTGCATGGTGTGACCGCTGATGAACTGGGCCGTTTCCGGCTCGAGGGACTATGCTCCGGCCCTTTGCGCATCCGGGTCACACACCTGGGCTGTGATCCGTTGGAGGTCCGCTTGGAGTTGAAGGACGATCGGGATGTCACGCTCTTCCTGGAGCACCATGCCCATGAGCTGGACCAGTTCGAGCTGGTGCGTGAGCGGCCGGATGAGAACGTCGGGCATTCCAAGGCGGAACTGGATCGTGCCGCCATGGACCGGTCGACCGGGCGCACCATCGCCGAGATGCTGGACGGCATCAACGGGGTGGACCTTCAGCAGAGCGGCCCCACCATATCCAAGCCGGTGATCCGAGGGCTGAGCGGGAACCGGGTCCTTCTGTTGAACCAGGGGGTCCGGCAGGAGGACCAGCAATGGGGTACGGAGCACGCGCCGAACCTCGACCCGTTCAGCACGGACCGGATCACCGTCGTGCGGGGCGCGGCCTCGGTGCAGTACGGATCCGATGCGCTCGGGGGAGTCATCATTACGGAGCCGGTGCAGCTTCCGGAACGGGAGAGGCTGCGGGGCGAGGTCCGTGCCATCGGCATGCTGAACGGTCGTGGGGGAGGAGGAACAGGCGTGCTGGAAGGTGCCGTGGCACGCGTACCGGGCCTGGCCTGGCGGGTGCAGGGGAGCGGCCGTGTGCTGGGGGATGCACAGGCCCCGCGCTATGTGCTGAGCAACACCGGCCTGCGGGAAAGTGGCGTCTCGGCCTCGGTCGCTCTTGAGCGGCATCGGTCCGGTGCCAGGGCATACTACAGCTGGTTCGCTCGTGAGCTGGGGATCCTTCGTGCCTCGCACATCGGCAACCTGACCGACCTGGAGAACGCCATCGCCAGTGGTGAACCGGCCTACACCGCCCCCTTCACCCATGCCATCGAAGTGCCACGTCAGACCGTGCGGCACCACCTGTTGAAGACCGAGGCCTACTGGCGACCGAACGAGGTGGACCAGCTGGTGCTCACCTATGCCTACCAGGCCGATGACAGGCAGGAATTCGACATCCGCCGGGCAGGACGCTCGGCCATACCCGCGCTGGACCTGTTCCTGAACACCCACACGGCCGAGCTCGTGTACAAGCATTTCCTGGGCAGGCACCTGCACGGACGGATCGGCGTGAACGGGCTCTGGCAGGAGAATGCGAACATTCCGGGCACCGGGGTGCGCCCCTTGATCCCGGACCACGATCGGCGCACCGGAGGGATCTTCCTGATCGAGCACCTCCCCCTCAACGAACGGCTGGAACTGGAGGCCGGCGCACGCCTGGACGCAGCCTTGTTGCAGGTACGGACGTTCGATGCCCAGGACGAGTACATCACGCCCGAGCATCGCTTCACCAACCACGCGTTCAGTCTCGGGGCCAACTGGACGGCGACTGACAGCCTCCGCCTCAGGGCGGGCCTGAACAGCGCATTCCGCCCTCCACATGTCAGTGAGCTCTACAGCCAGGGGCTGCATCATGGTTCGGCCGCCATCGAGGAAGGAGACCCCACGTTGGGGAGCGAACGGATGCTCCAGGCCACGCTCGATACGGAGTGGGGCTCGGGCAATGGGCGTTGGTCGGGGGCACTTTCCCTCCACGCCTCCCGGACCGATGGGTTCATCTACCTCCGTCCGGAGGGCTATCGCCTCACCATCCGGGGTGCCTTCCCGGTGTTCCGCTATACGGCGACCGACGTGCTGATGTGGGGAACGGACGCCCAGGTGCGCTTCCGTCCCGTGCCTGCCTGGACCATCGAGCTGCAGGGGGGATTGGTGAGGGGCAGGGACGTGGGACAGGACGAATGGCTTTTTCAGGTGCCCGCGGACCGTGCCGGCCTGGCCGTGGGATGGCAGCGCACCAAAGGCACGACCAGCCTTTCACTGCGCGGGGCCGTGCGTTGGGTGAGGGTGCAGGACCGCGTACCCATCGGGCTCGACTTCACGGACCCGCCCCCGGGTTATGCGCTCCTCGCGTTGGACCTACTGGTCGAAAGGCCGCTCGGCAAGGACCGGATGCAGCTGGGGATCCGGGGGGACAACCTGCTGAACACGGCCTATCGTGACTACCTGGACCGCTTTCGGTATTACGCGGATGCCCGGGGTGTGGACCTGACGCTCTGGATCACCTGGCGGTTCGGCCATGCTGAAAGGCTCCCCTAGGTCGATCGCCCGATCCCGTTCACCTGGGCGCGGGGTCCGAAGGGCCTGATGCCTTCACCTTCCGGCGCAGGACCCGGTGGATCGTACTTCTCCGGCGATCAACGGTCGAACCCATTGGGGAACTGCTGGCCCAGTGCCTGGATCCCGGCGCGCACCTTCTCCTCGAGCTCGTGCTTGAAGGCCACGATGCGATCGGCCAGCGCGGGGTCGGCGGTGGCGACGATCTGGGCGGCCAGGATCCCGGCGTTCATGGAGCCGTTCACCGCCACCGTGGCCACGGGCACACCGCCGGGCATCTGGGCAATGGACAGGAGCGAGTCCCAGCCATCGATCGAGTTCCGGCTCTTGATGGGAACTCCGATGACCGGCAGGGATGTATACGCTGCGACCATGCCTGGCAGGTGGGCCGCCCCTCCAGCCCCGGCGATGATCGCCTTCAATCCGCGCTCGCGTGCCTGCATGGCATACTCCCGCATGCGGTCCGGAGTGCGGTGCGCGGAGACCACGGTGAGCTCGAACTCCACCTTCAATTCCTTCAGCACGTCCGCTGCCTCGCGCATGACCTCCAGGTCACTGCGACTTCCCATGATGATCCCGATGTCCGCCATGTCCGTTCGGATGGTTCAGGGTTGCTTCCCGGCGGCCGGCACGATGCGCAGGCCGCGTTTGGTTTCACGAATGTTGTGGTCCAACCGTTCCCGGTCCGGGTCGGTGAGCGTCACATGGCCCATCTTCCTGCCGGTCCGGGTCTCCTGCTTTCCGTACAGGTGGAAATGGGCGCCGGGTATGCCCAGGAGACCGGACAGTCCTTCCACGTGCACCGGTCCGGACCCACCTTCACCCACCAGGTTCACCATGGCCGCATGTCCGTAGACATCCGTGGCGCCCAATGGCCACTCCATCAGTACCCGCAGCATCTGGTCGAATTGCGAGCTGGGGCAGGCCTCGATGCTGAAGTGGCCGCTGTTGTGCACCCGCGGCGCGGTCTCGTTCACCAGCACACGGCCGTCCCTGGTCAGGAACAGCTCCACGGCGAAGATGCCCGGGGATGCCAGGCCGTCCACCACCTGAAGGGCCAACTGCTCGGCGGTCCGCGACACTTCCTCCGATACACTGGCCGGAACCAACAGATGGTCCACGAGGTTCAGCACCGGGTCGAACACCATCTCCACCACCGGATAGGTGGCCACCGCCCCATCGGTTCCCCGGACCGCGATCACGGCCAGTTCCGAGGCCACCTCCACACGTTCCTCCAGCACGTAGGGCCCTTCGAACGCGCGTTGCAGGTCGTCCGGCCCGTCCAGCGCCATCACGCCCTTGCCATCGTAGCCGCCGGTGCGCGCCTTGAGGAAAGCGGGAAGTGAGGCGGTGCGCCCTTCCAGGTCGGACCGGTCCGTGAGCAGCTCAAAGGACGATGTGGGGATCCCATGTCCCTGGTAGAAGGACTTCTGGAGGCCCTTGTCCTGAATGGTCCGTAGAGCGGCCGGGTCCGGTACCACGAGCTTCCCCTGCGCCTTCAGCGTTTCCAAGGCGGACACGCTCACATGCTCGATCTCGATGCTCACCACGTCCGCATCCTTCGCGAAAGCGAGAACGGTCTCCTTGTCCTTGAAGGAGCCTTGAACGTAGCGGTGTGCCAGCTGGGCACAGGGACAGCCGGGGTCGGGGTCCAGTACATGGACCTCCACATCGTAGCGCAGGGCGTTCTCGATGAACATCCGGCCCAACTGGCCGCCTCCGAGGAGGGCGATCACGCGGCCCTGTGCCATGGCGGCGAAGATAGCACCGCCCGCAGGGTGGGTTCAGCGTCGCTTGCGGGTCAGGATGCCGAGCTTCCGGATCCGGTGTCCGATGCTGATGGAATAGACCCGGTTGGTGGGGAAGAACACGTCGTCGTCCTTGAGCACGTTCGTCATCCCGCTCGTGTAGCGCAGGGAGAAGTCCCAGCCGGAAGGGGTGCCCACGCCCAATCCCAGCACGATGTCGATGTCCATGCGGTTGAAGTCCTCGGTGACGTCCACGGGTGAACTGCCTTTTTCCAACGCCGAGGCGCTGGCCAGGTAGCCCAGTTGGATGCCTCCCAACAGATTCACAGTGGGGGTCACGAAATACTTGGCGTTCATCGGTGCCTGGGCGTAGTACAGCCTCAGGGTCTGGCGGCCGGCCTCGGACACCTCCTGCGTGCTGCCCTGTGCGGAGAACTGTACCTCGGGCTGGAGCTCCCAGCGATGGCCGAAGCCGATCGGGAAGTAAAGGCCGAGCGATCCCCCTGGCAACAGGTCGTTGGAGAAGGCCTCCGAGTGCAGCGTGCTCATATGCCCACCGGCCTTGATGCCGATGCCGGACTGCGCGGACAGCTGACATGCCAGGAGAAGCAGGAGCGTGAAAAGTGATGCGCGGCTGACCATGGAGAAGGGGGCGTTCCTTCTCCTTTGTACGAGCGGTCCCAGGCCATGTTCCGACCGGAAGCGGGAACTCGCCCGATGGCATCAGGGCTTCGACAAGTCCTCCAGGATCGTCGATGGAGGCCGGCTCAGCCTGCCAGCAGGAGGTCGTGGATCGCCTTGCCGGGGTCCGGTGCTCCGAATACACTGCTCCCGGCAACGAGCACATCGGCACCGTGGGCCACCAACCTGGCCGCGTTCTCCCGCCCCACGCCACCGTCCACTTCGATCAGGGCACTGGCACCGCGCCGCTCCCGGAGGTCCACGAGCTGGTCCAGTTTCCGGTAGGTGTTCTCGATGAAACGCTGCCCACCGAACCCGGGGTTCACGCTCATGATCAGCACCAGGTCCAGGTCGGGGAGGATGTCCTCCAGACCGGCGACCGGTGTATGGGGGTTCAGGGAGACCCCGGCCTTCATGCCGGCCGCCTTGATGGCCTGCACGGTGCGGTGCAGGTGGGTACAGGCCTCCAGGTGAACGGTGAGCACGTCCGCTCCAGCCTCCTTGAACGCCGTGATGTACCGGTCGGGGTCCACGATCATCAGGTGGGTGTCGAAGACCTTCCGGGTGAGCGGCCGGATGGCCTTGATCACCGGGATGCCGTAGCTGATGTTGGGCACGAACACCCCGTCCATGATATCGAGGTGGAGCCATTCGGCGGGACTTTCATCCACGAGCCGCAAGGCCTGGCCCAACTCGGTGAAGTCGGCCGCCAAAAGGGAAGGGGCGACGATGTGTGCCATCCGTCGCCCCAAAGGTATGCGGTGGTCGGACTTAGCCCAGGTAGGCCCGCAGCACGCGGCTGCGGCCGGCATGCTTCATGCGCCGGATGGCCTTTTCCTTGATCTGGCGCACCCGTTCGCGGGTGAGCTCGAACTTCTGCCCGATCTCCTCCAGGGTGTGGGGCTGGTTGCCGGCCAGGCCGAAGTAGAGCCGGATCACGTCCGCCTCGCGGGCGTTGAGCATGTCCAGCGAGCGTTCGATCTCCTGCCGCAGACTGTCCGTCATCATGGACTCCTCGGGGCTGGGGAGGTCGTCGTTCTTCATCAGGTCCATCATGGTGCCGCTGTCATCGCCTTCGCGCAGGGGGGCGTCCATGCTCACGTGCCGGCCCATGTTGTTCAGCGAGAGCTTCACCTCCTCCAAGGTCATCTCCAGCACCTCCGCCAGTTCATTGGCGGTGGGCGGGCGCTCGTATTCCTGTTCCAGCTTGGCGAATGCCTTGTTGATCTTGTTGATGGAGCCGATCTTGTTCAGGGGCAGGCGCACGATGCGCGCCTGTTCGGCCAGGCTCTGCAGGATCTGCTGCCGGATCCACCACACCGCATAGCTGATGAACTTGAAGCCCCGCGTTTCATCGAAACGGGTGGCTGCCTTGATCAATCCCAGGTTGCCCTCACTGATCAGGTCGGGCAGGCTCAGTCCCTGACCCTGGTACTGCTTCGCCACGGAGACGACGAAACGGAGGTTGGCCTTGCACAGGGCCTCCAAGGCATCGTTGTCGCCCTGCTTGATCCGCTGGGCGAGTTCCACCTCCTCCTCGGCGGTGATCAGCTTCACCTTGCCGATCTCGGTCAGGTATTTGTCCAGGGAAGGGGTGTCCCGATTGGTGACCTGCTTCGAGATCTTGAGCTGCCGCATTCGTGCCATGTACGCCTTGTTGTTTGGGTGGATGTAGGCGAAGAGCAGCCCGTTCAACGGCGGGGTGGGGGGCAGGGTTACGGAACGCACGAAGCCCGCCGGGGAACGGCGGGCTTCGCAGCATGAACGGGTCTGGTGTCAGTCCTCGCGACGGGGCTCGCGGCCCGGGCGGCTGTGCTCCCGGCGGGGGCGGTCATCGCGATCGCCACGATCACGACGCTCCCGGCGATCGCCGTTCTGGGGGCGTTCCACCCAGCCCTCGGGCTTGGGCAGCAACACCTTGCGGCTCAGCTTCAGCTTGCCGGTGCGCGGGTCCTTGCCGATCACCTGGAACTCGACCATCTCGCCTTCCTTCAGCACGTCCTCCACGTTCTCCACGCGCTTCCAATCAAGCTCGCTCACATGCAGGAGGCCGTCGGTGCCGGGCACCACCTCCACGAAGGCGCCGTAGGGCATGATGGTCTTGACCTTGCCGGTGTAGGTGGCACCCACGTCCGCCTGGGGCGGGAATGCGATGGCCTTCACACGGGACACGGCCGCATCGATGCTGGCCTTGTTCTCACTGGCGATCTCCACGATGCCACGGCCGTCCACCTCGTCGATGCTGATCTGGGCGCCGGTCTCGGCCTGGATCTCCTGGATCACGCGGCCACCGGGGCCGATGATGGGCCCGATGCTCTCCTTGGGCACGTCGAAGGTGACGATGCGCGGGGCGTGGGGCTTGTAGTCCTCTCGGGGCTTGTCCAGCGTCTTCAGCATCTCGTCCAGGATGTGCAGCCGGCCCTGGCGGGCCTGCTCCAGTGCCTGTGCGAGCACCTCGTACGGCAGCCCGTCCACCTTCATGTCCATCTGGGTGGCGGTGATGCCCTTGGCCGTGCCGGTCACCTTGAAGTCCATGTCGCCGAGGAAGTCCTCGTCGCCCAGGATGTCGCTCAGGATGGCGTGGCGGGAGCCGTCGCTGATCATGCCCATGGCGATGCCGCTCACGGGGGCGGTGATCTTCACACCGGCGTCCATCAGGGCCAGGGTGCCGCTGCACACGGTGGCCATGGAGCTGGAGCCGTTGCTCTCCAGGATGTCGCAGTTCAGGCGGATGGTGTAGGGGTTGGCCTCACCTTGGGGGATCACCGGCTTCAGCGCGCGCTGGGCCAGGTTGCCATGGCCCACCTCCCGGCGGCCGACGCCCCGGATCGGACGCACCTCACCGGTGCTGAACGGCGGGAAGTTGTAGTGCAGGAGGAAGTTCTCGCTGCCCTTGCGGGTGGCCAGGTCGATCGTCTGCTCGTCCAGGGAGCTGCCCAGGGTGAGCATGTTGATGGCCTGCGTTTCACCGCGGGTGAAGACGGCACTGCCGTGGGTTCCGGGCAGCACGTCCACCTCGCACCAGATGGGGCGGATGTCCGCGGGCTTGCGGCCATCGAGGCGAACGCCGTTGTCCAGCACCACGTTCCGCACGGCCTTCTTCTGGGCCTTCTTGAAGTAGCGGTTCAGCATGGACTTGTCGGCCAGTTCCTCCTCGCTGAGGGTGGCCAGGCAGTCCTCCTTCACCTGGCTGAAGTTGGCCGAGCGCTCCTCCTTGGAGCTGGGCTTCATCGCCAGGTCGTAGTAGCGCTGATAGCAGAAGTCGAAGATCTTCTTCTCGAGCTCCTCGTTCTTGTTCTCGTGCTGGTAGCTGCGCTTCACCTGGCTCTTGGGCACGGCGGCGCTCAGTTCGTTCAGCACGCGGCAGTGCACCTTGATGGCCTCGTGGGCCAGCTTGATGGCCTCGATCATCTCGGACTCCTGCACTTCCTTCATTTCACCCTCCACCATCAGGATGTCGTGCTCGGTGGCGGCCACGATCAGGTCGATGTCGGCCTGCGTGCTCTCGTCCATGTCGGGGTTGATCATGAACTGCCCGTTGATGCGGGCCACGCGCACCTCGCTCACCGGACCTCCGAAGGGGATGTCGCTCACGGCCAGGGCCGCGGCGCCCGCCAGGCAGGCCAGCGAGTCCGAATGGTTCTTCTTGTCGGTGCTCATCAGGGTGATCATCACCTGCGTGTCACCGTGGAAGTCGTCGGGGAACAGCGGCCGCAGGGCACGGTCCACCAGTCGGCTGGTGAGCACTTCGTGGTCGCTCGGACGGGCCTCGCGCTTGAAGAACCCGCCGGGGAACCGGCCGGCCGCGCTGAATTTTTCGCGGTACTCCACCTGCAGCGGCAGGAAGTCGATGCCTTCGCGGGCCTCCTTGGTGGCCACCACGGTGGCGAGGAGGATGACATCGCCCATGCGGACGGTCACGGAGCCGTCGGCTTGTTTGGCCAGCACCCCGGTCTCGATGGTGATGGGCCTGCCATCGCCCAGGTCGATGGTCTTGGTGATCCCTTGTGGTCTCATGTCTTCGTTCGTCTTACCTCTTGTTCTGTACGTTTTCCTTCTTCCTAAGCATCAGCTCATCCGGCGTGCGGATAAGCAAAGGGGCGACCGTGCCTCACGATCGCCCCCGTTCTCGTCAGTATGTCGATCCAGTGCGGACCCGGCCCGTGCCGGACGCCCGGCCCTCACTTGCGGAGGCCCAGCTTCTGGATGATGGCGCGGTAACGCTCAATGTCGTTCTTCTTCAGGTAGTTCAGCAGCCGCTTGCGCTTGCCCACCATGCTCATCAGCGCCGTCTCCGTCGTGTGGTCCTTCTTGTTGCGCTTCAGGTGCTCGGTCAGGTGTTCGATGCGCCGGGTGAACAGGGCCACCTGGCTCTCGGGGCTGCCCGAGTTCGTGGCACTGCCTCCGTGCTCCTTGAAGATCTCCACCTTGTTCTCCTTGGTCAGGTACATGGGATGTCCCTTTTTCTGAACAGGCGGCAAAGATAGGAACTTCCCGGATACGTGCAGCTTATTCCTGCAACATTCTCAGGATGTGTCCGAGCCTGGTCTTCAGTTGCTTACGCTCCACGATCAGGTCCAGGAAGCCGTGCTCCAGCACGAACTCGCTGGTCTGGAAGCCCTCGGGCAGGTCCTTCCCGATGGTCTCCCGCACCACCCGGGGACCTGCGAACCCGATCAGCGCCCCGGGCTCGGCGATGTTCATGTCGCCCAGCATGGCGAAGCTGGCCGTGACCCCTCCGGTGGTGGGGTCCGTGAGCAGGCTGATGTACGGGAGCTTCTTCCGGGCCAGCAGGCTCAGCTTGGCGCTGGTCTTGGCCATCTGCATCAGGCTGAAGCCGGCCTCCATCATCCGGGCGCCGCCGCTCTTGCTGATGATGATGACCGGACACTTGCGCTTGATGGCCCGGTCCACCGCCAGGGCGATCTTCTCGCCCACCACGCTGCCCATGCTGCCGCCGATGAAGCGGAAATCCATGCAGGCGATCACCACGTCCCTGCCTTCCAGCCTGCCGTAGGCCGCCCGGATGGCATCGTTGAGACCGGTCTTCGCACGGCTGTCGGTCAGCCGGTCGGTGTACTTCTTCGTGTCCTGGAAGTGCAGCGGATCACCGGCGATCAGGTCCTCCCCGATCTCGGTGTGCTTGTGGTCGTCGAAGAGCAGCGCGAAGTATTCGGCGCTCCCGATCTTCTCATGATACCCGCAATTGGCGCAGACCCAGAAGCTGTTCTCGTGGTCCTCGGAGGTCATCACCTCCTTGCAGCTCGGGCACTTGTACCAGAGACCTTCCGGGGTCTCCTTCTTCTCCTCGGTGGCCGTGGTGATGCCCTCCTTCACCCGTGTGAACCAACCCATGGTCGAACGTTCTTGGTGCTAAGGTACCAGCAAGGGGCCGGAAGCCGATGTGAAAGGTGTCAACGTGCCCTCAGGCCACGGTGATGGCCGGGTCCAGGTACACGTCCTGAATGGCGTTCAGCAGCTCCACACCCTCCTTCAGGGGGCGCTGGAAGGCCTTGCGGCCGCTGATCAGGCCCTGCCCGCCGGCCCGCTTGTTGATCACGGCGGTACGAACGGCCTCGGCCATGTCGGAGGCCCCGCTGGAGGCCCCGCCCGAGTTGATCAGGCCGCGCCGGCCCATGTAGCAGTTCGCCACCTGGTAGCGGCACAGGTCGATCGGATGGTCCGTGGAAAGGTCGCTGTAGACCTTTTTGTGCGTCTTCCCGTAGCCCTTCAGCGCGTTGTAGCCACCGTTCACCTCGGGGAGCTTCTGCTTGATGATGTCCGCGTTGATCGTGACCCCCAGGTGGTTGGCCTGCGCGGTGAGGTCGGCGGCGGTGTGGTAGTCGACACCGTCCACCTTGAAACCGGAACTGCGCAGGTAGCACCACAGGATGGTGGCCATGCCCAGCTCGTGGGCACGCTCGAAGGCCTCGGCGATCTCCACGATCTGACGCGAGCTCTCCGGGCTGCCGAAGTAGATGGTGGCGCCCACGGCCGTGGCACCCAGTTCCCAGGCCTGATCCACGCTGCCGAAGAGCACCTGGTCGAACTTGTTCGGGTGGGTGAGCAGCTCGTTGTGGTTGATCTTGACGATGAAGGGGATCCGGTGGGCGTACTTCCGGCTGCAGCTGGAAAGCACGCCGAAGGTGGAGGCCACCGCATTGCAGCCACCCTCCATGGCCAGTTCCACGATGCGCTCCGGGTCGAAATAGGCCGGCTCCGGGGCGAAGCTGGCACCGGCCGAGTGCTCGATGCCCTGGTCCACCGGCAGGATGCTCATGTACCCCGTGTTGGCCAGCCGCCCATGGCCGTAAAGGGCCTGCAGGCTGCGCAGCACCTGGGGCGAACGGTCCGAGCCGCCGAAGCAGCGGTCCACGAAGTCGGGGCCGGGCAATTGGATCTGGTCCTTGGACACCGTGCCACAGGAATGGTCCAACAGGTTGGCCGCATCATCGCCCAGCAGGGCCTCGATGGTTCCGGAGGTCTTCGTCGTCATGAGCGCGTTCTCGATGGGCGGCAAAACTAAACAATGTGCCTGCGCCTGTACAGCTAGTGCCTCATCAGAAGGGGTATCCGATGCCGAGGTTCAGGTTCAGGCCGGGCTTGTAGGTGGTGGGTGAGCCGTTCAGTTCGCTGACGGTCTGTTCATAACGGTCCTTCGGCTGGAAGATCCAGCGTTCGCCGGGCGTGAGGGAGGGGTCCTTGGTCTGGAGCCCCAGGTCGAACCGGACCAGGAAGAAGTCAAAGTTGAGACGCAGGCCGACTCCCGTGCCAATGGCCAGTTCGCTCAGGAAATCCGCATCGAACCCGCTCCCGGGGCGTTGAGGCTCTTCCTCGAGGTACCAGATGTTCCCCAGGTCAACGAACAGCGCTCCCTCCAGGTATCCGATCAGGTCGAAGCGGTACTCGATGTTCCCCTCGATCCGCACCTCACCGATCCTGTCGAAGGCCACCAAGGGGGCGCTGTTGGAGCCGGGGCCCACCGTGCGGGCGCGCCAGGCGCGCAGGCCGTTCGCCCCCCCCACGAAGAAGCTGCTCTCGAAGGGAAGCACGTTGAGGTTGGTGAGCGGGATGCCCACTCCGGCCGCCACACGGGCCACCAGGTTGCTGTGCGCACCCAACACCCGGTAGTGACGAAGGTCGTTGTCGAACTTCAGGAAGTGTGCGTACCGGACCCCGGTCAGCGTGTAGAAGGAACTGCCCGTCGTGTCGGTGCTCAGCGGAGCGTCCACCAGCCGGTCGATCGCGTACAGGGTGTTGCCCGCCGGCTCGAAGGAGAAGCGATAGAACCAGTTGTGCCGGCGGGGTTCCTCCGCGTTCCTGGTGTTGATGGTGTACTGCAGCCGGGCGCCCACGATCAGGTGGTCGGTGTAGCTGTCGGTGAGCACGGGGTCGTTCGCCTGACGGAGGTAGTCGTCGAACTCAGGAGAGAGCCTGGGGATCCGGATCACGTTCCACTCCAAGGGGTAGACCCCCCAGGTCTTGGTGGGGCTCTCATGCCACTCGTAGCCGAAGGAGAAGCGGGCCAGGTTCCGGGTGTAGTCGGGCCGTCGCTGGTAGTTGTAGAGGATGTGGAACACCGAACGCGGGTCGGCGCTCCGCGAGAACTTGTCCCTGCTGATGGGTATGAGGAACTGCGGGAACGTGAGCGTGACCTCGGGACCGATCTCCAGGGTGTTGAACAGCCCGTCGCGGCCAACGTCGGTCACTCCGTCATCGGCCACGTTCGTGCCCCCGCCGGTCAGGCTCTGCTGGGCCTCGAAGCCCAGGATCATGGAGGTCTGGATGGAGCCCAGTGAGCGGAAGAGGTTCTTGTGCCGATGGTTCAGGCTCAGCTGGGTGCCCAGAAAACCACCCCGGTTGGTGCCGTACAGTTCCACACTGACGCTCTGCGTACGTGCCGGTATCAGGCGCACCTTCGCGTTCACCTGGTCCGGCCTCCGTACCTGTGCGCTGTCGAAGGCGATATCGACCCGGTCGAAGGCCCTCAGTGCCGTCAGCCTGCGGTAGGTGCGGTCCACGTGGCTTTGCTGATAGCGCGCATCCGGCCTCAGGAACATGGAGCCCAGCAAGGCCTGGGGCTTTACCGGAACGCGGTCCTGGTACAGGAAGCGGTACCCTTCCAGTTGTATGGTGTCCGGCGGTATCGTGCTTTTTCCGCGCTGACGGGGTCTGAGGTCCACCTCCACATCGGCCACCTGGTAGATCGTGCCTTCCGGGGTACCGGTCAGGTCCTTCCTGCGGGGTGGGCCGGGGCGCTCCACGCGCACCACCAGGTCCACCTCCCGGTCGCCTGCGCTGGTATCGGCATCGAACTGCACCAGGTCACGGGTGAAGTGCAGGTAGCCCAATTCCCGGAGCCGGTTGGTGATCCGGGTGCGCTCGCGGTCCAGCACGTCCGCATCGAACCGGTCGCCCTCCATGACCAACCTGTCCGGCCAGGCCTCACGGAGGTAACCGCGGATCGTCGGGTCGTCCGTGCGGAGGGAAATGGTGCAGTAGGAATACGCTCTGCCCGGCTCCACCGAATAGATGACCCGGGCCTTCGGTTTGTGGTAGGGCCGGCCATTGGGGCGGGCGAAGGAGATGGAATCGGTGACCTCCCCATTGAAATGGCCCTCCTTCTGAAGATAGAGACGCATCTGGTCGCTCGATCGCCGGGTCAGGGAACTGTCCAGGAGCACCGGGGGTTCTCCCACCACTTCGCGCAGCCATTCCGCGGTGGTCCGGGAATAGGGCTTGGGCGCCTTTCCCCGCGCGGCACGGCGCTCGTTCTTCCGATCCCGTGCGGCATCCTTTCGTGCACGGGCCTCCGCGATCTTGTCGGGGTCCGGCCAGTTGTACATCGACAGGTAGAAGCGCGCCCCCAGGATCTTCTCGTTCGGCTGCTGTTTGATGATCTCGTCCAGCTCCGACCGGGACACGCCCTTGCCTTCCACCTCCACCACGTTGTCCACCAGCAGTCGTTCACCCGCTGGAACGCGGCGCGTGGAACTGCACCCCCACAGGGCGGTGGCAGCGGTCAGACCCAGGAGGATATGGCGGAAGACGCGCAGAGAACGCGGGTGGTCCGCTATTTTGTCGGCCCGGTCAAATATACCGGGCGCCCCAACCATGATCGGACCTTCCCTCGTCCGTTCGCTCCACCACAAGAAGTACCGCGACCGCGAAGGACTTTTTCTGGTCCAGGGGCGGAAGCTGGTGGAGGAACTGCTGGCATCGGGCTGGCCGGTCCGTGGGATGATGGCCACCGAGGAGGCCGTTGCCGGCCTGGAGGTGGCCGGACTGCCGCTCCAGGTGCTGCCCGCTGCTGAGTTGAAGCGCCTGGGCACCCTGGTCACCGGGAATGAGTTGGTGGCCGTGGTGGAAAGACCGGACGAGGCACCCGGTGGTGCCCCGGTAGCAGGAGAGCTGGTGCTCGCCCTGGACGGGGTGTCCGATCCCGGCAACATGGGCACCCTGCTGCGCATCGCGGACTGGTTCGGGGTGCGGCGGGTGGTGTGCGGGGCGGGGTGTGTGGAGGTCTGGAACCCGAAGTGCGTGCAGGCCACCATGGGCTCACTGTTCCGGGTACGCGTGGAGCAGGCTTCGTTGCCCGGGCTCCTTCAGGAATGGTCAACGGCCGGGACCATGGTCTACCTGGCAGACATGTCGGGGACGCCGGTCCATCAGCTGGCCCTGCGCCGGCCTGCGGTCCTGGTGATGGGCAGCGAGTCGCACGGCCTTTCGGCGGAGGTCCGCTCCGTCCCGGGCACCCGGGTGTCCGTGCCGGGCAGGGGAGGCGCCGAGTCGCTGAACGTGGCCATGGCGGCCTCGGCGCTCTGCATGGAATTCCTTCGTCAGACCGAGGCGGGGTAGCGCAGGGCGATCCGATCGGCCACCCGCTCGCCGTCCATCGCGGCGCTCACGATCCCTCCTGCGTATCCCGCACCCTCGCCGCAAGGGTAAAGGCCCTTCACCTGCACGTGTTCCAGCGTATCAGGGTCTCGCGGGATCCGCACCGGGCTTGAAGTGCGCGATTCGACCGCCACCACCACGGCTTCGTTGGTGCGGTAACCCCGCATCTTGTCCCCGAAGGCCTTCAGCCCCTGGCGCAGCCGCAGGGCAACGTCTTCCGGAAGCAGCTCGTCCACGCGCCAGGGCACGATGCCGGGTGGATAACTGCATTCCGGCAGGTCCACGGAAGCCCGGCCCTGGATGAAGTCCTCCAGCCGTTGCGCGGGGGCGCTCTGCCGCTCTCCACCGGCCTTCCAGGCGGCATGCTCCACGCCGCGCTGGTACGCGACACCACCCAGCGGATCTCGTACATCCGGCGGAGTGCGCACCTCGGTCACGATGCCGGAGTTGGCGAAGGGGTTGTTGCGCTTGCTGGGGCTCCAGCCGTTGGTTACCACCTCGTCCGGTGCCGTGGCGCAGGGGGCTATGATGCCTCCGGGGCACATGCAGAAGGAATAGACGCCCAGGCCGCGCACCTGCTGCACGGCGTTGTAGCTGGCCGGCGGCAGGTTCGGATCGCGCACGTCGCAGTGGTACCGGATGCGGTCGATGATGGCCTGCGGATGCTCCACCCGCACGCCCAGGGCGAAGTCCTTGCGCTCCACCAGCAGGCCTTTGGCCACCAACAGCCGGAAGATGTCCCGGGCCGAATGGCCGGTGGCCAGCACCACGGTGTCACTCAGCAATTCGTCGCAGTCGGCCGTCCGGACACCACGGATCGCACCGTTCGCGATCAGCAGGTCGGTGACCCGCTGCCCGAAGCGCACTTCGCCGCCGGCAGACCGGATGGCCTCGCGCATGGCGGTGATGATGCCTGGCAGTTTGTTGGTGCCGATGTGGGGGTGGGCGTCGACCAGGATGTCCGGTGAGGCGCCGTAGGCCACGAAGGTGTTCAGCACGCCCTCGATGTTGCCCCGTTTATGGCTCCGGGTGTAGAGCTTGCCGTCCGAGTAGGTGCCGGCACCCCCTTCGCCGAAGCAGTAGTTCGAGTCGGGGTCCACCAGGTGTTCCCGGTTGATCGCGGCCAGGTCCCTGCGTCGGGCGCGTACGTCCTTGCCACGTTCCAGCACCACCGGTCGCAGGCCGTGCCGGATGCAGCGAAGTGCGGCGAACAGCCCCGCAGGACCACAGCCCACGATGGCCACCACCGGGGCCTTGCTCACGTCCGGAAGCTCCGGGGGGGCGGGCGGCGCGTCCTCCAGGGGGTGCGAGGTGCTCAGTTCCACCCGCAGGCGGACCAGCGGCGTCTTCTTCCGGGCATCGATGGACCGCCTCAGCACCCGGCAGCCGAGCACCTGATCCAAGGCCAGTCCCGCTTCGGAGGCGGCCTCCTCGCGCACCACGTCCGGCCGCACCGCTTCGCCGGGGGACAGCGCGATGTCCACCACCCGTTCCATGCGGGGTCAGCCCTCGAAGGTGAAGGTGAGCACCCAGACCTTGCTGCGCAGGCTCTCCAGCGGTGCGCTGAAGCGGGTGTCGTCGTCGATCAGCAGGTTGGGGATGCCGTAGGAGAACTTCAGTTCCACGCCGAACTTGAAGTAGGGCAGGAACATGTCGAACCCGCCACCGGCCTCCACCGAATAGTCGTACTTGTCCAGCTTCACCACGATCTCGTCGTCGATCTGGTTGTTCACGTCCTTCTGGCTGGCCATGTCGATGCCGAACTTGCCGCCCGCCAGCAGGTATACCGCCAGGTTGTTGATGCGGTCGCTCCGCAGCTTCATCAGCAGCGGGAATTCCAGGTAGGTGGACTCGATGGCCTTCTCGAAGATGATCAGCGAGCCGTCCGACTTGCGGAAGGTGTACTTGAGCAGCCGGTCCTGGAACGACAGGCTGGGAATGAACCGCAGGCTCAGGTTGTCGTTCAGGTTCAGCGAGCTCACGATGCCCAGGTTGAAGCCGGGCCGCCGGATGTGGTCCACGGCCAGGATCGAGTCGTTCAGCAGACTTCCAGGCTTCAGCTTCACGAAGAGGTCGGAGGAATTGTAGGAGAGGAGGAAGCCGAAGTGGAAGCGCCGCAGGTCGAAATTGGGCAGGTTCTCCACCTTCACGCCCACCTGGCCCTGCGCCCGCGCTCCGGAAGGAGCCAGCAGGCAAACGAGCAGTACGGGAAGGAGCAGCGCGATGCGACGCATGGAACGGTGAACGAAATTAGGCATCGATCCGTGCATCGGCCGGACCTTTCCTGCCGGTGTAGAGCGTGGCGATCCCCCCGGTGAGCGGCCGGGAGCGCACCTCTCCGAGCCCGTTGCGCGCCAGGATCGCCTCGAACGCGGCCCCCTCGGGGAAGGCGTCCACGCTCTCAGGCAGGTAGGTGTAGGCCCGGTCATCGCGGCTCACCAGCTTCCCCACCGCAGGCATCACCCGGTGGAAGTAGAGCCGGAACAACTGTTTCATCGGGGCCTTCAAAGGCCTGCTGAACTCGAGCACGAAGAGCCGCCCCCCCGGGCGAAGCACCCGGACCATCTCGGCGATGCCACGTTCCAGGTCCTCGAAGTTCCGCACACCGAAGGCGACGGTGACCGCGTCGAAATGAGCGTCCGTGAACGGCAGGTCCGCGCTGTCGGCACGCTGCAGGGTCACCCGATCGGTGAGCTGTCGCTTCTGCACCTTCTCCCGGCCCAGCTTCAGCATGCCTTCGCTGATGTCCACGCCCACGACCTCCCTGGCCTTGGTGGAGCCGAGGATGGCCAGGTCGGCGGTCCCGGTGGCCACGTCCAGCAGGCGTTCCACGGGTTCGCGACCGAGCATGCGCACCACCCGTTTCCGCCAACCCTGGTCGATGCCCAGGGAGAACAGCCGGTTCAGCAGGTCGTAGCGCGGGGAGATGGAATCGAACATCTCCTCCACCTGCTCGCGCTTGGAGCCTTGCCGGTCGGAGTAGGGGCGTACGGTCATGCCTCGGGTCGGATGCGATCGAGCTCGGCGCGGAAACGGTCGGGGTCCAGGGGCACCACGCCCACCTCCTCGCACACCAGCCCACCCGCCAGGTTGCTCCAGGCGGCGATGGTGCGTGGCGGAAGCCCATGGGCCAGGCAGAGCGAGGCCACGGCGATCACGGTGTCGCCCGCGCCGCTCACGTCCGCGATCTTCCGGCGGTGGGCGGGGAGGAAGTGCTCCTCGTCCGGGCCGTGCACATAGATCCCATGCTCGCTCAGGGTGATCAGGGACAGCGTGTTGCCCAGCTTCGCTTCCAGGTCAGCGACCGCCGATCGAACGGCCTGCTGATCGCCCCCGGCCAGATCGGTCTTCAGGCCCTCCCGCAACTCCTTCAGGTTCGGTTTGAACAGGGCAACGCCGGTGTACGCGAAGAAGTTCTCCTTCTTGGGGTCCACGGTCACGGGCACCCCGGCTTCCCGGCAGGCCTCCAGTGCCCCGGCGATGGCGCGGGGCGTGAGCACCCCCTTGTTGTAGTCCTCGATCACCACCACGGCGGGCCGGTCGGCGCTCAACCGTTCCCGGAACCGCTGCAACAGCGCATCCTCCTCTTCCGGGGAAAGCGGGCGGAGGGTCTCCTCGTCCACCCGCACGATGTGCTGGTGCCCGCTGATGACGCGGGTCTTGACGGTGGTGCTGCGTTCGGCCGCGCGGACGATGCCCTCGGTGGATAGCCCGGCCTCCTTCAGCAGGCGTTCCAGCCGGTCGGCCTCCGCGTCATGGCCCACCGTGCTCACGACCACGGGGCGGGCGCCCAGGGCGGCGAGGTTCAGGGCCACGTTGGCCGCTCCACCCAGGCGTGCGCTGCGTTCGTACACGTGCACCACCGGCACCGGGGCCTCCGGGCTGATGCGGTCCACGCGGCCCCAGAGGTAGGCGTCCACCATCACATCGCCCAGCACGAGCACGGAGGTGCCTTGGAAGGCGTCGAGCGTGGTCCTGGGGTCGGAGGTCGCTGCCATCAGTGGCCGAGCTTGTGCATGGCCTCGGCGATGCGTTCCACCGCCTTGGTGATCAGGTCGTCGGAGGTGGCATAGCTCAGCCGCACGGTCCCCGGGGCTCCGAAGGCATCCCCCGCCACCACGCTCACGCCGGCATGCTCCAGAAGGTGCATGGCCAGGGCCTCGCTATCCGCGATCCGGTCCCCGTCGATGGCCGTGGAGGCATCCGGGAGCACGTAGAACGCGCCCTGCGGACGGTTGCAATGCCAGCCAGGCACCTGCTCCAGGGCCTTCAGCACCAGTTCGCGCCTGCGCCGGAAGTCCTCCCGCATCGGGGCCAGCAGGGCGGGGTCCGCCTGCATGCAGGCGAGGGTCACGCGTTGGGCGATGCTGTTGGTGCCGGAGGTGAACTGCCCCTGCAGGCGGGTGCAGGCCTTGGCGATCCATTCCGGGGCACCGATGTAGCCCACCCGCCAGCCGGTGAGTGCGAAGGCCTTGCTCAGGCCGTTCACCGTCACGGTGCGTTCCGCCATGCCGGGCAGGGATGCGAACGATACGTGCTCCCCGTCGAACACGATGTGCTCGTAGATCTCATCGCTCACCACGATCAGGTCGGGATGCCGTGCGACGACATCGGCCAGTTGCTGCAGCTCCTCGCGGGTGAGCACCGAACCGCTGGGGTTGCAGGGGGAACTGAACACCAGCAGCCGGGTACGGGGCGTGATGGCGGCCGCGATCCGTTCCACCGGGGCCTTCCAGTCCTCCTGCACGGTGCTGGGCACGAACACCGGGGTGGCTCCGGCCAGCCGGACCTGGGCGCTGTAGGTCACCCAATAGGGGGCGGGGATCACGACCTCATCGCCCGGGCCCGCCAGGGCCATGATCACGTTGATCAGCGACTGCTTCGCCCCGGTGCTCACCACGATCTGCTCGGGCGAGAAGTCCAGGCCGTTGTCGCGCTTGAACTTGGCGGCGATGGCCTCGCGCACGTCGGCGAAGCCGTTCACCGGAGGGTATTTGTGCCAGGGGCCTTCGATGGCCTTGCGGGCGGCCTCCAAGGCGAAGGCCGGAGGCGGCTGGTCGGGTTCGCCGAGGCTCAGGTCCACGATGTCGCGGCCCTGGGCCTTCAGTTCACGGCTCCTGCGGGCCATCAGCAGGGTGGCGGGTTCCTGGATGGAGGTGACGAGTTCCGAAAGGTGCATGGTATGGGCCGGCGGTACGGGGCCGCAAAGCTAAGGACCCCGGCGCGGGCGGCCGGGTCCGCGGGCATGGCGTCCGGGCTCCCGATATTCGCGGTCCACAACCCATTGGCCATGAACGAGCCCTGGATCCTCCTGATCGCCGCCCTGCTGCCCGCGTTGCTGGTCTTCCTGACCGCGTTCTACCTGATCCGGCAATTGGCCGGGGACCTGCGCGGCGAGCTCCGGAACGAATTGACGGCGGCCAGGGGTCGGGAACAGAAGCAGGATGACCACCGGCATACGCTCCCGCTGCGGCTGCAGGCCTATGAGCGCCTCACCCTGTTCCTGGAGCGCATCACACCGGGGCCGTTGGTGCTGCGGGTGCACAAGCGGAACATGACCGCCGAGATGCTTCACCGGGAGCTGCTGGCCACCATCCGGGAGGAGTTCGACCACAACGTGACCCAGCAGATCTATGTGTCCGATGGGGTCTGGCAGCGTGTCCGGCAGGCCAAGGAGGAGACCGTGCGGCTGGTGAACCTGGCCTATGAGCAGGCGGGCGACCAGGCCAGCGGCACGGCCTACAGCCAGCGGGTGTTCGAACTGGCCGCGGGCTTGAAGCACATGCCCTCCCAGGTCGCGCTGTTCGCCATCAGGGAGGAGGTGCGCCGCCTTTTCTGAAGCGGGCGATCAGCCTGCGGGCGGCTTGGAAGGGGCTTACCTGGCCTTCACGGGCGGCCACGCCCAGTCGCTCCAGTTCCTCCTGGACCGAAGGGTCGTTGTGGAATTCCGCCCTCAAGGCCTCGTCGATGGCCACCTGCAGCCAGTGCGTGCGCTGCCGGGACCGGCGTTCCTCCAGCCCCCCGCTCCGCCGGTCCTGTTCCCCGAACTCCTCGATCAGCGCGCGGAGCTCGTCGATGCCGCTCTCCTGGAGGGCCGAACACAGGACCACCTCGGCCCGCCGGCCGCTCGGGCGTGCAGGCAGCATGGCCACGGCCCGCTTCAGCTCGGCACGTGTCCGCTCCGAACGCCCCTCCTGCCCGCCGTCCGCCTTGTTGATGGCGATGATGTCCGCTGCCTCCATGATGCCGCGCTTGATGCCCTGCAGTTCGTCACCCGTGCCGGCGATCATCAGCAGCAGGAACAGGTCCGTCATGCGGTCCACCGCGAGTTCGCTCTGCCCCACGCCCACGGTCTCCACCAGGATCCGGTCGTAGCCGGCCGCTTCGCAGAGCACGATGATCTCGTGGGTGCGTCCGGCCACGCCGCCCAGGGTGCCGGAGGTGGGGGAGGGACGGATGAAGGCCGCGTCCTGCGTGGAAAGCCGCTCCATGCGGGTCTTGTCCCCCAGGATGCTTCCTCCGCTGCGGGTGCTGCTCGGGTCCACCGCCAGTACGGCCACGCGGTGCCGGTGGGCGATGAAGGCCATCCCCAGGGCATCGATCAGGGTGCTCTTGCCCACGCCGGGGATCCCGGTGATGCCCACGCGCAAGCTCTTGCCGCTCAGGGGCAGGCAGCGGGCCAGCAGGGCATCGGCCTGGTCCCGGTCCGCCGGTCTGGCGCTTTCCACCAGGGTGATGGCCCGCCCCAGCGCCGCGCGGTCACCACGGGTAAGCCGTTCGAAGAGCTGGTCCGGTGAGGTTTCCGTGGAAGCCATGGTTCAGTAGCCCTTCCGGTAGTTGTCCACCCAGGCCGGGTCGCACATGTCCTTCAACAGCCGGAACATGTCCTCTCCATGACAAATGTCGCCCACGTAGCGGAACCCGTAGTTGCTCAGCAGGAGCAGTTGCCGTTCCGAAGGGCTTCCGGCGCGTTCGGCCCAGCCCTGGCCCGGATGCTGGGCGGCACCTTCCATCGGCTTGAACGGGTACTCCCAGAAGCGCAGTTTCCAAAGGTCGTCGAGTACGGGGCAGAAGGTGCCGTAGCGGCGTCCGGATGAGTCCGTGACGGCCTGGCAGGGCTCGATCCCGTGGTCGGCGAACAGGTCCCTGCCTTGTGGGTTCGCGAGGCTGGGGATCACGCCCTGCGCCTGCCACACGAACTGGTCCCTGGTCAGCGGCGAGGCGTCCA
>ERZ795048.1079-NODE-1079-length-25890-cov-8.243933_pt1 | contig 25890 bp, 24 predicted proteins | sample MGYA00375132_ERZ795048 | MGnify/ENA primary metagenome ERZ795048 (study PRJEB30177, sample SAMN05720225) | activated sludge metagenome | isolation source: Anaerobic digester | place: Hong Kong | collected 2014-12-17 ... | reverse complement strand
GGACACCGTTTGGACACTTACTATTATTTATTGCCTTGTCAACATTGCTTGCAGCACAAAGTAATCGGGTCACCTTTATTTCTTATTCGCCGCCGCTTTGAAATGAGAATATAGTCGCCAACACCTGTGTCGGTTTCCAATTCATAAAAGTGATAGCCGCACAAAAACAAAAGGATGTTCGGCAACGCCATGATTGCTGGAATAAAAACTAATACTAACATAAGCCCAAAAACGACCAGGGAAACGATGTGATAGTCCGACATTACCATGTACGAAAATGGCAATATGTAAGCCACCACGTAAGCTATCAGCCAAGAATCCTTTGATATTATTTTGGACACGTTTATGTTCTTATTTGAGCAGTTGTCCTTTCCGTAACAGAAACAAATTGAGAATATGACCGTCACGACACAGGCAATAACAAGCAAAATAACAGGAATATACCAAGTCTTAAATTCGAGCCACCAAGCCAAGGCCGTCATTCCTGCAAGAGGAACAGCGTTTGCGAGGTTGTATATTGCTCGTTGAAACCAGTTCGCCACAGCGATATATCTCCTTTCATTACCTTAATCCATAACCAACGGATTTGGTATAATGAGCATTTTTCCATCTCTATCACAAAGCGTTTTACATCATAGCGAATCCATTATGTTCAGCAGGCTCTGGTAGCTGTCAACGTCGTGGTAAACCACATTCTCCGTGGATATTTCGTTGAACAGCTTCCGTGCACAGCGGATTTTTGCCTGCTCTATCGGCTTGAGTTGGAGCGTCTCCATTGTGCCCTTTGTCTCGGCGACAAAGAAAATGTGCTTCACTGCTCCGGCGTAAAATGCAATCGCCCAATCCGGCGAATAATTGCCGACCGGCGTGGGTATCTGAAAGCCCTTCGGTAGCTTGGCGTAGACGCAGACTTCATTTGCGGCTTCAAGGTCTTGTGCGAACCGGCGCTCGACGCTCTGTTCCGCAATACCGTCCGTGAAAACATAATCCTGTATGTGCTTTTGAACGCGGAATGCCCTGTCAATGCCCTGTGAACGCTTTTCGGCAGTAAAAATATCGCTTTCGTAACTGCCTTGAATGCGATCGTAAGTGATATGCTCAACGATCATCGTCGCCTTCTGCTCTTTAATCAGGCGAATGACTTTGTTGATGAATTCCTCGGGGTTGTATTTGAACATGGCGAGCTTCGCCGGGCTGATGCCGGATAAAATGGCAGCCGCCGTTCTGCGGGTCAGAATCGTCCCCTCGGCGACCTTGCCGATCAGGTCATACTTTACTTGGCTAATTTCCGAATGATGCAGCGTCTCGGTATGCGTCTTTGCCGCTTTGAAAGCGTCTCCACGATCAATGGCTGTCGCTTCCATATCAGATTTCTGTTCGCCGGTAGAAACGGTATACTGGAGCTGTGAGACGAAAAGGTTCTCGTCGATGTGCGCGACGGCTTTTTGAATCAGCTCGGCTGTGTCGAAATCCACGGCATATGCATACTTGTGGTTGATGTAGCCCCAGAGAGTCTGAAATTCCTTCTTGTAGAAGTTATCGTTCAACTCGTTCTCGAAAATCTTAGTTTTATTGCCGTTGTCGATCATATCGTCGAGGACTCGCTCATCAAATACGCCCTGTATCAGTATGTGGACACCCTCAGCTATCGACTGCAAGTCGAGCGGTAAAGGTGCAAGCGCATTGTTGGCGAGGTCGGCGCGGTACGAATCCGTGACCTTGTCGTTGTCGTCAACATAGTCGTTTTTCAGCAGATAGCGGTAAATATCCTTCGCCTGCTTTGCATCAATGGTGGTCGGTACTTCTCCGATCTTGACGGTCTTACCGAGGAAGTAATCCATTGTCGCTTTGGAAGGTCTGTCGTAGAGGACATCCTTGATCTGCTTTTGCAGGTCGGAAACAAACGGCGCATAGCTCTCGCTGGCGATAACCGTGAGCAGGTTGATATCGTGTACGGTCGTCCCGCAGGTTTCGGCGTCCATACGGTCGCCGCTCTGATTGACGCACAGGCGCATACCGCGCCCTACTTCCTGCCGCTTCTGCGTTGCGCTGTCGGAGTGCTTGAGGGTGCAAATCTGAAACACATTCGGGTTGTCCCAACCCTCGCGTAGAGCAGAGTGAGAGAAGATAAACCGCGTCGGCTCGTCGAAGGAAAGTAGACGTTCCTTGTTTTTCAGGATCAAATCATAGGCGGAGATATCGTCGGAGAATTCCGAGTCGCGCTTGAGTGCGCTGTCGATGGAATGCCCGGTCTTTTTATCAATGCTGAAATAGCCCTTGTGCGTGGCGGCAACGTCAATACTGCGCAGATACTCCTGATACGGCGTATCGAAAAGTGTGATGTACTCATTAAGTACGCTGATATACTCCTGCTCGAACACTTTTCCGTATTCACCTAGCAGCTCGTTTCCGTCCTCATCGTACTGGCGGTACTTGGCAACTTCGTCGATGAAGAACAGTGACAGTGTTTTAATGCCCTTGTTGAACAGACTTTCTTCCTTCTTGAAGTGGGAGATAATCGTCTCGCGTATTTGAATGCGGCGCATATCCTTTTCGGAAATGTCGCCGACTACATCACCACGTGTAATGACCTCGCCATTGGTAAAGGTGACCGTTGCGCTGATCGGGTCAATTTCAGAGATGGTGTAGCCTTGATACTCCTCCAGCGGCGGCATATTCTTACCGGCGGAGAGATAATACAGATTGTCCCCGACGCCGAGAATGCGGGTCTCGCGATTGATGGACTTTTGATAGTTGACCTCAAACTCCAGCCGCGCCATTGGCGGTTTTTTGCTCGAAAGGATAATGTCTTCAAGAAAAAGATACCTGTCCGTGCCACGGAAGTTCTTCACTTCAAAGCCCTTGACCTCTATTTTCTTGACAAGGCGCTTGTTGTAGGCGTCCAGCGCATCCAGTACATAGACAAGGTTGTGGTGGTCTTTGTGCGTGGCGGAATAGTTCAGACTGAAAAGTGGGTTGAAGCTCTTGAGGGCTTTCTGCGTGACCTCGCCGCCCATCTTCTGTGGCTCGTCGAGAATGATAATCGGGCGGTTAGCGCTGATGACGTCAATCGGCCGGCGGGAGGCAAATTCGTCTCGCTTGGAATAGATGATTCGCGCTTCCTTGCTTTTGCCGTCCTCTTTCAGGGAGGAGGCGAACGCCTGCGTGTTAATAATCATCACATTGATACCGGCGCTGGAGGAAAAGTTGTCGAGTTGATTGAGATTGGAGCTGTTGTAGACAAAGAAACGCGCCTTTTTGCCGTAGTGCTCCATAAAATGGTCTATGGTCATTTCAAAGGACTTCTTCACGCCCTCGCGGATGGCGATAGACGGCACAACAACAATGAATTTGCTCCAGCCATACCGCTTGTTCAGCTCGAACATGGTCTTGATGTAGACGTAAGTTTTGCCAGTGCCGGTTTCCATTTCTATGTCCAGAGAGCAGCGCCCAAGCTGGCGTGAAAGGTCGTCAGACAGCCGGATGTTGTTCAGCGTCTGTTGCTCACGGAGGTTGTGCAGAAGCTGCTCATCGGTCAGCTCGATATTCTCGTTCTTATAGCCAAGCTCGTCCATCAGGTCGAGCTGCTCACCATACTCGTCAGGTGTTACTAAACTCATCTGAACCGGCTGCGGCGCAGCCTTACCGAGGTCACGGATATATGTAATGCGGTCATAATGGCGCTGGCCGTTGAAAATGCTGACAACACTATCTACGGCGTCGGTTTGGTATTGCTGTATTTTGAAATTAAACCGCATCCTTATTACTCCTTTCGTGTGTATCCCACAGAAAACTTACGAGTGTTATACTACTACCAACGGCGAGCTTTGCATGGCGTTCCTCAAGTCCCTTGTACGACGCGCTCTTTCCATGCCCACTTCCGTATGGATTCCTCAGCGCGGCAAGGTTTGTAGCAATAGCTCGAAGATTGCCTAAAAGAGCTCTCATTTCATTGGCAGCGGGTGCAGTATCGGGTATATCTGTTGGCATAAGTTTAAGACACTTTACTGTTTCGCCCGTCAGCTTGCCAACATCCCAGTTTTTATCCCATTCTATATGATTATCATCAAGAATTGTTTTACAGCAGCTCTCAATAAGCTCTTTTGCCTTACCGATAGCCTCAGTGGGATTTGAGGACTGCATACCTATCATCAAATCTATCTGCGCGGAAAGATAATCACTTGAGAACTTGTCTTTAAGTCTTTCTGCAGTTTGAAGAAACGGTGCAAATACACCAAATACCCGATTCGCTATTTCCTTACACTTGCGATAGTATCCTGCGTACTCTGCATTATAGTTAAATCGAAATTCGCCAGAATATGCAGGTTCACGTCGTGTGTATTCGCCGTCAAAGTTTGCTTCATAGTAATCAAACAAATCCTTGATGAGCTTCACCTTATCTTCCAGTGTAGCGTCGTTCAGATATGCCACCAACGATTTCCCCTTTGACATATCATATTTCTCGCATACAGACACTCCGACGCTATTCATGGTGAATACATCGAAATCATTCGTTGAAAAATCAAGGACATATCCACCACGGTTATATAGTTTGAGGAACGCACCGATTTCCAATTGTGATAGTGCTGGCATCTCACAGCACCTTCCTTATCGTGGTTGGGCTGTATGCCGCGAAAATCTGGTCGAAGTTTGTAGCGACGCTGTCGCTGGCGTAGCCGCCGTCGCGCATGACGAAATAGTACGGCTTTTTCTGCGCGATCTCTTTAATCGTCTCGTCGGTAATGTTCACGTCAAAACAGGCGATCAGATAGCCATCGGCAACCGAGAATACCTTCTTTCCGGCGATGGCGGTCTCCTCGATTTTGCTGGAAAGCAAAATACCGAGGTCGAGCATCACCTGGAAGAGCAGGTCTTCGGGTGTGCGGTCGTCCTTGATGTTGTCCGTTATGGACGAGAACAGCGACGGCGTATATTCGGAAGGATTGTAATATACATCCTTCATGTTGCTGCTGTCGCATTTGAGGACACGGAAACCAATGTCAAGGTTTTGCGCGGTCAGCCCTGCCTCGTCAACTATTTTCTTTCCCGCTCGGCGGATGCGCTCCTTGCCGATTTCACAGATGTTCTTGTAGCCCGCTTTATACGCTTCGCTCTTTTCGTCTGTTTCCTCCGGAAGCTGCACCATGATGAACTTGCGGTGTCCTCCGTCCTCCACGTTGAGTTGCATTGTTGCGTGAGCTGTAGATGCAGAGCCACTGAAAAAGTCCAATACTATTGCATCATTTGATGCGTTTGCTACTTTTAATGAGTCTATGACGGCAAATAAAGATTTGGGATAACTAAATATACCCTTCCCAATAATGTCTGATAATAAATTCGCTCCAAAGGTTGATGACGAATACTCAGGTTTATCCCATACTGTATAAGGTTGCATTCCGTCATCATTCATTCGCCCTTTGTAATATACAGTTGGAATACCACCCCTATCCTTCCTAACTCCCATATCTGTGGACTTAACTTTATTTACAGTTTCTATCGACCACTTCCATGTTCGAGTTCTGCCTGTTTCATCGACAGGCAAAGAAATTATTTCATCATCTGCCTTTTCTTCAAGTAAAACATACTTTTTCAATTGCTCATTCCATTTCATTTGAGGTATGCGGAAATCACTCCCGTCACATTTTACAAATATTGGATACACCATCTTTGGCGATTCAGTACTATATTGAGCTCTGAAATTTCTCCATTCAAAAGGACCGTAATCATCTTTCTCTTTATATCGAGATATTTGTTCTTCATTCCTTGGTAATTTTCCAAGAGTAGCATCAGGAGACTTCGCAAAAAACAAAGCATATTCATGAGATATTTGGAAGCCCGTTACGCTTGATCGCCCCTGAGGATTGTTTTTGATAATAACAGTTCCAAAGTGATTCTGTTCTCCGAAAATTTCGTTAAGCACCATTGTGACTGTTTGAATCTCACAATCATCAATTGTTAATACAAGTATTCCACTTTCCTTAAGCAATTGTTTAGCTATTTTTAGTCTTGTATATATCATATTAAGCCAATCAGTATGGAATCTTCCATTGCTTTCGGTATTTGAAACCAACAGATTGCCCTCATTGTCTAACTGTCCGCTGTTGGCAAGATAGTCATCAGCATTACTTGCAAAATTGTTTTTATAAATTAGGTTTCTTCCAGTGTTATAAGGAGGGTCTATATATATAACGTCAATTTTTCCGAGGTATGTTTCCTGCAAGAGCTTGAGCACTTCCAGATTGTCGCCCTCGATATAGAGGTTTTCGGTCTTGTCGAAGTTGACGCTTTCCTCCCGGGAGGGGCGGAGCGTCTTGTTGATGGGCGCGTTGGCAAGCAAGACAGACTTTTTCTTGTCCGGCCATGTAAACTGATAGCGTTCCTCACGCCCCTCCACCACAAAGGAGGAAAGCTCCTGCCGCAGCATATCAAAATCGACCACCCGCGTGAGCTTGCCGTCAACTAGCGATTCGGTGACGCAGTTGGGGAAAAGCCGCGCTATCTTCTCGACGTTCTCGTCCACCTTATTCACACTGTGCATTTTCATCTTATCCATTGATAAGTTCCTCCAATTTCTGTTTTTCCTCCTGAAGCTGTCCGTAAAGGTCGAATTTCTTTTTCGGCTGAACCTCACTTTGCGTCCGTTTCTCCAGTTTCTCTATTTCCTTTTGCAGCTTCAGGATCATTTCCTGCCGCTGCAATTTTGTGTCGATGTCCTCGCCCGGCTTGTTTTCTGTCAAACCGTCCTGCAAGGCGATCTGCTCCAAAAAGCCCTGCCACACTGTGTCCAGCGTGAAACCTTTTACTTTGAGCGTGATTTCGTCATAGGGCAGCCACGCCGTGGTGTAGAGCTTCGCGTAATAAACCGCAAGCTGCGCTTTATCCTCAAAACGCAGTAAGAACAGCAGCTTGTGAGGGTTTTGCCGGGCGATATTCTCTACGATGCGTCCGTCAAACTGCTGCTTTTTTAGGTCGATGGTCAGCATCAGTATTTCGGTTATCTCAGTGCCTGCTTCCAGATTGAGCGTGGCGGCGGTCAGTGAGCTTGAGAGGGTGATACGCTTGACGTCGGTAACAAATTTCTCCTTCAAGTCGCTGCTCAATGTCAGACGCTTATAGAAAGCCTCTTTCGGCATCACGCGCCCGACAGCCGTTGCGGAGGGTAACTGTATCATTCGCTCATCACCACCAAAAAGCAGATTAGCTCAAAATCGTCCAGACCGCGAACATCGCCGGAGAGGAAGGTCGTCTGCCCACTGCCGAAGAAGCTGTCAATGTCGCTTTCTTCCTTCATGTCGATAATCGACGCGACCGCCTGCCGGAGCAGCTCGGAGATGCGCCTCATATCCTTGCCGTCCTTCGTTTCGTCGTTGAAGGCGTGGCAGACGGACAAGTCTGGCTCTGTCTTGCCACGGCAGAGGTGGCGCATACGGTCGAGCGTGGCTTTCGGGTCGAGGTGGTTGCATACCACTTCGCCGTCGTCGCCGATATACACCATGTAGAACGGGTGCAGCCGGTTTTGATTTTCGATATTGACGCCCGGATTGATGTTTTTGAGTATAAATACCACACCCGGCTTCTCACCGCGTACCACGGCATTGATACCGAACGGCGTGTGGTCAAGGCTGGGGTGTTCTTTCATATAGGCAAGCAAGTCCATACGGAATTCGTTTAGCCCCAAATCCATGATGGAGATGCCGGAGTTCATATCTTCCAGATCGACGACCTCGTTTTGCAGCTTTTCGAGCTGGGCGCGGCGGTAACGAAGGTCGCCGTTTTCGTCCTGATTGATGTAGTCGTCGTCGCCCGTGGAGGTCATAACGGAAATGCGCATACGCGCTTCGACGCGCTCCTTGAGGTTGATGTACTCGTCCAGCGACAGATCCGGCCAGAAGTTCACAAGCTGAATGACTGCGTTGCGGCTGCCGATACGGTCGATGCGCCCGAACCGTTGGATGATGCGGACGGGGTTCCAGTGGATGTCATAGTTAATGCAGTAGTCGCAGTCCTGCAGGTTCTGACCTTCGGAGACGCAGTCGGTCGCGATAAGTATGTCGATGACGTTATTGTCCTTCGGCATGGTCAGCGCCTTTTCCTTTGCGATTGGAGAGAAGCAGGTCAGAACGGAGTTGATGTCGCACGGGAAGCGCGGAATGGTTACTCTGCCGTCAATGCCGCCCGTGACAAGCGCCGTGTTCAATCCATGCTTGTCCTTAATGACCGTGGAAAGATGGTCATATAAATACTCCGCTGTATCCGCAAAGGCTGTGAATATCAGCACCTTCTTGTTGCCCTCGTTGATGGGATGCTCGATTTTGTCGCAGACGACGCGAATGAGCTGGTTCAGCTTATAATCGTACTGCGGCGTGATATCCTCAATCATAAGGATAAGAAGCTCCAGCACTTCAAGGTCGGCTTGCAGGTCACGCCGCCATGAAACATAATCCATGTCGCGCAGGTCAATCTTGAATTTCTTACCCACGCTGAACATATCGGTGTTCTGATCGTCCAAATCGAAATCGTCGGTATTAGCTACATCCTGCACAGATATGGACGCACCCGGTTGGAATGCGTCAATCTGTTGTACCGTATCGTAGTAGGCATTGTAGATGCGGGTAACCGTGAGCTTGAAAGAATGGACGGAGCTTTCCATACGCTTGAGCAAGTTTATGTTCATCAGACGCTGGATGCCGCGCTCACGCCCGCTCTGCGAAATGGTCAGGGCGTGTTTGGAATCCGGGTCGATGTACTTGCTTATCTTGCTTGCGAGAATGTATTTCGATGGCGTGTAGATGGAGAGGTTAAGCTCCATCAGTTGCGCGTATATCTCCTGATAATTGATAGCGTCCGGCTTATCTGTCAGTTTCGGATAAAGCGAGATCGGTTTGTTCCGCTTCGGGAAGCTGCCTATTTCCGTTGTATCGTAGTAACGCTGGATATGCTTGCGAGAGCGAGCGATTGTCACGCTGTCCAGCACCTCGAAAAAGTCAAAATCGAGCTGTTTTAGAAGAGCGTCGGTCGTGCGTTCTTCCGGCTCCAGTTTCGTCCATGCGTTATAGACTTTTTGGGCCTGACGGAAGACGGAGTCGATATCAGTCTTCGTGTTCAATTTCTCGTTGATAACATCGCTGTGACCTTCATATGCCAGCGCGAGCTGATTGCGCAGGTCATAAAAGCGGTTATTGACTGGCGTCGCGGAGAGCATCAGCACCTTTGTCTTGACGCCGGTGCGGATAACGCGATTCATAAGCCGCGTGTAGCGGTTTTCTTTATCATTGTCTTCGCCGGTGGTAGCGCCACCATTACGGAAGTTATGACTTTCATCAATAACGACGAGATCGTAGTTACCCCAGTTTATACGGTCAATCGGCAGTCCAATGACGGTATCGCCACGATCGCGGGAGAGGTCAGTGTGGTATAGAATGTCGTACCGCAGACGGTCTTTCGCTAAAGGATTGTTGATTAAATTGCCGCGATAAGTCATCCAGTTATCCTTCAGCTTTTTCGGGCAGAGGACAAGGACGCTTTTGTTACGACCTTCATAATACTTAATCACTGCCAGTGCGGTGAAGGTTTTACCAAGACCGACGCTGTCGGCGAGGATACAGCCGTTGTACTGTTCCAACTTATTGATAATGGCAAGGGCAGCGTCCTTCTGGAAATTATAGAGCTTGTTCCAGATAAGGCTCTCCTTAAAGCCAGTTGCTTCATTCGGCAGAACATCCTCGGTGATGTCCTCAAGGAACTCGCTGAAGATGTTGAACAACGTCATGAAGTAAATAAGCTCCGGCGTGTTTTCCTGATAGACGGCGGATATGCTCTCAATTACGAACTGCGTGACATCCTGAAGCCGCGCTGCATCTTTCCAAACAGCATCGAAAACCTCAATAAATGCAGCGCTTGATGGAAATTCCATGCGGCTTACCATATTGCTGATATTGTTGCCACGCTCACAGCCTAAATCAACTGTGGTGAAGCTGTTGACAGGCATATATGTATATCGCTCGGCGGCGGATTCCACATTGATGAAGTTGTTCATGCCGTCGCGGGTGGTGTTCGATTTAAAGGTGGCTTTTTTCTGAATCCATGCAGCGCACTCTCTTGCAATTGCCTTTTGCGTCAGCTCGTTTCGGAGCTTAATCTCAAATTCAGTACCGTAGATGCTCTTTTCGCGGTGAAGACGTGGAATATAGAACTCGCGCTTTTCCGTCGGCGTCTTTTCAGCGATGAATGTCGGCGAAGTAAAGATGAAGCGCAGCGACTCAACATCCTTAAGCTGCGCCTTTAACTCCTGATAGGCATAGATAGAAAAGCAAGCGGCGGCAATAGAAACACGGCTGCCCTTGGCGATGGTTTTTACAAGGTCATCTCTGACCACGTTTGTTGTATTGTTAAATATCTCCATGCCGCTTACCCCCGTTCTATTTTTGAAAATTTGTCGTCTCGGCGCTTTCATCTGGCACGATTTCCATTATATCGCCAATATCACAATTAAGCGCCGTGCAGATTTTCAACAGAACGGCTGTGGTGAGATTCTCATTTTTACCGAGCTTGGCAAGCGAAGCTGTACTTATACCGCTTTTTTCTTTCAAATCGGTACGATTCATTTTCTTATCAATCAGCAGCTTCCACAGTTTGTCATAGCTTATCGCTTTAGGCATGGTGATTTGCTCCTTTTCATCCGGCTAATTGTGTTTACTTCTCAAGAATCCATAGCGCCCGCTGTTTTCGTCCATTGTAAACTCAATAAGTGTGGCCTTACTGTAATCAACATGTTCTGGAATCTCATTCTCTGCAATAATCACCTGATTCGCACCACAATTTTCTATCATGTACTTGAACAGGGATTCTTTCATTCCGAGAGTGGCCTTTTCGCTCTCGGCCATTTGAATTTTCTTTTCTTTAAGAGAAAGGATCGGCGAATCCAAAACCAAAAGGTGAAGCGCATAGGTGCCATACGCCTCAAGGTATTTCATAAGATTGAAAAGCATAATCGTGTTCAAAAATGCGCGGTATCCTTTACCCTCATTTTTCTTATGCTTACCACCCACAACGGCATCCGCTGTGTCAATGTAGATGTATGCATCTGGTTTGTTGGGATAGGCGCAAGCCTTAACCATATCGCCAAAGCTATCGCTTAATACCTTCCAAGCATCCATATTGAACCGCTTCTTGGCATCAAATTTCAGGTCACTGTCGTTTTCTTCGTTTTCTTTGCTAAACACATCGGCACTCAACTCTGTAGACATACGCTCGATGGCGATTATGTCCTGCCTTGTCAGGAGAATACGTTTATAGGCTTCGACCATTTCACGAAGCTCGGACGCTCTGGGACGCAATTGCCTACTGACGAGCATCGTGATAGTATCGTTTCTCGCGTTTAGTGTTTTTAATTGTGCCTCCAAAGCTGCTATATCTGCGCCTGTATCTTTTTCGGCGACATCCAAGTCCTGCAGTTGCAGGGTTATCCGGGCAAGCTCGGCACTGGAAGCATCAATGTATGATTCCCTCTGCTTATCGGTCTTCTTGATAGTTCCGTCACAAAAGGGACACCTGACTGAGCGCGAAACAATCCCGGCTTTTCTATCGCCGTCAGCAATGAACCTCAACCGCTTCAGGTCAGAGTTGTACTGCGACCGTAATGCATGATAACGGTCACGCAGGAATCGGGCTTCTTCGAGCTTGACACTGGCCGTATATATCTGTCCGAGCAGCCTCCTGCTTTCCTCCGAAGCATCCACAATTTCTCTTTCAACGCTCTCAATTTCACCGAGGATAGAATCGATTTTTGCAGAAATATCTACATCTGCCTCTTGAGCAACCGACTCTTCAATTGCGCCCTTCCTATCGGTTAATTCTTTGATTTTCTTGTTCAGGTAGATTATAACGCCAGCCTTTTGCGTTGCTTTTCTGTCGCGTTCTTCTTGGCTAACCTCAGGCACCAACCTGTGAAGATCGTCGCCGGTCATCATGTACAGTAGAGACGTGAGACTTGCAGTAATTTTCGAATATCCTGGCGCATCAAACGCTGTACCTTCTCTGAAAATGTACATCTCATCAATATAGAAGAAATGCACCATTGTACGAAAAGTTAGGTCTCCATCATCGAGGTTTTGCTTCACAATAATTTTCGGTCTTTTCTCAATGCCCAGCAGCTTGAGCAGTAAGTCACTATAATCCTTTGTGGATAACTTATATTCGCGGCTTTCGATTCCGGGCACATCTGTTATAACATTTACTGTTCCGGCCCCGGTATCGCCGTTTTTGCCGTCAACAATTTTTCTTTCAGCGGAAAGACTATGACCGTCGTCTGATTCCACCATCATAGATATAGTGTCATATCCGGTGTCGGAGCAGGTAAACGGAATGCTTCCGCCAAACATGAAATTAATACAGTTCATGACGTGAGATTTGCCAGTATTAGAGGGTCCGTGAATGATGTTGACACCGTCATTGAACTGAACAGAGGAATACTCTACGTTAGCGCCAGAAGCGGATATCTGCTTAATGATGAATCTTCTCATTCTCACGTTTCCTCCTTCATAAACGACCTGGCTGACATCTTATTTATTTTGGAAATCAATTCTCGCTCAGTTTTACCGGCGACACTCTTTATTACCAGCTGCGCATTCCGGCGATACTCAGTCGCATATTCGCTTTCCAGTGAGTTGCAGTAATCTTCGCCATCTGATGAAACTGTATAAGTTATTCCGTCATTGAGATTCAACGCCTGTACCAGTCCATCCAGAACCAACGCTTTCAAGGCAATCTTTACAGCTTCGCGTCTGGAAGCAAACTCGCTGAATTTATATTGGTTGTCACCATTGAGGTTGTCTTCTGTTATGTTGAACGTTCTTCCGTATGTAGCCATGAAATCAACCGCATAAAGCATATCCATCGTCTGCGGATAGTCATAGACATCCAGCAGGATTAGAAGACGAAGGGCGTTTTCAAATGTTGTGTTAAATAGCTTGTTCGGCATCTTTTTTCACCCAGCCCTTCAACTTATCTTCTTTTACAAGGAAATGACATATCCCTTTCTTCTGCGGATTGCCTATCCAATCCGTATCACGGCTTAACCAGCATCTGTCAACACGTGTTAGCGATGCCTGCGTCATAACCTTGCGGAGACGAGTCATACCATCTTTGTAGTCGTCCTCCCAGATTTCCTTCACGCCCTCGTATGTCTCATCCTTTAGTATTTCAAATTGATCCGGGTCTTTCTTACTGTATATATCTCGTATTCCCCGTCTAACAGCTTCAGCGGCGAAGTAGTAACCGCGTTGTTCGCAAAAGTGCTTCTGATAGTCTGCATACTGCGACAGTAAAGAGAGGTCAAAATTTTCAATATGCGCAAGTTCTCCATAAATGGCAGCCAATGCCATCGCATATTTTCGTTCTTCCATTATTACGTCATCTGGTATCTCAAGCGGCTCCAGCGGGTGTTTCTTGTATTCTTCCAACTCCTGTGAGCTTGCCGATATCGCGTCCGGTGATAAGATGTTATCTCGCGTTAGCGAATATAGGTATACATTTGCCAAGAACTCGGCAAATGTATTTTTTTGCCCCAACAGCATAAGCTCCGATTTTTTGCTATCAGAAATTAATTTGTCAGACTTGATTACGCCCCTAAGATGAAAAATGACTTCATCTTCCATGCCAGGTAGAAACCGACTTATTACTGATTTTTTGAAATATCCAACGATGGTGCTCTTCACGGACGAATTCTGCGAAGCGCTTCGAATTATTCTGAGCGGGTTTCCGCCTTTTTCGCGGTTAATGATTTTACTTGCAGTCCCCTTAGACACTGTGACAACAGAGCCGTTGTTGTTTTTCAGTCCTGACGGTAAAGCAACGGCATCGTACAGCAGTTCAATCAGGTCTGGATCGGCAACAGCGTCTCTAAAGGCGTTCTTTATTTCGATAAGCACTGTGGCAAAAACAAGCTCGCTCAAGAAAAGCACCTCCAGAATGGAAACTTCGTGTTAACTTCATAGGAACTTCGTGGGAACGACTTTCACGGATGCCTGCGGTATAATTATGGTGTCGGGTGAGAAGACGGCCTTGAAGTAACACTTATATTATATTATACCACACTTCGGGCAAAGAGTAAATATAATATTTGTGAAAACAAATAATTATTTTGTTTTTTTGTCTGCTTCAAATAGCCGTTGGCTACACACAACAGCATAATCGCAAAGAACAATTTGCAGCCTGACCATCGGAGGAAAGGATGCAAGCCGAAACGGAGACACCGTTTGGTTTGTATGCTTCCCTCCATTTTTTTGCATACGCCACAGACCTCCGTTTCGAGAAATCGATTCGGAGGTTTTTATGAAACTACACAAGACACAGCAAAAAGAGCGCAGCACCTACACCTATGTTGAACGCTACAAGGATGACAAAGGTCAATGGCACACGGAAAAATTCATAATGCGCCCAGGAGAGAATGGGCTTACTGAGGTCGATATCAAGCGGCTTCACGCCTACGACGATGCCGAAATTTACAACAATATCAAAAACCTCAAACGTCCCGTTGAGACTTGGGAGAAACCGCTTATTGAGGAGTGGGTTCGTCAGCATCCAGACGAAGAACCGCCAAAGCGCTGGTGTGTTTCTATTGAAGCGGCTTCGAAATCTGACGACGGTGAAAACTACGGCGATAAGGCATCCATTCTATCCGAGCTTGCTTACATCGACGAAGAAACGGTATCGCCCGCAGTAGAGCGTCTCCGCGAAATAATCGCAGGCTGTACGCCACTTCAGCAGGCTACATATCAAAATGTGGTAATCGAAGGTATCCCAATGAGCACAGTCGCCAAGCAGGAAGGTATCAGTGAAACTGCCGTCCGGCATCGCATGGACAAGGTCTACGCCCGAATCGCGAAGGACGCCATTTTACAAGCAATGCAGAAAAAGTGAAAAATCTCGCTGAAGGGGGGTTCGAATCAGCCTTATTTCCTTTGACTTGGACTTAGAGGGACGGAAAGCCCCTCGGAATGGAGGTTATGGAAATGAGGTTGAAACACAGGATTCAGATCAATGTCACCAACACAGATGGCGGGAAAAAGCCGGTACTGCGCGGTGGTGTAAAGACCCTTCCCAAGCGGCTGTTGAACGCTCTTTTCGGTGAAAACGCAGAAATATTGGTGCTTACACCTGGGCAGAGCGTTCAATCGGTCGAGATTCACGAGGTATTTCCTGGAGGTGACGAGAGCAAATGAGAAATGACAATGCTTCGCTGCTTCCAATGCCAATCAAGGTCAAGCCATATGCGCATCAGGTCACTGCTTTCAACTTCGTATGCAGCAAGTTCGGCATTTTGCCAGAGAGCGCACATTTCTCGTCGGGTTACGGCGCTGCGCTGCTCATGGAGATGGGCACCGGTAAAACACTGACCACTATTGCGGTCGAAGGCGCTTTGTATCACGCCGGGCGCATTCGCAGGGTGCTGGTGGTCTCGCCACTCTCGGTCACGGGCGTGTGGAAAGAAGAACACGACGCCTACGCGGACTTCGATTACACCCTTGCTGTGCTCAAGGGCAGCAGCGATAAAAAGGTCGATACGCTCCGGCATATGATCGGTGAGGCGTTGCAGGTGGTTGTTATCAACTACGAATCGGCATGGCGACTTGAAAAAGAGCTGGTTGCATGGCATCCCGACCTGATTATCGCCGACGAGGGACACAAAATCAAGTCGCATAACATCTCAGCATCCAAGACGATGCACCGACTGGGTGCGTCGGCGAAATATCGGTTACTGCTCACTGGTACACCAGTGACGAACAAGGCAATCGACATTTTCAGCCAGTACAAGTATCTCGACCCGCGCATCTTTGGGCAGAGCTTTTACAGTTTTCGTAATTACTACTTTTTTATGACCGGCTACGGCAACCACACGCCGGTATTGAAAAAGAGCATGGAGGACGAGCTTACGCGCCGTATGCACTCTATTGCGTTTCGGGCGACAAAAGCTGAGTGTCTGGACTTGCCACCGACGACCGACATCATCCGCAAGGTCGAGCTGGAGGCGAGGGCGACGAAGATCTACCAAAGTCTCGTGCGGGAGAGCTACGCCGAATTGTCCGAGGGTGAGGTCACCATCACCAACGTGCTCACCAAACTGCTGCGGTTGTCACAGCTCACGGGTGGTTTCATAGGTAGCGATGAGAGCAATGCCGCTGAGCAGGTCAGTACGGCAAAGCTCGATGTGCTGGAGGACATCATCGACGCAGCAATAGAGGAAAACCGCAAGCTGGTCATCATTGCTCGTTTTGTGCCGGAGCTTGACGCCATCTGTGCCATGCTCGAAAAGAAGCGCGTCAATTATTCGCTCATCAAGGGCGGTGTGAAAGACCGCGACGAGCAGGTCGCACGATTCCAGAACGACGCTAATGTTCCCGTGTTCGTCGGTCAGGTGGCAACGGCTGGTCTGGGTATCACGCTCACGGCGGCAAGCACGATGATTTTCTTCTCACTGGACTACTCCATGAGTAACTTCGAGCAATGCAAAGCCCGCATACACCGCGCCGGTCAGCGGATGCCCTGCACCTATATCTATCTCGCGGCGCAGGCTACGGTCGACGAGAAGGTGCTGAAAGCCCTGAAAAACAAGGCGAATCTCGCCAAGACACTGGTCGACGATTACCGCTATGGCAACAACCCGTTTATGTAAAGGAGATTATCACGATGGACATATCAGAAAAACTGTTTGAACTCGCAGACCGGCTCAAAGCCCTGCGAGATGAGAAAAAGGAAACCGAGCAGCGCGTGAAGGATATCGGCGCGGAGCTTGATGAGGTCGATGCCGCATTGGTGCAGCTCATGACCGATACCGAGACGCAAAACTTCACCCGCTCCGGCATCATGTTCTGCCTCACCAATACCACCCGCGCCTCGGCGACCGCCGACCGCAAGGACGACCTGTTTGATGCGCTTCGCGCCGAGGGTCATGGCGGGCTTATCTACGAAACCGTCAACGCCAATTCTCTCTCCGCCTTTGTGCGGGAGCAAATGGCTGAGAACGACGATGCTTTACCCGACTGGCTGGACGGGCTGGTCAATGTATTTGAAAAAACGACCGTGGGCGTCCGCAAGGCGACCCGCAAATAAGGAAAGGACGATACGAATATGAAAAGCAACGATAATACGGCTCTTGCCACAACGAACAGCGCATTCATGGCGCTGAGAGACTTCAACCTGAACGATGCAATGAGCGAGGAGCTCTCCGGCTTGTCCGGCAGCTTCGAGAGAATCAAGATTCCCGCCGGAGGCATGACCGTCTTTGAAATCCCCGGTGAAAACCCAGACAGCCCGGAAACGGTCAAGGAGTTCTCCGCGGTTATTCTGCATCATCACCCGGTCAACGCCTTTTATAAAACGAAGTACACGGGCGGCAGCAATCCTCCCGACTGCGGCAGCTTCGATGGTGTCTGCGGCGAAGGCACCCCCGGCGGCGAATGCGCCAAGTGTCCGTATAACAAATTCGGTTCCGGCGAGAACGGTGCCAAGGCGTGTAAAAACCGTCGCCGTGTGTATTTGCTCCGTGAGGGCGAAATCTTCCCGCTTATTATGTCCCTGCCCACCGGCTCACTCAAGGACTTTACCCGCTACATCATGCGTCTGCTGTCCAAGGGCAAAAAGTCAAACGCCGTGGTAACGAAATTCACGCTGAAGAAGGCTACCAACAATAACGGCATCGCGTACTCTCAGGCGCAGTTCTCTGTTGACCGCACCCTGACCGATGAAGAGCTTGCACTTATTTCAGGGCTTACTGAGCAGGTCAAGACCTACTCCACACGTGTCGGCTACGATACTGAGCCCGCCGTGGATGTCCCTGCCAATGTTGACCCCGAAACCGGCGAGGTCATTGAGCCTTTAGCCTAAATCATACCGCCGCAGGTCGGGCAGTTTATCGCTGCCCGACCTACAGCGGCAGATAGGAGCATGAATATGGATTACAACCTTATATATACACCCGACAAGCTGCACAGATACATCAAGGACGCGGGCGTTATAGCATTCGACTTCGAGACTGCACCGGACGATGCTTGGCGCGATGAGCCGAAGGCGGCGCTGGATGCGCACAAGTCGCATATCGTCGGAGTCAGCCTTTCGGTGTCCGATGGCACTGCGGTATACCTGCCCTTTGCACATAGAATCGGCAAAAATGTGCAGAGCCGCGACGAAATGCTGCAGTATCTCACTGCCGCCGTATTCGAAAACCCCACTGTCGTCAAGGTCGCGCACAACCTGTCCTTTGAAGCTATGTTCCTGTATGCGCTGGGCATCGTCGTGTGTGAGCCGTGCTACGACACCATCGCGGCGTCGCAGCTCACGCTGAAAAGCAAGTTTGAATTTCGCAGCCTGTCGGATAGCGGCCTAAAGCTGCTTGCCACCTCACTTTTCGGTGCAGATATGCCGGACTTCAGTACCGTGACCGCAGGTCGACATTTCGATGAGATGAACCCGGCAGACTATGAAACGCTGCGCTATGCCTGTGCTGACTCGGATTATACGCTGCGGCTTTACTACAAATTCAACAGCTGGTTTGGCAGTAATATCCGCCAGCACCGCGACATCGTTGAGCGGGTCGAATCTCCTACAGCCGTGTATTGCGGCATGATGAAATATAACGGTGTGCCGATGGATACGGCAGCAATGCTGAAACGGCAAAAGGAAGCCGATGAGAAAATCGCGTTCCTTCGTGACGAAATCGACAGTCTGACCGGCGGCGTGGACATCGGTGCAAACGCATCTACCTCCGCATTCAAAAAATATCTGTTTAACGACCTCGGCCTTCCAGTGCTCAAAACCACGGACAAGCATCAGGAGGCAGCGGACGATGCGACGATGATTATGCTGACCGAATACTGCCAAGCAGAGCGCCCGGAGCTCGTGCGCCTATTTGAGCTGGTGCAGGAATACCGCAAATGGGGCAAGCTCAAATCGACCTATATCGACGGTTATTTGCGCTGCATCAATGCCGCCACGGGTCGTATACATCCAGACCTCATGCCGCTTGGCACCGAAACAGGGCGCTTTGCTTCCCGCAACCCTAATATGCAAAACTGCCCGCGCAAGGACAACGACCCCGTCGGTGTGCGCAAGTTCATCAAAGCGCCGGAGGGCAGTCTGCTTGTGTCACTGGACTTCTCCCAGATAGAGCTTCGTGTCGGCGCGTTTTACTGCCGAGATGAAAAAATGCTGCAGACCTACCGTAACGGTGGAGATATACACGCACAGACGACATCGGTCATTTTTCATGTACCCTTTGAAACGGCAGTCGATAAGAATGCCCCACATTACAAGGAGCGCCGCACCATTGCCAAGAACTGCAATTTCGGTGTGTTCTACGGATTATTTCCAAGCGGGCTGCAGAAGACCTTGAAATTCAAGGCTGGGCTCGATGTGTCCAAGGACACCTGCAGCGGTATCATCGACAACCTAAAATATGGCTATCCGCGTCTGTCTCTGTGGCAGGAGGAATTCAAGAAACGTGCCGCCATCACATACTTTGCGGAAACATGGCTCGGTCGTCGCAGATACATTATAGGGATACTCTCGAAGGACTGGGGTACGCATTCCTTTGCGGAGCGGTGCGCAATGAATACCCCGATTCAGGGTACAGCGGCGGATATTCTTAAGCTGGCGATGGGACATATCGTTGACGGTATGAAGGAACGCCCGTGGCTCAAGCCCTTTTTACAGATTCACGACGAGCTGGTATTTGAAATCCCTGCGGACAAGCTCGGTGAGGCAGTCGCTTTTGTAAAGCAGTGCATGGAAGTGCAGCCGTTCCCGGCGTTTGATGTGCCAATAATCGCGGAAGCCGCCTATGGCGCGAGCTTCGGTGAGATGGAAGAAATGGAGTGAGCATATGGGAGTCAATCTTTACAATTCTGAGGGCTACCTCGACCCGACCGCTCACGATGCTATGGTGAGTGTTTTGAAGGAGCAGCGTCAGCGCCCGTATATGCCGAAGGTCTTTATATCCTCGCCCTATGCGGGCGACGAGAAGCAGAACACGCTCAATGCCCGCAAATACTGCGCCTTCGCCGTGAAGGCTGGGTATATACCCTTCGCGCCGCATTTATTTTTCGTGCAATTTCTCTCGGATTCTGTGCCGGAGCAGCGGGAGCTTGGTATGTTCATGGGCATGGTTTTTCTGGACGGCTGCAAAGAGCTATGGGTGTTCGGTGACCGTATCTCGCCCGGTATGGAGCGAGAGATTGCCCGTGCCGAAAGGCGCGGTATCATCATCAGACATTTTAACGACGACTGCGAGGAGGTGGCACCAATATGAGCTATCCGCAGGAGCTTATGGAAAGAAAGCAATGGGTAAACTGGCGGCTCATACCCGACAAGGACGGCGGCAAGGATAAAAAGATGCCATACAATCCCATCACGGGCAAGGGTGCGCAGTCCAACAATCCTGCGACATGGACGGATTATGCGACTGCCGCCGATGCGCTGGAGCGGTACGGCTTTACGGGTCTTGGCTTCATGTTCTCAAAGGATGACGATTACGTGGGTGTGGACATCGACCATTGCTATGACCCAGACACAAAGGCTTTCAACGATACCGCAAAGGCTATCTTAGCGCGGCAACCAACCTATGTGGAGTTCTCTCCCTCCGGCACCGGCGTTCATCTCTTCTTCAAGGGCAAAATCCCTGCCGGTGGCAATAAAAATACAAAAACCGGCGTGGAGATGTACGAGCATACCCGCTATTTCACGATGACAGGCAAAAAGCTCGACGGCGCAACAGATACTGTCGCCGAGGACAATGGTGCGCTGGCTTGGATCCACGAGACATACATCCGCACTCCGAAGAAGCAAAAGAAGAAGTCAAAAAAGAGCGCTACCCCCGTGCAGCTGCCCGACGATGAGCTTCTGGAGCTTGCCCGTGGTGCTGATAACGGCGAGGCGTTTTCGAAGCTGTGGGACGGAAGCTGGCAGGACAATTATTCAAGTCAATCTGAAGCAGATATGGCGCTGTGCTGCCGCTTGGCCTTCTGGTCAGGCAAGGACAAGGTACAGATGGACAGGCTTTTTCGGCAGAGCAGGCTGTTCCGTGAAAAATGGGACGAAAAGCATCATGCGGGCGGCGCGACCTATGGTGAGGAAACGCTGGATAAGGCGTGTGAGCTTACCGAGGATACCTACGCTCCCGGAGGTGATTCGCCGGTGTTTGAGTACAAGGGTATGTATTTCAGGCGCAAGGGCGAAAACATCTATCCCATCACAAACTTCGTGTTCGTGCCAGTGGAGATGATTGTTGCCGACGAGGAGACACAGCTCACCGCCGACCTTGTGACCGTGCGCGGCGAAACCTACCGTCTGACCTTTATGACGACGGATTTTGCCAATCAGCAGAAATTCAAGAATGCGCTCAACAAGCGGACTATTGCACTCAGCTATACCGGCTCCGATGGCGATTTAGAGCTGCTCAAAGCATACATTTCGGAGCTGGACTGGAAAACAAAAATCGGTGTTAAGGCTATGGGTATCTATGAGCACGGTAACGATATGGTCTTTGTCTCGGTGGAGGGCGCGGTAGATAAAAACGGCGCTGCGGTTAATGGCATCATTCAACTCGATAAATACCGCAGTATTTCCAGCACAATTCTTGACATGAAATGCATTACTGCGCCCCAGCTTCAAAAGCTCGGCGAGCAGCTCCTATCATACAACGAACCGGCAAAGGCGGTGTCAATTCTGGCATGGATAAGCGGCTGCTTCATAAAGGAGCATCTTCGCATGAAAAACGTAAAGTTTCCTCACCTCATGCTCATCGGCGAAGCCGGAAGCGGCAAGAGTAATACACTGGAGCGGGTCATCATGCCGGTGTTCTCCAAGACAAAAATTGTGGCAGCGGGACAGACGACAGCCTTTACGCTGATGAAGGACGCGGCATCCTCGAATACTATCCCTATGGCTTTAGATGAGTTCAAGCCCTCAAAAATCGACAGCTATCGACTCGCACCACTGCTGAACCATTTTCGTAATAGCTATGACGGTCAGGAAGGTATCCGTGGTCGTGCAGACCAAACGACGGTGAGCTATGAGTTGCTTGCTCCGCTCGTTGTTGCCGGTGAGGAATCGCCGGACGAGGCAGCTATCCGAGAGCGCAGCATTGAACTGCTGTTCTCAAAGAAAGACCTGAAGGCGGTCGAATATCGTGCGGCGTTCCAAGGCCTGTGCAGAAATGCCGACCTGCTTGGTGGGCTTGGACATAGTCTGCTTGACATCGCGCTCAAAACTAAACCCGCAGAATGCTATTCATGGTACGAGGATGCGTTGGGTATCTTCAATAAGGAGCTGCCGTCGCGTGTCATTAATAACCTTGCCTGCATGGTCGCAGGGCTGCGGCTTATGGAAAAGCTGTGTGCATCGTTGGGTTTGACGTGGCATGAGGTGTCTCGCTTCGGGCTTGCGCCCTGCACGAAGTATATCGAATATGCGGCAAAGGAGTATCTGTTGGACGGCGGCACCAGCAACAAAAGCGTAGTCGAGCAGACGCTGGAGGTCATGTCGCGCATGGGTCTTGACCCGAAAAGCGAATACGCAATAATCGATGATGGTAAGGTGCTGGCACTATGGCTCAACCATGTTTATGACCGTTATACCAAGTACCGCAAGGATTACGCCATCGCCGGTGAAACGCTGACCTATGCACAATTCAAAAAACAGCTTCAGCACTCGGACTATTTTCTGGAAAGCAATGTGTCAAAGCGCATCGGCGGCGAAATTAGGAAAGCATGGACAATTAACTATGAGCTTTTACGCGAACGCTGCGATGTTAGCGGCTTTGAAATCACGGAGGTATCGCCCTTATGAGCTTGTCATGTAACCTATTACCCACCAAATTAACCGTTTTTATCGGAAAGGTTACAGAAAAGGTTACGGCAAAAAGCCGCTATATTACAACACAAATTGAGGTTTTGCGTAACTTTGTAACTTTGTAACCTCAAAAAAACTATAGGTACATACGCGAAAGCAGTTTTACTCATTACGCGAGCGCGTGTGTGCGTGTGAATATACGCAGACCTCTATATTTAGCGGTTACACGGTTACAAACCCGAAAAAAGTTACAAGGAGTACACTGTGTCAGAAAAAGAAATCGTGAGCGCGATCCTGCGCTATCTCAAAACTGTGCCGAGATGCTTTGCGTGGAAGGAACACGGCGGGATGTACGGTACGGCAGGTATCCCTGACATCATCGCCTGTATCGACGGCAGATTTTATGCCTTCGAAGTAAAAACCGAGATTGGCAGAACGACAAAACTGCAAGACGCAATCATCCGAAAAATCCTCGCCTGTGGCGGTACTGCTTTAGTTGTCCGTTCGGTTGACGAGGTGCGAGCTGTGATAAACGGCTCTCCGCAATGAACGAAAATCCGAAAACAACGCAGAAATGCTTTACATAACAATGCGTCCGATGCGACATTGCTCCGATGGAATTTCATTAAAATAAAGGAGTGTGTCCTATGGATAGAAATTATGAGAATTTGGCGAATGCCATCGTTCTTCGAGCAGTAGACGATTATCGCCGAGTGCTGCGCATCCTGTCAAAGCATCCGCACAATCGTGTGGCGCAAGACGAGTGCTGTGAAATTGAGCAATTCTTCCGTTCCAGCTGGTTCGGTATACTGACACAGGTGAATCCCGAAATGCTTCTGAAGCAGCTAAAAGCGGAGGTGGCGGTATGACGGCAAAAGAATATCTCGGACAGGCATATCGCCTTGACCAGCGTATCAATTCAAAAATTGAACAGATTGCTTCCCTGAATGAACTGGCGACAAGATGTACATACACGCTTACCGGTATGCCGCGCAATCCCAGCCCGAGCGTTTCACCAATGGCAGACGCAATATGCAAAATCATTGATTTGGAAGCGGAAATAAACCGCGATATAGAAAAGCTCGTCGACCTGAAGCGTGATATCGTGCGAATCATCAAAGCCGTGGACAATGCCGAATACCAGACGCTGTTGGAGCTGCGTTATCTTTGCTTCAAAACTTGGGAACAGATAGCCGTCGATATGGGGTATAATGTGCGCCATGTCTATCGTATACACGATGAAGCCGTAGAAAAAATCGTTATTCCGCAAACACAGCAGTAAATGTCACTGTTTGTCATGTGCCTCTTTGTGTTATGATATAATCAGCAAAATAGAATGAAACAGCGGAAGCCATCACGGGAAAAATCCTGCGGTGGCTTTTGTTGTACGCGCAAGGAGGTGAAAATGTGCCATACAAGCCCAAACGACCATGTCAACACCCCGGCTGTCCCAATCTGACGGATGAACTGTACTGTCCAGAACATAAGAAGAAAGCCGTCGTCAGCTATAACAAATACGAACGTGACCCGGAAATCAATAAAACATACGGACGTAGCTGGAAGCGCATCCGCGACCGATATATTAAACAGCACCCGCTGTGTGAGATGTGCCAGAAGGAAGGACGACTGACACCTGTGGACGAGGTACATCACATCGTGCCCGTGTCGCAAGGCGGCAAGAGTGTAGAAAGCAATCTGATGTCGCTTTGCCATTCCTGCCATACGAAAATTCATATAGAAATCGGTGACAGGCATACGCACGGCTGACCGGTAGGGGGATAAACATCTCTACAGCTTTTTATTTTGGACAGCGGCGTGGGGCTTCGTGTTGAAAAACGCAGTTTCAAAGGGTTGAATAGCCCAAGTTAAAAAGGAGTGTGATGAATATGGCGAAAGACGGCACCTGTAGAGGCGGTGCCAGAGTCGGTGCTGGCGCTAAAAAGAAGCCTCTCGCCGACAAAATATCAGATGGTAATCCGGGCGGCAGAAAACTGACGGTGATGGAGTTCACTGACGCGCCCGCGCTCGAAGGCTATGAAATGCCGGAGCCGAACAAGATGCTGTCGGCAGAGCAAAAGGACGGTACGACGCTTACCGCTGGTGAAATATATAAAAACACATGGACATGGCTAAATGCGCGTGGCTGCGCGGCGCTGGTTTCCCCACAGCTTCTGGAACGTTACGCCATGAGTGTGGCGCGTTGGATTCAATGTGAGGAAGCTGTTTCGAGCTTCGGTTTCTTGGCGCGGCATCCTACAACCGGCAACGCAATACAAAGCCCATATGTAGCGATGGGACAAAACTACATGAGCCAGACCAATCGCCTGTGGTATGAGATCTTCCAGATTGTAAAGGAAAACTGCACCGGCGAATACAGCGGCGCGAATCCGCAGGATGATGTTATGGAGCGCCTGCTTACTGCGAGGAGGGGTAAATAGTGGACATACGGACATTAAAGCTGTCGGACTTGAATCCTGCAAAATATAACCCTCGCAAAGAGCTAAAGCCGGGCGACACAGAGTTTGAAAAGCTCAAGCGCTCCATCGAGAGCTTCGGATATGTCGAGCTCATCGTCGTAAACGAGACGACGGGCTTCACGGTCATTTCTGGGCATCAGCGGCTTTCGGTTTTGAAAGCACTCGGTTATGACAGCGTGGAGTGCATCGTGGTGAGCCTTGATGCCACCCGCGAAAAGGCGCTCAACATCGCCATGAACAAAATATCCGGCGAGTGGGACACGAAGAAGCTTTCAAATCTGCTGTCAGATTTGAAAGCAGAGGATTTCGATGTGACGCTGACCGGCTTCGATACCAGCGAGATCGGGCTCATGCTCGGAGTCGATGATGAAATCGTTCAGGACGAAGTGCCGGAGATCGAGGCTGACGTTCCGACAATATGCCAGCCGGGTGAGCTATGGCAACTCGGTCGGCATCGCTTGCTCTGCGGCAGCAGTACGGATAGAAACGATGTGGCGTTGCTCATGAATGGTCAGTACAGCAAGCTGCTGTTCACCTCACCGCCATACAGCGATATGCGTGAGTACAACGG
>ERZ795048.1075-NODE-1075-length-25925-cov-8.211906_pt1 | contig 25925 bp, 29 predicted proteins | sample MGYA00375132_ERZ795048 | MGnify/ENA primary metagenome ERZ795048 (study PRJEB30177, sample SAMN05720225) | activated sludge metagenome | isolation source: Anaerobic digester | place: Hong Kong | collected 2014-12-17 ... | reverse complement strand
CGCATCGCTTTAGGTGAACAGGCAGGGGGACGACCGGACGACATAACCGCATTACTTGCCCGGCCGGCAGTTTAGGGGCCGGGTGATTCATGGTGCACCGGATATCAGACGATAGCCGGTGCGCAAAACTGCAGAGAGGAAAAGAATGAAGGTTCAGATCATTGCAACACGCGCGTGCAGTCATCGTCCGAACTTGGAGCATGAGCTACGTCAATTGGGCGTGGCCTATGAGGTGCTTTACGTCGAGGATCATCCGGTTGTCGCCGAGCGATTGGGTATCCGTCATTCCCCGAACTTGGTGGTAGACGGCGATCTAATCTGCCGCGGTCAGCCTACGCAGCACGAGCTGCAAGCGCTGTTTGAGCGGTACGGGTCTTAGCGAACAAGCATGCGAGGGCTGCACATGGCAGCGATAGAGACACACGTCTTCCCGGCAACTATCGGTGCGGACGAGCGAGATGGCCGTACGATCGTGTCGGCAGTGCTTTCCGCTTACCGGGGTCCGGTTGCTGTTCGATTGTGGGATGGTTCTCTTGCCGTGGGCCGGCAGGATGCGCCCTGTACTGTGTTCTTCCGCGACTCGGCCACCCTATGCGATCTGGTATTGCATCGGGACCTGATGCAACTGGCGGAGGCCCACCTCGCGGGGGAGGTCGACATCGAGGGCGACCCGGAGGTGTTGTTCGATCTGTCCGCCTATCTGGAGAACCTCCGCATTCCCTGGTCGACCCGTCTGCGGCTGATGCGCTGTGCCCTGCACCTCTCTGGTGACGGGTACCGGAGGGTGTTGCGCCATCGCAGAGTGGCTGAATCGCGACGTGTCAACAGCGCTGCGACCATCGCGTACCACTATGACGTCGGCAACGACTTCTATGGGCTCTGGCTGGATCCGGAGTATGTCTATTCCTGCGCCTATTTTCGCGATCCGGCGCAGCCGCTGGCGGAAGCGCAGCGCGACAAACTCGATTACATCTGTCGCAAGTTGAGGCTGACCCCGGGGCAGCGGCTGCTGGATATCGGCTGCGGCTGGGGAGCGCTGGCACTGTGGGCGGCCAGGCACTATGGCGCCAGGGTGCATGGGATAACACTCAGCGCCGAACAGCAGAAACGTGCCACCGAACGGGTTCAACAGGAGGGGCTGGGTGATCAGGTCGAGATCGAGTTGCTGGACTACCGCGACCTACAGGGGGATGAACGGTATGACTGTATCGCCAGCGTCGGGATGTTCGAGCACGTCGGTGTTCGAAACTTCCCGACGTACTTCGGTGTGGTTCGGCGCTTGCTCAAACCCGGCGGCCTGTTTCTCAACCACGGAATCACCAGTGAGGCCGGTTGGCGGCGTACCCCGCTGACCCGTTTCATGAACCAATACATTTTCCCGGATGGCGAGCTGGCCCGGATCGGTGACGTCGTTGGTGCCATGGAACGGCAAGGGTTCGAGATTCTGGATCTGGAAAGCCTGCGCCCGCACTATCCGTTGACCTTGCGTCACTGGTCGCGTGCGCTGTGTGCACGGCGCGATGCGGTCATCGCGGTATCCAGCGAGGTGACCTATCGGCTGTGGCGTCTGTACATGGCGGGATCGGCGTACTTCTTCGAGCAAGGCAGCATCGGGGTCTACCAGATCCTGGCAGGACGCGCTCACGGCTGCCCGTCCGTTCCGCTGCGCCGCGATGACCTCTACTGCGCACGGGAGCATTGAGCAGTGGCTACTGTCAATCGACCTGAGGCACCCCGTACCGTGATTGATGCCGGGCCAGTGACGCTCGCGGCACCGCCCGCGCGCCGGGTTGGGTGCATTGCTCTGGGCCTGGCGTCAAACCACGAAGGTTTTACGCTGAGGCCAGCGGGAAATGACTTGGAGAGAGGTGAAATATCATGAGAAAACCTGCGAAAAATCGGCTGGCGCTGCTGCCGCTTCTGTTTCTGATCGTCGTCGGTCCGGTTGCGGCGAACGGCGTGCCCAGGGACCTGCCTTATCCGGTCACGACGCCGGATGCGGACGAGATTGCGCGGCAGGTCTACTTCGTCAACCACTTCTACCCGTTCGCGGCCTTCTCGCTGGAACAGCATCCGCGCGGCATGGCGGTCATCGTCAACAAGGATCCCAAGGGATCATTCAATACCCTGGTGGTCGAGCGGCACATCAACAACAGCTACGACGATGGCGTGGTCAAGAGCAAGGAACTGGCGATCTTCCGCGAGGGCAAACTGAAGGCCACCGGCATGCTGATCATCGACTATGAGGATGACACCCGCAGCCACGACCACTTCGTCTGGCTGCCGGAGCTACGCAAGGTGAGGCGCTTTGCGCAGCCTGCCTATCGGGACGCCTGGGGTGGCACGGTCTTCACCTACGGCGATCTCACGCTGCGGAAGCCGTCGCACGAGACGCACGAACTGCTCGGCACTGAGACCTTCGGTCGTTGTCTCGAGGCGCTCACTGTACCTCAGGAGGCTATCAGTAAATGGGGGAGCGAGTCTCCCGGCCCGGTCTGCGACTTCAAGGACAAGCAGGTTTACGTGTTGAAAAGCACCACGCGGTTCGACAACTGGTGGTACGACTACCGTATCAGCTTCGTCGATACCCGCACCTTCGCCGACTACCGCACCGAGTATTACAAGGACGGCAAATTGATCAAGTTTATAGATCGTGATTGGCGCACCCTGGGAATGGACGACCCGCGGGCGCAGTACTGGGCATCCTGGTACGGCAAGAATCTGCGCACGGGCAACCAGAGCATGATCATCGTACCGCGCTCGGCACTCGCGTACAGCGCCAACAGGGGACCGGACTTCTGGTCGGAGCAGACGTTGAGGAAGCTGCACCGCTAGTGGGGAACGGCTTGGCCGCAGGTACACGACGCTTGGCCAAGTTTCAGCAACAGCCGGTGTCAAGGCGGTTGGGTGTCGGACGATGGCCACGGGAAATGCAGTACAAAACATGCTCGCCGATCAGCCAACAACTGGCGCACACGGAACGGACATGGAGAAGGCTATGAGCCGCGAATTTATCCACTCGGATCGCATCGCTTATTTCACTATGGAGATAGCGCTGCGTTCCGACATCCCTACCTACAGTGGTGGGTTGGGGGTGCTCGCTGGCGACACCGTGCGTTCGGCCGCCGACCTGGAACTGCCGTTGGTGACAGTGAGTCTCGCTAGTCGCTTGGGATATTTCCGCCAACACATCGATGAAGCGGGTCGCCAGCAGGAGGACCCCGATTCTTGGGATCCGGCGGCGCTGGCGCTGCCGTTGCAGGCCCGGGTGGTCGTGGCCGTCGAGGGGCGGGACGTCTGGGTGGGCGGTTGGCTCTATGTGCTTGAAGGGCATATGGGCGGCCGCCAGCCGGTCATCCTGCTGGACACCGATCTGACTGAGAATGACCCGGCGGATCGCGAACTGACGCACTACCTCTATGGCGGCGACGAAACCTATCGGCTCAAGCAGGAGATCGTGCTCGGTATCGGTGGCGTACGCATGCTCCACGCGCTGGGCTTTCGCGTGCGCCAGTACCATTTGAATGAAGGGCACGCTGCGCTGTTGTGCCTGGAGCTGTTGAACCAGTTTGCCTATGCGGACGACAACCTGCGTCCTGGCGATACTCCTTATGACGTCCCGCGTGTGCGGGAGTTGTGTAATTTCACCACCCACACGCCGGTCGAGGCCGGGCAGGACAAGTTCTCCTATGACGTGGTACAGCGGATCCTGGGAGATTTTGTTGACTTGGCGATGCTACGACGTCTGGCCGGTGACGATCAGCTCAATATGACCCGGCTGGCACTCAATTGTAGCGACTATGTCAACGGCGTCGCCAAGCGCCATGCGGAAACGTCGCGGCACCTGTTTCCGGGCTATCGGGTACGGTCCGTCACGAACGGCGTGCACCCTTTCACCTGGACGCATGCGGCATTCGCAAGGCTTTATGACGGACATCTGCCGGGCTGGTGCCACGAGCCGGAACTGCTGATACGGGCTGAGTGCTGTATCAGCGATGACGCCATCTGGCAGGCCCACCGGGAGGCCAAGCAGGCGCTGGTGGAGCGGGTGAAGTCGCTGACCGGAACAGGTCTCGACGCGGAGGTGTTTACCGTGGGGTTCGCGCGGCGAATGACTGCCTACAAGCGACCCGAACTGCTCTTCTCCGATATGGCGCGTCTCAGGGAAATCGCCAGAAAGATGCCGTTGCAGATCGTGCTGGCGGGCAAGGCGCACCCGCGCGATCAGGATGGCAAACGCGCCATCGAGGCGCTTCATGCGCATATCCGTGATCTATCCGATACCGTGCCCACCATGTTCCTGCCCAACTATGACATGGCCATCGCCGCGGCCATGGTCGCCGGAGTCGATGTCTGGCTCAACACGCCACTACCACCCTGGGAGGCCTCGGGCACTAGCGGCATGAAGGCGGCCTTCAACGGCGTGCCCAACCTGAGTGTCCTTGACGGCTGGTGGTCGGAAGGTTGGATCGAGGGGATCACCGGCTGGGGTATCGGAGATGGCAGGTCGGGCAAAGACGACGCTGCCGCGCTCTACGACAAGCTCGAGCGGGTGGTGTTGCCCCTGTACTACGAAAACCGTATCGGCTGGATCGCGGTCATGAAGGGTGCGATTGCCAAGAACGCATCGTTCTTCAACAGCCATCGCATGCTGCGTCGTTACACCAGCGATGCTTACGTGCGATGACGGCACAAAAAGGCGGTGCATACGAATAAAGTGCAGTGATGAATGGCGTGGAAGACGTCGATCTCGTATGTGAGATATTTTTTCACGATCGATGCTGATCGATTCATGGAAGATTGGGAGCCCGTTGAAACATCACGGCCTGGCATAGATCCCTTGGGAGATTGAATGAAAATGAATCAAAAGCCGACGTTCAGTGTCAAGAATCCAGCGGTCGAATTGGCCGTGGCTATTGGAATTGGCGTATTGCTGGCGTTATTGAGTCCCCATGTCGGGAATGCCGCCGAAATGCATCATGGCCCTGCGGGCCAAGTACCCGTCACTACATTGATTCAGAACCCGAAGGTACCCTTCATGTACGCGCTCGGCTTACAGGCATTTCGTGACAAGTGCTCAAGCTGTCACGGGCAGTGGGCGGAAGGTGTTGCAGATAAAGGGCCACCCTTGGTGCATCCCTACTATCAACCCGGTCATCATCCGGACGACGCGTTCTACCGTGCAGCGAAGAATGGCGTAAAGAGCCACCACTGGCGATTCGGGGACATGCCGCCCGTAGAAGGGATTACGGAAAAGGACATTGCTGCAATCCTGAGGTTTGTTCGCTGGTGGCAGGAGCAGAATGGGGTCAGGTAATCAATTCTGTCTGACCAGGGATGGCTCATAGGACAGGCGGCAACAACGGACCTTTGCGATGGAACATCAGGTACTCACCAGTGTTGTCGTCCTCCTGGCCGGCTCTGTCGGGCTGCTGGCCCTGTTCGAGCGCGTCCAACTGCCCATTATTCTGGCGTATCTGCTGGTCGGTGTGACACTTGGCCCCTCCGGTTTCGCCTGGATACCTCACAACCAGGATCTGCATTATTTCGCCGAGTTTGGTGTGGTCCTGCTGCTGTTCACCGTCGGCCTTGAGTTTTCCCTTAGCCGGCTCTGGGCTTTGCGCAAACACGTGTTCGGGCTCGGTGGAGCACAGGTGGCGGTTTCCGCATCACTCGGTGCTATGTTGGCCTGGGCAGCGGGACTCGCGCCGGGCGCGGCTTTCGTAGTGGGTGGGGCGTTGGCCCTTTCCTCAACCGCAGTGGTCACGCGCGAACTCAGTCGGAGGGGCGAACTCGGCGAGCCACATGGCCGCTTGTCGGTGGCGGTGTTGATCTTTCAGGATCTGGCTGTGATCCCCTTTTTGATCGTGATTCCTGTATTGGCGGGCGACCCGGGGAACGGTGTTTGGGCCCCAATCGGGCAGGCGTTGCTGATCGGTTCCATCGTGATCGCGGCGATGATGGTGGCAGGTCGGTGGATGCTGCGGCCAATTTTTCGGCGTATTGCCGAAGGCGGCTCTGAGGAGTTGTTCACGCTGACGGCGCTGTTGTTTGCGCTTGCGGCTGCCTGGATCACCGAGTTTGCGGGACTGTCGTTGGCACTGGGCGCCTTTCTTGCGGGGGCGATGCTAGGCGAAACGGAGGACAGGCACCGTTTGAGGGAGGAGATCCGCCCTTTTCGTGACGTGCTGCTGGGCTTCTTCTTCATCGTGATCGGCATGATGTTGGACCTGGCCGCGGTCGCCAATCTTTTGCCATGGGTGCTATTGGCGTTGAGCGTATTGCTGGTAGTAAAGACGGCGACCACCACCGTTCTGGGACGGTTGTTGAGTGTGCCTCGCGGCGAGGCCATGCATACGGCCTTGTTGCTTTGCCAGGGCGGGGAGTTCGGACTTGTGTTGGTGATGCTTGCGGCCAAGGAGGGCGTGATTGATGCAACGGTTGAGCAGCTGGTCCTGGGCACGATAATCCTGAGTATCGCACTGACGCCGTTGCTGGTCGCATGGTCCGGTCCTTTGTCGAACAAGGTGTGCTTTCGCCGGGACGGTGGTCGCAATGAAGTGCCGCCACACGGCTGATGACCAGGCGTCCGTGAAGCACGTCGCAATGCGACATCGCGGTGCGAGGGTGAAACACCCTGGGCACTGCATGTGGGCGGACCGCAAAGCAGGTAGCTATCGAGATGCCAATGTCCCGTTTCGACCGGTAAGTCGGCAACAGTTGTGGCGATGTCTGTGAAGCCGAGTTTCGGTTCCCGATGGTCGGGTCTGGCAGCGGTATTGTTGATTTCGGCAGTGCTCGCTGGCTTGTACCTGGTGCTGTCTGCCAACAGCGCGCTGGCGATTCTGCAGGAGCCGGACAAGTTGCGCGCGCTGATCGAATCCATGGGGTATTGGGGGCCTGCGGCCATCGTGACCCTCATGGTGGCAGCCATTGTGCTGAGTCCGTTGCCGAGCGCGCCGATCGCCCTTGCGGCCGGGACCGTCTACGGCCACACGTTGGGCACCGGCTACGTGCTGGTCGGAGCGGAGTTGGGTGCCCTGTTGGCCTTCGGAATCGCTCGGTTCGCAGGTAATGCGTTTGCACAATCCTGGCTGAATCGGTCGACGCTGATGCCGATCGAAGGCTCTCAGGGAACCATGATGGCGATCGTATTTGTCACGCGTCTGATGCCGTTCGTCTCGTTTGATGCGGTGAGTTACGCCGCTGGTCTCAGCCCTTTATCATTCTGGCGGTTCGCGGTCGCCACGCTGGCCGGAATATTGCCTGCGAGCTTCGTGCTGGCGCATTTGGGCGCGGAGTTGACATCGGATGATGCTGCCATGGTTGAACTCGCACTGATAGTGCTCGGGGTAGGCGTCCTGCTGACGTTGACAGTTCAGCTCATCCGACAATGGCGGGGGCGAAAGAATCACAGACGAGTCAGGGAAAACCTTGATTGATTCATCGGACGGATTTCTTCACGGCTGAACAATCGCCGTTCAGGTTTCGGTAACGGCGTCAAATGGTCGTACGAGAAATAAACGCAAAATTCTGCCGGAAGTGCCAGCGCAGCGGCGTGGTGGCGAAGGGCGCTTCGATCGATGTTCCCCCAGTGCCGAGGGACCGATACCTAGGCGACTTGTCCCCCACCGCGGACGCGAAATGCCCGTACCGGCCTCCTCCACATCCGATGGGTCGTAGCCACGTCCATTGAACAGTCTGTCGAATTTTTCGACGTTCTGCCCACGGTACGAGGATAAGAAGAAGTTCTTTATTGTAGATGCGACGTGCGCAACCCATTGATTCTATGAAAAAGGATGTTGTCGTAGGGCTGTTGGCACAAGCCGTGCAATACGCATGTAAAGGCGTTCAGCTTGTAGCGGAGGACAGCACTAATGGGCTCTACCGGGCACAACCAGGTCCCATGGACGGTTTTAACCGCCCGATTCCGACACGTCGCTCCGGCATCGAGGTTTCCGCGGTTATCGCCGCCGATAGTTGTTTTGTCAGGGGCGGTGCCGCTATCTGAGGCGGAGCGCCCGGCTGCGGGTGTCAGTCCTGTCAAACGCGGTGCGGTCTGATGGACGGTCTTCTGAGTCTCCTGGTGCTTGCCGGATTGTTCCTGTTGATGATGCGATTCGGTTGCGGCGCACACGTGATGCATGGAGGACACGGGCATGGCCACGATTCCGGTACCGATCGCGGCAAGACCGATCATCGGGACCCGGTTTGCGGGATGAAGGTCGATCCGAACGCTGGCTACGGGATGATGCACGCAGGGCAGCTCTATCGGTTCTGCTCGAGGGGCTGTATGGACAAATTCGAGGCCGATCCGGAACGTTATGCCGTGCGCAAGCACTTGGAGAACCGATCATGAAGCAAGGTGTACGTTTGACGGCTGTTGGGCATGCAACCAGTCTGTTTCTGGCGGTGACATTCGTCGCCTGCGTGGGTTTTGATCTGCTCTTTCCTGAACATGCCATGTACGAGGCGTGGTTGAAACTGCTGCCGGGCTTTGAATGGCTCAACTGGAGTAGCTTCTTCCTCGGATTGATTGAGAGTTATGGCTATGGATGGTATTTCGCTCTGATCTGGGTTCCGATCTACAACTTTTTTGCGATGCGCCAGGGACGCGAAGCAATCCATCGATAGGAGTTGGTGATGTCGGTCAAGTGTCCTGTCTGCAGCATGCAGGTACCTGCGGGTCAGTTGGGCATTGCTTATCAGGGCATTCACCTGTCGTTCTGCTCGGAACAGTGCCAACAGCGTTTCAAGGAACACCCGCATCTGTATGTCGGCAGCCCCGGACAGAAAGCAGCCAAACAGGAGGGCATCGAGTCTGTCAAACAGCGCCGCTATGTGCTTGATCGACCATTGTCTGGAGGGCAGGCGAAGGCGATCTCCGAGTCGCTCGCCCGGATGATGGGAATTCGGGACGTGGCGGTGCGGGGTGTCGACGTGATAATCCGATACGACCTACTGGAAGTCACTGCGGAACAGTTAGAACGAGCGCTGGAAGCTGCCGGCGCTCGCCTGGGCAATGGATGGGGTGAGCGCATGCGTCGCGCCTTGGTGCGCTATTCAGAGGAATGTGAGACCGCGAATCTGGCCACGACCAGTTCCACACGCCACCGTGGCCACTGAAGAGGGCGGATAACTCCCATGAAGGATTACCGAACTGTGGTGGAGGACGTGGTTTGCGGAAGAATGTTTTGTTTCCGACCCCCCGCCTCTCGCTACCAATGACTGCCGAAAGAATTCCCGGTGCGACGGTCGCGCGCTGGGCAGTATTTTCATATGTTGCGCACATGATTGGGCCTTCCGATGAGCCTTGACCGTATAGTCGGTGAGCCGTTGTCACCAGGGTTGGAGTGTGGCCACCTGCGGATCGTGAATTCACCGGGGCCGATACTCAGCCCATTGATGCTCGTTAACGACACCTTTCAGGAAGAGAGTCGCTTACATCGCCATATCCTCGAGTTGACCCGAGAGATAGAAAAAGAAAAGCGCAAATTGGAAACCGATGGACTGTCCAGTGAGGCAGAAATACTCGGCGTCCATGCGTTGATGCTTCAAGATCCGGACGTTCTTCGACCAATTGTGGAGCTTATTCGCAATTCTCGGCAGCGGGCCGAGCATGCGGTTGAGCGGGCGCTTGATCACCTGGCGGCAACGCTTTCCGAAATACCAGATCCGGTGCTTGCCGAACGGGCGGCGGATATCCGCGATCTTTCGATCCGCCTTTGCGCGCGCCTGCAGCAGCATTTTGAACCATTGCTCAAGAACGATATGGCCGGTGCAGTCGTAGCTATGCACGAGTTGTTGCCGAGCCTTGTCTTGGAAGCAAGGGACGCTGGGGTTGTAGGTTTTGTCGTAGAGACGGGAACGGATGTTGCGCACGGTGCGATTCTCGCGAAGTCGTTCGGTATGCCCGTTGTCCGTATCGATTCACTGAGTCGTCTAATGCCATACGAGGGCGCACCACTCGCGATATGCGCAAGCGGGGAGGTTCTGGTCGCCCCGACTGAAACCGAGGTTGATGTTCGCCGTTTCGCTGTTGACGGTCATCGGCAGTCGATAGAGATTGATCGGCTAGGTGTGGGGCTCTGGGTGAGCGTGCTGACGCCGGAACAGATTGAGAAATTCCCCTGGGACGATGTTAAGGGGGTTGGACTTTATCGTAGTGAGGCGCTGTTTCTTCGTCATCAGGATCGCCTTCCCGACGAAGAGACGCAGGTTCAGGTTTATCGTCAGTTGTTTGAAAATGCCGGCGACCGGGAGGTGGTATTCCGGACACTCGACCTTGGCGCCGACAAGAAGCTGGCGCATATGCACTTCGGCCCCGAGGAGAACCCGAGCCTTGGCTTGCGGGCCCATCGCCTGTTTCGCTTTCATCCAGAGATACTGGCCACGCAGATTCGAGCGGTTTTGCGTGCGGCCCATGGTGATCACAGGCTGTCCCTTTTGTATCCGATGCTCGAAAGTATCGACGCCTGGCGATTCATGAAAGGTATTGTTGCGTCCGTAGTCCAGTCACTGATCGACGATGGTGTGCCATTCAAGAAAGACTTCCTGCAAGGCGTCTTGATAGAGACGCCCAGCGCTGTCTGGTGTGTGGACCGCTTCTTGGAGGAGGCGGATTTCCTCAGCGTGGGCACCAACGACTTGGTGCAATATCTTTTCGCGGTAGAGCGAGGCTCTGTCAATGTCGCGCATCTCTACCAGGCCGACCACCCGATCGTGCTGCAGGTTATTCAGCACCTGGTTGCCCACGCCGCAAGCGCAGGGAAGCGGTTGTCTATCTGTGGTGAGATGGCTGCCGATTCGAGCATGATACCCGTGTTGTTAGGGCTGGGGGTCACCGACTTGAGCGTGCCGTTGGGTGTACTCGATACGGTCCGGGGTCGCCTGGGAGGGCTGGATCTCGATTCTTGCCGGACACTGGGGCAGCGGTGTCTCGCGGCGGATGGTATCGACGCGCTTCGCGCCGAAATGGGGACTTCCGATTCTAGGCGTGTGCGCAACGGCACGGTCGCGGGTGGTACCGCCATCGATCCCGTGTGTGGCATGGTCGTGCGTGTAGGCGATGCCGCATGTACGATGCGAGTCGGTAGAACACAATATTATTTTTGTTCACGCGCCTGTCGCGAGCGATTTGCGGCAGATGGCGGCTCAACTCACTAGGCCGGACAATTCGCCCGTCATGGCGGTTTATTGAGCTATTCGGGTTGTCGTTTTTGTTTAGTCGTGTCACTCGCAGATTCGGAACTCCACGGATCCCAAGCGAGCCTCTTCCGATGTATCCACTCCACACATGTGCTCAACTGTTGAATTGAACAGAGTGGTCCCTTCGGGAATGGCTCGAAACATGAATCGCCGCCGTACCGGAAGGCAGGTCGCGGACGGTAGCCGTGAATCTTCGCCAGTTCCGATTCGTATGCAGCGGACCGTGGACATCAATGCGTTCCGATGCCAAGACCTTCCCAGTTCGATCGAGCAGGTCGACATGGATGTGCGGGAAACCAGTGTGCCGGCTATGAAAGCGTTTCGTGATGGTGCCGCTTAGTACGACTCCATCATTGATGCGGGCCATTTCTACGGAGCGTAACGTGTTAACTCCGGTGGCTTGATCGAGCCGTAGGGGTTCAGTGGCATTGTTAGAATAAGCGCTGCCCGATGCAAAGAGCAGACTGGTAGCGGCGGCATAGAGTGAGAAAAGATGGCTCGCGATAGATCGGGACATATCATGTACCTCCAGAAACGCGGTATCGGATAAGCCGAATGTACGGCTACACGCATAGCCGTGCGTGTAGCCGTACTCGCGAATCGGAGGTCTTCCGGTTCGCTGTTCAGCGCTTACTTGTGCCCGTGAGCGTTGTAGTTCTTGTCAACATTGTCTCCATGGTCATGCATCGCCGGCATCATATGGCCGGAATCGGAACCGGCCGGCAGCGTTTGAACGATGCGTTGGTCGTGGCCATGTTCGACGAAGTTTTTCACGGTATTGTCGCCGTGGTCATGGGTCGCACCGAGCTGTCCGGATTTGCCTCCAGGGCCGTGATCAGCGAGTGGACTCCCGTAGTATTCGGAGGTTGAACCAATATATTGGTCAGTTGCGAAAGCGCCCGTTGTCAGCAGCATGATGGCGGATGAGATCAGCAGTTTTTTCATGGATGTACTCCTTCATTCAAATTCACGTTTCGAGTTTCAAGCAGTCCTTTGGTGACGGCTTGTATTTAGCGGGGCAGGAGCTGTGCCAATTGATCGGGAAATATAAAAAGTCGTTCCTAAATAGAGATTTAGGTGTCATTTGTGGCCCGATCGGCTAAGCGCGGGAAAGCTTTGCGGCTGCACGATTCGTCGAACTTTTCGACGATTTGATAAGGCGGACGCAATTGTTCCTGCTACGGGTGGGGCGACCGTTCGTGTCCAGCCCCTCTGTCACTCTCTAGGGAGTTTCCGGCGGCCATCTGCATTCGCTTCCGCCAGTTGGGAAAATACCCCCCCGTCCATACCAGGGCCCGCATCGAGCATCTCGCTCGCCTTCAAGGCGCCACATGGATTCGTATCAAGTGGCGCGTGGGGGGCGTCGGTCTTTCTCAGCCTGTGTTACAGGGCGTTACAAAACCCGTTCGGTCCGCAACGTTGCGGATACACAGGGGCGCTTTACTTGAAACCAAGGAGGGCGGATGGGCCGCCCTCAAGGGGCAAGAGAGAACAGCGATGAAAACGATGCTCAAACGTACGGTTCTTGTGACCAGTCTGTTTGCGGCGGGTTCGTTACTGGCCTACGGCCCCGGCTTGGGTGGTTTTGGATTTCCGGGGCATCACGGCTGGGGCGGTCACATGACCGGCATGGGTCACGGCCCGATAGTGTTTCTGGATGGCGATGTCGCTGCGCGGCTTGACAGGATCAAGGCCGAACTGGCGATCACGCCGGTACAGGAGAGCGCCTGGAGCCAGTTCGCCGATAGTGTAAAGGCGCATGCGGAAACCGCTCGCACAGTGCATGAGGGCTGGGGATGGCGTCCTGGCACGTCTTTCGCCGGTCAGCAATTGCCGCTGATGTGGCAACAGCGTGAGGCAATACACGAGGCCGCTGGCAATCTGGTCTCGGTTCTTGACCCGGCACAGCAGCGCCGAGCCGAGGGATTGATTTCCTACGGCATGCAACATCCCTTCTGATGACAGCGATGGATCCCCCATGTCGGGGTGATCCATCGAGGAGGCAAGTAAAGATGGACGGTTTTGGTATGGGTTTCGGAGGCGGCTTTATGTGGTTGATCTGGATCGTGTTGATTCTGGCGGTCGCATGGGCGCTGGGCGGACTACGCACCTGGCGGGAGCCCGGCGAAAAAAGCCCGCGCGAACTGCTCGATCAGCGCTTCGCCCGAGGCGAGATTGACGAGGAAGAGTACCGCAAACGCCGGGGTGCTCTGGATAGCTAGCCATGGTGTCGGTGCCTTGTCTTGGCCATCGACACTCCGCCGGACGGTATGTGGCTTTTCGTTCTTGACGAGATTTGGGAGGAGGCCGGTCCACATGAACACGACGAGCAAAGACTCAGGAGATATGTCGACCATCGTCGAACGTGTGTTTCAGGTAACCGTGCCGGATGCACTCGAGTTGCCGGATTTCGTGCCCTATCTGACCGCGAAGCAGGGCATCCTGGATGTCGTTCCAGATACCGTGCAGCGTTCAGTCCGTGTGCGATACGACGTGAGGCACGTCGACTTCGCCGGGGTCCAGGCCATGCTCAACCAAGCGGGCGCTGCCTTGCCCGAGGGATTGTGGCAGCGACTGCGCACCGAGTGGTTGGTCAATCTTGACAACAATCTCCGGGACAACGCGTCAAGTCATCCGGCATGTTGCTCGCGACCACCGGCCGGCGCCGGTGGCCATAGGCCCAGGGGCACAGCGTGACAACCCCGCGCCTCTCACCTTTTGTCGGCCTGTTGCTTTTGGTTCCGCTGAGCGTCGATGCACAGAATGGTGCCGAGCTGTATGCCCGGACCTGCCTGGCCTGTCATGGCGCAGATGGGACAGGAGTGATGCCCGGTGTGCGTGACCTCACCGCCGCGGACGGTCCGCTGAACAAGGCGGACGCGGCGCTTCTGCGCAGCATTCGAGACGGTGTACCCGGTACGGACGGTGCGGTATCGATGCCGCCCCGGGGCGGCGATCCGCAGCTGACCGAAGAGGATATCCACCAATTGATTGACTATCTGCGGCAGGAGTTCGGTCAACCCGGATTCGCCGCTCAAACCAACCTGGGAGAAGATCAATGAAGTTTGTTTTGAAAGCATCGGTGGCCGGTCTGCTGCTGGCGGGTGTTGCACACGTGACGCTGGCCGATCCGACGGTCTACATACCTCTGGGCACCGCAAACAGCGTCATTGCAGTCGACGCGGCGACAGACACCATCACCCAAACATACCCCGGCGTCGAAAACCCACATGGGCTGGTGGCAACCCCCGATGGGGAATATCTGATCGCGGGGAGCCTCAAAGAGACGCCGTTGGCGCCCGGAGCGGCGGCAGACCAACCGAACAGCCAGCTCTTCCTGGTCCACCCAGCCCATGGGCATGTGATGTCAACCGTCCCCGTGGCGGGCTGGACACATCACCAGGCGATCACGCCGGACGGCCGCTATGTGTTGTCGACGCATCCGACGCGTGGCGTTGTCAGTGTCGTGGATGTGGCCAGCAACCAGGTAGTGCGTACCATAGCGACGGGTCCCGCGCCCAACTATACATTGATCACAGCTGATGGCCGGACTGCCTATGTGAGCAACAGCGGCAATGGGACGATCAGCGAGATCGACATCAACAGTGGCTCAGTGAAGCGCAGCCTCGAAGCCGGGCCGGCGCCGGAACACATGGTGTTTTCCAGCGACGGCAGTCGGATTTACGTCACGAACCCACGGGCGGGCACTGTGTCGCAGGTTTCGCGCGCGACGGGGAAGGTCGAGCGTGCCTTTGAAATTGGCAAGAGCGTCCATGGCCTTGATATAGGCGATGATGGAAAGACGTTGTTTGCCAGTTCCAAACAAGACGACAAACTGGTGGCTGTTGACACGGTCAGTGGCGATTCACGCAGCGTGACATTGTCGCCTGCACCGTACCATCTCAATACCATCAGAGGAACGGGCAAGGTTTACGTATCGAGCCGCAAACAGCCGATCATCTGGGTTGTCGATCAGAATACACTGAAGTTGATCAACACGATCGCATTGCCGGGTGGTGAGGGGCACCAAATGGCGGTCGTCAATTGAGGCATTCGTCACGGGACCGACCTTCCGGTCTCCGCAAGCTAACGTGCTTATGTGGAATTAGGTAGGCACGTTTGCTTTGGCGCGACGTAGCTTAACGCTGATCCTGCTCGAGGATCAGTTCAGCGGTGGCCGCCCTATTGTCTGAAGATCAGCGCGACACGACCCGCAAACCCGGGAAGGAATCGGGTCGCCACCGATAAGCATCGTTTACAAACGCCATTAAGCCGGCGAGCATCAAGAGCCTGTAGGTGCGGACTCGCCAATGCCGCAGCGACGAAACGCAGGTGCAAAAGCGTTGCGCGCACGTGCGGTCATCCGCTCGTAGAGCCAGCGGCGCGATTTGCACACACGTAAGGTATACGGTTGCCCGGCTGCCAATGCTGCTGCTACATCGCGATGAGCGATCGGCACTCTTTCGTTGTCGCAGACGAAATGCTTGCCGTCGTCATCGCGCACGAGTCGCGCCGGATCTTCGCCACAGTGTACCTTGACGAAAGGATCTTCCGAATTGAGATCACGTGGCCTGTGGTTCGCGACGATGCTGTCATCCGATAGTACCGCCTGTGGTACGAAGAAGCCATGCGCATCGGTCGCGCGCTTTATGCCAATATCTGAATCTTTCCAAGTCCGCCGGGGCATGCTTGGTATGTGGCAGTGTGCGCAATCGTTTAAATGGGCCAGCATCCGTCGGGCGCCTGGATCAAGCGGTGCCCTGCCACCCGGACGGGGCGTTCGGGCGGCATGCTCGAGTAGCCGGGTGGTGGCTTCCTTCTGGCCGTCACCGTCACTGCGCAACCAAGACCACCCCGTCAGTGAGGCGTGAGGATTGGATGAATCTGGTCGGAAGACGTGAAAGCGCTGTCCCTCCGCCAGGATTTCGGTGCCTCGCACGTCGAGTATCGTCCAGTTTTCTCGCTGGCTGGGATCGTCGGGAAAATACATGTTCGCACTCTGCGGCTCACTTCCGGCAATATGTTTGTATTCAACGCGATCACTACGGGTGCCAGCGGGGAAGACTAGGCTCCATCGCGATTGTTCGTCCAGGTAGCGGGCATCGATCTCTTTGTTTGGTGGCACGTATAGCCACACGACGATGAGATCGTCTGCGCTGTGCGTGGTCGGCAGGTGGATGGATGGCGTCATTTGAACGAAGCCGTGATTCGGCCAGAAGTTCAGCGGCGACGGGATGTGGAGCGTCGCCATGCTGCTCGATCCAGCGGTACGCGTACCAAGCGCAAGGGCATTGGGCGCAGACAGCAGCACGAAGGCGATCGTCGCGGCCCACGACGTTTTCGACCCAGCCTCGAATCGCTTGCGCATCTCTTTATTACGCAAGCTCTACTGAGCAAGGCGTGGGCACATTGTCCATACCCAAAGCTCAGTCAGGCGCATTAGCCTGTATAAACTCCAATTCGCATTCTTCGATGAAACGCGCTCGACAATGCGTACAGCAGAACACGTAGCGCTCTCCTTTGTATTCGAGGGACAGCGTGTCTGAGAACACCTCTTGATGCGAGATCGGACATCTCTGTTTTGTAATCGGACAACCGGTCTGAGTCGTCATGATCCACCTCCCGTACCGAATGGCGGCAAGCTTGTCTGGGTTCAGATTTGCTGGAGTCGCTCGCCGAAATGAGCATCAGCAGGGGGGGCACCTGGCGTACCACCCCCGTGTTGTATCGCTTACCTCATCAGGAGCCGTTCCAATAGCGTTTCGATCTTGGCCATTCGGGCCTCGAGCAGATCGAGGCGAGCGAGCAGGTTCCGGTGCTTTGCGTGCATCTCTCCGCCGCCATGCATCATGCCCATCATTCCGCCGCGGCCCATTCCCATGCCGCCCTGGCCGCCGTCATCGTCCTGCATGCCGCCCATCATGCCCTGGCGCATCATGCCCATGCCGCCGCCTTTACCGCCGTGCATCATGCCCATCATTCCGCCGCGGCCCATTCCCATACCGCCTTGGCCGCCGTCATCGTCCTGCATGCCACTCATCATGCCCTGGCGCATCATGCCCATGCCGCCGCCTTTACCGCCGTGCATCATGCCCATCATTCCGCCGCGGCCCATTCCCATACCGCCTTGGCCGCCGTCATCGTCCTGCATGCCACTCATCATGCCCTGGCGCATCATGCCCATGCCGCCGCCTTTGCCGCCGGGCGTCATGCCCATCATTCCTCCGCGGCCCATTCCCATACCGCCTTGGCCGCCATCACCGTCCTGCATGCTGCCCATCATACCCATGCCGGTATCCGCTGAATCGGCCGGAGCGGATGATTGAACGGATTGTGCGGTCGCGGCGGTAACAGATGTGGTGTCTGTGCCGGGGTGGTGGGCCTCTTCGGCATAGACGCTGGATACGCCGAGGCCGATGGCCATGCAGGTGACCAACATTCGCTGCTTTGCATTCATTTCAATTCTCCTAAGCTGGATCGGAAAGACTTATTTGGTGACGGGAGCCGGCACGGATCCTGGGCCATAGCCCTGCTGGCGCATCTGCTCCCAATGCTGCTGACGCTGTTCGGGGGTCATGTACCTCATGGCACCCGGACCATAGCCTTGCTCGCGCATCTGGTCCCAGTGCTGCTGGCGCTGTTCTGGGGTCATGTACCCCGTGGCACCTGGCCCATAGCCCTGTTGACGCATCTGCTCCCAATGCTGCTGTCGTTGTTCGGGGGTCAGGTTACCCATGGCACCCGGGCCGTAGCCTTGCTCGCGCATCTGCTCCCAGTGTTGCTGACGTTGTTCGGGGGTGGCGTTGTACATCGGACCAGGTCCAAAGCCTTGACCCATCATGCCGGGTTGGCCCATGCCGCGTCCCATCATCATGCCGGGCTGACCCATCATGCCGGGTCCACCCATACCCCGACCCATCATTTGGCCGGGCTGCCCCATGGGACCGTAGGCCGGGGAGTTGGTCTGGTCGTTGGATCCGGCTTCGGCCGCGGCAAGCACCTGACTGCCGGCAGACAGCAGCAGGGCGAGTGCAGTGGCGGTGGCGTAGTTGTGTTTCATCGTCGTAATGCCTCGTGCTAAGTGAAATCTGCCGGGGCTTGCTGCACCGCCGGCTACGACGCTATTTACGGCCACGGCTGTAACGGCACTGTTGCGCCGACTGCCCGCTATGTAACGCTTTGTAACGGAGACCTTCTATCTGCGGGTTCTGACCGCTGGTTCTGGGCCGGCCCCGGTCTGACGAAGGGAAAAAGAGCTCGTGTGGGCGTGTCGGGTCGACGCACAACGCTTGGCGTTGGCGCGGGCCGGCGGCAGTGCATCCCGTTACAAAGGGTTACGTAACCAGACAGGGGAGGGCGGTATGGTCAAGATTTGCGCCGAGCGGATACACGCGGTTTAAAGCGCATTTAAACGTTCGCGCTATTCGTCTGGCGGATTGGGCCCGGATCACGAGGAAGACCGAGATGTCGACCAGTTACAAGGCAGGAAGTCTCACCCTTATCGGCACCGTGGCGATGGGCACGGGGGTAATGATCGGCGCGGGTATCTTTGCCCTGACGGGGCAGGTGGCGGAACTCGCGGGCCGACTGTTTCCTCTGGCGTTCTTTCTGGCGGCGATCGTGAGTGGCTTCAGTGCCTATTCGTACATCAAGGTGACCCGTAAATACCCGTCCGCCGGCGGGATAGCAATGATCCTTCAGAAAGCCTATGGACCCGGCGTGGCAACGGGGGCTGCGGCGCTACTCATGGGTCTGTCGATGATCATCAACGAAAGTCTGGTGGCGCGGACATTCGGCGCCTATACCCTGCGCCTGTTCGATGCCCCGGACCAGGCATTCTGGATCCCAATCCTCGCTGTCGGCCTGATCGTGTTTGCATTCCTTATCAATATCGCCGGCAACAACGTGGTCGGTGGGCTGTCGAAGGTGACTGCCGCGCTGAAGGTGGGCGGAATTCTCATCTTCGCCGGTATCGCCCTGTGGTCGGCGGGGTTTGAGTTTCAAGCTGCCACGGGCAGCCCGGGTGAGGCGACCTCGCTTGGCCGGTTTGCTGCAGCGGTGGCGCTGGCAATCCTGGCATTCAAGGGCTTCACGACGATCACCAACAGCGGTGATGAGGTCGTGAATCCGAGTCGAAACGTCGGGCGTGCCATCGTCATCTCGCTGTTGGTCTGCCTCGTGGTCTATCTGCTGGTCTGCTACGCCGTCGGATCAACGCTCACAATCGATCAGATCGTCGCCGCCAAAGACTATTCGCTTGCAGAGGCGGCGCGACCGGCAATCGGCGGCTACGGTGTTGAGTTCACCGTCGCGCTGGCGATTGTCGCGACGACCTCGGGGTTGATTGCCAGCGTGTTCGCCGTCTCGCGCATGTTGGCGATGCTGACCGACATGAAGCTGATCCCGCACCGGCATTTTCGGATGCCCGGCACAATCCAAACCCACACCTTGGTCTACACGGTCGTCGTGGCTGCCCTGCTGGCCGTATTCTTTGATCTCAGTCGGATCGCGTCGCTGGGGGCAATCTTCTATCTGGTAATGGACTTCATGGTGCATTGGGGCATATTCCGGCGCCTACGCAAGGACGTAGATGCACACGCTATGGTCCTGGTGTCCGCCATGGGCCTGGACCTGTTTGCGCTGATCGCATTTCTTATGATCAAAGGATCGGATGACCCACTTATCGTCATTTTCGCGCTAGTGGGTGTGGCTTTGGTCTTCGTGTTCGAGTACTACTATTTGAGACATCGCCAAGATGGTGGCGGCGCCGGCCACGAACACACTTAGGCGGCATGCGTGGTGGCCTCGGCGTCTTCGTGGTTGTGAATTCGGCCGCACCAATTTTTTGCTCAGTTGATCGGAGCGGCTGGAATTGACGATGTCTGTGCAAGAACACCTTCTCATCGTGGATGATGACCCCGAGATCCTCGATCTCTTGCGCGACTATTTGCAGAGCAATGGCTATCGCGTCTCGACCGCAGAGGATGGCAAAGCCATGTGGTCGCAGCTCGAGCGGCAGCGTGTCGATCTGGTCGTTCTCGATGTCATGTTGCCCGGCGACGACGGCCTTGTCTTGTGCCGCCAGCTGCGTGCCAGCTCCGATTTGCCGGTGATCATGCTGACGGCGTTGGGCGAAGACACAGAGCGGATTATCGGCCTGGAAATGGGCGCGGATGATTATCTCGGAAAGCCCTTCAACCCGCGGGAGCTGCTGGCGCGCATCCGCGGTGTCTTGCGGCGTGCCGGCGGCGATGCAAGTGGCAGCGACGCAGTACGATTCGCCGATTGGACGCTCGATCGAAATGCCCGCCATTTGATATCGAAAGAGGGTGTCATCGTCAATCTGAGCACAGGTGAATATCGGTTGCTGGAGGCCTTCGTCGAACACCCGAACCGCGTGCTCAGTCGTGATCAACTGATGGATATCCTGCAAGGTCGCGATTGGGGGCCCTTCGACCGCAGCATCGACGTCCAGGTGAGTCGCTTGCGCCGTCGTCTCCACGACGATGCGCGCGAATCCGCGTTGATCAAGACCGTTCGGGGTGAGGGTTACCTGTTCACGGCCCGAGTCAGCAGGGTGAAGTTTTGAAACTCCTGCCCGATTCTCTGTGGGGCCGTTTGTTCCTGCTCTTGCTCAGCGCGCTGGTGGCTGCACAATTGATCAGTGCCACCTTGCATTTGCGCGACCGGGGCAAGGCATTGATGTATGCAAGCGGCTTCAATTCGGCATTGCGGATCGCAGGGCTGGTCCAGGTACTTGATCCCCTTCCGAAGGGCCAGAGACAGCGTATCGTAACCGCTTTGGACCTGCCGCCGCTGCGGCTGCAGTTGCGGGATCGACCGCAGGAATTCCCGGACAACAGTCACGAGTCGGCGCGCGCGGAACTCTTCCATCAGATGCTGCATCTGCGGCTCGGGCGAGAGCGGCCAGTCCAGGTCTATATCCCTGCAGTGTCCTCGGGAGTAGGGCGATATTCGGATACGGAATCTGAGCCGCAGGACCTGCCGGATGCGATGCAGCAGTTGATGGGGCACCATCGCACGATGATGGGAATGCATACGCCGGCCAATTTTGGCTTCATCGTGCAAGCGGAATTGCAGGGTGGGGAATGGATCACTTTTACCTACAGCCTGCCCGAGGAGCTCAGTGACTGGCCGTGGGATTTGCTGGCGGCCCTGGTAGTCCTGCTGCTGGCAGTCGTCGTGGTCAGCTTTGTTGCCGTGCGCTGGATGACACGCCCACTGTCGCAGCTCGCCGTTGCGGCGGACGAGTTGGGAAAGGATATCCAGCGCGCGCCACTGCAGGAGAAGGGGCCAACCGAAGTACGGCGTGCCGCGCGTGCCTTCAATACGATGCAGGCGCGGCTGAGCCGATTCGTCGAGGAACGGACGCGTATCCTGGCGGCCATTTCGCATGATCTGAAAACACCGATCACGCGCATGCGCTTGCGGCTGGAAAAGGTTTCCGACAGTGTGGTTCGCGACAAATTGGAGCGTGACCTCTCCGAGATGCAAATCCTTGTACAGGGCAGCCTGGATTTCATGCGCGGCATGGCGCTGCGGGAGAAAACGCAGCGCCTGGATATCAATGCGTTGCTGGAGAGTCTGCGCGATGACGCGCAGGATATGGGTCAGTCAGTGCGCATACGGGGCACGGCAGCTGCACCCTATCTCGGCAAGCCGCTCGCACTCAAGCGGTGTTTCGTCAACCTGATCGAAAACGCGATCCGATACGGCCGCGAAGCGGAAATCGAAGTGCGGGACAGCGAAGCAGAACTGCAGATCGTGATCACGGACAAGGGCCCGGGCCTGCCCGACGATACCTTGGAAAAGGTGTTTGAACCTTTCTACCGTATCGAGGCGTCGAGAAATCCCAAAACCGGTGGGACCGGACTGGGGTTGAGCATTGCGCGCAATATTGCACGTGGGCACGGTGGGGAACTGCGGCTCGAAAATAGTGCCGAGGACGGAGAGGGGTTGCGCGCGGTATTGACGCTGCCGCGATGAAAAGCCCGCATCCCGCAAGAGCCAAGCGGCCTCTCTGACATGCTCATGGGTACGACGGTAAAGGGCAACCCAATGCCGGTCGCGTATCGATTCGCACAGACAAGGCCAGCAGGAACCTGCTGACCAACGTCTGGATGTAAGCACGAGAGTCACCTTGGAGGCGCCCTTTTTGGGTGCTCGGCTTGCAGTCATTGCACTTCGGCGCTGTAACCCTCTTCCTTGATGGCCACTACCATGGTCTGCACATCGGCATCTCCGGTGACCACGGCCTGTGCCTTTTCCAAGCTCACCTCCGCGGTTTCAACGCCTGGTACCTGCTCCAGCGCCTTTTTCACCGCGCCCACGCAATGCATGCAGGTCATGCCATTGACTTTCAATGTTGTGTTCATCGTTGTTACCTCCGTCAAAACTTTGTGAAATTCATACGGCGGCTTGTGCCGCGTTGGAGCCCGTCAGACCTGTTGACGCATCTGTGATGCTGCGGTTCGCAAGTGTTGCGGAACGTAGCCGGCGCAGACGCAGGCTGTTGCCGACCACGAACACGCTGGACAGGCCCATCGCCAGTCCCGCCACCATCGGGTTCAGGTGAACCCCGAACCACGGATAGAAGATCCCCGTGGCGACCGGGATCAACAGGATGTTGTAGATAAACGCCCAGAACAGGTTACCGCGTATCGTCGACAGGGTTTTCCGTGCCGCGTCGAGTGCGGTGATCACGCCGCCCAGGTCGCCGCGCGTCAGCGTGACGTCGGCCGCCTCGATGGCGATGTCGGTGCCTGAGCCGACGGCGATACCCACATCGGCCTGCGCCAGCGCCGGCGCATCATTGATACCGTCACCGACAAAGGCCAGCTTGCGACCCTCTGCCTGCATGGCTTTGACCACGTCGGCTTTGCCGTCCGGCAGGGTTTCGGCATGCACCTGGTCGATACCGGCGCGGCGCGCGATCGCTGCGGCAGTCTTGCGGCTGTCTCCCGTGATCATCGCGACTTGAATACCGCGTCGCCTAAGTGCCTGCACCATCGACGCCGCTTCGGCCTTCAAGGGGTCGGCAATCGCGAGTACGGCTTGTGCCACGCCGTCCACCGCGATGAACACCGGCGTCTTGCCATCGGCAGCATGACGTTCTGCCTGCTGCTCGAGCGCGCTGACATGGATCTGTTCGCGGGTCATCAGGCGCATTGCACCGATCAAGACCCGGCAGCCTTCAATCGTTGCACGGATCCCATAGCCGGGTATTGCCTCAAACGCGTCAAGTGGCGGCAGATCGAGGCCCCGTTCTCTTGCCGCGGCAACAACCGCCAATCCCAGCGGATGCTCGCTGCCATTTTCTGCGGCGGCAGCCATTCGCAGCACGCGGTTGGTATCACCATGCAGCGTATGAACGTCGGTAAGGCGCGGGCGGCCTTCGGTCAGCGTGCCGGTCTTGTCGAAAACCACGGTGTCGATATGCGAAAGCGTCTCCAGGGCCTCGCCTTTGCGATACAGTACACCAAGTTCGGCGGCACGCCCGCTACCGACCATAATCGCCGCCGGTGTCGCAAGTCCCATTGCACACGGGCAGGCGACAACGAGCACCGCGACGGCGCTGACCAGTGCAAAGGTGATCGCCGGGTCGGGACCGAGCGCCAGCCAGGCGAGGAACGTGACGATGGCGATCACGATGACCACGGGCGTGAACACCTGGACGACCCGGTCAGCCAGGCCCTGGATAGGCAGCTTCGAACCCTGGGCTCGCTCGACCGAGCGGATGATCTGTGCGAGCACCGTTTGTTTGCCGACCTGGGTGGCGGTGACGCGCAACTGACCGTGCTGGTTCACTGTGCCGCCAACCACCTGATCGCCGGGATGCTTGGCGGCCGGGACCGGTTCGCCGGTGAGCATCGACTCGTCGACATAACTCTCACCCTCGGCGACCTCGCCGTCGACCGGAATGCGCTCGCCGGGACGGATCACCACGATGTCGCCTGTTTGCACCCGGGCCACGGCCGTTTCCTGTTCAACGCCATCGCGCAACACGCGCGCCGTCTTCGCTTGCAGGCCGACCAGCTTGCGGATGGCCGCCGACGTGCGGCCCTTGGCCAGTTCTTCTAGGAATTTGCCCATCAGAATCACGGTGAGCACCACGGCGGCCGACTCGAAATAAAGGTTGCGCGCATCGGCAGGGAACATCGCCGGTAGCAGCAGTACCAACATGCTGTAACCCCAGGCAGCGCCGGTTCCGGTCATCACCAGGCTGTTCATGTCCGGCGACAGGTGTTGGTAGGCGATCCAGCCGGGGCGGAAGAAGCGCCGGCCCGGGCCGAAGATCACGGCGGTGGTCAGCAATGCTTGTGCCCAATCCCACGCCGGCTGCGGCGCCGCTGCGAGCAGCGCATGATGAAACCCGGGCACGAAGTGCGAGCCCATCGCCAGTACGAACACTGGGATCGTCAGTACCGCTGCGATGATCAGATCGCGGCGCATCGCGCGTCGATGAAGATCGCGAGCAGCCTGTTCGCGCGCTTCGGTGTCTTCACCTTCGAGTGGCCGCGGTTCGTACCCGGTCGCCTCGATCGCACGGGCGATGTCGTCGGTACTCAGCGTCGCCGGCGCGAAACGCACCGACGCACGTTCGGTCGCCAGGTTGACGCTGGCCTCGAGCACGCCGGGCAGTTTGTTCAATGCCCGTTCGACGCGCGCTGAACAGTTGGCACAGGTCATGCCGCCGACGCCGATCTCGAATTCCTCAGTCAGCGGCGAATACCCGAGTTCGCGCACCGCGTCGATCACCGCTGACGGCGAGAGCACCGCCTCGTCGTAGGTGACGCTCGCGCGCTCCGTGGCAAGGTTGACCGGCGCCTCGACCACGCCGTCCAGTTTGCCGATCGCACGTTCGACGCGGCTGGAGCAGGACGCGCAGGTCATGCCTTCGATACCGATGTCCAGTTGTTTCACTTGGCACCTCCGTCGCCCGGTGACGTACCTTTTTGGCTAAGCGCCGCGAGGATCGGGCACTGCGCGGTGGTGCCGGTGTGGCCCGGGCACTGCTCCTTAAGTTCCGACAGCGCGATCTTCATGCGCTCCAGATCGCGAATGCGTGCCTCGATGTCGTCGATCTTGGCCCGGGCGAGGTGTTTCACGTCAGCCGCGGATGCCGTCGGTTGGTTGCTCAGTGATAGCAGTTCGGCAATCTCGTCCAGCGAGAAGCCGAGCGTCTGTGCACGGCGAATGAACTGCAGCCGGCGGCGAGCATCGTCGTCGTACAGGCGGTAGCCGGAATCGGTACGGCGCTGCGGTTCGATGAGCCCCCTGCGCTCGTAATAGCGCAGTGTTTCAACCCCGACGCTCGCCTGTTTGGCCAGCTTGCCGATAGTCAGGTTTCCCATGATGTTCCTCCGGGGAATGGTCGTTGGCAGCCCCATGGCTGTAAGCGCTTGCGGGGAGTGTAGACCCTTTAGTCGACTACGGAGTCAAGGGCAAGAAGGGGAAGTGCGCTTCTTCAGTACACTCGTCAATACCCAGAACTGCTCGGAGGCACCGTCGGTTGGCAAGTGGGTGCGGCGTTCGAGACGTCGAAGCGACGCATTTACTGTCACTTGCGGGCGCCTGCAGGCTCAGGTAGCGATTCCCCCAACGCCAAGAACCAAAGAGGATTTAAATGTCTGCGCCCCAAGCGGATGGTACATTTTCCTTTTCCATTACCCTGATGCGCGCATGGCCAAACAAGA
>ERZ795048.1074-NODE-1074-length-25926-cov-14.701558_pt1 | contig 25926 bp, 21 predicted proteins | sample MGYA00375132_ERZ795048 | MGnify/ENA primary metagenome ERZ795048 (study PRJEB30177, sample SAMN05720225) | activated sludge metagenome | isolation source: Anaerobic digester | place: Hong Kong | collected 2014-12-17 ... | reverse complement strand
TTCACCTGAGATTGAGCCTGTTTATGAGGAGAAGAAACACATAGCTTACAGGGATGAGGGCCAGGGACATGAGCATGGCGTCTCGGTATCTGAGCGCCTCCACTGCCTCATAGATTGCTATGGATGCCACCCTGGTCTTTCCCGGAATACTCCCGCCCACCATGAGAATCACACCGAATTCCCCCATGGTATGTACAAAGACCAGGATTGCCGAGGCGATAATGCCGCCAAGGGCATTGGGTAGAATGACCCTGAAAAAGGTGGCAACACGGGAAAGGCCGAGTATGTATGCGCTTTCCATCAATCGTGTATCGATCTTCTCGAACGAGGCCTTCATGGGCTGTACCGCAAACGGCAGATTGTATACAAGCGAAGCAATCACGATCGCACTGAAGGTAAAAAGAAGGGGAAGTCCGAAAAGCACTTCCCACAGATGACCGATGGCGCCTCCAGGCCCCAGCCAGATCAGGAGGTAGAATCCCAATACTGTTGGAGGCAAAACAATGGGCAGGGCTATGAATGCATCAACAAAGGACTTTCCCGGAAACCGGAAATAGACCAGCAGATAGGCCACCGGTGCTGCAATTACAACGAGCATGACCGTAGTGAATACGGCAAGTTTAAAGGAGAGAAGAAGAGGAACCAGATCCATGTCAGCGGTAACCGTATTGTACTTTCACGGCTTGAGCTTCTTTTGACAGGAGAAATTCCGCCAGTTTCTTCACTGCCTGGGGATGCTGTGTCTGCTTCAGGATGCATGCCGCCTGAATGACATCAGGAGCTTCTTCCACCGGAAGATAGCACCCTGCCTTTCCCTGATCGGAAAGCGCCGAAGAATATGCACAAAATCCCGCATCGGTACTGCCGGTCGATGCATACTGGAACACCTGGGCGATATTCTGGGGAAACACGAATTTGTCCTGCAGCTGCTCCCATAACCCGGCCTTCTGCAACGCGATCATGGCAGCGGTTCCGTATGGGGCGGCCTCGGTATTTGCTATGGCAATGGTTGAAATCTCATCACCAGCTGCCATCTGTTTCCAGTCGGCCGCATCGCAATACGCAGTGTTCTTCGACCACAGCACAATCTGACCCCGTGCGTACACAAACGGTTCTTCACACAGAGCATTTTTAAACAACAAATTCGGGCGCTTCTCGTCAGCAGCAAGGAACAGGTCGTACGGAGCTCCCTTCAGGATCTGTGCATAGAGCTTGCCGGTGGACATGTAGGTCGCTTCCACCTTGATACCCGTCTCTTTCTCAAAAAGGGTCGAAATGTCTTCGAATGCATTTATGAAATTCGCGGCAACAGCTACTGTAAGTGTGTCCTGCGCACTCGCACTGAACGGCAAATGCAGGATTACAAGGCCAATAAGAATCGCAGCATATTTTTTCAACACTATTCCTCCTCTGGTATTGCCTAGAAGGCATATATTCTTTCCGCCTTTATTATGTTATCATTAACATATTTAAATATGGCTTGCAAGCCCTTGTCATTTAAAAAATGATTTACTTTTCTGGTCGTTCTGAAGGGGAAATCCAGGCGATCTTGAGGTATCTGGTTCCAGGCGATTTATTTCAACAAGAAAGAAAAGTTGCGGGGAGCACCCTGCACTCCCCGCAATTAAAGAAATCAGATTTTTTCTATTCGAACGGCACAGGCTTTGTACTCTGCTGTCTGTGTTACCGGATCGAATACCGGGTTCGTAAGCCAGTTTGCACATGCATCCCTGAAATGGAATGCCATCCACACCATACCCTGCGGCACTTGCTCTGTGACATTTGCCTTTACCTTAACCTCTCCACGCCGGGACTTCACCTTGATCATCTCGCCGTGGCTGATACCCAGTGCATCGGCGTCCGAAAAGGACATATCGGCTGTCTCCTCCGGCAGGAGATAGTCGAGACCGCTTCTGCCTGTCTGGGTCCGGGTATGGTAATGATACAGCCTTCGGCCGGTGGAGAGGACAAGCGGATATTCCTCGTCGGGAACTTCTGCCGGCGGGGTCCATTCCACGGCATTGAATTTGCCGAGCCCACAGGTAAATTTACCCTCTTTATGGAGGAAGCAGGTGCCGGGATGTTCCTCATCCGGTACCGGCCACTGCAGACCATCCTGCTCGATGCGGGCATATTTCGCACCGGCAAAATTCGGCGCCAGAACAGAGATCTCATTATCCCAGATCTCCTGACCGCTGTCAGATGCCCAGTCATGGCCGAGGCGCCTGGCGATCTCCTTGAAGATCCACCAGTTTGGTCTTGCATCTCCCGGAGGTTCACTTACCTTGCGAACCCGGTTGATTCTCCGCTCGCTGTTGGTGAATGTACCGCTGTCCTCACTCCATCCTGCCGACGGGAATATCACATCCGCGAACCTGGTGGTTTCGGTGGGAAAGATATCCTGGCATACAAGGAACTCGGCAGAGGCAAGTTCATGCTCCACTTTTGCGATATCCGGTTCCGTGTTTGCGAGATTCTCGCCGAACACCCAGAATGCCTTGACTGTGCCGTCAGCCAACCCTTCCATCATCTGAGGAATCATGAGGCCCGGTTTATCGGGAAGATTTTCCACCCCCCATGCCTTTTCGAATTTGGCGCGGGCGTCTGCGTTGGCAACCTGCTGATACCCGGGGAAGACATTGGGCAGTGCACCCATATCACAGGCGCCCTGGACGTTGTTCTGTCCTCGCAGCGGATTTACGCCGCCTGATTCAACTCCCATGTTCCCGAGCAGCATCTGCAGATTTGCCGTTGACATGACATTGTTCCTGCCGCAGGTATGTTCGGTAATGCCCAGTGTGTAGCAGAGCATGGCAGGCCTGTTGGCAGCCAGTCTTCTGGCTACATCCCGTATCATATCCGCACTCACCCCTGCGATCTCAGCGGCTTTTTCGGGCGGATACTCCATCACCTGCGCCTTCAATTCCTCAAATCCTGTCGTACAGCTTTCCACAAAGTCCTTGTCATAGAGATCCTCTGTAATAAGGACATTCATCACCCCGTTTAAGAATGCGATGTCGCTGCCCACCTTGATCTGAACATGCAGGTCTGCAAAATCAGCCAGGGGCTGCTTCCTCGGATCCACGAGGATAAGTTCGGCTCCATTCATCACCGCATTCTTCAAGAAGGTCGCTGCTACTGGATGTGCCTCGGTCATATTGGAGCCGATGACCAGGAACATCTTTGCCTTAGAGAATTCCGAGAAGGAATTCGTCATTGCTCCTGAACCAAAAGATGCCGCCAGACCGGCGACGGTTGGAGCGTGTCACGTACGCGCGCAGTGATCAATGTTGTTGGTCTTGAACACTGCGCGGAAGAGCTTCTGCATCTGGTAGGAATCTTCGTTGAGACTCCTGGCGCAACTGACACCGGCTACGGAATCAGGGCCGTGTTTCTCGATGATCTCTTTGAATCTGCCTGCGACGAAGTCAAGCGCTTCATCCCAGGATGCCTCTCTGAACTCGCCGTTTTCCTTTATGAGCGGGGTTTTGTTGCGTTCTTCTGAATAGATGAAATCATACCCGAAGCGTCCCTTGACGCAGAGCCTTCCCATGTTGGGCGCCCCGTCTTCCACGGCAGTGACCTTGACGATCTTCCCGTCTCTGACATGGAGCCACAACTGGCACCCGACGCCGCAGTACGGGCATGTTGTCCGGACCTTCTCCAGATCCTTTACACGGCCCTTGAACCGTGCCTTCTTCTCTACAAGAGCCCCTACGGGACATGCCTGAACGCACTGTCCGCAGAACACGCAGTCGCTCTCGTCATAAGTCTGGTCACATCCCGCCACGATCTTTGCCGATGGACCACGGTATCCGTTGCTGATCGCCCGGTTTACCTGAACCTCCTGACAGGCCTGAACGCACCGGCTGCACAGGATGCATTTGCTGAAATCCCGGATGATGAAAGGATTCATCATCTCGGCAGGATACGGCTGCGGGGTCACCGGGAACCGGATGGTCTCCACACCGTAGCTGTATGCAAGATTCTGCAGGGTACAATCGCCCGACATCTCACAGGTGATACAGTTGTGGTCTCCGCTTGCCATCATCAGCTCAGTGGTGAGTCTGCGTGATTTCTTGACCCGGTCGCTGTCGGAAAAAATCTCCATACCCTGTTCAGCAGGTGTGGAACAGGATGTGACAAGTGACCGTGCACCCGTTACCTCGACAACACATATACGGCACGCACCGGTTGCTGTACATCCATCGAGATAACACAGCGTTGGGATAAATACTCCATGAGAACGGGCAACTTCTAGGATGGTCTGTCCGGCCTGGAACTCGACCGTCTTGCCGTTCAAGGTAAGCGTTTTTTTGTCCATGCCTATCTCTCCTTACGTTTTTTAACCTTGTTTCATAACCACATATATTATGCCTGATATTATATATGCTCTGGTTTGCATACTTTGGCTTATCTCAGAATCCATGGTTCAGTCAAGTTCTTTTCCGATCATTTTAAGAAGATTTCCCTGTGATATTTGAAAACTATTCGATTATTATTCTGACGATATTTTTATGTATACAATCTCGCCCTTTTTATTGATGCCGTCCCTGCGCGCCAGAACCCACTTCTGGGCATCTGTCTTTCTTTCAAAAACCGCGATATCCCCTTTAGCTGTCCGTACCCATGTAAACCTACCATCTACGGCTATATCTCTTTCATAGGCTATAGCCCATTTCTCCCTCATGAAATCATCCCCGGTAAAAAGGATATGTGCATCTTTGTCCCATGCATCCGGAACAAATCGAAAAACCATGAATCATAGCCCAGCTTTCCGGCGAAAGTTCGAATAAACATATGCTGATCCCTGCCCTCACACCCGAAAGAAGTTTTCCTGATAAAAAAGAACCCTCGATCCTGAGCGTTGAGTACTCAGGACCGGGGATCCTATGAGCTAACCGGCTCCTATTATGCATTTGTTTGCATAATTGTCAATGGATTTTTTCTCTTTTGATTTTTTTTCTGCATGATAGCCGGGGCATGTTTTCCGTTTCAGTATTCAGGGAGGTGTTGTTCTGAGAAGTCAGGGACGGTTACGCTCCGTCCCTGACTGATTTAAGATCAGATTTTCTTCGGCCTGGTGAGCGCCTTGCACTCTCTTGCCGGGATACGCATATCCATGTTCGTGCCGAAATCCTGATGGTCAAGGAATTCTCCCGCTCCTCCGGCAGCCCTTCCCAGGGCAAATGCCACAAACGGGATGTCCACGGCACGCTGGATGGTCATGCGTTTCTGGCGCAGGGCCTCCCAGCAGATCCCGAGCCAGACACAGGCCATGGCGGCATCCACATTCACTGCCAGCACCTTGTCCATGGCGTTGTTTTCCTTCAGGGCGTGCACCAGGGCATGGTAGAATTCCAGGAAGATATTTGTCCGTCCCTGCGACTGTATGTACTTGTAGATGGCCTGCTCACGCGGATCATAGTTGACCGGGTCATTCCTGAATACCGGGTGGCCGAGACAGGGAATCCGCCGGTATTCAAGCGATGCCTCCTTGGCAGCGAGCTTTTTCTTCTTAAAGTGGTCCGCCACCTTCCGTGCAATCTCTGTGACATCCACCCGGGAATCATACGGGTCGGCGATATCCATGTGCCCGAACACTTCGAGGAGAAATTCCACTGCCTCAGACCCGTTCCCCCCGTGGGTCTTCCCCATGGTGGCCAGGGTCCCGATCATGGCCGTGTTCGGCGAATTGCCTGCAGAGGTGGAGAGCTTGGCCCCCTGGGCCGATATGGTACCGGGGCCGTTCGTCAGGGCGGCAATCAGGGTCATCTCCGCAAGCTTTTCCTCGAACTCATCCCGGGGAAGATCACCGGTCCAGTACAGGATCAACGATGCCGTCAGTGACCTCTTTTCCATGAGATCCATCAGGGAGTATCCATAGACCCTCGGGGTGACCCCGTCATTGGAACTTGCATGCGATGCATTGCGCATTGTCTGCCTGCTCATGGTTACCCCCAGGGTCGAAGACTCCTGCTCTCTGACCTGGTGAGCGTATGGTTCGGGAATGACACCGGTAACCAGATCTAGTTCCTGGGGAATGTGTTTGCCGAGTTCACCGAGGTTGACAAACCACGGATTGAGCTTGAGAAACTTGGCGCCCGCAATGTCCCGTTTGATCTCCAGCGTATCGCACATCAGACGCATTGCCCGGGGAATGTGGTGGAGCGCTGTTACACGGATCCCTCGCTTTAAGGCATCGCGAAACTCCGGGGTCTTCTTGTACCGCTTATCGGGATTAAAGGGCCTGATGCCGAAATATTCATCGAACTCCGCCATCTTTGCCGTGGCCGAGGTAAGGTTGCCTTCCACCACGGCACCGGCATGCCCCAGAGAGACCTTGTGCTTTTCCGCAATACTGCCTGCAACATAGACAATGACCGGCTTGGAAAATTTCCTTTCCTTCATCATCTCGATGGCTTCATGTTCATAAATGCCGCCCGGCTCCACATAGAGCACAATGATCCTGGTGGAGGGATCGCTTTGTGCAAGCTCCAGCAGGGACTTCATGGAGGTGAGAATCAGCACGTCCTTGCCCGTCGATATCCCGTAGGCCGTTCCCATGCCTGCTGCCTGGAGGTAGCTCGCGATCGTATTGACCATGTTGCCGGAATTGGAGATGATGGTGACCGATCCTGGCCTGAATGTTTCAGCCGGGGTGTCTCCCCCCACGGCCCCGACCCGGACCTGGTCATGGGCGTTGATCATGCCCAGGGTATTGCATCCAATAACATCTATGCCCGCCTGTTGTGCAATGTTGTACGCCTTGGAAGTCACCTCGATGGACACGTGTTCGGTGATGACGAAGATAGTCTCCACACAATCCTTTCCATGATCAACCACCTCTTTGATCTCACCGTATACCGCAGGCGGCGGTGAATAGATGATGATCTTGTTGGGTCGGTTTTCAGCAGGTGTCATGCGCATAAGCTCGTCAAAGGTGGCATAGACCGGTATGGTCCCGCGGGAGGTCTCGATGGTGTCGCCGCTCTTGCCCAGGGCCCAGCCGCCGATGATGTTTGCACAGTATTTCTGGGAGTCTTCGGATACCTTGGATGCCTCCCTGCCGGTGATATTGGAGACCGCAACGCGATCCCCGGCCTTGAGAAGATCGGAAAGTGTCTGCGCTCTCATGATACCACCTCACTTTTCTTTGATACGGCATCCGCCAGTTTAGCTGCATACTCCGCAACGAGGGTAACCGGTGTATCCGGACCGAAAATCACATAGGGCAGCTTGAGATACTCCAGTGTCTGTTTGAGGGACAGCAGCCCTTTCACAAGCCGTGGGCCTCCTCTTCCCACAACTACCGGGATGTTCAGCGGCCCCCTTTCCTCCACATAATTGATCAAAGCATCGCCGATTGCCTGGAAGGTCACATCGATAAAGGTGTTGTTCGCCTTACCGCCGAGAATGAGCAGCAGCTGTGCATCCTTGAGCTTATGGTCAAAACAGATCTTTGCGGTTCCCAACATCCTCTCGTACGGCGGATTGCCCCCGAAATCAGAGAGGAACATGGGGTCGCCGCCGGCAACCTCCAGCGTTTCCGTGATAATGGTGGATGCTCCCCCTCCGAAGAGGATGGGGAGAATCTTCGACCCGCCCAGGTCTGAGACGTGCGCCTGGCCCTGATGGGAAGATGCGCTCCATGCGGCCATCTCCTCTTCAAAGGAGGATATGTTTTCCGGGTAGTCGGGAAACTCTACACCGGGAATCTTGGACTTGTAATTGGACTCGTCGATTATGGCCTTGAAATCACAGGCAAAGGGTTTTCCCTCCGGTGTGATGCGCCAGGGATTGATCTCCGCAGTCTGCATGCCTGTTGACACGAACAGGTCCCAGAACGATACCAGGGTTCGTGAGAGGATACTGATATAGTGCTTTTCGCACCCGAGCTTTGCCAGCAGCTCGCCCGCCTGGTAGGCATCGAGGCCCCTGAAGATGTCCACGGGAATGGTGATCTTGTCTTTGTCCGAGACCTCCTCGATATCCATACCGCCTTTGAGAGAGAGCGTGAACGACGGCTGGAGAAACGATGAATTGTAGGTGATGGCGGAATACATCTCAAAGGCTGCCGGGATCACCTCCACCAGGTACGATGTCCTGGGCATGTTCCCGTTTATCTCGGTGCCGGCAATGCGTTTCGCCTGTCGTATGGCATCGGGGACATTATCGACCTGGATGATCGTCCCGGCCTTACCCCTCCTCCCGGTGAGCACATCAGGCTTCACCAGTGCTTTGCCCCCCCATTCGCTCAATACCTTTTTCAGTTCGGAGCGTTTTGCCGAGCCCTCGATATGACGGGGCACGGGGATGCCATAACGGGAGGCAAACTGTTCCAGGAACGTCAACTCGGTTACTCTGATACTCATATCTCATCTCCAGTCTCTTTGGCGTCGAACCGGATCAGGCGTCAGGTGAAGCACCTCGTCCGGCGGGAAACGAAAACAACCGTTTATCCTCTTCACCCGGCACCTCGGGTCAGCTCAAGGGTCGCGACCTTGAGATTGTTGATGGATGTCTTATCCGGGCTGAACACGAACTCTATCACCTTTGTTCCGGGATAAGCCCGCTTCTGTACCAACTCCTTCTGATGGGGTGATACCAGAACTGCGGAACAGCTCTTCACGAGTTTATCGATCTCGTCAGGGTCTGACGAATTGGTCTGCAACAGCGTATTGAAATGAATATTGGTATTGATAAGTATCTCGGTGATCTCTTTGCGGCACTGCAGGCTGCTCGTCACGATACCTACGGTCCGGTTCGGATCGATCTTTGCTATCTCGATCAGGGTTGTGACCTCGGGCTCCAGGTTGATGCCGACGATGGGCTTTCTCATATGGACAAAATACTTGCGCACCTCGTCGAGATGGTAGAAACTGGTGACGATGATATCCGCGCTGCGCACCTTCTTGAGTGCCTCTTTGTCCCGCAGGCGAATGTCATCCAGGAGCACAGGGACACGCTGAATATGCGGGTCAATATCAAGGTGCTCGGTAAAATAGGTGAGCTGCTCCACATTGCACTCGATAAATATGAGACGGATATTGTGCATGTGTTCCTTCTTATCTAAGATGTAGTCCTTCACGGCCTGTTCGTACTCATCGATGCTGAATTCCAGTGAGAGCGCCTCTTCCAGCGAATGTTCTATGGCTTTCAACAGGAGTTCCCTGCGGTTCTGCTTGCGCAGGTCATAGGGGCTGGTGCTGATAAAGGTGCCCTTCCCCACTGCCCCGTTCACGTAGCCCTCCTTGCTCAGTTCGTTGTACGCCCTCAGCACGGTATTGGGATTCACACCCAGGGTCTCGGCAACACTCCTGACCGGCGGGAGCCTGTTTTCTCTCATCTTCCCGGATTGAATCTTCTCGATGAGCAGATCCTTGATCTGCATGTAAAGGGGAATTCCTGCACGTCTTTTCAATTCCATTGTCTGCATATATCCACCCCGATTATCTTAATACAATACCGCTGCCTCTTAACCCAATGCAGGTATAACATGTCTGTTGTCAACAGTTTTTCTTGTTTTTCATTCTTTTACAGCACATGAGTATTTGCATTGTCTTAATACATTCATAAGGTATGTATCGGCACGAGGGAATCGACAGGTAAACGGAATCTGTACGAGTATTATCGTTATCCGGGGCCTTGAAAGCCCCGGGAAACACAGCGCGTTATTTCATTCTTATGGTTCGAGCACGGCAAGGGCCCTGGGGACTGTATCCTTCGGGCTCACCTTGTACCATGCATCGATGATCCTGCCGCTTTCATCGATCAGAAAAGACGAGCGTATGATCCCCATATACTTTTTGCCGTACATGCTCTTCTCGCCCCAGACGCCGTATGCATCGGCCACACGGTGGTCCTCGTCACAAAGCAGGGGAAAGTTCAGAGAATGCTTGTCGTCGAACTTCTTTAAGGTCTTTGGCTCGTCCGGGCTGATTCCCACGGCAGCCACACCGCGGCCGGCCAGTTCGTCCAGAGCGTCCCGTACCGAGAGCGCCTGGGTCGTACAGCCGGAAGTCAGCGCCTTGGGATAAAAATAGAGCAGCAGTTTTCGCCCTGTGAAATCAGACAGCCCCACCTCTTTTCCATTCTGATCAGGAAGCCTGAAGTCCGGGGCGTCATCTCCTTTTTTCAGTTTCACCATAACCACCTCCATGCTTCATCTATAGGAAAGCTCATGGACCAAATCAATAGGATTAATCCTTTGATAGTTCTTCCTTGTGCTATGCCCAGGGGTTTCTCAACCCTGCAGCGATGTCCTTCCATGAGAAAGAACAAGAAAGTGATTGGGGTGATATTATGCCTGTGGTATTATAATAGCATACAGGTTTATCCTGGCTCTTGTACATGGCATAAAGGAGGGATCTGCATGAGACAGGTATGCGGTATCGCGTTTTTTTTAATGGCCATTGCAACCTTTGTCCCGACCTCTGTTCTGCCAGGCAGCGAGCCCGTCTCCTCTGCCGACATCCTCAACCATGTGGACGACCTGTTCAGGGGCAGTTCGAGCCATGCCACCATGGTCATGAAGGTTATCACCGCGCACTACACCCGCGAGATGAAGCTCGTCGCCTGGAGCAAGGGGAAAGACTACTCTCTCGTGCGCATACTGGAACCCCTCAAGGAAAAAGGCACCTCCACACTGAAGGCCGGCAATAATATCTGGAACTACCTGCCCAAGGTCAAACGCGTGATCAAGATCCCCTCTTCCATGATGGGAGGCTCGTGGATGGGCAGCCACTTCACCAACGACGACCTGGTCAAGGAGAGCCGAATGGCCGATGACTACACCCACTCCATCACCTTTGAGGGCACGAGGGAGGGCACCGAGGTGATAGAACTGACCCTGATCCCCAAACCCGAGGCTGCCGTGGTGTGGGGAAAGGTTGTGGCAACCGTACGTAAGAGCGACTGGATCCCGATAAAGATCGACTACTATGGAGAAAAGCTCGGACTGGAACGTTCCATGACCTTCTCCGACATCAAAACCCTCGGCGGCAGGCTCGCGCCGGCAACCATGCAAATCTCTCCCGCCGACAAGCCCGGCGAATATACGTTGGTCACCTATGATGATATAGAGTTTGACATCGCGCTGAAAGACTCGCTCTTCACACTTCGCACCCTGCAGAACCCGGAGGCATTATGAACACCATGCGGATCGCATGGCGCAATCTCTGGCGCAACTCACGCAGGACCGGCATCACCATCGTTGCCATGAGCCTCTCTACGGCGGTACTGATCATCACCTATGCCTTGATGCTCGGGATGATGGTCCAGATGGAGCACAGCGTTACCGATGTCACCGTGGGCCAGGTTCAGGTCCACCACCGGAACTATCTGAAAGAACGGTCTCTCTACGATACGGTCGACGGCTGGGAGAATATCCTTGAGACAGCCCGCAGAGACGGCATTGCAGCTGCACCGCGCGCATTCGGATTCGGCCTGCTCTCGAGCGGCAACAAGTCTGCCGGGGTGCAGTTCTGGGGAGTAGATCCCGCTTCCGAACAACAGATCGGTGATATGGCAAAGAACCTGCTCAAAGGCACATACCTCTCCGGCCGCCCCTCGATGGGGGTGGTGCTGGGCCGCAAGCTGGCACGCACGCTTCATGCCGATGTGGGAACAGAGCTCGTGGCAGTGGTGCAGGCCTCGGACGGCTCCCTGGGCAATGAACTGTTCCATGTGAGGGGGATACTCAAGAGCGTCGGAGAAAATCTGGATCGCAGCGTCGCCATCATTGACCGGGAGGATTTTGCCTCCCTGTTCGTCCTGCCCGATCAGTACCATGAGATCGCGCTGAATTCCCGAGGTCAACTGAGCCCGGACGAGGTGGCTGCAAAAATCCGATCCTCGGCAGGCAGCAACGAGGTCAGGACCTGGCGACAGATCCTGCCCGGGGTGTCTGACATGCTCAACACCTCGTCAGGCGCCACCATGATATTTCTGGTGATCTTTTTCCTTGCCGCAGGCCTTGGCGTACTCAACACCCTGCTCATGGCGACATACGAGCGGATACCCGAATTCGGCCTGCTCAAGGCCATAGGCACCTCATCATGGCGGATCCTCAGGGATGTCTCTGCAGAGGCGCTGGTCCTGGGCATCCTCAGCAGTATTCTAGGCGGGATTATCGGCACCATTGTGTCCCTGTACTTTCAATACTTCCCCATAGATCTTTCCGCATTCGGTGAGGGATTCAATACATCGGGCGTCGTTATCAGCGCGCAGTGGGGTGCCCTGCTCACCTTAAGGGGCATCATATGGCCCATTGTCATCATGTGGCTGGTCTCAGTGCTTGCCGCTCTGTACCCTGCTGCCAAGGCTGCACGGCTCGACCCGGTGAGGGCATTGACCCATGTGTAGGAAAGGAGCCGGATCATGGTGATCATCAGACTTGCCTGGCGCTCTCTTTGGAGAAACAGGCGCAGGACCATCATTACCGTCAGCTCCATTGCATTGGGCATCACCCTTGCGCTGTTTCTCATCAGTATGGCTGAGGGCATGTACAAGAAACTCATCGATGACGCAGTCCGGATGAATGCCGGATATGTAACCGTGGAAAACAAAGAGTACGCCAGGGCACCATCCGTGGACCTCGTGGTCCCTTCGGTCTCCGCCATAGAGTCTCTTGCCCTGAATATCCCGGCCGTGAAATCGGTCAAGGTGCTGATTGTCGGCCAGGCAATGATCTCCACCGGGAGCGGGTCGATAGGCGTCGGGCTGATCGGCGTCGACCCGGCCCTGGAAAGAGCGCTCTCTCCCATTGCACGCACCATCACCCAGGGCAGGTATATACAGGAGGATGACGAACGGGGCGTCATGATCGGGTCCGGCATTGCCGAGCGTCTGGAACTGGAGCCGGGGATGAAGCTGGTGGTCACCTGCAATGATTCCACAGGCGAGCTGGTCAATGAGATGCTCCGTGTTACCGGGATCTTTACAACAGGCATGGAGGAAGCATACGGCTACCTGATCCAGGTACCGCTCGGTGTCGCCCGGCGAATCTTCAGTATCGGCCCTGACGAGGCCACCCAGGTTGGCATGGTCCTGTCTTCTCCTGACCGGCAGAACGAGGTAATAGCCCTGCTGAAAAAAGACCTTGCCGGAGGGAATCTGGCAGTGCTGCCCTGGCAGGAGGTCATGCCCGATCTTGCCGGTTTCATGGCGGTTGACAAGGGTTCCAATTATGTATTCCAGGGTATCATTATCTTTCTGTTGAGCTTTACCATCTTGAATACCATTCTCATGAGCGTGCTGGAACGGAACCGTGAGTTTGCAACGCTTCTGGCACTCGGGACATCCCCGGTTCTTTTGAGATGCCAGGTACTCATAGAGACCATGTTCATCGGTCTTTTAGGGTGCGGTCTCGGCCTGGGCATCGGGGGTTCCATCAGCTGGTACTTTCATACATACGGGCTGGACCTCGGGTCATTGTTCGGAGAAAATCTTACCATTACCGGGTTTGCAGTGGATCCCGTAATCTACAACTATATCGGTGTTGATCTCTTTGCCTGGCTGGGGGGGCTGGTCTTCTTACTCACCATGCTTATCGGCCTCTATCCGGCATTCAAGTCAACGCGCTTCTCAATCGTGGATGTCCTGCGATCGAGATAGGAGGCTTAGATCATGAACGATCTTATAAGGCTGGAAAAGGTGGTGAAAGAATACCGAGACAACGGCGTGCCGGTGAAAGCCCTGGACAGCGTTGATCTCGTCATCGAACAGGGTGAATTCACTGTCGTCATGGGTCCTTCGGGATCAGGGAAAAGCACCATGCTCAACCTCATCGGAGGGCTCGATCAGCCGACTTCGGGTCTGGTGAAGGTGGTGGGCAAGGATACATCCGTCCTTTCCGGCACCGAACTGAGCCGGCTCAGGCTCTATAAGATCGGATTTGTCTTCCAGGCATACAACCTCGTCCCGGTACTGACTGCCTATGAAAATGCGGAATATGTCCTGATGCTCCAGGGCAGGCCGGCCTCCGAACGCAGGGAACGCATCATGGGACTGTTGAAGACGGTGGGGCTTACAGGCCTCGAAAACCGGTTCCCCCGGGAACTATCAGGGGGGCAGCAGCAGCGGGTGGCCATTGCCAGGGCCATCGCGCCGGAGCCGGATCTGGTCCTGGCAGACGAACCCACGGCAAATGTGGACTCAAAAACGTCTGAATCGCTGCTGGATCTGATGATGCAGTTGAATGCCGACAAAGGGGTGACCTTCCTCTTTTCCACCCATGACCCGGCGGTCATGCAGCGGGCACGAAGGATTATCAGGCTCAAGGACGGCCGGATCGATGCAGACGAGGAGAATCCCCGAGGCTGAACCGTATGAGCGTGATCTATTCCAGGCAATGCACTGTTTTCATTAACATTGTCATAATTGTCCTAATGACCCTGCCGCTCCATGCTTTCCGGACGGTAGAAGGGGAATGCTACAAGGCTGATACCGGAGGCAGCATCAGGGCCATCGGTGCCGGGATTCGAAATTATGACGATCCCTTGATCTTCGGCAATGACAATGACTATGACTCAACCACACAGACCCTGCTTCGGCTCACCTCAAAGGGTTCTCTCACCTCCCCTCTCTCCTTCGAGATACACCTCGTACAGGAATTCTTCACCTCAACCGCTCAAACAGGGGCCCTTATGCCGGGCTCTGCAGCCACATCCCCGATCCCGCAGAGATACCGGATAACAGAGTCTTCATGGGACTGGGCTGAAGATGACGATTTCAGGGCAAGCCTCGATGCCGACCGGCTCTATGTACAATACTCGCAGGGTGCAATAGACCTGAGCGTAGGCAGGCAGGCAATAAACTTTTCCCAGGCTTATTTCTGGAATCCCCTGGATATTTTTCTCGCGTTCGACCCAGAGGCCTTTGACCGCGACTACAAAGGGGGTGTCGACGCTGTCAGGGCAGACATCGAGCTCGGCAGCTTCTCCGGCCTGACCTTTGTGGCAGCGTTGGGAAGAGAACTCAGGGTCGATACAACACCGGCGAATATCTTGATCTCCACAGAATCGTTCGTGGACGAGCCTTGGTACGGATCAGCCTTTATGGGAAGGTTCACCACCAACTACCTCGACTGGGACCTCTCCTTCCAGGCGGGAAAGGTGTACGGCGGATACATGATGGGTGCAGGATTTACCGGAGAATCCCACGGCATGGGGATTCGCACGGAGGCAGCGTACTTCATTGCCAGCAGCCACAGCACTGCCGGCATTGTCGATTCAGGTCCCCCGGATTACCTTCGCGAGGTCGACCTGGTGGAGGATCACCTCGTCGTTGTGGCAGGCGTGGATTACCGGTTTGCAAACAGTCTGTACTGCAACATGGAACTGCTCTTCAACGGGGCCGGCGACAGCTCTGATCTCGAGGCATCCCTTCTGCGGTCAGCCACGGGACAGAGTGTAAGCCTGGGTGAATATCTGGCAGGTTTACAGCTCTCCTATGAGTTTCACCCGCTGCTGACCGGCCAGGCAGTATGGATCTATTCATTCCCGGATGCCTCGAGCCTTGTCTCTCCAACCCTTACCTACAGTGTTGCAGACGAAGCGGACTTTATCTGCGGCGCCACGATGGGCTTCGGTAAAAGGCCTTCAACTACGCAGGTGATGCCCGGGTTGAATATACCTGTCCCTGAAAGTGAATACGGCACCTATCCTGATGTATTCTTTATGGAATTCAAGTTCTACTTCTGATCTGGCTCTGATGAAAACCTGCTCATGCAATGTACATGGGAGGATCTTTTATATAAGAACATTGCTTTTCAACCATGCCCGTTTATAATAGAGACATTATTGATTTTTCTTTTTTCAAGTTTTTCAATGATGGTTTTGTTCAGATATTTCCATGCAATTGTTCGACATCTCGAATGATTTCAAAGTGAAATGAAGGGTAAAAGGAATGAAGCATTACAACCGGGATGAAATCTTCTCCGGTATACGGCAGGTGGACTGGTATATCGGGGGCCGCAAGATGCTGTATCCGGTGTTCTTCCAAGAGCTGTCATCATTCGGCGGCCTGTTCCCGGCACGGATATCCTTACTGAGGCAACTGCTCCCTGATGTGAGATTTTCTCCCGCCCGGATACTTCCCGGTGTCGGACTGATCTCGATCCATGCCATCGAGTGCACGGACATGGCATTCAACTCTCTCTCCATAGCCATCGTACTGAACGATCCCGGTCTTCCGAAGTTACCCGTGTACAATATCTTCAGGCAGGCCATGCAGTACAACGCCCACATATACATACTCTATCAGCTCGTAACCACTGAAAATGCCAGCATCCTGCTCTCCGAGTGGGCCAACATACCTACACCAATCGTTTCCATGAACTGTATCCACGAGGCGGATCGAATATCCTGCGAGGTGGCCGAGAACGATAATCTCATCTGCAGGCTTACGGGACGAACGGTGCCGGCCGATCATTCCGATCTCATGAAATGTTTCTGCAACTACTACGAGAACGAACAGCCCCAGTCATGGGAATTAAAGGTGGGCGCCATAGAACATGGTTTCTCATTCGGACCGAAAGACATTGATCTGACCCTGGGGTCCTCTCATTCTATTGCAGAGAAGGTATCGAAGGCCCTCCTTTCATTGAAGGCACTGCGGTATACGTACATGCCCAGAGCGCAGGCCGTACTGTACGGGCCTGAGCGTCTGCAGGCATCCAACCTCAAGTACCTGCTGCACGAGAGGCTGGGATTCCAGATGTCCGAGCATCTGACCAATGCCAAGAAGGTTCCTGAAAGACGGGTTTACAGCCGCAACAGCGTAAACATGAGGGCTGAGATCCTCGGCACAAGAAGAGGGAGAAAACTCCATGAGGCGGTCCATGTCATCAATCTCAGTAAAGGAGGTATGTATGTCAGATCAGACCTCCCCATGGACGTGGGACGCGAGGTAAGTGCAAACATAGAGGCATCGAAACTTTACAAGACGTTCTGGGCAAAAGGGAAAGTGGTTCGAAACGAAGAGCACGCCATGGCGATCCAGTTCACCCAGAGCACCTATGACGAGGAAGATGATCCCCTGCTTCACTGATACCCCCTCTTAAGCCAGCCCATGTCTATCCCTTGGCAGTATCACCATATTCAGGTGACGGGGGGATTTGCCAAATCGACGAGGACTCCCTAATTAAGACGTATGGCATATAGAATAACCGCCAGAGACAGAGCGTGAAAGGGTTAATGAGAATGAGCAATCTTGGCACGTCTCACGATTTCAAGGTGGTGCGCATCCGCAACGATCGGGTCACTCATGATACTGCATGCATAGCCACGGAGGTGCCATTTACGATCGTGGCCAATGAGCTTGAGATAGCCACGCTGATGTGCACCCCGTCCGACCTGAAAGAGCTGACAGTGGGGTTTCTGTTCACGTCAGGGTTCATTGCCGGTGCCCATGAGATCAGGCGTTTTGTGCTGGACGAGCAGATGTGGCGGGCGGATGTGGAGATTGAACGCCCTCCCGACCCTGATATCCTGGCAAAACGGCTCTATACCTCCGGGTGCGGTAAAGGGGTCATGTATGCATCCATGGTGGAGGTGTCATCACGACACCCGCTGGAAGAGGGATTCACCATCTCTGCCTTAAGGATACCTGAACTTATGCGGTGGCTGCTTACAAGCTCCGACCTCCACAAGAATACCGGCGGTGTTCATACAGCGGCTCTGTCCGTGGGTGGGGTGACCCCAACGGTCTTTTTTGACGATGTAGGCAGACACAACGCAATCGACAAGGTGATCGGCAGGGGCTTGCTGGATCAGGCCGATTTCTCGAAGAGCATAATTGTGAGCACCGGCAGGACATCATCCGAGATCCTCTATAAGACCAAAAGGAGCGGTGTCCCTGTCATTCTCTCCAGGGGCGCACCAACACATCAGACCATCCTCCTTGCACAGGAGATGAACCTGACCGTCGTGGGCTTTGCTCGCGGTGGAGGCTTCACCATATATACCGCACCTGACAGGATCGTGCCGGACAAGGGACAACAGGGATAAAAACCGGTACTTCGTGTATTTATTCGCAAGGTACCTTTTTTTCGTCCTCCATAATACGATATCTTCCTGAAATTGATTGATGTGAAGGCCGGTCACACCTGCACATGAACATACTCATCCGAGGTGGATTTATATGAAAGGATGCGGAAATGTGCCCGGAATATTGACATACAACATTTTGATAATATTCTTAATAGTATATGTTTTCCTGAGGTTAAACAGAGGCGGTTTGCTTTTCTGTTCAGACACATCCGGTTGAAGAGGAGGCAACACAAAAATGGGCACCTGTTCTACAGTAAGGAGATACATACAGGATAAAGGATGCCGGGCCTGCTGCTTTGTCTCCTGCTGTCTCATCCTTGGCATCCTGGCAGGTATGGCCGTTCTCATAGAGGGCACAGCGCAGGCCATCACCCTGGAAGAATGCATTGAACAGTCCCTCATCGAAAGCCCTGATATCGAGGCGGCCGCACAAAAATCCGAGGCGGCCATGGCCATGATGAAGAAGGCCCGGGCAGCCTACTATCCATGGGTTACCCTCTCCGCCGCCTATGCCCGCACCGATAATCCCCCGCAGGCATTCATGATGCAGCTCAATCAACGCGAACTCGATATGAGAGACCCGGCCTTCGACCCCAATAATCCAGATGATACAAACAACGTCCGCATGAGTCTCGGGGTCAAGTACCGGGTGTATGACTTCGGCAGACGCAGACTTGACTATGCGATGGCCGGTTCCGGCTCGGATGTAGCCTGTCTCCAGCTTTCCGCTGTTCTGAACGAACTCATCCATCAGATCAGCGCGTCGTTCTTCGGGGTGCTGCAGGCTCAGGCGTTTGTCCTGGTTCAACAGGAGTCGGTAGCAAGCCTTCAGGAGAGCCTGCGGGTTGCCAATGAGCGGTACCAGGCAGGCAGTGCCGTAAAGACCGATGTCCTCAATCTCGAGGTGCAGCTCAGCCAGTCTGCCGAAGACCTCATACGGGCACGAAACAGCGTGCTTCTGGCTGTCGCCGCCTTGAACACGGCCATCGGGAAAGACCTGGCAGGGGGCCCGGAAGATCTGGACTACACGATCCCGGAGGTATCACCTGCATTGCCCCCCGAGGAGATCGACAGGGTTGAGGACCGTCCGGAACTCAAGATAGTCGAGATCTTATCACAGATCAGGCAGATGGAACTCTCAAAGGCAAAACGTGCATACACGCCCACTGTCAATGCCTTCGGCTCGCTGGATCAGGACGGTGAGACATTCAGCGATACCGAGGACAGCTACCTTGTGGGTGCAAACGTCGAATGGGACCTGTTTACCGGCTTTTCCCGCAAGAATTCGGTCTCTCAGGCACGCGCCAACCTCGCCGCCGCACAGGCAGACGTCAGGAAAACACGAAACCAGCTCCGTCTTGATCTGAAACAGGCCTATCTCAAGGCGGTCGATGCCCGGCAGCGCCTCGAGGTCACAAGAAAAAGCCTTGAAAGCGCAAAAGAATCGCTGCGTATCACGCAGGAGCGGTATAAAGGACAGGCAGCAGACATAACCGAACTGCTCACCGCACAGGTAGGCCTGACCGTAACCCAGTCCCGGGGTGTATCAGCCTACTACGAGTATCTCACCGAACTGTCGAACCTCAAGCGGGCCAAAGGGCTCCTGGTGAGTGGATATACACCATGCACCCGTGAATAATGGAGGAGATTCGATGAACAGAGCACACGGCAGTAAGAGTTTATGGGCAAAACTCTGGCGCCCCCTGGCGGGAACCATGGGACTGATTGTAATCGTTATCTGGGCAGGCGGGTCATGCACCCCCAGGGTATCTCCCGGCAAGGCCGGCTATGAACCCGGGTTTGCACTCCCGGACAATGCAGAAACACTCACCGTATCCGTGCAGTCCATTACTCCTTTTATAGATGTTGTAGGAACGGTGGAATCCGAGGAAAAGATTCATCTGAGTTCACGGATCCCGGGGTATGTCAAAGACGTCTTTGTTTCGGCAGGGACTTCTGTGGCCAGGGACCAGGTTCTCGTTACCCTTGACGACCGCGAAATAAAAGAACAGCTTCGTGCCGCCCGGTCCCAGTTCAGGCTCGCCGAGACCGAATACAAAAGGACCCGCGGTCTGTATGAGAAAATGGCAACAACCGAACAGGCCCTCGTAGCCGCCGAATCCATGTATTCATCCGCCCAGGCAGAACTTCAGCGTGTCCAGGTCATGCTCTCCTATGCTCATATCACCTCTCCAATCGACGGGATTGTTATCGACAGACGCATAGAGGTAGGAGATCTTGCAAACCCGGGGCAGCTGGTCCTGGTGGTCTATGACCCAAGGCGCATGCGTCTGGTGGCACCGGTGCCTGTCCGGCTCGTTGAAAAACTGTCCCTGGGAGATAAACTGAACGTGGTTCTTGACCGGCCTGCAAAGACCTGCACGGGAGAGGTGAGAGAGATCGTCAGCGAGGTCGATCCCACCACGCGCACCCAGCAGGTAAAGGTGCATCTTGAAGATGAGGGCGGGGACATCCTCCCCGGCACATTCGGCCGCCTCCTTGTGGAAGATGAGGTGCGCGAGGGTATACTTGCCCCGGGGCAGTGCGTATACCGTATCGGCCAGCTGGAGATGGTCCAGGTGGTTGAAGAAGGCAGGGTGCTGCGCCGCCTGGTGAGAACCGGACCGGTCCATGCCGGCCGGATAGAGATCACCTCCGGTCTGAAGGGCGGTGAAGAGATCCTTATGAACCCGGTAAAGGAACCCTAAGCGATGGCAGCCAAACACAAGTTCCTGTCGAATGTCATAGACAGTTTCCTGGACAGCAATCTCCCGATCCTGCTGATCATTCTGAGCCTGGTGGCGGGGGGGATCGCACTGAGCATCACCCCGAGGGAGGAAGAACCGCAGATCGTAGTCCCCCTGGCCGATGTGATGATCATGTATCCCGGCGGGTCGGCACAGGAGGTTGAACGGCTCGTTGCGTCCAGGCTCGAGCGTCTCCTGTACCAGATCGACGGGGTGGAATACGTGTATTCCATGTCGAGACCCGGAATGGCGGTGGTGACCGTACGATTCTATGTGGGTCAGGACCGCGAAGAAAGCCTTATCAAGCTCTACAACAAGGTCTTCCAGAACATTGACAGGACAACCCCGGGGATCACCGGATGGGTGATCAAACCCATCGAGATCGACGACGTTCCCATAGTCAATGCCACCCTGTATTCTAACAGGCATTCCACTTTCGAGCTGTACCGGGTCGCCCAGGAGGTTGCCGCATCACTGGAACATGTCAGGAACACCTCTCGCATCACTATACATGGAGGGGAAAAGCGGAGCTTGTACGTCTATCTCGACACCGAACGGCTTTCTGCCTACAACCTGTCACCCATGGAGATCATGGGGGCTATCTCGCTGTCCAATGCACAGCTTGAGGCCGGGACGTTCGAACAGGCGAACGAAACCATCAGGGTGGAAGCAGGCCCGTTCCTTGCCGATGTCGACGAGGTGAGCAATCTCATGATCAGCATGGCCGACGGCCGACCTGTCTACCTGCGCGATGTGGCCAGGATTGTTGACGGTCCGGCGGAAAAGAACACTCATACCCGCTTCGGCTTCGGCCCTGCATCCATACATGTCCCGCAGGATTCATCCGAAAAGAGCTTTCCTGCGGTGACCATTGCAGTGGCGAAACAGAAGGGAACAAACTCGGTGGTGGTTGCCCGGGAGGTCCAGGAGGCTATCGAGCAGCTTCGCCGTACCGTTATACCCGACGATATGGATGTGGTCATTACCAGGGACTACGGGGCAACCGCCAATGACAAGGTGAACGACCTCGTGATAAATCTCGTCATGGCCCTTATCACGGTGGTGGGTCTCATTGCGCTCGTCATGAGCTGGCGCGAAGGGGTGATTGTGGGCATGGCCATTCCCATCACCTACTCGCTCACCCTCCTGTTCAACTACCTGTTCGGCTATACCATCAACCGGGTGACCCTGTTCGCACTGATCCTTGCCATGGGTATGCTTGTGGACAACCCCATTGTCAGCGTCGAGAATATCTACCGGTTTGTGGGCATGAAGCGGTATAAACGCCTGGAGGCGGTATCTCTGGCCATGAATGAAGTCATGCCGCCCATGGTATTGTCCACGCTGGCCATCATTGCCTCGTTCATTCCCATGTTCTTCATCACCGGCATGATGGGCCCCTATATGGCACCCATGGCGCTCAATGTACCGCTGACCATGATCTCTTCCCTGGTGGTTGCATTCACCATCATTCCGTGGCTCTCGTCCAGACTCCTCATGGAGAATCCCAGGACGGAACAGGAAGATGAGCAGAAGGAAACAGCCATACTCGTCATTTATCGCAAACTCATCTCTCCGATGATCGATTCTCAGGCAAAATCGTTGATCATGCTGCTGGTCATTGCCGTGCTGTTTATCGGGTCTCTCTCCCTGGCAGGCATCGGCCTTGTTCCGCTCAAGATGCTGCCTTTTGACAACAAGAACGAATTCCAGTTCATCATCGACATGCCGGAAAATACCACGCTCGAAGAAACGAATGCCGTTGTGGAAAGGGTGGAGGACTACCTGAAGACCATCCCCGAGGTGGTGGATTTCACTTCGAACGTGGGGACGAGCTCACCCATGGACTTCAATGCCATGGTTCGGCACTACTATCTGCGGGAAGCCCCCAACCTGGCCGATATCAGGGTGAACCTTCTGCACCGAAACAACCGTGAGATGAATTCTCATTCCATAGTACTACGGATCCGCTCCGACATCGAGGCCATAGCACTTGGGCAGGGGGCACAGATCCACGTGGTGGAGGTCCCGCCCGGCCCGCCGGTTCTCTCAACGGTGGTGGCGGAAGTGTATGGGAAACCCTATCACGACTATGACGATATCATCGCTGCAGCACGGCAGATCAAGGACCGCATGCGCAATGAAGAAGGCATGGTCGATATCGATGATACCGTCGAGACCGATCAGACAAAACTGTTCTTCCATGTTGACCGTGAAAAGGCCGCATTGAACGGGATCTCCACCCAGGATATCGCCCGGACCGTGAATATCGCACTCAGCGGTATGAGTGCCGGCACTGTTCACGTCCCCACCGAGGTGAACGAACTCCCTATCGTTCTCCAGCTGCCGAGGAACAAACGCTCGGATGCCGGCATGCTGAAAACCGTTATCGTGAAAGGCCGGGGTGGACACTCCGTCCAGCTGGGAGAGCTGGGAAGGTTCACTGAGGATGTCTGTGACAAGACCATCATGCACAAAAACCTGGAGCGGGTGGTCTATGTCACCTCGGAGATGGCCGGCAGGGGTCCGGCGTATGCGGTGCTTTCCCTGCAGTCGCACTTCAGGGACAACCCTCTTCCCGCGGGAATAGAAGTGGACTGGCGCGGAGAGGGAGAATGGAAGATAACCCTGGATGTCTTTCGAGACCTCGGTATCGCCTTTGCAGCGGCACTGCTCGTCATCTATGTACTGCTCGTGTATGAGACCTCGTCGTATCTGCTGCCGCTGGTGATCATGCTTTCCATCCCCCTGACCATGATCGGCATCATGCCGGGTTTCTGGCTGCTGAACCTCATCACGAATCACCCGGTGGGCGGTTATGCCAACCCGGTATTTTTCACGGCCACGGCCATGATCGGCATGATAGCACTGGGTGGTATTGTCCAGCGAAACGCCATCATCCTGATCGATTTCATCCGTACGAACGTACAGCGTGGGATTACACTGCGGGAAGCGATCATAGAGTCCGGTGCAGTGCGGTTCAGGCCCATTGTCCTCACTGCGGGAACCACCATGCTCGGTGCATGGCCCATCACCTTTGATCCCATATTCAGCGGTCTCGCCTGGTCCATTATCTTCGGCCTGTTCGTCTCCACGGCCTTCACGCTCATCGTCGTTCCGGTCGTATACAATCTGATCTACGGGAAAGACAACCTGACAGATGACAAGCAAGGAGAGGGGAAATGAGATGAAGATGGTCATGATCATCTGTTCGAAAAGCCGGGAGGAGGAGATCAACGCATTGATTGCAGGACATGACATTCATGCCTACAGCGCCATCAGGGATGTCGTAGGTGCCGGTGAGACCGGCAGGAAGATGGGAACCCATGTCTGGCCGGGCACATCAACCCTGATCTTTGCAATCCTCGATGATACCAAGTCTGAAGAGCTCTTTTCTGCGCTGAAAGAATTCGAACGTGACCTCTATCCCGGAGAAGGACTGAAGGCATTCATCCTGGCTATTGAAAACGTTTTGTAAGCGACTCATGCGGAGATATATGTGTCCGCGCTGTACGATAGCATTGCATTCCACAGAGCCGATACACCCAAGCTATACGTAGGTTATTTGCTCCATAGCATGGTTTGTCTTAATCCATTTTTGTACTCTTTTCTCCTACAGGTATCAGTCACCATATTTTGCTGCTATCATTGTTCTTGTGAGCTACTTATTCATTTATTCGATGCATAGAATTTCCATGTCCTTGTTTATCCTACATTATTTTTAGCGCCAGTCTTACTTCATGGAAAAACCAGAAATGTTTGATATTACGATCGGTAGAATTACTCATAATTTCAAGCTGTTCCATCTGAGAGGGCCGGTTATTTTGCCCTAGTATGCTTTCTCAAGCATATTTTTAGCAATGATTTCAGCAAGTTAGACCTTCATCGCCTCTTGACAATAAATATTTCGTGTGTATTTTTTTGAACAGATGAGAACGTGTAACATTCATACTATAACACCGACCCACCAATGGCTAACCATCGCGATAGTAGTAAATACGGAATATAGGCAATCGGTTTTCAGGCGTTTAATCAATCCATGAAAGTGAGGTAATTCCCTATGGAGAAGGATGAAAAGAACGTTGGTAAAATCATGAAAAAGGAAACTACCAGACGTGGTTTCCTCAAAGGTGCCGGTACGGCGGCTGGTGTTGCAGTAGCTGCCGCAGCGGTTGGAGGTGTCAGGCCTGCTGCGGCAAAAGCCGCGGAAGCAAAGCCGAAACCAGTCATGAAGTATCTCTTTGCCGAGCGGCAGAACTGTACCGGCTGCAGGGCCTGCGAATATGCATGCTCCATGTTCCATGAAGGTGTTGTACGTCCGTCCGTGGCCCGGGTACACGTGATCAAGTACAAGGGTATCGTGGATGTCCCGGTGATCTGTCATCACTGTACAGACGCCCCCTGTATCGAGGCGTGTCCCACGGATCCCAAATCGATCCAGAAAGATCCGAACACCAACGGGATCATACTCAACCCCGATATCTGTCTTGGCGCCAAGTGTCTGAAGTGCAAAGATGCTTGCCCGGCCGAGTTTATCCGGGTCCATCCGGATTCCGGACAGCCGATCATGTGCGATCTGTGCGGCGGCGATCCTGAGTGCGTCAAAGCATGCGAGCTGCAGGCAACGAATCCTCTGGCCCCGTGTCTCATGGCAGGCGCGTCCGGCTTCGGTGTGAATCAGGCATTCAGGGATGTAACTCCTGACGAGGCTGCCGAGGATCTAATCAAGAACTTTTACTATCCAAATGAAGACGGTGGAAGGAGGTAAGTGTCATGGCAGCTCCTAAAGGTGGATATTTCGGAAAAATACTGGAGATTGATCTCACCAATCAGAAGTTCAAGGCACGCAAGCTTTCTGATGAAGAATGCCGCAAGTATATCGGCGGCGCAGGCATGGGAGCCTATCTGCTCTACAACGACCTGAAGGCCAAGCATGACCCATTGGCTGCTGACAGTGGCATATTCATCGGCCCCGGGCCGCTCAACGGCACGTACTGTGTCTCAACCCGCATCAGCTTCGTCAACAAGAGCCCGTATACCGGGTTGCTGAGCCACGCCGAGGTGGGCGGACACTTCCCCAACGAGGTCAAGTGGGCCGGCTGGGACGGTATCTACATCAAAGGCAA
>ERZ795048.1070-NODE-1070-length-25970-cov-4.353888_pt1 | contig 25970 bp, 29 predicted proteins | sample MGYA00375132_ERZ795048 | MGnify/ENA primary metagenome ERZ795048 (study PRJEB30177, sample SAMN05720225) | activated sludge metagenome | isolation source: Anaerobic digester | place: Hong Kong | collected 2014-12-17 ... | reverse complement strand
GAAGAAGGATCTGTGATTCTGACGGTAAAACATACAATATTTATACTCTACCCCCTGAAGAGGTGGCCAAATGTAAAGGCAATTTGATTCAAAGGGCCGATGATACCGAAGAGTCAGTTAATAAAAGACTAGAGATATACTATTCTGACACTATGAAGGTTGTAGATCATTTTAGAGCTTTAGGAAAAGTTTTTGAAGTAGATGCGGGGGGCAGTCCCGCTGAAGTTGCTGAGTTAGTAATTAAAGTGCTTCAGGATTAGCATGGGTTATAGTAAATCAAACTCTGATATTGAGAAAATGACACGTTGCGGAAGAATATCTGCCGGAGCTATGAGCGCGGTTCTCTCAAATGTAAGGGCCGGAGTATCGTTGATTGAACTGGATTCTGTAGCTGCTGATTATATTTCTGGCAGCGGCGCTAAAGCATCTTTCATGACAGTTGATAATTACAGATTTACAACTTGTATAAACGTAAACGAGGGTATTGTTCATGGGTTGCCTAATGATTACCGTCTTAAAGATGGTGATATTGTCAGCATAGACCTCGGAGCTCTTTATTTAGGCTTTCACACCGATTTATCTCACACCGTTGAGGTCGGTACGTCAAAAGAGTCAGAATTCCTGTCAGCAGGCAAAGAGGGGCTTGAGAAGGCTATTAGCAAGGCTGTAGAGGGCAACAGGCTTGGGGATATTTCATTTGAAATGCAGTCCGCGGTTGAAAAGCATGGGTGGAGCGTTTCAAGAGATTTGGTTGGGCATGGAATCGGCAAGCAGCTCCATGAGGACCCATATGTGCCGTGCTACGGAAAGCCCGGAAAAGGCATGAAATTAAAGGAAAACATGGTTTTAGCCATAGAAATTATTTATCAGAAAGGAAAGCCCGAGTTGGCTTTAGAGCGGGATGACTGGACATATAGGACTTTAGATGGTAGTTTATCAGGGTTGTTCGAACATACCGTTGTTGTCGGAAAAACAGAGCCAAAAATCCTAACGGTATTTAATTGACGCTATAGCTTTATTTTGATAGAATTTGGCGCGTCAGTATATTTTGTAGATGAACACTAAAGAAGTAGTTATAAAAGAAGGAATAGTAAAAGAATCTCAAACAGGGGGGCTTTTTTTGATAGAATTTGGCCCCGGGGAAGAGGCTTGGTCTGTACTTGCAGGAAAGCTAAGAAAGTTTAAAATAAGAATATTGCCTGGAGATAAGGTAAAAGTTGAGTTTTCGCCTCATGATTTGACAAGAGGTCGAATTACTTATAGGTTTAGATAAATGAAAGTTAGATCGTCAGTAAAAACAATTTGCAGAAACTGCAAAATAATAAGAAGGAGCGGAGTGTTAAGGGTTATTTGTACAAACCCAAAGCACAAGCAGAGACAAGGATAATATGGCTAGAGTACTTGGAGTAGATATACCTGAAAATAAAAGAATCGAAGTGGCTTTGACTTATGTGAGAGGCATAGGTTTAAAAAAAAGCAACGAGATCCTTGAAGCCACAAAAATAGATCCTGATATAAGAGCGAAAGATCTTTCGGACGCACAAATAGCTTCGATAAGAGCGCATGTTGAAAAGCTTGCTCTACCAATTGAAGGCGAGTTAAGAAGAATAGTAACTCAAAACATCAGAAGGTTGCAGGAAATTAGGTCCTACAGAGGGGAACGCCACAAGAAAGGCTTGCCCGCCAGAGGACAAAGAACAAGCACTAACGCCCGTACAAGAAAAGGAAAAAGAAAGACAGTCGGCGGGACGCAGAAAAAGTTAACTAAGAAATAATATGGCAGTACAGAAAAAAAAGAAGTCATCAAAAAGCAAGTCAATTACACCTTCATCAGGAAGAGTTTATATTTTGGCAGGTTTTAATAACACTTTAATAACTTTTACTGATGACAAAGGTAATGTTTTATTCTCGGGAAGTACCGGAAAAGCAGGCTTTAAAGGCTCGAGAAAATCTACTCCTTTTGCTGCTATTAAGTCTACAGAAGCTACTGCTCAGGCGGCTTACGAGAGTGGCATGAGAGAAGTAGCTGTTTTAGTTAAAGGGCCGGGAATGGGAAGGATTGCTTCTATTAAGGCCCTAAAAAGTGCCGGTTTAAGAGTAACATCAATTGCGGACATCACCCCAATTCCTCATAACGGGTGTAGGCCGAAGAATAAAAGAAGAGTTTAATTTGGAGAATTATGGCAAGATATAACGGACCAAAATGCAGATTATGTAGAAGAGAGGGCGAAAAGCTCTATCTAAAAGGTACCCGATGTGAATCGGAGAAATGTGCCATGAATAAGAAAGCTTATGCGCCGGGTCAGCACGGAAACACACGAGGAAGGTTATCCGAGTACGGAAAGCAATTACGAGAAAAGCAGAAAGTAAAAAGAATTTATGGATTGCTGGAAAAACAATTTAATACCTATGTTCAAGAAGCTCTAAGAGTTAAAGGAGTTTCAGGAGAGGTTTTAATGCAGCAGCTTGAAACAAGATTAGATACAGCAGTCTACAGAAGTGGTTTTGCAGTTTCAAGAGCCCAGGCAAGACAGTTTATTAGATCAAACATCTTTACTGTGAATGGTAAACCTGTTAATATCCCCTCCTACAGGGTAAAGGTTGGCGATATTATTAAGCCCGTTAGTTTTGATAAGATTCAGCTAAGAGAAGGTTTTGTTATGCCGGACTGGCTAACGGCAAATGTAACCGAAAGATATGTTAAATTCACCAGAATGCCTACGCTGGAAGATTTATCTGAAAACATAAATGTTCAGTTAATTATAGAATTCTATTCTAGATAGTTTAAAGGAGACCGAAGTGTTATTACAACCAAATGAGATCAAAATTAATAAAGTATCAGAGAAAAACTCTGTAGGTGTTTTTAGTTTTAAGCCATTACCAAAAGGTTACGGAAACACTCTTGGAAGTAGTATTCGAAGAGTTCTTTTAACTTCAATAAAAGGTGCGGCAGTAACCCAAGTTACATTTCCGGGAATCACCCACCAATTCACCACAATCCCAGGTGTTAAACAGGACGTAGTGGATCTTTGCTTGAATATGAAGGAAATAGTCGTTAGATCTCACTCTGACTCTCCTGTAATTGGGACTATAAAGAAAAAGGGCAAAGGTGCAGTTACTGCAGGAGATATAAAAATATCATCTGAAGTTGAAGTAATAAATAAGGATTTTGTAATCGCAGAGCTTGCTGATGATAAAACAACTTTTGAAGCCGAACTAATCATAGAGCAAGGTGTAGGTTACTCAATAGCAGAAAGTCGTGAAACAGCCAAACTTGGAGCAATTGTTATAGATGCTCTATTTTCTCCGGTTCTCAAAGTTTCATATGAGGTTACCCCAACAAGAAAAGGGGATGTTACCGATCTGGATGAACTGATTATAACCGTTCAAACTGATGGTGCTGTTAAGCCGGAAGAGGCATTAACAGAAGCTGCTACACTTTTAAGAAATTTCTTTTCAAAATTTGCCAGTAAAGAAGAATACGTAGAAGAGATCATTGTTCCTGCAAGTTCTCAGAGCGATGCCGCTGAAGATACCACAGGAAATTCTTCATCTAAAGACGATGTATATTTAGAAGATCTATCACTTCCTACTAGAACAGTGAATGCATTGAGAAAACACGGTATTGAAAAACTAAGTCAGTTAGCAAAGATGACCGATGAGGAAATAGCGGACGTTAAGAATTTGGGTGAGAAATCAGTAAAAGAGATTATAAAGTTACTTGAAAAAGAAAATCTAAGATAATATGAGGCACCGTGTAAACACAAAAAAGATGAATAGGGATACTGACCATAGAAAAGCTTTGCTTAGAAACTTGTCTGCATCCCTCATTTTGCACGGTAAGGTTGAAACAACGCTTGCAAAAGCAAAGTTTGTTAAGCCTTATGTTGAGAAGTTGGTAACAAAAGCGCGCACTGGAAACTCTTTCGATGCTTTAAATAAAGTAAATGCTAAACTGCGATCAAACGAGGCTCTTAAAAAATTATTTTCCGATGTCGCACCTTCCTTTGAAAAAAGACCGGGAGGATACACCAGAATAGTAAAGCTAGGCTATAGAGATGGCGATAATGCTCCTATGGCAAGGCTGGAGTTTGTAAAAACAAAGGAAACCAAAACAAAAGATTCTAAGGCAAAGGTTACGCCAGAAAAAGCCGACGGAAAAAAAACAATAGAAAAGAAAACAAAGGGATCTAAGGTATCTGAGAAAAGTGAATCAGAGGTCGTGGTTGAAAATGCTATGGAAGTAATAGATGATAGTTCAACAAATGTAGCGAAAGAACAATAATTAAAATGAAAATACTTAAAACGACAACACCAAAAATAACATATATACAACAAGAGTGGCATTTTATAGATGTTCGCGGAAGAATATTAGGAGATGCTGCGCAAGAGATTGCAAAATTACTCATTGGTAAAAACAAAGCCATTTATACACCTAATATCAATGTTGGGGACAAAGTTGTTGTTCTTAATTCCAAAAAAGTAGCTGTAACCGGCAGAAAGCTTGACGACAAAACATATTACAGACACACTGGTTATCCTGGAGGTATCAGAAATGAAAACCTTAGGAGTTTATTGGACAGAAGGCCTAACGAAGTCATAAGAAGAGCAGTTAAAAATATGTTACCCAAGAACAAATTACAAAAAATAAGAATGGCAAATTTATATATATATGAGGGCGATCAGCATCCTCATGAGGCGCAGCAAAAATGAAAAAACAGCAAACAGAAGTTCATAAAGAAATAATGAAGCCGCGAAAAGATTTTATATCGGGAACCGGCAGAAGAAAGACCTCGGTTGCAAGCGTTTTTCTGTATAAAGAAAAAGGCCAAATACTGATAAATGGCATGCCTATTGCTGAGTACTTTCCTTCCGAAAAAGAAACATTAGCTTGGACTAAACCTTTTCATGCAATTGGTGTTTCTCACCCCGAAGCACAGTTTAGCGCAACCATAAAAGTATCTGGCTCCGGAAAATCAGCCCAGTTAGGAGCTGTAGTTCTCGGAATTTCCAGGGCTTTAGCTAAAATAGACGAAGAATTCGAACTGAATTTAAAGAAATTAGATCTATTGACTCGAGATTCCAGGATGGTTGAAAGAAAGAAGCCTTACCTTAGAAAAGCTCGAAAGCGACCTCAATTCTCAAAGAGATAGGAGCTTAATTTCAGCGTATCTCTATTGTCCGCTTTACCCATACCTCGCAGTTATTGAGATTAAAACTGTCTAAGCTCGGTTTTTAATGTTTGTAACGCTTGCTCTAAAACTTCGAGCTGTTTTTCAATAAATTTTATTTTTGCTATTGGCGGGTTCACAAGGACAGCATTGTATGTGTGTGAAATTTGCTCAAGTACGTGATAGGGCGGAGAAATTCGACCGCACTCATAGGCCGAAATAGTTTTAGCCGATAAGCCAATTTTTTCCCCAAACCTTCTTTGAGAAAGTTTATTGTCTACTCTAACTTTTTTTATTTTTTTACCAATTTTGTAGCTGAGCATATCTACTAAAGTTAGAATACAATATACAAATGCATGTTGCAATAACCTATATTGTGAGTATGCATAAAAATTCCAAACTATTCGATCGAACAGATCTTTTGCCACGGGAGAAAATTGAAACTCTCGGCTCCTCACATCTTACCGACGCAGAGTTGTTAGCAATAATACTTAGAACAGGTGTTAGCGGAGTTGGTGTTATTGAACTAAGTACTAACATACTGTCTCAGCTCGGAGGACTTAGGTGTGTTATTAATGCTCCAAAAGAACAACTCTTGAAGGTGAAAGGTTTAGGGCCTGCCAAAATATCCTCGCTCCTCGCCTTAAAAGAAATGTTTGCCCGCCTAACGACTGTTGAAAATATACGAAATAGAAAAATATCAAGCCCTAAAGATGTATTTGAGGTGGTGCGTTCTAGACTTATGAATCAAGAGGTGGAACATTTGTATTTACTAAATTTGGACACCAGAAATAACTTAATTTCGTTAGATCTGCTGACTATAGGAACAGTAAATCAAACTTTAGTCAGTTGTAGGGAGATCTTCCGAATGGCTTTGCTTAAAGGTGCTGTTTCGATCATTTTGGTTCACAATCATCCCTCGAATGACCCCACACCCAGTTCCGAGGATATTTCTCTCACAAAAATTTTAGCAGAATTTGGAAAAGGCTTGGGCATTAATTTAATAGACCATGTAGTTGTTTCCGACTCTGAATTTATAAGCATAAAAAGCATGTTTCAGCTAGATTCTGCAAAGGGGCAAAGAGATGATGAGGAAAATTTTGGCAATAAATCATTGCATAATAACCAAGAAATAAGGTCGCAAGATCGAGTTCATATACCTATAAATTCTTATAATAAAAGTTTTTCACATAAATTTGTTTATAAGCAAGCGCTACTGTAGAGAGTATTTAGAAAGGAGGTGAAAATGTTTAAAAAAATAAATAAAAAAATGCATGCAAGTGCGGGTGTGTTGGTTCTCGTGTTATTGCTTTGCTCTTTTGCGGGTGTTGCTTATGCTGCTTTTGTCGACAAAGGGCAAGTGCTTGGCTCTACTTTTAGTGTAGGCAGTGCTGATCTAAAGCTGTTGAGGGACCTGTCTTTAGGTGCGGATGGCGCAAATTTGGCAGATGAGATACAAGGGCCGTCTTTTAGTAATATTTCGTCTAACTGGACTGCGGACTATTTAGTGAAGTTGTATAACAACGGCAGTTCCAGAGTCACAGTAACTACTAATTCCGACTATCTCACAGCCAATGATCCCGATGAGCTTAGGCAGCTAATATACGTTGAGATAATAGAGTGGAATGACGCTAACTCAGATGGGACAGCTGATGAGACTGAGCTCGGAGTATCTTATGGTAGAGATACGATTGTAAAGTGGAAGACACAGGGATTTAGTTTAGGAAGTATTGACGCGGGGGCAGTAAAGGGACTGGTTGTAAGGTTTTCTACCGGTACCGTGTCCGATACAAAGCAGGGGGCTGTCGGTATTTTTGACTTTGAGTTTAATTCGATTGGGGAGTAAAGAATCCTGAGGCCGGGTCTTTTGAGATCCGGTCGGGCCTCGGGCGCATGCCCGAGGCCCCACTCCAACCCAAAAACCACATATGCTATCATTTATTTATGTTATTCATCCTGTCTCAAAGACTAAAACTTTTTTTGAAATGGTATTTTCTTGATTCAACTAAATACTTATTTGTGGTGGGTGGGCGAGCTCTTAAAATATTGAATAACGATTTTTCGTTATTATTAAACCTACGACTTCTTTTCACTCCGCTATACGGCGATTACACAATTCAAGGGCGAATTTTTGGTTTTATGATCAGGCCTTTAGAAGTTATTCTTGGATTTTTAGCCTTGACCCTATTTCTTTGTCTGTATCTTGGTACTATAGTGCTTTGGCTCTGCGCACCAGTTTTTTTGTTTTGGATTTATAGGTGGGAGGCAATTATTCCCTCTATCTTACTTGTGCTTCTGTATCTTTTTAAATATAGAAAAACCCCTGTATCAAGAGTAGGCGCCGTAGATCAGGATAAGCTAGCTTACACCTTTCAACTTGATGCTTTGGACTTATGTTCCGAAATCCTTAAGGGGGCGAGTTGGAAAGACTCGTTGAAATCTTACAGAACCCACTATTTGATGAAAAAACTTGAAATAGATTATGAGTCATTTTTACTTCTCTTGAATCAATATGAACTCCAAGAAACAGACCTCATAAAATCTTCTTATGATATTGCGAGCCGGATGAAAACAAGATATGTTGAGTTTGAGCAAGCATTCTATGCCATTTTAGGCATGGTTGTGAAAAAAGAGAAGTTTTTATCTGAGTTCAATCTTCGTGATGAGCAGGTGTTGGAGTGTGTATCTTGGATTGTAGGTGAAAGAGAAAAACTTTCAGCAGCACATTTCTGGCAGCTCGATTATCGAATGAAGAGTTTGGGTGGGGTTGGAAAAGGCATGACGTACCGTGTTACGCCTTTTCTTGATTCTATTTCCTCCGATTTTACCAACATGGCCAGTAAAGGTTATTTTGACGATATTATTACGCGCGAGGATATAGTTAATGAAATAGCTAGTGTTCTTGACGGCTCGCGAGACAATGTTTTACTTGTTGGTCCAGCCGGATCAGGGAAAACCTCAATCATAAAAAGTTTGTCTTTAGAAGTTATGCGAGGTACAGAGTACAAGTCTTTGAGGAATAATAGGATTGTTTCTCTTGATGTCGGATCATTAATCGCCGGTACAAGCTCGGCAGGCGAAGTTGCTCAGAGAATAGATAGTGTTATGGCTGAGGTAAAGGGATCTCGGGAGGTAATACTTTTTATTGACGAGATTCATAATATAGTTTCCGGAGTTGGTGGTGACGCCGGTAGTAGCGTGTTAGCATTTTTAGAGCCGCACATTTCAACAAAAACAGTACGAATAATCGGAGCCACTGAGACCTTGAGTTATCGAAAATACATTGAACCGAACGCATCTTTTGAGCGTCAGTTTGAAGTAATCAGAATGGAAGAGGCTAGTGAAGCTACAGCCCTGGAGATTCTAAAGTCTCAGGCAAGAAAATTTGAGCTTGGGCGCGGGGTAACCATTACATTTCCTGCTTTGCTTGAGGCTATATCTTTATCTAAACAATATATAGGCGGCAGGGTTTTGCCTGATTCTGCCATCAATGTTCTAGAGAGAGGGGTCGTTAGCAGTCTTAGTACAGATAGGGTCGTGAATAGAGAGGTGATCAAGAAAGAAATTTCACGAGTTTCTAATGTTCCCGTGACTACAGTTTCGGATGACGAAAGCGACAAGCTGCTAAATTTAGAAGAAGTTCTCAAAAAAAGGGTTATTGGGCAAGATCAAGCAATTTCTATGATTGTAAAAGCTCTGCAGAGAGCTCGTGTTGGAATACGAAACAAGAACAAGCCTATTGCTAGCTTTTTGTTTGTAGGTACAACGGGCGTAGGAAAAACTGAAACAGCAAAAGCTCTAGCTACGGAGTATTTTGGGGATGAAGAGAGAATGATTAGATTGGACATGAGCGAATACCAGGAGGTAAGTAGTTTGGATAAACTCATAGGAACTTCTGATGGAACAAAACGTGGCTTGCTCACAGACGCAGTAAAGAACACTCCCTTCACGCTTGTGCTTCTTGATGAAATCGAAAAAGCCGAATCTTCGGTATTATTAACCTTTCTTCAGGTTTTAGACGATGGGAGACTCACAGATTCTATGGGCGACACAGTAAATTTTACAAACACAATCATAATAGCAACCAGCAACTCGGGCACCAAAAAGATACAAGACTTGGTTGCTCAACGTGCTTCTTTTGATGAGATTCAGGAAGCAGGATTAGGCGCTGTTCGAGATAAATTCGCCCCAGAATTTCTTAACAGGTTTAGTGGGATAATTGTATATAAACCTTTAGATAGGGAATCTTTGAGAAAAATAGCCCTTTTAAGTCTAAAAAGTGTAGAGCGTTTGGCTCAAAATAAAGGTATTAAAGTTCAATATGAAGATGGGCTGATCGACGCTCTTGTTGACAGAGGTACAAGCATTGAGTGGGGCGCTCGACCTCTCAACAGGCTTATTGAGGATACCGTAGAGACTTATTTAGCCAAAAAGATACTATCCAAGGAGTTATCTCAAGGCGACGAACTCGTTTTAAACTTGGAGGTATTAAATACCTAACGCTAACTAATAAAACACCTGATATAATTCAGATTATGGAAGAGCATAAAATTCAATTGGATAAATTAAAAGAAAGCCTGTTTTATGATGATAAGAAGTCTAAGATAGCAGAATTAGAGTTGCGACTTCAAGATGAAACTTTGTGGGCAGATTGGGAAGCCGGACAAAAAGTCTCTCAAGATCTGGCTGAGTTAAAAAGAGACGTTGAGGATATCGAGCTCTTGGAATTGTACCTAGAAGAGGAAGATTATATATCTTTTGAAAATGAGGTGAAAAGGGTCGAAATTAAAACCTACTTATCTGGCAAACACGACAAGGATAACGCTATTTTGTCAATTCATGCCGGGCAAGGTGGGACCGAAGCCATGGATTGGACAGAAATGCTCTATAGAATGTACACAAGATTTTCTGAGCGAAAGGGTTGGAAGACTTCCCTTTTAAGTTTGGTTAAGGGCGAAGAGGCGGGCTATAAAAGCGTTCAGCTTGAGCTTAGCGGTAAGTACGCATATGGCCTATTAAAACGAGAGTCTGGGGTACACAGGCTTGTCAGGCAATCTCCTTTTAATGCCGATAGTCTTAGGCAAACATCTTTTGCGTTAGTTGAAGTTATACCCTATATAGAAGAGGGGGAAGAGGTTGAATTGTCAGAATCTGATATAACCTTTGAATCTTTTAGGTCCGGCGGTTCCGGAGGTCAGAATGTGAATAAGGTTTCTACAGCGGTGCGGCTGAGGCATGTGCCCACTGGCATAGTGGTTGAATGTCAGGAAGAGCGTACTCAAGCGAAGAATCGGGAAAAAGCAATGAAAGTATTAAGATCGAAAGTATATGCCATAGAACTACAGCGAGTTGAAGATGAGAAAGCTAAACTTAAGGGTAACTATAAAACCCCGGGCTGGGGTAATCAGATACGAAATTATGTTCTGCATCCTTATAAGTTAGTCAAAGATGTTCGAACCGGCATTGAATCTACAAACCCCGACGCGGTATTAGACGGAGATTTGGACCTTTTTATACAAGAAGAGCTAGGGCTTTGAGCTCAATTGTATAATAATTTGCGGCAGACTTTGAAAATAACTAGACAAAAAATTTACTCAATACTATAATTCCATTATGGAGATCGATAATACACAGTTATATTCCTCAGGACTAGTTCAACCTCAACCTAAGAAGAAGATAGACAAAAAGAATTTGACTATTTTTATAATAGCTTTTGCCATACCTGTAATTTTAGGTCTTATAGGTTATTACGTTTACTCTGTAAAAGCTCGTAATCCGATTGATTTAAAAAGTCCTCTTTCGAGATCTCAAAATGACGGTTCTCAGAAGGCCGATGTCATGAATCCTCTAACCGGTGTGTTATATACTCCTTTTGCTGCACAGGAATGGTTGGACAATAGGCCCCTGGCAGTAATGGTAAACAATCATGTTGATGCCCGACCGCAGTCAGGCTTAATTTATACTGATGTTGTATATGAAATAGTCGCTGAAGGCGGTATAACAAGATTCATTGCATTTTTTTTAACTAATACTCCTGAAAAGATCGGGCCCGTGAGAAGCGCGCGACACTACTTTTTTATACCGGTTAAAGAATTAGGGGATGCGATGATAATGCATATAGGATGGTCTCCCCAGGCAATTGAAGCTATAGATACCTGGCCGGTACGAAGTCTTTTTAAAGGCGGGGCTGACTTTTGGCGGGATAATCCCAGAAATGTTGCCACCGAACATACCGCTTTTGTTAATGGGAAGTATCTCCGGGAAGTGGGCAATGAATTAGGTTGGGAAGGGAAAAGAGAAATTACCCCTTGGAAATTTAAGGATGAAACAATTCCCCCAGTTGCTAACGAAATAGGTTTGGTTGGGGAATTTGAACCCATTCAGGTAAATTTTTGGTACGAGGGCGACTATACGGCTATTTGGAAATATAATCGTGACACAAATTCATATCTTAGGTTTTCAGGATTTGACCTAGAAGGCAATCCTATTCCTTTGTTTGATCAGGAACAGACAACAACCCAAGTTAGTGCAAAAAATTTAATTGTGCTGTATGTAACAGAACTTTCTATAGATGGCGACGATAAGAACAGATTAGACTATGAGCTTGTAGGTAGTGGGCAGGGAGTTGTATTTATTGACGGTACCAGCATTCCTGTTACTTGGAGCAAGGCTTCTAGAGATGATCGAACTATGCTGTACGATGAGAGTGGCAACGAAGTTGTGTTTAACAGGGGAAATTTTTGGATCATGGTAGTTCCTGATAGAAATATAGACCAAGTAATTTATTAAAGTCGATAAGTATTTAGTTTAAATACTGCCCCCTAACTTATATGTTAAAAGATTTATTTGTATCTGAAGTAAGAGTAAAAATACTAGCATTAATGCTGCCAAATCCTGCAGAATCGTTGCATGTGCGAGCTATAGTAAGGGCAATAGACACCGAAATTAATGCTGTTCGTCGAGAGCTGTCAAACTTATACAACATAGGGCTTATGAAACGTAGACAAAGCAGTAACAGAATTTATTACACCGTAGACACCTCACACATTTTATACGCAGAACTTCTCTCTCTAGTTTCAAAAGAATACGGCTTGGGGGCTGACATTATAGCATCAAGGAAAAAGCTGGGAGATATTAGATTTGCAATATTGGCGAGGAGATTTTCTCGAAATGAGCCCTCAACCATGCTGGATATAGATTTATTCATAGTTGGGAGTATAAATCTTGAAGTTTTGGATGCTATTGTAAAGAACTATGAGCAGAGTCTAGGTAAAGAAATTCATTACTCGGTTATGGGGGCAGAAGAGTTTTTATTTAGAAAAAGACGTAACGATCAATTCATCTCAAAAGTATTAAGCCAAGGCCGGACAATGCTTGTGGGAGATGAAGAAGAATTGTGCTCGATATAAAATGAAAAGATGGCAAATTGCGCTAGAGCAAAGATCCGATGACATAATAAAAGATCTTCTTAAAATTCGTGATATCGGAGAAGACCTAGTAGAAAGCTTTTTGAACCCACCTAAATTACAAGAATATATCAGAAATTTCGATAGGAATTTTATTGAATCTCTGAGAAACGCTAAAAAAGCTATACTAGAAGCAGCAGATGCAAATGTTCCTATAATAATTCATGGAGATTATGACGCGGATGGTGTTTGTGCGACTGCTTTGATGCATAACGTTCTTAAAAAAGAACTCGGCTATTCTAGTGTTTATACATTTATCCCAAATCGCTTTGAGCACGGTTACGGGCTCTCAGAAAATTCTGTAGCCGCTGTTCTCGGGATGTTAATAAAAAACGGATATTCTCCTGATACAAAATTTGTGCTCATCACTGTTGATAGCGGTATAACGGCCTTTAATGAAACTGCACAACTAAAGAAGGCCGGCCATACGGTAATAATTACTGATCACCACCAAAAACCACAAAATCTTCCTGAGGCCGATGTAATAGTGTGGAATGATCAACTGGTTGGTGCTTCTATAGCTTGGGTGTTGGGCCTTGTTCTTGGGTCTAAAAATACATCCAATCTCGCTTTAGCAAGCATCGCAACTGTTACTGACCTCCAGCCCCTAATAGGTTTTAATAGGAGGCTTGTGCTAGATGGGCTTCACGTAATAAGTGCAAATTGCCCACTCGGCATAAAGAAATTACTTGAAGTATCAGGTAGAGATAGTAAAGACATTGATACTTACGCATTAGGCTGGGTACTTGGGCCTAGGCTCAATGCGGGAGGGCGCTTGAATGATGCCGCCCAGGCTTTAGAGCTTCTCACCACTGATGATAGTTTGGCGGCAGGTGAAATTGCCGGCATGCTAGCTGATGTGAATAAAGAAAGACAAGATATGACTTTTGAAATGTATGATCTCGCCAGTCTAAATTTCGATGAAGCCAGCATGCCTAAAATCATTGTCTCAGACGATGAACGTTACCATGAGGGTATCATAGGGCTTGTAGCTTCCAAGTTGGTGCAAAAGTACCACAGGCCGTCAATTGTTATAAGTACAGATGGGGACGTAGCTAAGGGCTCAGTAAGGTCCGTAAAGGGTATAAATATTATAGAAATCTTAAGAAACTTTGAGGACTTGTTTCTTTCGCTCGGTGGCCACCCTATGGCTGCGGGCTTTAGTATTAAAACTGAAAACATCAGTCTTTTAAGGCAAAAGCTTGCAGAATATACGGAAGAGCATATTCTAGACAGCCAGCTGGTACCTTCATTAGAGATTGATCTAGAATTAATGCCCGAAGAGATAAGTTTAAGTACAAACTCTCTGCTTCAAAGACTAAAGCCCTTCGGTATAGGAAATCCTGAGCCGATTTTTTTAACCAAAAATTTAGTTGTTGTATCAATTAATTCTTTTGGGAGAGAGCAAGCACACATTAGTTTGCAGCTTGCTACTGATGATATAAAGATTAAAGCGAAGATGTTTAACGGTGTCGAGCACGACATAATGAAACGGCTTGCTCTGGGTGATAAGATTGATATTGTGTTTAGAATGTCGGAAAATTTTTACAACGGCAGCACTTACCTAGAAGTTGTAATAGTAGATTTTAGATATAGTGTTTGAAAAGCATGTCTGATAAAAAAGTAATAAAAAACTCAAAAGTGTTACTTGCCATAAAAAAATTACTGTCGGAAAGCGGAGTTGAGTATAAAATGTTTGAGCATGAGCCTGTATGGACCTCCGAAGAAGCTTCAAAGATAAGAGGAACCCCTTTTGATTCCGGAGCTAAAGCATTAGTATTATATGTGGATGATGTTCCCTCGCTGTTTGTTCTTCCCGGAAGTTTAAAAGCAGATTTTAATAAGATAAAAAAATTGTTTATGGCAGAAAATGTTCGGTTGGCTACGCCCGTTGAGGTAGAAGATCTTACCGGCCTAGTTATAGGCAGCATACCTCCGTTTGGAAGTGTGATGGGGCTTCATAGTTATTTTGATTCTAAACTGCTGGAGCACGAAGTTGTAGCATTTAACATCGGAGCTCATACAGCATCGGTTATTATGAAGCCCGAGTCACTAATGGTCATAGAAAAGCCTAAAATTTTGGATTTTAGCATATAGCAATGTTTGAGCAGCTCATTATAATTCCAATACTTATAGTGCTTTCTACATTGAAATTTCTTGATTATAACTATTCTTCGAATACTACCTATAAATTCTCTCGATTTGGATTTTTACTTCTTGCAATTTTTTTTGCAGTTTTCGTTATCATTCCACTAGGCGGCTCCATAGGTCGTATCACGGATTACTTATTAGTTACTAATTATAACTCTGCCTACAATTACTCTTTTGGCGACAAACAACTCTTTCAATCTAGTTTGCCAAAAAGAATAAATAATGCGGCAGTGCCTGAAATCAGTGCTTTGGCGTACATAATTGTGGATAAGAACACCCAAACCATTCTTTCCGAAAAAAATTCAATGCAGAAGCTTCCTCCTGCATCCACTACCAAGATGATGACGGCTTTAACTGCATATGATTTATATGATCTTGATAGTATGTTGCTTGTGCCTGCTACCTGTACTCGCGGAGATAATCAGAAGGCCGGTTTTCAGGCCGGTGATTATGTTTCAGTCCGCGATCTATTTTTTAGTTTATTGGTAAGCTCTTCGGGAGACGCAGCATGTGCATTGGCTAGCGGTTTTGTAAATACTTTGGGAGGAGAGCAGTTAATAACCTACGATAAATTTATTGATTTAATGAATCTTAAAGCTGCCTCTTTAAACCTAGACGATACAGTTTTCTCTAATCCTATTGGTTTAGATGACGCCAATGGAAATCACGTTTCTTCAGCTTGGGATTTATATCTCCTTTCTGTTGAACTGACTAAAAACACTTTATTTAAACAGATAGTTCAAACAAAAGAATACGTTTTATACCTTTCCAACAAGAAGGTAATAATGACTAATACCAACAAGCTCCTTTTTGACGTGGAAGGTACGGTTGGCATCAAAACAGGAACGACGGCCGGGGCGGGAGAGGTTTTGGTGTATGAATATAATAAAGATAGCACCAACATTGTGATTGTCGTTATGGGAAGTTCAGATCGTTTTACTGACACAAAGAATCTTTTAGAATGGGTTATATCTAGTTACAAATTTTAACTAAACTCACAATTAGTCACTAAGTTCGATATAGTTCGAAGCAACGATGCTTGAGGGTTGTCAGTATTACTGTACGGGTGAGCTTGGCTGTGTTATTGGAGTCGGGGTGGTGGGAATTGCTTCCAACGGTTTTATATATTGTCCTTGTATTGCCGGGTAATAAATAGTTATTTCTCCGCCCGGCGCGTTTCCAATGTTATATTTTCCGTCAAAAACATATATCGGTTGAAGATATTGCTGTTTTTCGGGCGTTTCGTAGTAAGCCATGTATATATTTTCTATTAATGCTCTATCTACTCTTGGTGCCGTAGTAGAATCAAAAACGGACGATCCTTTTGGCGTTACATTTACTACTACTCCTTTACCCGACACCACGGCAGCCCAAGCCTCGTCTATAGGAATTATTGGATAGGTCGCTTCTGTGTTTGGGATGATTTCGTGCACATCTGCTGTCATGAAAGGGTAGTTCATTTCTGTGTTTTGGATTTTTGCAGCACTTAACGTAACGTTTATTAGACCGATTTTAGGATTTGGTCCTAGGATAGGTACTGTTTCAATTTGTCTAAAAAAGTCAACCCTAGCAAATTGGATCTCTGTATTATTTGTTGCCATAGTTAGGTTGTTTCCTTGTATTTTCCCGAATGTTACTGTGTTCGTGCCTTTTGAATATAAAGGGTCCGAGAATCTATTAATCTGGGTAAGGATGGATATTGCTCCTTGAGCCGCTGAACCGGAGCTTATAGTCTGGGCTTTGTACATAATATTTTTTCCAACTAATGGAGTTTTTAACTCAAGCGACTTTGTGTTTTTGTTTATATTAAGTGTTCCTCCGGATATTTTGCTTCTCCAAGAATACAAATCCCCCTTAAGATCTGTTATCAGCTCGTCGTCTGTGAAACCTAGCTTCTGAGCATTGTCTTGAGCAGCTCGCCCTGCTTCATATGAGAAATAATCCGGCGCAAATTCGTATACCTTCATTCTGGTCGGCATGCCGGCCGGAAGCCTTCCATTGCTGGTATTTAGTTCTATAGAGAAATTATTATTTGCTACCGGTTTCTCAACAAACTCAAGAGGATCGAGCATTCCAAAAATTGGATTCGGTAGATCTTTTGGCGGGAAGACATAATAAAAAGCACTAATAACTGCAGGTTTTGTAATAAGGAATAGAATGTATAGTACAAGCAGTATCGCTAGTATGACTGTGAGCCTTTTTCCAATTACAGAAGCCTTCACTAGATTCATTATAATAATATTATCACGGTATGCTTTATGTTAGAATGGTTCTATGAAAATGCGTACCAGAATAGCACCAAGTCCTACTGGGGAGTTTCAGTTAGGTAATTTTCGAACAGCCTTATATAACTATGCTTTGGCAAAAAACACCTCAGGAGCTTTTGTCGTTAGGGTTGAAGACACTGACAGAAATAGATATGTAGAGGGTTCTATGGAGCGAACCCTTGAGGTTTTAGAGAAGTACGGAATACCCGGAGATGAGAGCCCCCTGGTCGGAGGTCCTTACGAACCTTACATTCAATCTCAAAGATTAGAGTTGTACAAGGAATACGCAAAGAAGCTTCTTGATAGCGGACATGCTTACTATTGTTTTTGCTCAAAAGAACGTTTAGAAGAATTAAGAGATGGTCAGAGGAAGTCAGGTATGGCGGCTACCAGATATGATAAAAAATGTTTATCTCTAAGCAGTGAAGAAGTTCAAAAAAAGCTAGATCAGGGAGAGCCCTATGTTATTAGGCTCAACGTTCCAAAAGATGAACTTATTAAAGTCGATGATTTAGTTTATGGCGAAATTACTTTTGATTCTAATCAAATAGACGATCAGGTGTTGATAAAAGGAGACGGTTTTCCTACTTACCACTTTGCGGTAGTGGTCGATGATTATATTATGAACATAACCCATATTCTTAGAGGTAATGATTGGATTCCCTCAACCCCGAAACATATTTTACTGTATAGATTTTTTGGCTGGGAAGACAGGACTCCAAAATTCATTCACCTGCCTTTGCTGAAAGAGTTGGGATCTTCGAAAAAGCTCAGCAAGAGGTTCGGTGCTGTTGCTGCAATGGATTTTCTAAAGCAGGGATATTTGAGAGAAGCAGTATTGAATTTTGTAATGTTTTTGGGCTGGAACCCCGGAACCGAAAAAGAGATATATTCCCTCGATGAGTTTATTAAAGATTTTACAATAGAGAAAATAGGAAAGACCGACTTAGTTGTAATGGATAGAGAAAAGCTTTTGTGGTACAACGGCCATTATATTCGCTCCTTGTCCGTCGAGGATCTCATGCTCAGACTTGCTGCTTGGGCGCAAGAGCATGAGATTGAACTGCCCCAAGCCGATAAAAAATATCATCTAGAAGTACTTAGCTTGGTGCACGAACGAATGAAAACTTTGTCAGAGTTTGTGCCGCTTACGCACTATTTCTATGCGGATCCAAAAGTAGACCCTTCCTTAATTGTTTCTTTTGGAGGAGACGAATCAGCAAGGATAATTAAAGATCTATTATCTTTATACAAGGCCGTTGACCCAAAAAAATGGACCTCCGCCGATTTAGATGAATTGTCTCACTCATATGTGACGAATGGCGGTTACAAAACAAAGCAAGTTTTTATGTCTCTTCGGGCCGCAGTGACCTCGGAAACTGCAACTCCCCCGATTTTCGATACATTAGAACTTTTGGGTAAAGAGACAACCTTAAGGAGGTTAGATTCTGCTTTGGCCCGGCTCTAGTTTTGATAGATTTTAACGTACAATTAAAGTTCAATAAGTATACAATTAGTTTAATTAAATTAAAGGATAGTTATGCCAAAACAAAATACACAAACAGCCCAATCAACTGCAGATAAAAATAAAGATTCTGCTCTACAATCAGCTCTTGCTCAGATAGAAAAATCTTACGGGAAGGGTTCAATTATGAAGCTAGGTGAAAATAGTCCTCAAAGAAATATACAGGTTATACCTACAGGTTCAATCGCGTTAGATATAGCCTTAGGTCTCGGGGGCCTGCCTAAAGGACGAATTGTGGAAATCTATGGTCCGGAGTCCTCAGGTAAAACCACCTTAGTGCAGCATATAATCGCCGAGGTTCAAAAGGCGGGAGGCACAGCAGCTCTTATAGATGCTGAACATGCCTTCGACCCTGTCTATGCAGAGAGAACAGGTGTAGATGTAAATAATCTTCTTGTTTCTCAGCCTGATACCGGGGAGCAGGCCCTTGAAATAGCTGAAACCTTGATCCGCTCTAATGCTGTTGATGTTATTGCTATAGATTCGGTCGCAGCTTTAACTCCAAGAGCAGAGATAGAGGGTGAGATGGGAGATAGTTTTGTTGCACTTCAGGCCCGTTTGATGAGCCAAGCTTTGCGTAAAATTACATCGGCCGTAAGTAAGTCTAATTGTTTGGTTATCTTTACTAACCAGCTGAGAATGAAAATAGGCATTATGTTTGGTAACCCCGAAGTTACTCCAGGAGGAAAGGCGCTAAAGTTCTATTCTTCTGTAAGACTTGAGATAAGAAGAGTACAGGCATTGAAATCGGGAACTGAAGATATAGGTATCAAAGCAAAGGTTAAGGTTGTTAAAAATAAAGTTGCTCCCCCTTTTAGAACTGCAGAATTCGACATTATGTTTAATGAGGGCATAAGCAAAGAAGGTAATCTTGTTGATGTTGGAGTCGAGATGGATATTGTAAAAAAAAGCGGGTCTTGGTATGAGTACGCGGGTGAAAAATTAGGTCAAGGCCGAGAAGCCGCTAAACAATTTTTGAAGGAAAATACAAAGGTGAGAGACGAAATCGAAAAATCTATTCGAGCAAAAATGAAAGACTCTAAACCTCTTCCTTTAGAGCTTGTTTCCGGCGAAGAATCAGAAGAAAATGGAATCGAGGAGTAGATCTCTTGAAGCTAAAATTTTCAATAAGGCCGTAGCTTATTTAGCGCTACGGCCTCACAGCTCTTATGAGCTTGAAAAAAAACTTAGTGCTTATTGGGTCAAAATATCCGATGATGTCGAGTTTGATAAAAGTACTGTTGTTATAAAGCAGGCGATTGATCGGCTTAAAAATTTAAACTACTTAAACGACAGCATATACTTTAAAGATCTAGTGAATTCGGTCGCCAATTCCCCTAACCCTAAGAGTCCTCTTGAGCTTAAGCGTTATTTATACGATAGGGGTGTTTCTCTTGAAGTAATTGAATCTATATTAAGCGATCTTTATACCTCGGGTCTGCAAAAAAAAGCCATTTCAACTCTGATCTCAAAGCTTAGCGGTCGTTATTCGGAGAAGCAGAAGCTGGTGAATTATCTAACCGGCAAGGGGTACAATTACGCCCTAATAGCTGATTTAATTGACAGGTAAGGTATTCTGAACTAGAATCATACATGGGAAAGTTTACAAAAGTAGAGTAAACAGACCTATAGCATAAGAGTTTATCTATGACGGGCGCTAAGCCTAAATTTATAATCTAGTTTAATGCCATGAATATAATATCAGAATTATTAACTAAATCTAATAAAGCCTTTACCTATCGATTATTACATGTATCGACAGCGCCAGCTTTGCGCAGACTGGCTTAATTTTTAGAGCCTTTATCTATTTCTGATATATTGCATTAACTCGTTTATTTAGGAACCGTCACAGTGTTTTAAGGAGGCATAATGCAAAGTATTATATTAATTCTAGCTGTTTTATCGTCTTTTGGCCTTGGCATAAAGGCTTATCAGTATTACTCGGTAAAACAAAAAAAGCAGGGTATCGATGATTCCGCAGAGTCAAAAAAATTAGAGCCTGGTTTAGATAACCAGGATTCTTCTCAGGATTCCGACAAACCAAGTTTGGTGTCGGAAGCTCGTGCAAAGGCACGAGAAATAATTCTTGAGGCTAAAGATTCCTCACTTCAAATAAAAAAGGAAGCCCAAGATTATGCAATGAAGGTAAAGCAAGCCTTGGAGTTAAAGGAGCGCGAACTCGTTAAAAAAGAGGCTGCAGTAGAAGTTAAGGAAAAAGAGATTGAGAATAGGCAAAATGAGCTAAAGAGCGACAGAGAAGAGGTTCAGAAGAAGCTAGATAATTTAGCCTCTTTAGAGTCTGAACTGCAAAGCAAATTAGCTAAGATAGCTTCTTTAACTAGGGAAGAGGCAAGGGAGCAGCTATTAAAAGTATTCGATAAAGAATTGGCTGTAGAAAAAAGCAAAAGAATCCGTGAAGTAGAGGAAGAGATTAAGCGCGACTCTGTTGAGAAGGCGCAAGAAATTTTAGTAGATGCCATGAGATTTGGTGCAACAGATTATGTTGTAGCTCACACTACTTCTAAAGTTAAACTTCCTGACGAAGATATTAAAGGAAGGATAATTGGTAAAGAAGGAAGAAACATAAGAACTTTTGAAGAATACACCGGAGTCGAGTTGGATTTGGATTCTTCACCGGGTGAAATTATCGTATCGTCCTTTGATCCTATTAGAAGAGAGATTGCTAAGGTATCTCTTGAAAGGCTTATTGCCGATGGAAGAATTCAGCCCTCTCGCATAGAAGAGATTGTAGAGAAAACCACCAAAGAGATCGAGCATATTATGTATAAAGAAGGCGACAATCTCTGCCATAGAGTTGGCGTCTACAATATACCAAAAGATTTGGTACAGATGTTAGGTAGATTCAAGTACAGATTTTCATATGGACAGAACATGATTGAGCACACTCTTGAGGAAACAAGAATAGGTGTCGCTATTGCTAATGAGTTAAAGGTAGATGTTGAGGTTGTAAAGCTAGGATGTTTGTTTCACGACATAGGGAAAGTTGTAAATGATGAAGAAGGTACGCACGTACAGCTAGGAGTTGATCTTCTCAAGAAGCACAAAATTGACGAGAGAGTTATCAATTGTGTTGCTGAGCACCACGAAGACAGACCGTTCAGTTCAATCGAGTCGGCAATTGTAGCTTTGGCAGACCATGTTAGCGGTGCGAGGCCCGGCGCCAGATCAGAGGACTACGAGGCTTATGTACAACGAATGAAGGCTCTGGAAGAAGCAGCAATGTCTTTTGATGGGGTAGAGAAGTCCTTTGCTATTTCAGCAGGAAGAGAGCTTAGAATATTTGTTACCCCGTCCAAAGTAGACGACGATTCTACAGCTTTGTTGGCACGTGAGATTGCAAAAAAGATTGAGTTAGAACAATCTTACCCCGGCGTAGTTAAAGTTACCGTAATTCGAGAAACTCGTTTTACAGAAACAGCCAAGTAGAGATTGGTTTATTTTATGTTATTGGCCTTAGGGGGCGCAAGCATAGTGAAAAACGGTGCTTGCGCCGGAAAGGCAGAAAGTAAGTAATTTAAAAAGATAATATGTATTACGTTTATTTAATAATATTAGGTTTTATCGTTTTTGTTTTTATAGCAAAAATTTTGAAATCTATCATAAGAGGATGCATAACTGCAACGTTATTTGTTTTATTTATTGCAATTGTGTTGTATTATTTAGGTTATAGAGCCGATTTTTTATCTAGCCTCTACAACTTACTGCCGTGATTGGGATTCATGCTCACTTATTTTTGTAGCATGCAAAATTGAAAAATATGAGAATTTTATTTATAGGCGATATTGTAGCCAAGCCTGGCAGAGAAATAGTAAACAACATTCTGCCCGAGATTAAAGTAAAAGAAAGCATAGATCTTGTTATTGCAAATGTTGAGAATCTCTCTGGCGGTAAGGGTGTAACTAGAAGTACTCTTAAAGAGATGCAGGATGCAGGAGTAGATTTTTTTACCGGGGGCGATCATATTTTCTGGCAAAAAGAAGTCGAAGATTGTTTTCAGGAATTTCCATTAATAAGGCCGGCAAATTACCCAAGCACATGCTCAGGAGAAGGCTACAAGGTTTTAGATACAGGTAGGAACGGGTCGGTTTTAATTGCAAATCTCATTGGTAGAACCTCTTTTGGGGGAAATCAGGCATATACAGATGATCCTTTTACTTTAGCCGATAAAATACTTTCAGATACAGAAAACTTAGATATAGCATTTTCATTAATTGATTTTCACGCCGAGGCAACAAGTGAAAAGCAAGCATTCGCTTATTATTTAGATGGTCGCGTTGGCGCTGTTTGCGGTACTCACACCCATGTTCCGACTTGTGATGAAAGAGTTTTGCCTTCTGGTACGATGTATGTAACAGATGCGGGAATGACTGGAAACATTGATTCCGTTCTTGGTGTAAAGAAAGAGATTATTATTCAGCAATATCTTACTGCACAAAATCAGCGCTTTGAGTGGGAAAATACTGGAAAAAAAGCTTTTAGAAGTGTAATAATAGATACTGATAGCAAGGTGATTAGTCGATTAGATAGAATCAGCGACTAGCCTCTGTTAATTGAGAGCACAAGTCTCTTAGTAATTAGTTGATAATAACTTAGAAATTTGAAAGGGGGTGTAGCAAGATGTCAAAACAAGATATAGTAAATGCATTAGCACAACAAGGCATGACCAAAGTTGAAGCAGCTAGAGTTTTAGAAGCTTTAACAACAATCATAACCAAAGCACTTGCAAAAGGAGAAAAAGTAACTCTTACCGGATTCGGTACATTCGAAACAAGGAAGAGAGCTGCAAGAGCAGGTAGAAACCCACAGACTGGGGTTGTTATTCAAATACCAGCAACCAGAATAGCTGCATTCAAAGCCGGTAAAGCTTTGAGAGATGCTGTTAGAAAATAAGCTTAGTTTAATCTAGGTTTTTTAAGGCGGGCCATCAGGCCCGCCTTCTCGTTTCTATAAGCAAAAGCCGCTCTGAAGAAGAATTAATTGAGTTTAGAGTTTTAAATTACCTTATGCTAAGGCTGCTGGGTGCTCAAAGAAACCGCATCTTCCTGTTGTTTGGTTGTTGGTAAAGTAAACCAAAAAGTACTGCCTTTGTCGGGACCGCCTGAGAATACGCCCACCTCGCCGCCCATTTTAGACACGTATAGTTTTACAATGTATAGGCCCAGTCCTGTGCCTCCGGCCTCAGCAACCGTCTTGTAAGAGTTTTCTAGTCGTTGGAATTTTTTGAAGAGCATTTGTGTGTCTGTTGAAGAAATTCCTTTTCCGGTATCAATTATAGAAAATTTAACGTGCCTTGCATTTTTAAGTCTCTCTATTTTCACAGTTATTCCTCCGGTTTGTGTGAATTTTATGGCATTACCGACAAGGTTTACAAAAATCTCTCTAATTTTTTGCCTGTCTCCATAAACATATCTCACGTTTGTTTTGTTTTCCAGCTTTAAATAAAGATCTTTTTCGGCGGTTTTAATTTCTAACTCTTCAATAATATCGGGTAAAATTAGATCTAGGTTAAGCCTTTTTTCTTCGATCTTAACTCTGCCCTCTTCTATACGTGAAATGTTTAGCATGTCATTAATAAGCGCAATCATTCTATCTGTGCTTTTCATCGATTTTTCTACATAAATAGCCTGTTTTTTAGATAATTTCCCTCCTTTTCCTGCAGAAAGCATCCACAGGTAGCTTTTTATTATTGACATTGGTGTTCTAAGCTCATGTGAGGCAATGGATACGAAGTCATCCTTTGTTTTTTCCAATTCCTTCTCTTTTGTGATATCACTCATTGTAACAAGGTGCTCTATGTTGTTTTCGCCTGTTTTAATAACAGACACTTTGATATGCACATAGTATTTTTTCCCTTCGGGCGATAACAGAATGGCGGTATCAGGAATCCCAAAATTTTCAGTCATTCTATAAAATGATGTTATATCGATCGCCTCCCCCTTCTCTGTTGTTATTGAAATTATGTCAGAAGCTTTTTTCCCAATTACTTCAGCAGATGTTGTGTTTAGCATTTTCTCCAGCGTGTGGTTGAAGAGAGTGATTTTGCCTTTAGGGTCTGTTGCGTAGATCGCCTCGGACACTTTATATAGTAGAAGCTCGGCCCTCTTTCGCTCATTGTAGAGTTCGAGATTTTTCTTATATATTTCCTGAGCAACCTTTTGGAATTGATCCGTTTTATTTGATCTCATTTTTTAGACCAGGAGAGTTTGAGGTATAACAGTTCGAAAATCATTAGGAAAGTTTTCCCGTAGAATATTTACACACACATCTACGGAAGCTTGGCCGAATATCTCTCTGTAGGACTCAATTAATCTAGTTACTACTTCGTTATCGGCACCGGAAAAATGAATCTGCTCTATAGTCAGATTTCTCGCATCTTTAGACGAAATCTGAATTAAACCTGTGTTTACGGCACGTTCGAGAGCAAGATTCTCTCCTATTATCTGTGTCTGTTTCTTAATAATAGCTAGAACTAGCCTTTTCAGCTGCTCATCGGTCATTCGCGTTCTCCTCTAGTAGTTGATATAAGTTCAGCATTAATCATCATGCCCGCTAATGAAACTAGGGAAGTTGCTATGTAAAATAGAAAATCCGGCATGCTGGCGCTGTATGCTTGTCCAAGAGGTTCGAGCAAAGAGTAGGAGATGTCCCCAATATACTGGAATACAAATCCTGCTAAAAGGCAGTATAAGCCTACTTTCATTTTACCTCCCAGACGGCTGAACATAATATTTATTGCAACTAAGGATATTACGACAATGCTGCCGAATGAATATAGAAGGTCTACCGCTATAGCAAGGTCAAAAGTTTCGAAATAAGAAAGGTCGTTGAAAAGAAGATAGAGTGTAGTGAATGTTAATGCCACAATTGTGGTTGTTAGAAGTGATACATTAAGGACTAAGCTCTTTTTAATGTTAGAGACAATTCCTCCGACTAAGATTAGGTTAAACATTGCAAAAGAGTAGAAAGGATCGATGAATATAAAGAAGATGTCTGGCAGCCCGGGGTAAGGTACTTCTTCAACAAAGAAAGAAATAATTGTGTAAGCGAGCTGCCCAAGTGACCAAGCAAACAGCCCTAATGATATTAAAATTAAAATTCTACCGACCGCACTTTTGCGCCCGTTCCATTTTTTTGAATTTATTGCAGCTTTTACGCTTCCATAAAGAGGCTGTGCAAATAGCACTATTGCAAATATGTCATAAAAATATCTGCTTTCCGGACTAAAAAATTGTAGTGCTATCCAGTAGATTATCCAAAATATAGTTAATATGATATAGATTTTAGGCAGAGGCAGAGATTTCATTGATTAATTATCCCATTTTTGTTTTTTATTAGTCAAGTTATTTGTGGTAGCATAGGGTGTGCATTT
>ERZ795048.1067-NODE-1067-length-26009-cov-49.999229_pt1 | contig 26009 bp, 29 predicted proteins | sample MGYA00375132_ERZ795048 | MGnify/ENA primary metagenome ERZ795048 (study PRJEB30177, sample SAMN05720225) | activated sludge metagenome | isolation source: Anaerobic digester | place: Hong Kong | collected 2014-12-17 ... | reverse complement strand
TCGACAACGGAGTCAATAGGACTATTACGCTTTACATACTGCGAAATACAGGCGTTATCACTGAAGATACTTAGTTTGACAGAGTCGCGTTATATCTTTTACCCGATACCGACTGTAGTACTGCGATGTAGATAGCCTTCCATGTAAAGGAACAAGCAAGCTCCAGCCAGGTGTTGCCAGGAGTCAGTGATGGTTGTCAGAAGCATCCGTTGCACGAGCAGTATCATTATAGTACTATACTGAAATGCCAAGGAAGATAAGGGAGTTGATTCGGGATTTGAGGAAGGCGGGTTTCGTGGACCGCGGAGGGAAAGGCAGCCATCGAAACTTCACTCACCCTAAGGGTGTGATGATAACACTGAGCGGCAGCCCTTCGGATGATGCGAAGAAGTATCAGGAACGCTCGGTGGAGAAAGCAGTTCGCGAGGTGATGGAATGAAAACGAGTGACCGATATCTGAAGATCGTCGAATGGTCTGAAGAGGATCAGTGCTATGTCGGCACTTGTCCCGGACTGATGCTCGGAGGCGTCCATGGAAATGATGAAGCTGAGGTTTATCGGGAACTCTGCCAGGCGGTTGAAGAGTGGATCGAGATTTATGGGGTGGATGGCAAAGCCCTTCCCGCTGAAACCGCTGGCAAGGATTACTCGGGGAAGTTCGTTCTTCGGGTTGGCACGGACCTGCACAGAGAACTGGCCATCGAGGCCCTGCGTCAGGGTGAAAGCCTGAATACCCATTGCGTGCATCTACTCCGGGAAGCCAGAACCCGCTACGGGAAGAAAGGGCAAAGCTAGTTAAGCCAGTATTCCGAAAAGGTTTGAAGCGAGGATCAGCTCAGGCCTGCTGAGTTTTCAGGACGCGCTACTCTTTCGGCTTTCGGTTTCGTGCGGCAGTATTCGCAAGAGGCAGTACTATTCCAACCACGAAAGCCATGTTCACCGCTGTCTCCCAGTTCACGGCACCTGCCCCGTGGGCTATAAGGCTGTACAGGTAAGTCACGATAGCTGCGACTGCGAAGGTGACTGGTATAGTGACAGCCATTCTGATCATGAGACTCTTTGCACCCATTGTACTGATCTCCTTCTCTTCCTGGATTCAGGGCTGTTCCGCCTCAGCGTAACTGGCGTTTCAATATGAATCTACGCCCTTCCAGCTACCCTGTCTACTTCATTGAGTTTTCTCCTGTGAAAACCACGCAAGACCCCTGGTATTCCAGGGCCTATCTGGGCCAGATCATGAACAGGTAACCGCCGTATGCGGCAAGGAGGGCCGCCCCTTCAATTCTGTGGAGCTTTTGCCCGGTGTAGAGCATTGGCAGGAGAAGCAATGAGAACACGACCACCACCATGCTGTCCAGCATTGATATGCCTGGTGCGTGGATCGGCTGCACGGTGGCTGCCACACCAAGTATCGCGAGCACATTGAAGATGTTCGAGCCTATGATGTTCCCAACGGCGATGTCCGGCTGTTTTCGAATAGCGGCTACCAGCGAGGTTGCAAGCTCCGGCATGCTCGTTCCCGCGGCGATCACTGTTAGTCCGATGACCGCTTCGCTCAAACCAAGAGTTCTGGCCAGCAGCACCGAATGATCCACAAGGAGTCCGGAGCCAAGTACAAGAACTGTCAACCCGCCGAGGATCCAGGCAACATCAATCAGCCAGTGCCGCGAGATGGACAGAGACGATCCTTCGGTGTCATCGGCCTCTGCGTTTCTTCCCCGGACCGCGGTCAGCCATGTGTAGGCGACGATTCCCGCGGTAAGCAGCAAACCCTCTGCACGACCGATGGATCCGTTGAGGAGAAGTAGAGGAAGGAGCAGCGCAGCTCCCAGTGCTATGGGGGCGTCCTGCCTGATTACCTGCCTTTTGACCGGAATGGGACAGAGGAGGGCGGTAATCCCCAGAATGATCCCTATGTTGAAGGAGTTAGAACCCAGGACATTGCCTATGGAGATATCGCCCTGGTTTGCCAGGGCGGCCTTCAGGCTCACCACCAGTTCCGGGGAGCTGGTACCGAACGCCACAATGGTAAGGCCGACCATGAGGCGGCTCAACCCGGCTCTCAGAGCAAGGGAGGTCGAACCTCTCACAAGACCTTCCGCGCCGGCGAAGAGAAGAAGAAGTGACGCGAGAATGAAGGCGATCTCAGTGATCATGGTTCACTGGTTGTTTCAGATTCAGCCGGCCTGGATGCAGAACGGGCGGCCCGAAGGCCGCCCGCCTGTGCATGTAGCCTGAATGTTTACTCGGTGGCCTCTTCAGGAGCGGGCTCCTCGACGACCTCTTCGACGACCTCGGTGGCCTCTTCGACCATCTCTTCGCCCTCTTCGATCATCTCTTCGGCTTCCTCGATCATCTCTTCGCCCTCTTCGATGACCTCTTCGCCCTCTATGACTTCTTCCTCGACTACTTCTTCGTCGACGGGAGTCTCTTCAACGACTTCCTCTTCGACTACTTCTTCGTCGGTGGTGGCTTCATCAGCAGGAGCGGGCTCGCCGCAGGCGAGACCGAAGAAAGCGAGACCGAGTACCATCAGTGCGATTGAGAACATTCTCATTTTGCAATCCCTCCGGATTTTTCAGTGTAACGATGTACCAGTATTTTGATTCACCCCTGAATCACGGGTCCTTCACCCGAATATGCGCAATTATCGCACTCTGCGGACTTCCAGTCAAGTCCCCCCGGTCATCCTGAGCGTGTTGGAAAAGTGGATCTTTCCCACCATGGGCAGCACCGCTGCACCCTTGATCTTCACCAGGAGTCTGCCGATCCTGTCAACATCGGAACCTGCTCCGGGCTTGAGAGTTACACCGTGGATGGCTGAAAGCTCCTCGAGCCTTATGAGGTAGACGGACCTGGCGATGATGGAGGCGGCGGCAACCGCCGGTTCCTTGTCCTCGGCCTTTACCATGAGCTGTATGTTGCTCGCTCCCTCCGGAAGCCAGGGCCTGAGCCGTTCCATGGAGCAGAACCTGTCTATGATGATCTGGCCGGTTTCTGCCTTCTTCAGAACGCCTTCAATGGCTTTTCCGTGGGCCATTGCCTGGATGTCCAGGCTGTTCATGCCTCGGTTCGTGAGGCTTGCGAAGAGGGCGTTGTACTCCTGCGGTTCGACAGAGTGGACCCACCACTGGATGCTCTGCATTTCGGTGATCTTCCTGTAGAGGCTTTCCACGGTAGCCGCAGAGAGTCTCTTGGAGTCTCCGGCGCCCATATTCCTGAGCAGTTCTGCGGTTTGATCATCGCAACGGACCGCCGCGGCAACGATCGGGCCGAAGTAGTCGCCCTTGCCGGCTTCGTCTGTGCCTGTTCTTATGCCCTTCGTCTGGATGGTTGCGCTCTGCTCTGCCTGGGTAAGGAGCTGCAGCGCTTCGTTTTGCAGGCTCTGGTCTCCCCCTGAGACAACTGCGGAGCAACCCTTCTTCTTCGAATGGTAGAGGTTCACCGCGCAGCGGGTATCGCCCCTTCTGAGCTTCAGCTGTACGCCGTAGGGAAGCTCTTTCTGCCCGTCAACCGTTATTCCTGCGTTGTTCAGCCTGGTCAGGGACCGGGCAAGGTGCTTCTTAAGCTCCTCAGTCACCGGCGAAGGGGTTTTCCACTTCCAGGGGGGTTCCAACGGTGTAGTCCTGAAGCATGCAGGTTATCTCCCCTATTACGATGGAGGCGCTCATGAGAACGGGCATGTGCCTCTCGTCGTCGGTCACCCAGATGAATATCTCTCCCTGCTGGTTGAAGAGCCCCTCTCCCCTGAGAACTGGGTGGAGCTGTATGCAGTCGAAGGTGCCGGCCCTGGTCCTGATGGAGCCCCTTTCCAGGACCTCAACCTCCATCGGGTAGTTGTCGTTGTCCACATGAACGTCGATGAAGAAGTTGTTCCCTGGAGTGAGGTCCCTGGTCCTGGCGTAGTAGAAGGCGCCCAGCACGTCCAGGGCGTGGGGGGGAATGGGAATGCAGGCCAGTTCAGGGTCGTCCTCTTCGGGGTAGTACGCGTAGCCCTCCTCCTGGTCGAAGTACATCTCCTCTGTGTTGGAGTAGTCACCCTCCTGGAGGCTCTTCATGTATGTGAGGCTGTGGAGCTGAACTATGTCCAGCAGCGATTCGTTCACATCGCGCACCTCGAAGAAGCTGCTGAAGGCGGGGTTTGAGTTGGCCTCGGCGGTGAGTGTGTAGGCAAGGAGGCCGTCGTGGTCCACCGGGCCCGTTACGCTGAGGGATGCGGTACCGGCCTTGATGATGCCGTACTCAACGCTGAAGACGAGCCTTTCCCCGGGACCCCAGGCGGTGTTCTCAACGTACCTTCTCTGGTAGTCGCCCCAGTCCCAGACCGTGCCGTAGCCCATGCTGCAGGTGAAGATTACCGCCGCCAGAAGAAGAGCCGTTCTCATTCTATTCCCCGTCCTTTCGGAAACTGTGTTCCGTAATGCTACATCACCGGAGGCGCAGTTGTTCCATTACCCCTGCCCAGCCTTCCGCGGCTGAGGCCATTGAGAACTCCGCCCTCCAGCGCTCGATGGCGTTAGCGCTAAGATAACTCCACAACCCGCGGTCCTCCATGATGTGCCTCATCTGGGAGGCCAGCTGAACATGGTTCCCCGGGGAGTGGTAAAGCCCTGAGATGCCATCGGCCACTATGTCCCTGTGGCGGCCAGAGGGTGTTGAGAGCACGGGCATTCCCACTGCCATGAGCGCTATTGCGCCTTCTCCCCCTTCATTTCCCGTAAGGTGGGGCAGCACCGCTACGGTGGCGGTTGCTATGCGCTCCGCTCCCCCGGCCAGCCTTCCCTCCGGGATGGTCTCGTTGGCTGCCGCTCCCTTCTGCAGGATGCACTTCACATTTTCAGGGAGCATCTCCAGGGCCCTGAGAAAGGTTTTCAGCCCGGAACCGGGTTGACCGCTGCCGCAGTAAAGGAAGTTCATTGCCCTTCTGTCGGGCTCGGGCTGATCACTCACCGGCGACACCGGGATGTGGATGACCTGCCTGTTCCTGCCCTGCCCCCACCGGTGAATCCTGATGTTCTGCCTTCCCGGAAGCATATGTTCATTTTCATGAATGTGTTCGGCTTCGGTGTACCACACCACCGGGATGCCTGGGGGGAGGTCGTGCATTGATTCACGGTTCATGACCACCGCGGCCCGGGGCTGGCCCTCCAGTTCCCCGCCGGCTGTCCTGATGGCCTCCGCCACCATGTCCGCCCTGTTCCCCGGCTCTTTTCCCCTCAGCAGCAGTATCCTCATTCTTTGTCCTTTCCGTGCTGAGCTTTTATAAATCATAGTGGACCTCGAGGGAACCTGCGGGAAGGATGTGAGATGGCCCGGGATACATCAAAGAGGATGAAAGCCGTTCGGATGCCTCCCATCCACGGAATAATGGACAGGGTGCGGGAAATGAAGGCCAGGAATGAGCGGGTGTTCCCCATGGCGCAGGCTGTGCCATGGTACGGCCCGCCCGAGGCCGCTGTGAAGCGCCTGGCTGAAAGGATGGGCGAGGGTGGATTCCACTTCTACAGCCCTGATCCAGGGGCTCTTCGAACCCGGCAGGCCCTTGCGGGGGATTTTTCGCGGCGCAGGGGCATCCAGCTTGACCCGGCTTGTGAGCTGCACCTTACCTGCGGAGCAAGCCAGGCATTCCTGGGGGCCCTTCTTGCGGTTGCCGACCCCGGGGACAGGGCGGTGGTACTCTCGCCCTACTACTTCGACCATGTGTTCGCCATACAGTTCTCCAGCCTGGAGCTGGTGGAGATACCCATGACCGAGGGGAACGGCTGGGAGATACCCTGGGATGAACTTGAGAAAGCGGTGTCACAGGCATCGGTGATGGTGCTGGTGAACCCGGGGAACCCAACAGGAGCCGTGCTTTCCGAGGCTGAGCTGCGCAGGCTGGTTTCCCTCACCGGGGACTGCGGCTGCTCGCTGATAGTGGACGAGACCTACGAGCGGTTCAACTTCGACGGCAGCCCGTGGCACCCCTGGGAGGACCACAGGCCGGAGCATGTGCTGACGATAGGCAGCTTCTCAAAGAGCTACAGCCTCTCAGGCTGGAGGCTGGGATACCTGTTCGGCTCCGCTGAGGTTCTCACCGAGGCCCTCAAGGTGCAGGATTCCGTTGTGATATGCCCGCCCACTCCATCCCAGATACTCCTCGAGGAATGCCTGGCGTTTTATGACTGGGTGGAAAGACGGTCCCAAGAGGTGCTATCCAGGCGGGAACTCTGCCGAACCGCTATGGAACGGGCGGCGGGGATTCAGTGGAGGGATCCGGGAGGCGGGTTCTTCACCCTTGCAGCCCTTCCGCCTGGCATGGACGGATACGCTGCTGCTAACCATCTGCTGGATGAGTACGGAATAGCCACCATTCCCGGGGAGGCCTTCGGAGACTCAGGCGCATCTCACCTGCGGTTCAGCTTTGGATGCCTGTCGGACCACGACCTGGAGCCGGCCATGGAGGCCCTGGCTTCGGTGGATCTCAGCTCTATCTCTCCCTGAGCATCTTTCTGTAGAGCCTTTTCGCCTCAAGGAAGAAACCGTTGAACCTGCCGTCGATGAAGTCGGCGAAGCTGTGGTCCGGGCCGTGGAACGAGCCGAACCTGTAGCGAAGGCACTTGTGGGCGTAGACTCCCTGGCTCAGGTATATCTTGTCCGGGGCGTACTTGCAGCTGGCAAGCACCAGCTTCCCGTGGTCGAGGTATCCAGGGTCTATGTTGACCATCCTGCTGCCCTCTCCTCCGCACCTCGCTTCCACCTCGATGCAGCGGAGCTTCCAGCCGGCGAGGGCCGACGGGTCCTGCAGGGCGAAGCAGTACCACTTCCTCCGTTGCTCGCCGCCCATCTCCTGGATGTAGTAGTCGCTCATGTCGAAGGGGTAGTCGCCGCTTTCCATCACGGGGCTGCCCATGAAGGCTTCCACCGCCTCCACCGCCTCCACCAGCCGGTGGGGATCACAGTAAAGGAAGCTGAAGCTGGGAAGAACGGGCAGCGGTTCCTCAGGAAGTGACATCCTGCCCCCTCCTTGCGAGCTTCTGCCTCTGGAGTTCAGCCCAGGCAGCCTCTGCGACCTCGGGAGCTATGCCGAAGCTCTCGCTTACGAGCCTCCCGTAGTCCGACGCCAGCTTGAGGTTCCTGCTCCCGGCGGAATCCACCGTTCTGAGATTACCGTTGTGGGCGCTCATCCTGCCCCCCATGGGGCCGGGCATGTTCAGGTGAAGGCTCTCCAGCCCCGGGGCGTTGAACGACCGCCGCCAGTACTCCATGAATTCGGCCCTGGTGAGTTGCCTGGATTCCAGGGTGTACCTGTATCTGCTCTGGCCGTGCTCGATGGTGTGCAGCTCCCACCCTTCGGGAACCGGCTTCCATCGCATTGTCCTTCCCTCCAGGGCAAGCTCTCCGCTGTGGTCTTCCGCGAGCCTGACGGCTCCCGGTACCGCGTAGCCGGGGTCGAGGATGAAGCTGCCGGCTTCACCCTCCACCAGCAGGGCGCAGTGGATGTTCCGCCCGTGGTTCATGTGGCCGGTGAGGGGTCTTGCTCTGAGGCCGCACTGAACAATGATGGTGGCGAGGGTTTCCGTGAGGGAATAGCATGTTCCCCCGGTGCCCCTGGATATGTGCCCCTCCATAACCTCGCGGGGAAGCCTTGGCTGGGGGTTGCCTGAGGCCCTGAGAAGGAACTTGGTGAGGTTCTCCCAGGGTATGGTGCTGTATGCTTCGGCTATTCCGTGTATGTCGCCGGCGCTGCTGCCCGGGGAAACGCCGAAGTGATCGAAGAACATCTCCGCTGTTTCATTCATGGGTGTATTATAATCCGCCCAGGGAGGGCCCATGGATCACTGCAGGTACCATTCGCTGAACACCTATTTCAGGAACACCTTCGGGGAGAAGGTGTTCAAGATCAGTCTTGCCGGGGGCTTCACCTGCCCGGTTCGGGACGGGTCAATATCCTCCGGGGGCTGCACCTACTGCAACCCCCTGGGGAACGTTCCCGGTCACTACTCCCCTGGGATGACCCTGGCCGAACAGCTGGACGCCGCCACCGGCTTCGTGAGGAAAAGGCACCGGGCAAAGAGGTTCCTGGCCTATTTCCAGGACTACACCGCCACATATGCCGAACCATCCATGCTGGAGGAGCTTTACCGTGAGGCCATTGCCTACCCGGGGGTGGTTGGGCTTGCCGTCTGCACCAGGCCCGACTCCCTGGCCAGCGGCGTGCTTGACCTGCTGGAAGAGCTTGCCGGGGAGACCTTCGTCTGGGTTGAGCTGGGGGTTCAGAGCGGCTGCGACGTTACCCTGCTTCGGATGAACCGGGGCCACACCGTATACGACTCGGAGAGGGCTTTTCAGGAGCTTCACCAGCGGGGCATTCTGACCTCCGCCCATGTGATACTGGGCTTCCCGGGGGAATCCAGGGAGGAAGCCCTCACCACCGCCGAGCTGATCAGGAGAGCGGGAACCTCAGGGGTGAAGCTGCAGAACCTCCATGTGCTCAGGGACACTCCCCTGGCGGATGACTACGGCGCAGGCAGGGTCAGGCTTCTGGACATGGAGTCATACGCGTCCCTGACGGCGGACTTCATAGAGCGCATACCGCCTGAGGTGGTGATCCAGAGGGTTGCTGGAGAAGCTCCTCCGGGAATGCTGGTGGCCCCGGACTGGGCGGGAAACAAGATGGCTGTGATGAACAGGGTCAACGCCGAACTTGCTGAGAGGGATTCCTGGCAGGGAAAACTGCTGGGCTACGGGCTTCCGGAGGTTCCCTGTTCCCGCTGAACCGGTATACCCGCCTCAAGGCAGAAAGTCCTGAGGGCTACCCTGTAGGCCGGCCTGTAAAGCTGCCTGTAGGTTTCCGAGTGATGAAGGGCGGGCCAGCCCCTCTCTTCCATCTCTTTCCCGAAGGCGGTCATGGCTTCTGTGGAGAATACGCTCTGCAGCTCCATGGCGTTCTTCCACCTGGCTGCGAGTTCCGCTTCGCTGCCCCTGTACTCCCTGCCCGTTCTCACGAAGGCGGTGAGCAGCGCACCGGTGACTCCTCCTCCTGCCATGTACGGCCTGAGGTTGATCCTGAGTACCTCGCCGTCGGTGGATATCTCCTCATACAGAGGCTCTTCCAGGGGCGGCGTTCCAGGGTTCGACGCCTCCATCCTCAGCCGACTCTCGGCCTCCGGCTCTGAACTGATGGCGTGACCGCTTCCCATAACGCCTTGATAAACAAGCTTGTAAAGGTCTGAGAGCTCCATCCCCGGATAGAGTTCGAACTGCCTTTTGATGATATCCCTGAAGTGGTTCAGATCCATGCCGCTCCTACTGGAACAAAAAAACTTTCGTGGAATATAGCAAGTGTCCGGACGGGTTCCCTCCCCCGGACGGACACCCTTTCAAGTGGGTTGAGCAACACGAAGAGAGGCCCGCCGGAAAGCCCGGCGGGCCTTCCCCTTTTCAGGGTTCCTTCGTTGTACTCAATTGCCTTTTCTTTGTAGATTATCAATTCTCCCAATTACCGGCCAGTTTTTTCACGGAGGTTATGAAATGATCCGTCGGGAGACCGTCGACTCGATTCTGCGCGGTGAGCACACAGACCGCGAGGTAACGGTATACGCGTGGGTTAAGACAGCCCGCACAGGCAAGAGCGTGGCCTTTGCCGCCCTTAACGACGGCTCCTCCACGGAGAATCTCCAGGCGGTCTTCGACAGGGCCACCTTTTCCGACGAAGCCCTTTCCGGGCTACTTACCGGAGCCTGCGTAATGATCCGCGGAAAGGTGGTAAGCTCCAGCGGAACCGAGCAGGCAGTGGAGATATCCGCCGTGGAACTGGATGTGATAGGCCCGGTGGACGACGGCTACCCCCTTCAGAAGAAAAGGCACTCCCTGGAGTTCCTCAGGGGCATGCCCCACCTCAGGTCCAGGACCAACACCTTTTCAGGGGTTTTCCGGGTAAGCCACCACCTGAGCATGGCGGTTCACCGTTTCTTCGACGAGAACGGCTTCTTCAACGTGCATACCCCCTTCATCACCGAGAGCGACTGCGAGGGCGCCGGGGAAACCTTCCAGGTCACCACGCTTCCCCTGGATGCCGTTCCCACGGAGAAAGGCCGGGTCCTCTACGAGAAGGATTACTTCGGCAGAAAGGCCTTCATGACAGTGAGCGGCCAGCTGGAGGCCGAACCCTTCGCCCTTTCAATGGGCAAGGTGTACACGTTCGGGCCTACCTTCAGGGCCGACCCCTCGGACACCAGGATACACGGGGCGGAGTTCTGGATGCTCGAACCCGAGATGGCATTCTTCGACCTGGAGGATAACCTGAACCTGATAGAGAGCTTCGTGAAGTACACCGCACGGTACGTGATGGAGAAGTGCCCCGGTGAGATAGACTTCTTCACCAGGTTCTTCGAGAAAACGCTCCCCGACAGGTACCGGGCCCTCACCGAGGAGTCCTTCGCACGGGTGACATACACTGAAGCGGTGGAGATACTGGCCTCCTGCGGCAGGAGCTTCGAGAGAGTCCCAGCCTGGGGCGACGACCTGGCCACCGAGCACGAACGCTACCTGGCGGAGGAGCACTTCCGCCGGCCTGTGTTCGTGGTGAACTATCCCGCATCCATGAAGCCTTTCTACATGTTCGTGAACGACGACGGCAGAACAGTGGCCGCCTGCGACCTCCTGGCCCCCGGGGTGGGAGAGCTGGTTGGCGGCAGCCAGAGGGAGCACAGGCCTCCCGTTCTTGAGAAGCGGGCCCTGGAACTGGGGCTCGATATGGATACCTACCGATGGTACATGGAGCTCAGAAGATGGGGAACCGCTCCCCATTCGGGTTTCGGCCTGGGCTTCGAAAGGCTCCTGATGTACCTCACGGGAATGGACAACATCAGGGATGTGATGCCATTTCCCAGAACTTATGGAAAAATGTACTAACACAAAGCGAAAGCTGGTAGACATGAGCAGTAAGATGATTACCATCGATGGAAATGAAGCCGCGGCGAGGGTGGCCCACAAGCTCAGCGAGGTCATAGCCATCTACCCCATCACCCCCTCCAGCCCCATGGGCGAGCACAGTGACGCCTGGTCCGCCTCGGGGAAGAAGAACATCTGGGGAACCGTTCCCCTGGTGCAGGAGATGCAGAGCGAGGGCGGAGCCTCCGCAGCGGTGCACGGTGCTCTGCAGACCGGAGCCCTCACCACTACCTTTACCGCAAGCCAGGGCCTCCTTCTGATGATACCCACCATGTACAAGATCGCCGCCGAGCTCACTCCGGCGGTGTTCCACGTTTCCGCAAGGAGCCTTGCCTGCCAGGCCCTCTCCATCTTCGGCGACCACAGCGATGTGATGGCCGTGAGGAACACCGGCTTCGGCCTCCTGGCAAGCGCCAGCGTTCAGGAAGTAACCGACATGGCGGCCATCGCCCACGCGGCAACCCTGAAGAGCAGGATCCCATTCGTGCACTTCTTCGACGGCTTCAGGACCAGCCACGAGATACAGAAGATCGAACCCCTCGGCGACGACGTCCTCCGGAAAATGATCGACGACGAACTGGTTTACGCCCACAGGCACCGGGGCCTCAACCCCAACCACCCCGTGGTCCGCGGCACCAGCCAGAACCCGGATGTGTACTTCCAGGGCAGGGAGACGGTGAATCCCTACTACGACGCCACGCCGGCCATCGTTCAGGAGTACATGAACCTCTTCGCCGAACTCACGGGCAGGCGCTATAACCTGTTCGACTACGTGGGCGCCCCCGACGCCGAGCACGTGATGATCCTCATGGGCTCCGGCTGCGAAGTGGCCCACGAAACGGTGGAATACCTCGCCGGCAGGGGCGAGAAGGTGGGAGCCATTAAGGTAAGGCTCTACAGGCCCTTCGACGCATCCGCCTTCATCTCCGCCATCCCGGAAACCGCGAAGACCATCAGCGTCCTGGACAGGACAAAGGAGCCCGGCAACGACGGAGAGCCCCTCTACAAGGATGTGATCACCGCCCTGAGCAACGCCGGAAGAACCGGCATCAAGGTCCTGGGCGGCCGCTACGGCCTCTCCAGCAAGGAGTTCTGCCCCTCCAGGGTGCTCGCGGTGTTCAATAACGCCAGGGGCGAGCAGAAAAGCGGCTTCACTGTGGGAATCAACGACGACGTGACCCACACCAGCATCCCGGTACCCGACCTCAACCTTGGTGAAGAGGGCCTCCATCAGGCCGTGTTCCTGGGCCTTGGCTCCGACGGCACCGTGGGCGCCAACAAGAACACCATCAAGATCATCGGCGAAACCACGGACTTCTACGCCCAGGGCTACTTCGTTTACGATTCAAAGAAGGCCGGAGCCCTCACCGTGAGCCACCTGAGGTTCGGCCCCAGGCCCATCAGGCACACATGCCTGATAAGCAGCGCGAACTTCGTGGCCTGCCACCAGACCGTCTTCATGGAGAAGTACGACGTTCTCAGGTACGCCGGCAAGGGCGCCACTTTCCTTTTGAACACCCCCTTCGGCCCTGAGGATATCTGGGACAACCTTCCCAGGAAGGTACAGAAGACCATCATCGACAAGAAGCTGAAGTTCTTCGTGATAGATGCTTACGACGTGGCCAGTAAGACCGGAATGGGCGTTCGCATCAACACAATAATGCAGACCTGCTTCTTCGCAATAAGCGGCGTTCTTCCCAGGGAAGAGGCCATCGAGAAGATCAAGGGCGCGATCAGGAAAACCTACGGCAAGAAGGGCGAGGACATCGTAGAGAAGAACTTCAACGCCGTCGATCAGGCCGTGGCCAACCTTCATCAGGTGAGCTACCCCGATGAGGTCACCAGCTCCATCGAGATGCCTCCTGTGGTACCGGAGGAAGCCCCTGACTTCGTGAAAAGGGTAACCGCCACCATCATGGCCCAGAACGGCGACGACGTTCCGGTGAGCGAGATGCCGGTGGACGGCACCTGGCCCACGGGAACCACCCAGTGGGAGAAGCGCAACATCGCCCTTGAGATCCCGGTGTGGGACCCCGAGGTATGCATACAGTGCGGCCTCTGCAACCTGGTATGCCCCCACGCGGCCATCAGGATGAAGTACTACGACCCGAAGCTCCTGGAGAACGCTCCGGAAACCTTCAAGCACGCGGAAGGTATGGCCAAGTTCAAGGGAATGGCCTTCACCAACCAGGTTGCCCCTGAGGACTGCACCGGCTGCGGAGCATGCGTTCACACCTGCCCGGCGAAGAACAAGAAGGTCGAGGGCAAAAAGGCCATCAACATGGAGACCCAGGCTCCCCTTCGCCACGCCGAAGCGGAGAACTACGCCTTCTTCCTGGACATTCCAGATTACGACAGAACCGAACTGAACACCGCAACGGTGAAGGAAAGCCAGCTCCTCAGGCCCCTCTTCGAGTACTCCGGCGCCTGCGCCGGCTGCGGCGAAACCCCCTATGTGAAGCTGCTCTCACAGCTCTACGGTGACAGGGCGGTAATAGCCAACGCCACAGGCTGCTCCTCCATCTACGGCGGAAACCTCCCCACCACTCCCTACACCGTGGATCCCAGCGGCAGGGGCCCCTCGTGGAACAACAGCCTGTTCGAAGACGCCGCGGAGTTCGGATACGGCTTCAGGCTCACCGCCGACAAGCACACCGAGAACGCCGTGGAGCTTCTGAAGGGGCTCGCCGAAAAGCTCGACGAGAACCTGGTGAAAAGCCTTCTCGACTCAAAGTGCGAGAGCGAGCTTGAGATAGCCCAGCAGAGGGAGCGCATAGGCTACCTCAGGAAGGCCCTCGAGGAGATAGACACCCCCCAGGCCAGGCAGCTGGAGACCCTTGCGGACTACTTCGTTCCCAGGTCGGTCTGGATACTGGGTGGCGACGGCTGGGCCTACGACATCGGATACGGCGGCCTCGACCACGTACTGGCCCAGGGTAAGAACGTGAACGTTCTCGTTCTCGACACCGGTGTTTACAGCAATACCGGCGGCCAGTGCTCCAAGGCTACCCCCATGGGCGCCGTGGCCAAGTTCGCAGCGGCGGGCAAGCCCATGCCCAAAAAGGACCTGGCCATGATAAGCATGACCTACGGCAACATCTACGTTGCCCAGATAGCCATGGGTGCCAACTGGAACCAGGCGGTGAAGGCCTTCAACGAGGCGGAGAGCTACGACGGCCCTTCCATCATCATAGCCTACAGCCACTGCATCGCCCACGGCATCAACATGACCACCGGAATGGACGACCAGAAGATGGCCGTTAACAGCGGTCTCTGGCCGCTGTTCAGGTTCGACCCCAGGAGGATAGAGAAGGGCGAGTGCCCGCTTCAGCTCGACAGCAAGAAGCCGGCGATACCCTTCCACAAGTTCGCCGAGACCGAGGTAAGGTGGAGCACCCTCCTGAACAGCAACCCCGAGCATGCGGAGATGCTGATCTCCCAGGCTCAGAAGGAAATAGACCGCAGGTTCCATCTCTACGAGCAGATGGCTCAGATGAACTGGACCGGCGGCGAATAGTACCGCGTACCCGAAGGGGGAGGGCGGCCGCCCTCCCCCGGACTTGACACAAATGCCAGTGTAGTCTATAGTAATTTAAGTATTGCTCCCCCTTCGGACTGGACTCGTTCCCTCTGGAGGGGGTTATCTTTTTGGGGATTACTATGCGCAAGGAACCTGAACACAAGTCCGCACGGGTCTTCATTGACGGTCAGAATCTGTACCATCAGGCGAAGGAAGCCTTCAGCTATTTCTATCCGAACTATGATGTTTTAAAGCTCTCGCAGCTGGTCTGCCGTGCGAAAGGCTTTTCCCTTTCGGGCATTCATTTCTACACAGGTGTTCCCAGACCCCAGGACGATGAGCTCTGGTCACGCTTCTGGAACCGGAAGCTTTCCAGGATCTCCAGGATCGCAAGGGTCTTCACTCCTCCCATACGTTACAGTATGCAGACAGTCACAGAAAAGGACGGCGAAGGAAAAGCAGTGGAGAAAAAGATCCTTGTAGGCAGGGAAAAAGGAGTTGACATTCGAATAGCGATTGATGTTCTCAAAGCCTGCAGAACCAACGCATGCAATGCAGTTGTGATATTCAGTCAGGATCAGGACCTTGTTGAAGCCGTCAAAGAAGCCAAGGCAATCGCAAAGAGTAATGACAGATGGTTCAAGATCGTTAGCGCATTTCCCGTAAGTAGCAGATCATCTAACTCAAGGGGAATTAACCAGACAGACTGGTACAGGATCTCCAGGGAAGATTATGACAAATGCCTGGACACTCACTCATATTTGGAAGTGTTCTCCAGAAAGTAGTCATTTGCTTTCATCATCAGACCAGAGGAACAGACCTGATGGAATTTCCCGAGATACCCAACACGATCTTTCATAGAAGGGTTAAAATGAAGCTGAGATCGGCGGTGGTGTCGTTCACCGACCAGGAGATAAACGCCATTTTGAAGAAGCAGGACCTTCCGGTGACCTCGATAGAGGTGAAGTGCGCGGGGGGAAAAATGAACGTGAGGGTGAAAAAGGGGCTGAACTTCAAGTTCAGCATAGTGTTCGGAGCAGACGGCAGGCACCTGACCGCCACCGTTGATGCCGGCGCCCTGGGGAACCCCATCGTTCCAGGGATCCTGTCGAGAATAGCGGAGTCCGCTTCCCAGTGGGGCGTGACCCTCTGTGGAAGAACCATAGTGTTCGACCCCCACAGGGCCATGGAGGCCGCCGGCATCACAGGCGACTTCAGGGTGGAACGAACCGCCGTGGGGGCCGGGGAGCTGGTTTTCGCCCTGGAGGGCGACCTTCCCCTGGATCAGTTCGACGCTACATCTCTCCCTTGATGACCATCATTGGCGGGAAGGAATAGGCGTAACCGGTCTCCGCGGCTGCCCCTGTGGCGGAAAGGAACAGGTTATCCCCCGAGTCCCAGCTCCAGACGTACATGCTGCCGCTTATGTGGGAGAAGGAGAAGTCGATGAGGAGATCACCTCCCTGGTAATCCCATGGTGAATCAAGGGAGAACACCACCACTCCCCGGCCGTTGTCCGAGGCGGTGACCGAGGCTCCTGCGAAAACCTGTGTCATGGTCGATCCACTGGCCAGGTTCTCCGCAAAGCCGTTTTCAAGCTCGGGGCCTGCCGCGGTTCCCAGGCTCATGCGGAAGTTCTCCAGCACCACTGAAGAAGCACCCATGGGTGACCTTGCGAATCCTATGGAGGTTATGGTCATCGGACCGTTGAGGTACTCCTCAGGCACCACCACCTGGTAGTGCTTGGCTGAGGAACCTCAACCTCCGCAGAAGGGTTCCGAAGCGGGCTGTACCTCTTCGCCAACGACTATCTCAACGGCCAGGGCGGAGCAGACCGCCGCAACGAGCATCAGAGAAGCAAAACGCATGTCGTCCTTTCATCAGTGGATGAGCAATACTTTCCTGGTCTGGACCGACCCTCCGTGCCGGAGGGACAGGAAGTATACTCCCCGGGTCTCCGTTTCGTTCCATGTTACGCATTCCCCCGGCTGCAGCTCCATTTCCCATTGGAGCCTTCCCGAGACGTCGTGAACGGCAAGGTGTCCGCCGGAAGCGGAGATCACGGTGAAGGAGGATGCCGGGCTGGCTGAAACCTGAAAACCGCCGGGGACTGTTGCAGTCCCTTCATTTGCCACGCCGGTGAACTCAGTGAAGCGAACCGCGTCCACCACTATCCTCTCCCCGGCTGTTCCCGTGCAGTCCCCCGCTGTTACCGAAAGGCCTCCGGAGGCGCCGTAGGGCCCTCCCAGGGAAACCCACTGCCCGGGAAATGCGCTCTGGTCCACTGAAACGCTGTCCACCCCTGCTCCATGGATGATATGGTAGGTGACCTGGGCCTCTCCCGATGGAGGTATGAACACATCAAGGGAGTACGATGATGAGCTGTCGGGGAGTTCCATATCCCACTGCACCCAGTTCACGTCCGGCCCCGATGAGATCGAACCTGTATAGAAGTATGTGTGGTACTGGCCCCCTTCGGTATAAGGGTGCCAGTAGGAGGAGGGGCCGTGGAGAACGCAGCTGTTCTCCAGGTTATCGGTGATCATGTCCTTCTCCACGGGGGAGGTGAAGCTCTCCTCGAGCTGATCCCAGAGCTCAGGCCTGTCGCCGTCGTAGCCCAGGGCCCAGATGCCAACGCCCTGCATCCCCGCCATGCGCACCATGTCGTATTTCAGTTCGAGGGACTCGGCGCTGTCGTACCAGCCCTGGTTCCAGCCCCCGGACTGGAATGCGTAGTAAGGGGTGAGGGACTCTTCGTCCCAGAGCGCACCGTATGTGGCGGCCCTTGCCGCCAGTGTGGTGTAGAAAAGGGTGGAGCATCCTGATCCCGGGGAATGGGGATACTGGGTATCGGTTTCCCACTGATGACCGTAATAAGGAAGCCCCCACACAAGTTTCTCGTGGGCTTCAGGGGCGTACCTTACATAGTCGCAGAGGGCCCAAGCCATGTTGCTGGATGACTCCGGGGAACTGCCCCACCCGGTGAGGGGGGCATTGGGGCCGGCAACTGAGCTCCACGAACCGGCGAATGCGTAGCACATGATCATAAGGGCGTCGCAGCTCTCCGCCAGGGAACTGTAGTCGAAGGCTCCTCCCCAGTCCACCACCGGTGTGCAGATGGAGATGTGAGCATCGGGCAGTGAATCCCTGAGTTCCTCCATGAAGGTCACCAGGTTCTCCGCGTCGGCGCTCTGAACGTTCTCGAAATCGATGCACACCCCATCGGCGGATGTTCCCTCAACCAGAGATATCAGCTCGGAAATGGCTGTGGCCTTACCGGTTGTGAGAATGGAGTGGATGGACGAACCGGAGAAGTTAGTCACGGTAACCGCCACCTCAGCCCCTGCGGCGTGGGCCTGGTCCATCGCCGTCTGGAAGACCGAGGGATAGCCGTGATAGTTGGTTATGCTTCCCGACGGCCCCATGTCCACCGAGAAAACCGCAAGCACCGAGATGAGGTCGTACTGCAGCCAGGCCTGGTTCACCCAGTAGGGGAGGAAGCCGTAAACGGTGTATTCCAGTTCATTGTCGCCTGTGATGTCATGGATGTCTACTGTTCCGTATGTCCTTCCTCCGAACTCCTCCACGAAAGCCTGGTGAACCGAGGGATAGTGCACTGCATCCGCATTCAGACCTTCCAGAGGACCCCCTGTGAGCATTACGGGAACAATGAGAGCTGTAAGCATGATTCTCCTTCCTTCATGGGAGGAACATCTGGAGCATCAGCCCTGAAAGCAACCGCTCAGTCCCCCAGCGGGATGTCGTGCTTCCTTCCCAGAAGGTCGATCCTCCGCCAGACTCCCCTTCTGAACCGGAAGAAGAAAACCCCGGCGAACACCGCCACATAGAAGCTGGTGAACATCCAGAGAGGCACTATTCCCGCATCCTTCACGAAGTAGAGGAAGAGTATCCCCGGTATCCAGAACAGCCAGGCCAGCGCCCCGGAGGCAAGCACCACGAACCTGGTGTCGCCTGCGCCCCTTAGCGCTCCGCTGTACATCAGGCTCACCGCGTCGAAGATGCCCCAGAGGGCAACGATGGCCAGGAGGCTGGCGGTGGTGGATGAAAGCTCCTGCAGGGTGCAGGCGGAGTCCGGGCTGTAGAACAGCTTAGTGTAGAATCCGGGGAAGAGTACGAAGGACAGGGCCAGGGGAACGAAGTAGCAGAGGGATACAAGGAGGGTACGCCTGGTGGCGCGCACCGCCAGGTCCGGCTGCCCCATCCCGATGCACCTTCCCACGATCACCGTGGTGGCGAAGCTGAACCCCAGCAGCGGATTGAAGGCCAGGTTGTTCACGCTGAAGGCGATGTTGTTCGCGGTGAAGTCCACGGGCCCCAGCCTTCCGGCGATGAAAATGAAAAGTGTGAAACTGGATACGTCCATGAACACCTGAAGGCCCGAGGGAAGGCCGAACCTGATTATCCTGGCGGAGAGGGCCCTGCTGAAGCGGAAGTGCTCCCTGGTACGATAAGCCCGGGCCACGGGGCCGTTGTATGCAGCCAGTGTCAGGATGGTCCCGGGTACGAAGGAGGCAATGGCGGTTGCTATACCGGCTCCCTCTATGCCCATCTCCGGGAAACCCAGCTTCCCGAATATCAGCAGGTAATCCAGCACCACATTGACCCCGGCACCCGCCAGAACGGCCACCATTGCCGGAACCGTCTTCCCCCTGCCGTTCCAGAAGGATGAGGCGGCGGTGGTGAACACCGGTCCCGCGCTGGAGAGCATCAGTATGGTGAAGTAGGTCCGCTCCAGGGCAAGCACTTCAGGGGCGTGTCCGCTCAGGTCCAGAATGTGGAGCCCCGGAATGGTCAGGGCGGCCAGCAGCGGAACCGAAAAGACGGTAAGGAACAGCGCCTGGGCCAGTGAGCGGCTGCAGCCCCCCCTGTCACCGGCGCCGTAGTACTGGGAAACGAATGTGCCCGCGTATCCCACCGTTCCGAACACCACGCACATGAGGGTGAAGCTCAGTATCCCCGCCGGCAGCGCAGCCTGGAGCTCCAGCTGGCTGTGCTGTGCAAGGAAGAGCCTGTCGCAGAACATCATTATGGTGCGGCCGGCCATCCCGGCGATGATGGGCAGGGAAACAGCAAGTATCTCCCTGTATGCGTCCGGAGCCCTCACGGGTTTCACAGGATGAACCCCTTACAGTACGTTATTGTCTCGATCACAGCAATCATTTCGGGATATTCCATTTCATGGGTGTGGTGCGGCGGGGGTCAATATTGCTCAGCAGACGAGCAACCGCAACTTTTCCGCTGCCTTGAGGGGGGTGTTTACACCTGATAGTGATGGTGCATATTACTTTCTGTGTCCCAGGAGGGGGCACCGCCGGGTCTCATCGGTGTCATGTGGGGCTTCGGATGATTTTGCAGATGGCATACATGAAAGGGATACGCAATGAACCTGTATGTGGGCAACCTGGCCTGGGGCGTTGACGACGATTCTCTCAGGGAGTTCTTCGAGAACTACGGCGAAGTTACGGCGGCAAGGGTGATAACTGACAGGGAAACCGGCCGCAGCCGTGGTTTCGGATTCGTGGAAATGCCTGAGGAAGCTGCGAGGAACGCAATTGCGCAGGCAGACGGGGTTGAACTCGATGGCAGGCCTCTCAGAATCAGCGAAGCCAGACCGAGACGCTAGCGAAATGCCGGATTTTGGGCGGCCTGAACGGGCCGCCTTTTTTATCAGGTATTTACATTCCTTTTTAATGATGCATATTACCCGCTGATTCCCAGGTGAGGAATCCGACCGAGACTCATTTGTGTCATCGTGATCGTCGGTTGCTTTTGAGATGGCATTGATGAAAGGGATACCATGAATCTTTACGTAGGCAACCTTTCCTGGGGTGTAGACGATGAATCACTCAGGAACTTTTTCGAAAACTACGGCGAAGTTACCGACGCAAGGGTAATAACCGACAGAGACTCTGGCCGCAGCCGTGGTTTCGGATTTGTCGAGATGCCTGAAGAAGCAGCGAGAAACGCAATATCAAACGCAGACGGCACCGAGCTCGACGGCAGGCCCATCAGGGTCAGCGAGGCCAGGCCCAAGCGCTAGAATCATAGTTCCTCGAAAGGGCGGCCGACCGGCCGCCCTTTTCTTTTCAGTGCTATTCAGGCCGTCAGTGGTCGCAGGCGTTGGCCCCGGTTTCAAGGGATCCAGCGAGGTATCTCTCGACTATTTCCCTTGCCGCTCCGCCGGATGCTCCGGTAACCACCTGCACACCATTCGCGTTGAATATGGTCTGGGCCCTGGAACCCATCCCCCCGGCTATCACCAGGGAGACTCCCTTAGCGGCCAGCCATGGCGGCAGAAGCCCCGGCTCGTGGGGAGGGGGCACATCTTCGGTAATGGACTTGATCTCTCCGTTCTCCACCTCCACGATGGCGAACTCGCTGCAGTGCCCGAAGTGCATGCACAGGGCGCCCTGCGCCATTGGTATAGCTATCTTCATCATTCCTCCGAAAGATCGAGAAGGGGCTCAATGAGCTTCTCGAACCTCTTTGCAGTTTCGGTCTTTCCGTAGTTGTAAACGAACGGCTTCCCAGCGTCGCTGGAGAGCCCCACATTGGGATCGATGGGTATGCTGCCCAGGAAGGGCACCCCGGCGGCCTCGGCCATCTTCCTTCCGTTCTCGCCTTTGAAGATGGGGGTTTCCTTACCGCAGTGGGGGCAGACGAAGCCGCTCATGTTCTCAACGATGCCAAGCACAGGCAGGCCCAGCTGCCTGCAGAAGTCCAGCGACTTCCTCACGTCGGCGGCGGCAACGTCCTGGGGAGTGGTCACCATCACCGCGCCGTCCATGTCCCCCACCAGCTGCACCGCTGACAGGGGTTCGTCGCCGGTGCCCGGAGGGGAGTCGATTATGAGGTAGTCCAGCTCTCCCCACTTCACATCCCGGAGCAGCTGCTCTATCACTCCCATCTTCATCGGGCCGCGCCATATCACCGCGCTGTCGCGGTTGTCCAGCAGGAATCCCACCGACATGACCTTGAGCCCGCCGATCTCCACCGGGAGCAGGTTCTGCCCGTCGGTCTGAACACCTGCGTTCACCAGGCCCAGCATGGTGGGAATGGAGGGACCGTGTATGTCCACATCCAGCAGGCCTACCTTCTTCCCTGCCAGGGAAAGGGATATTGCAAGGTTTACAGCAACCGTGCTCTTCCCAACGCCGCCCTTCCCGGAAAGGACAACGATCTTGTGCCGTATGCCCTTCATCCGAAGGACCAGCTTCTGCCTCTTCAGGTAGTCGTCGTCGCTCTCGCCGGGTCTCTGTGCTGAAGCCTCGCAGCTTCCGTCGGAACAGGAACCGCAGTTCCCTGAACAGCCGGTTCCCTCTTTCACTTCAGTTTCCGCCATACCTTCTCCCAGATGGTTTCGATGTTCCTCGCCGAAGGGCCGTCTGATTCCTCCACCAGGGTTCTGCCCCTGATCTGAGATGCCGTAAAGGCCCTGTCGTAGGGTATCCTGCCCAGGGGTTCGACTCCCCTGCCCTCTGCTTCCTCCTCGATGCCCGCGGTCATTTCAGGATTGATGTCCCACTTGTTCACTATTACCGCCGCGGGAATGGAGAAGTGCTCCGCCAGTTCGATGACCCTTATCATATCATGTTTTCCCGAAAGGGTGGGTTCGGTGACTATCACAACCAGGGATGCTCCGGTTATGGAGGCAATCACCGGGCAGCCTACCCCCGGGGGGCCGTCCACTATCACAAGGTCCTTTCCCAGCTCCCGGGCCTTCTCCGCGGCTTCCCTGCGCACCAGGCTAACCAGCTTTCCGGAGTTCTCCTGGGCTATGCCCAGCCTTGCGTGAACCATGGGTCCAAAACGGGTCTCGGACATGTACCACTGGCCGCAGTGCCTCTCCGGGAAGTCAACGGCCCCGACGGGGCACACCTCCACGCAGACCCCGCAGCCTTCGCAGCCGTGGGGGTCCACCACGAACCTGCGGGAAGATGATTCCGATATGGCTTCGAACCTGCATTTCTCGGCGCATACGCCGCAGCCGGTGCAGTCCTTCTCCCTTATCGACGCGATGTTGCCGCTGATGAAATCGTGAGTCGCCAGCACCTTCGGGGAGAGGAGCATGTGCAGGTCGGCGGCGTCCACGTCGCAGTCGGCAATCACCGCATCCTTTGCCAGCGCGGCAAAGCACCCTGTGATGCTTGTCTTACCTGTGCCGCCCTTGCCGCTTATTATCACCAGTTCCTTCATCCGAGCCTCCCCTCTATCTCCCCGGGGATCTCCCTGAAGACCCTGCTCAGCTCCGGAAGGGCCTCCACCAGGGTTCCTCCCCTGGAGTAGACCTCGGCGACCCTCCGGCTGTGGGGTATTCTCAGAATGACATGGATATCGTTCTCCCGGCAGTAGTTCTCCACCCGGTCATCCCCTTCGTCGGCCCTGTTGATGACAACGGAAAAGGGAAGCCCCAGTTCTTCCATGGTATCCACCGCAAGTGTAAGGTCGTGAAGACCGAAGGGGGTAGGCTCCGTTACCAGCAGCACATAATCCACACCTGATACGGCCTCGATCACAGGACAGGAGGTCCCCGGGGGGGAATCCAGTATCGTCAGGGGCAGATTCGATGCCGCCGCCTTGGCGGCCTTGATCACAGGGGGGGCCAGAACGCTACCCACCTTCAGCTTGCCCTGTATCACCCTGAGGCCCGTACGGGTGTCCTGGCCGATGGAGACCTCGCCCACCGGAACGTCCTTCCAGGTAATGGCATCCGCCGGGCAGACTATTTCGCATCCGCCGCAGCTGTGACAGAGTTCCGGAAAGACAAGCGGGGGGGTACCCAGGGAAACCAGTGCATTGAACCTGCAGAACCGGGCGCACCTGCCGCAGGATGTGCATCTCTCCTCGTTGATCTCCGGTACCTGAACGGAAACTGTTTCCGTGCTTCCCGCTGCGGGTTTCAGGAATATGGAGCCGTTGGGTTCCTCAACGTCGCAGTCCACGTACTGCGCCGGTACACCTGAGGAAACCGCAAGGGCCACTGCAACGGTGGTCTTCCCGGTTCCACCCTTTCCGGAAGCAACGGCGATCCTCATTACCAGTGGCTCCTCACGTTGGCCGCGGTAAGCTCCTGGAGTTCTCCCGCCTTGAACTTCTCCACGGCTTCCGCCACGGTACCGGACTGGCAGAGATACATCCTTATGGACGCCGTCTGTAGAACCAGCACCGCCTTGGGCCCGAAGTTGGCCCCGATGACCGCCTCTGCCCCGGTGGCGGCAATGTTCTGTGCCGTCTGTATGCCGGCACCCTGGGCGGAGTTCAGGTTCATGCCGTTGTCCACCGCCTGGTACTCTCCTGTTTCGGTGTCGTACACCATGAAGACCGGCGCCCTTCCGAACCTGCTGTCCAGCTGTGAATCAGCGGTTCTACCGGTTGAAGCTACTGCAACTCTCATAAAGGACCTTTCCTTGTTTATCCGCCGGCGCCGGAAGACGCCGGCGGTGCTGTGGACCGGGCGGTCCTAATCGCTCTTCTCTTCTGAGAGCTGGCTCTTAAGCGCTTCCAGTTCACTTTCCAGAAGGGCCTTGCGGTTCTCGAGGACCTGCCTCCGACTCTGGGCGTCGGCGGGGTAAACCCCCGGGGAGCCCATGCCGAAACCGAATCCGCGGCCCATGCCACGGCCGCGCCTGAAGCCGGCTCCCAGGCACGCTCCCCATCTGGGGCCCGTTCCGAAGGGTCCTGTTCCGTCTCCACCTGGCATCATTCACCTCTCTTTCCACCGGGTCGGGAACAGCGGTTCCCCCGGTGCCTTTTTAATCCTGCGCCTTTTCCCTCGCCCCGGCATCGCCCCATGCCGCATCCCGGCATTCTGAAAACTGGTGATTCCAGGGTATCTGAGAGGAACGCCTGTAGAACTTCTTCCGCATCTCCGGAAACGAAGGGGTGAACCTCTATTCCCGAGAGAGCGAGCATCCGGTGAACCTGCCTGGATACGGCCCCGCATATCAGAACGGAAACGCCGTTCTCCGCAAGGAATGCGGCGCGGCTCATGGTTCCCGAGTTCTGTGGAAAGGGCAGCACGGTTCGCTCAGGCACCTCTTTCCCGCTCACCTCGGCGACCACCAGCGTTCCCGCTACGTCGAAAAGCGGAGCAATCCTTCCGTTCCAGACCGTCAGGGCTATACGCATGGTTCACCTCCTGCTGCTATGAATGCAAGAACCATGCCAATGGATCTGAATCCATATCACTATGTATTTCATGGGTTTAGAGAATCAGAGGGGATGGCCTATAGTAGCATTAATGCAACTGTACAGCCTGTTAAGTAGCGTTTCCGCTACGTCCGTCGTCCTCGGGCAGGGGTATTCCCAGGGCCCTCATCCTCCGGTAAAGGGTCGTCTTGTGGATTCCGAGCTCCCGGGCGGCGGCGGTCCTGCTGTTGCCGTTTCCCGCAAGGGCTGCAAGTATCGTCTGCCTCTCCGCCTCCATCCGGGCCGACCGGATGGTGCCCTTCGGGGTTTTGCCCAGGGGAGCGATGGCTTCCGGAAGGTCCGCAAGGCCTATCCTTTCGCCGGATGTGAGCAGAAGGGCTCTCTCCACCAGGTTCTCCAGCTCGCGGACATTACCAGGCCATGAATGCCCCGCGAGAACGGGCAGTATGGCCGGATCGAACCCGGGATTATCCATCCCCTGCTCTCCGCAGTGCTTGTCCAGCAGGGACTGGAGCAGTTCGGGAATATCCTCGGGCCTTTCCCGCAGCGGAGGTATCACCAGCCTTACCACATTGATCCGGTAGTAGAGGTCGCTTCTGAAATCACCGGTTTCGACCATTGCCTCCAGGTCCCTGTTGGTGGCGCATATAACCCTCGCCCCTACAGGCAGCGGCTCGCTGGACCCGAGTGGAGTAACCGTTCTGTCCTGAAGCACCCTCAGGAGCTTGACCTGCATGGCGGGGCTGACCTCGCCTATCTCGTCAAGGAACAGTGTTCCCGCCCCGGCTGCGATGAACCTTCCCGGTGTATCCCTTTCCGCACCGGTGAAGGCCCCCTTTCGGTATCCGAAGAGCTCGGACTCCAGCAGGGTGTCCGGGAGGGCGCCGCAGTTCACCGCCATGAAGGGCCGGTGGGCCCTGGGGCCCTCGGAGTGTATGGCCCTGGCGAGAACCTCCTTCCCGGTGCCGGTCTCCCCCTGTATCAGCACCGTGGACGGAGAGGAGGCAACCGCCGGGAGAAGTTTGAATAACCTGAGCATCAAAGGGCTTCTGCTCACCATGTCGCCGGCGGTGTGCCTCTGGTGAAGCTGGTCCTTCAACCTCTCCACCTCGCTCAGGTCGCGGAATGTCTCCGCACCGCCCAGCACCCTTCCCCCGCCGTCGCGGAGCACCGCGGTGGAAACGCTGACGGGTATCCGTTCCCCCTGTGAGTTCACAATATAGCCCGCCCTGCACCGCACTGGCCCCCCTGTGGCCATTGATTCCCTCAGGGCGCAGGCGGCCTCGCACATGGAAGAGCGGAAGACCTCGGAGCAGGGCTTCCCCAGGGCCTCTTCCCTGGGAATGCCGGTTATCTCCTCAGCCGCCCTGTTGAACGATGTTAT
>ERZ795048.1063-NODE-1063-length-26104-cov-4.126646_pt1 | contig 26104 bp, 20 predicted proteins | sample MGYA00375132_ERZ795048 | MGnify/ENA primary metagenome ERZ795048 (study PRJEB30177, sample SAMN05720225) | activated sludge metagenome | isolation source: Anaerobic digester | place: Hong Kong | collected 2014-12-17 ... | reverse complement strand
GACTTGTAGATTTTCTTGTAATTGAAAAATATATTTCTGATTCAGGAAAAACACTTGATAAAAATGCTCTTTCTGAACAGGCATTAGTAGAGGTTCAGAAATATAAAGCAAATCAGAACAGCTGGAACAGTATACTGAGTATATTTGAAAAAGAAGAATATTTTACGGAATTTATGAAAGGCCTTGTTATAAAGCAGACTGCAGTTCAGCTTGTAAGAGAGGATTTTGAAACATATGATAAAGACGATTTTAAAAGTTATCTTGAAGCTAATTTTAATGATATTAAAAATCAGTACAGTCAGGTTCAGGCTTCACATATACTTGTAAGTACAGAAGCAAGTGCCGTGGAAATAAAAAAAGAAATTGAAAACGGTGATATTTCTTTTGAAGAAGCAGCAAAAAAATATTCAATAGATAGCGGAAGCGGTAAAAACGGCGGAGATCTTGATTGGTTTACAAAATCACAAATGGTTGAAGAATTCGGAAATGCAGCATTTGATGCTGAGGTCGGTATAATAACAGAACCTGTAAAGTCACAGTACGGATATCATCTTATACTTGTGAAAGATAAAAAAATATATAATACAATTGAAGATATAATAGATGACTCAGAAGTTTATAATGAAGTTGAAAATAATTTTAAAAGTTATAATTTATCAAAATGGTTTGAAAATTACAGAAAAAATTACAGTTTTGTTATAGATTCAGAATCTTTAAAACTCGAGCAGAAAATAATAAATTCAGCTAATATTTTTAATAAACTGGATCTTGAAAAAGAATATTCGGAAAAAATAAACGAAGAAAGTTCTGAGGATTTTATGATAGCTTATACAGGACTTGCAGATTATGCAATAAATTTTTATAATGAATCTGTTAATGATTTAAAAAGATATCAGGAAATAAAAAATAATTACGGTGAATATGTTTCTATGGATGCGGATGAACTTGAAAATGAAATAAACGGAATTTCTCAGGATGCGACAGGAGAAGAAGCAGATAAAGACAGTGCTCTTAAAGATCTTTATTATTTTAAACAGGTATATTCACCAGATGAACTTGAGAATCCCGAAAACTATCTTTCTGATTATCAGGTAAATCTCAACAGAGTAAATGATAAAAGAAAAGAAGTATTAACAAAACTTTATGACCTTTCAGGAGAATCACTTAATGTTCTTATAAAACTTTATAATTATTACAGTGATGACCCTAATGTGTTATTTTTATACAGCAGTGCATACTATAATTATCTGAAATCTTCTCTTGTAAGCAATGATATAGGAAATAACGCAGTTGCCGAAATAAAAGTTTTAAAAGATACTTTTAAACAGCTCTCAGAAACAGAAGGATTAAATCCTGAATACAAGCAGAAAGCACTTAATATTGTAAATGAAATAAGTCAGATTATAAGAGAAGATTAAAATTTACGAAAAAAGGCACTTCATATGAAGTGCCTTTTTTACATTATAAACGTATAATCTTAACTTATATCTGTTTTAATATATTTTGTAAAATTTACAGGCGGTCGGAGTTCCCGCTAAAAAAAACACGGAGGTTTTAAAATGAAAGTAAAAAAGATTGCGTATTCAGGTGTTGTTGCAGCATTATATGTAGCTTTGTTCCTGCTTTTTCAGCCAATAAGCGTAGGCCCTGTTCAGTTTAGAATTGCTGAGGCATTTACTGTTTTACCTTTTCTCAGTCCAGTATTTATTCCCGGACTTTTTATAGGTGTTTTCTTATCAAATATATTCTCAGGTCTCGGCCCATGGGATATTTATTTCGGAAGTTTTCTTACTCTTCTGGCAGCATTTTTAACCTGGAAAATGCCAAAAAAATTTTTAGCACCTCTCCCACCGGTATTAATAAATGCTTTCGGCGTTTCTCTTTATGTTTCGGCACTTTACGGAGTTCCGTATTTTTATTCCGTATTGTGGATAGGTATAGGAGAAGCCGTAGTTACATATCTTATAGGAATTCCGGTATTAAATATACTTAAAAAATATTTCTGATAAAAATGCGCATTATGCGCATTTTTATAGTATTATCGGCATTGTGAAAAAAATAACCGCTCCGAAAATAATACCAATTAAAAAAAACAAAAGAAGTTTGAAAAAACTTTTCATATTAAACAAATCTCCCTATTCAGTTTAAGTTATTATAACATATATTGTTTAAAATAAGGGTAAAAATATAATGAAAAATCTTTCATATTATTTGTTCGTTAATGATAAATAGTTACTATTAGCTTTATACATGGTTATTCTAACTCAGTTAAGTTTGATTTTGTAAAATTTTATTGTTATCATTAATTATATAACATTATATTTATATTTTGCCGATATTTAATTTGGAGGTGTTTAAATGAATAAAAAACCCCTGGTAGTTGATACAACACTCAGAGACGGTCAGCAGTCTCTTATTGCAACAAGAATGAAAACAAATGAATTTGAGAATCTTTTGGAAGATTTTGATAAAGTCGGATTTTATTCTATGGAAGTATGGGGCGGTGCAACGTATGATTCATGCATAAGATATCTTGACGAAGATCCGTGGGAAAGGCTTGATATAATAAGGAAAAAACTTAAAAATACAAAAATTCAGATGCTTTTAAGAGGTCAGAATCTTGTAGGATACAGACATTACAGTGATGATGTTGTTGAACTTTTTGTAAGAAAAATGGCTAATCACGGAGTAGATATTGTAAGGGTTTTTGATGCGCTTAACGATATAAGAAATCTTGAAAAATCCATTACCGAATGTAAAAAAAATAAAATGGAAGTGCAGGCAGCAATTTCTTACACTGTGAGTCCTGTCCATAATAATGAATTTTATATTGACTACATAAAAAAACTTGTTGAAAGAGGAATAGATTCTGTTGCTGTCAAAGATATGGCGGGACTTTTAAAACCGGAAGATGCATATTTATTAATAAAAGAAATAAAAAATAAATTTGATATACCTGTAGAAATACATTCACATAACACATGCGGACTTGCTTCAATGAGCTATCAGAAAGCAATTGAAGCTGGAGTTGATTATCTTGATCTTGCTATTTCGCCTTTTGCAAACGGAACATCACAGCCTGCTGTGGAACCTTTTAATTTTTCATATGATCTCGGACTTGATCAGAAAATTCTTGAAAAACTTGCAGCAGAATTATGGAATATAAGAAAAAATCACAGTGAAAACGATATGAAAATGGTTTCAATAGATTCTAAAATTCTTTCGTCACAAATTCCAGGTGGAATGCTTTCCAATCTCCATTCACAGCTAAAACAGCAGAAAGCGGAAGATAAGATAGATCAGGTTATGCTTGAGGTACCTAAAGTAAGAAAAGACCTCGGTTATCCGCCTCTTGTTACTCCGACAAGTCAGATTGTAGGAGTTCAGGCAACGTTAAATGTTCTTACGGGTGAAAGATATAAAATGATAACAAATGAAGTTAAGAATTATCTGAAAGGACTTTACGGAAAATCACCGGCTCCTGTTGATGAAACACTTATGAAAAATGCACTTGGTGATGAAAAACCAATACAGACAAGACCTGCTGACAGTATTGAACCGGAGGTAAAAAAAGCAAAGAAAGAAGCCGGACTGCTTGCAAAAAATCAGGAAGATCTTCTTACATATATTTTATTCGGAGAAATAGGAAAGAAATATCTTACAGAAAAATACAGAAAAAGTCTGAATGTTGATTTTGAAATTGCAAAAGATTATGAAAATAATGATTCCGTTATATATCCCGTATGAAGATATAAATTAAAATATTTAAGACTAATTTCAGGATACAAAAATAAAAAAGAAGATTTCTTCTTTTAATTGATTATAATTACTGAAAAATACTTCTATTCATTTATAAACAATGAAAATAAATGATGAAAATATATTATTGTATGATATAATTAGTTAGACAAAACGTTTTCATTAAAAAATAAACTTTAAAAGGGGGGCAACAAAGATGAAAAAATGGGCAATATTAGCTCTTGTGATGATGCTTTCAGTTGTTTCAGTGTTTTCAGCAACCATTGTAATATGGTCTTCTGAAAAACAGGTTGATTTTATGAAGAAAATTGGACAGCAGTTTACGAAAGATACAGGTATAACTGTTGATGTACAGATGGTAAATTACGGTGATATAAAATCAAAATATTTAACAGCAGCACAGGCCGGAGAAGGCCCGGATATTATTGTCGGTGCACATGACTGGGTAGGAGAACTCGTTGAAAACGGTTTAGTTGAATCTATACCATTTTCTGCAATAGAATCCGATAAATTTGCAGAATCAGGACTTAATGCATTTACAGTTGACGGAAAATTATACGGAGTTCCTTATGCAATAGAAGCTTTGGCTATATTATATAATAAAGATTATATTCCTGAACCACCTGCAACATTTGCAGAATTAAAAGAAATTGCAAAAGATTATACAACAGATGAAACATTAGGTTTTGTTTTTGATGCAGCTAATTTTTATCATGCATACGGTTTCTTAGCAGGTATGGGCGGAAATGTATTTGCATGGGATAAAAAAACAGGATATGATGTTAACAATATAGGTTTAAACAATGAAGGTGCTATAGAAGGACTTAAACTAATCACTTCACTTTATGAAGAAGGTATAATTCCTCAGGGAGCAAACGGAAATACTGCAGATTCTATGTTTAAAGAAGGATTAGCAGCAGCTATAATAAACGGTCCGTGGGCTGTAGCAGATTATCTTAACGCAGGTATTGATTTCGGAGTATTACCTCTTACAGAATTAGAATTAGCTCCTGGAAAATACGGTAAACCTTTTGTTGGTGTACAGGGTTTAATGATAAATTCAAAATCTGCAAATAAAGCATTTGCAAAAGAATTTGTTATAAACTATCTTGCAACAGCTGACGGTATATATAATTTCTATATTGCTGATCCTAGACTACCTTCAAGAAATGATGTTACTGAATTAATCAAAACAAAAGGCGGTCCTGTACCTCAGGAAATAGTAGACGAATTTGTTAAAAGTGCTGCAGGCGGAGAACCAATGCCAAACGTTCCTGAAATGGGTTCAGTATGGTCACCTATGGCTGATGCTTTAAGCTTAGCTTATTCAGGTCAGTTATCTCCTGCTGAAGCATTAAATGATGCAGTTTCAAAAATAAAAGAAGCAATAAAATAATTTTATTTTTATAATATTAGGAAGGGGATGAATTACCCTTCCTATATTTATATTAATAGCAAAATATGACATAGAAGTTTTTGAGGGAGGGCTACTATGAAAGGGTTAACAAAGTTTTTAATATGGTCTGTCATAGGGTTAATAAATGCAGCATTAATATGGGCTGTTTTTACAATTTTTTCTCTTGGAAATTACGGGATGGGTACTATCATAGCAATTTTTGTTATAGCAGCTGACTGGGCCGTGTTTTCACCGAAAGGTTATCCTTACAGATATACTCTTCCGGCATTATTTTTTGTTTTTTTATTAACTATTTATCCTATGTATTATACATTTAAAACAGCGTTTACAAATTACGGAACAGGAAATCTTTTTTCAAGAGAGGAAGCAATAAATACACTTCTTAACGATCCGAGTTATTTTTATGAACCTGAAGACGGAGATATACTCAATTTTAAGGTTTTTGTCAAATATGATGATAATTTTAAACCTACCGAAGATTTTCTTATTTTACTTAAGAATGGAAAGGATTACTATTTAACCGAAAAACCGGAAATATTAAAATACAATTCAAAAGGACAGCTTACAAATGCAGAATCAAGAATGTATAAAATAGAAAATGATACCGTTACTATAAACACTAACACATATTCTGTTATGAGATCAGAAACCAAAATGAGTGAATCACAGGCACTTATTGTTTCTATAGAAGATCAGAACGGAAAAAGATATTCGTATTTTTACGGTATAGGTGATCCTACTGTTGCATCTAATTCAGCTTATTATAATTCTGTACTCAGAGAAAAATATATAAAAGCTCTTGAAATAAATTATCAGGCTAAGAAATTCAGACTTTCAAGCAGAAATATATACAGAAATTTTTCAGAAACATACAGAGTATACGATATATCTGTTAAATCTGAAAGTAAAGGTGAAAGAAAAATATATAAGACTGTTGTTGTTAACAAGCTTACAAACAGAGAAGTTGTAGAAAATGACAGTGCTTTTTATGACATAGATACTAACGGAAATCTTAAAAGGCTTGTAGGATATATAGACAATGTAGGATTTTCACAGTTCGATAAAATCATAAATGATCCTAAAATTTCCGGACCTTTTCTGAAAATTTTTATATGGACATTTTTATACGCTCTTTTAAGTGTTATTTTTACTTTTATTATAGGGCTTGTTCTGGCGTTGGTTTTAAACGATAAAAATCTTAAAGGAAAAATAATTTACAGAACACTTCTAATAATACCGTGGGCTGTGCCTGCTTTTATTTCGGCTCTTGTATGGAAAAACGGATTTTTTAATGAAACTTACGGTATAATTAATAAGTTTTTCCTCGGAACATTCGGAATAGCACCTATAAAATGGATGAATGATCCGTTTTGGGCAAAAGTTGCGGTACTTATTTTGAACACATGGTTAGGTTTTCCGTATATGATGACAGTTACTCTCGGAGCCCTTCAAAGTATACCGGATGAGCTTTATGAAGCTTCTTCAATAGATGGTGCTTCGCCATGGAGACAGTTTTCAAAAATAACTATGCCTTTACTTATGATAGCTGTTTCACCACTGCTTGTTATGAGTTTTGCTTTTAATTTTAATAATTTTACAAACATATATCTGCTTACAGGTGGCGGACCGGCTATACCGGGTGCAAATACTCCTGCAGGTTCTACTGATATTTTAATTTCTTATACTTATAAACTTGCTTTTGACGGAAGAGGACAGGATTTCGGATTTGCCAGTGCTATTTCTATAATAATATTTATAATAGTTTCGGGTATAAGTTATGTTAACTTTAAAATATCAGGTGCTTTTGAAGAGGTGAACAGATAATGGCCAGAATAGTAAAGAAAAATTACATTTTAAGACATATAATACTTATAATAATTACTATTTTAGTTTTATTTCCTTTGGTATGGGTTGTTGCAACTTCTATAAGAAGAGATAATGCGGCATTTTCTCCGAAACTTTTTTCTTCAAGGGTAACGCTTAGAAATTATCAGGAGCTTTTATTTCCCCAGCAAAATGTTCCGGAAGTTATAAAAGATTTTTCTGATCTTTCAAGTTACATTGGAGATTATTCTGATTATACATATGAAAAGGCATTAAAAAAATCAGATGAACTTTCTTCTGATTTAAGAAAATATGTAACTGATTCAACTAATGCTTTTATTGATATAGAAAAAATTTATACCGATATTTTTGATAATTTTAATAAAAATTATATAAATGAATTAATCTCAGACGTTAATGTTATAAGGACAAAAGATTCTGATATTATAGCTAAGGATTACAGTAAAATAAACAGTTTTTTTGAACAAAACGGTATAAAAACAGACACCGGAAATCTTGAAAAACTTATTTCTGATTTTCTTTCAAAAAGGTCAGAAATATTTTCGGAATTAAAAAATTATGAACAGAGTTTTCCAGAGTATTACAGTGAAACAAGAGATGTTTTATTTTCATTTCCTTTAAAGACAACTGTATGGAAAATAAGAGTATACAATAAATGGAAGAGAGAAGAGCCTAATGCTGATGTTTTAGGTCAGAAAGTTCTTGAAATGGGAGATTTATCAAAAGAAATAGAAAATGAAATGAATTCTTTAGATGAATTTATTTCCCAGGGTATTTCCGAAAAATATGCTCAGTTTCTTGATAATAAAAGTACTGTTGAAAACGTTATAGAAACAGTTAATAATAAAATTACGGAAACAAATAAAACAAAAGAAGCACTTAATAAAAATCTTTCTGATCTTAATAATAAATTTTCGGCAATATCTGATATATATATTCCTCAGAAAGAAAGAGTAATATCCGCTTACAACATAATAAAGAAATTAAGTAATGAAGATAATCAGATTTTTAAACTTGATCCTGATGATGAAAATATTTATCAGATACTATCTGTACTTTCCAAAGAACTTAAACCGGCTTATGATAATATTCAGAGTATAGACATTTTTATAAATAACGGTCTTGCTGATACATTAAAAATATATTCCGAAACTTTTGAATATATGTATGATAATTTTTATGCAATAATAAAAAATAAGGAAAAAGATGAATTTGCATCGTCTTATCAGGCTTTAGACAGTGTAATTTTAAAACTTGAAATTACTGCAAATGATATAAATCTGCTTTCAGAACAGTATGTAGATGTTTATGAAAAAATAGCAAAAGCTGATAAAGATACAGAATCACTTGAAGAATCACTTAAAAATGCTCAGTCTGAACTTCAGAATATGGTAAGTGAAAATTCGGATTATGAAAATATACAGGAGTCGGAAAATTTCTCAAAACTTGTTTTTGTAAAAAGCTTTACGGAAAATCCTATAAATAATGTAGATGAAGCTTATTACTATTCTCTTTTTATGAGTTCAAAGTACTACAGCGGATTTTCTCCGGAGCTAAAAAGATATTTCCTTATGGAATGGTATTATGACCTTGTTGAATCAAAAGCAAAATATGATTCAGGAAGACAAAAAATGGAAACACTTATGGGTAATCTTATAAACGAACTCGATAAATATGAGGCAAATAAAGATGACCTTTTAAAACTTAATTTAGGAACAAATGTAGCTGCTATAACAATAATAGAAAATATGGAAGATTTATACGATAAAAATTATAACAGTGCAAAAGCTGATTTGGCAAGGGCGTCAAGAATAGTTTCAGATATGTCTGATAATACGAAATACGGATCATTAAAAAGAGATCTCAGAAAAATAGATAAAGATCTTTACAATTTTGATGAAAACTGGACTAAAAAAATAAGAAAACCTTTTGTAAGATGGATACTTAATTCTTTAATAATAGCAATAGTATCATCTGTCATAACAGTTTTTATAACTTCGATAGCGGCATATCCATTTTCAAGAATGAGATTCAGGGGAAGAAAACAGGGACTTTTATTTTTAATGCTTATTCAGATGTTCCCTGCTATAATGTACATGGTGGCAATGTACGGACTTCTTAAATTTATAGGTACTTATGTACCTTTTATAGGACTTGATAAACTCGGAGGTATTATATTCATATATCTTGGCGGTATAGCTTATAATATGTGGCTTTTCAAAGGTTATTACGATACAATACCGGATACACTTGAAGAAGCTGCTATGATTGACGGAGCAACACGTTTCCAGACATTCTGGATGATTGTTTTTCCTTTGTCGCTTCCGATTATAGCTGTTGTAATAATTCTTTCTTTTATGAGTAATTTTAATGAATTTGTTCTCGCAAGAATAATTTTACAGAGTGAACAAAATTTTACATATGCTGTAGGACTTCAGCAGTTTAGTAATGCAAACGGTCCTTTTGAAACTGAATGGGGACTTTTTACTGCAGCAGCATTAATCGGAGCAGTGCCTATGGTTATTCTTTTCCTAAGTATGCAGGACTGGATTGTCGGAGGTATGACTCAGGGCTCTGTAAAAGGCTAAAAAAAAACGGACTATGTCCGTTTTTTTTAATATTCGAAAGTACTTTTACCTATGAATTCACGTATAACAGATTTTCTAGGTATTTCTTCAAGTTCTGTAATAGGAAGAAAATAATCTAAAAATCTGAGAAGTCTTTTTGCTTCAGTAAACTCTTTTTCTTTATTTGTTATCTGTAATAAAAGCGGTTCGGCATATATTTTAAGAACTGCGAGTTCATATGCAAGAAAAGAATTAAACATAATATCAGCATCTTCCTGAAAAGGAAATATATTATTTTCTTCCCCACGTCTTACAGAAGGCCACATTTTCAAAGTTCCTAAAGCACTATGACCTCTGAAATTATAATCTCTTACAATTCTTCTTATAAGTCTTGTATCTGTTGTTGGTATTCGGTTATGAGAGTCAAGATTCATTTGGGTTAAAGCAGAAACATATATTTTAAATTTCTGTTCTCTCGGAATTTTTTCGGTTAATTGTTCATTAAGTCCATGAATACCTTCTATAATAACAGGCTGATCTTTTTCAAGCTTTACTTTTTTACCTGTCCATACTTTTTTACCCTGAACAAAATCAAATTTCGGGAGTTCTGTTTCTTTTTCTTCAAGCAGGTCTTTAAGATTCTGATTAAAAAGATCTATATCAAGAGCGTTTATAGATTCAAAATCAGGTTTTCCGAATTCATCTTTAGGAGTTCTTTCGCGTTCTACAAAATAATCATCAAGAGATACCGGAAAAGGTTTTAAACCATTAACTTTTAACTGAAGCGCAATTCTTTTTGCACTCGTTGTTTTTCCGGATGAAGACGGACCTGCAAGAAGTATAAGTCTTTTATTTTTTTCTTTTATTATTTCATCTGCAATCATTGCATATTTTTTTTCATGGAGAGCTTCAACAACACGGATTAATTCTATTACATTAGATTTCCCCTGGGCTATAAGTTCGTTTAATTCACCCACTGTTTTTATTTCCATTATTTTTAACCATTCTTTATATTCTTTAAAAGTCTGTGAAAGCTTATTCAGATGTTTAAATTCAGGAACAATTTCAGGTGAATTTTCATTAGGATGAATAAGCATAAAACCCTCATCAATTTTTTTAAGATCAAATTTATCCACATAAGATGTTGATAAAGGCATATAACCGTACATATAATTAAAGAATCCGTCAACTCTGTAAATATTTATTGTTGATTTTTTTCTGTATTTAAGAAGAAGTGATTTATCTTCAAGATTATTACTGTTAAACAAGTCAATAGCATCAAATTTATCCATATTTTCTTTTGAAAATTTCAGATCGGAAGAAATAATTTTAGTCATTTCAGTTTTTATTTTATCCAAATAATTTTCATCAGGAACAGAATTTTTAAGTTCACAATAAAGCCCGTTTCCTACAGAATGATTTATATTAATCTGATCTGTAATATCAAGTTTTTTTACAGCCATGTATAAAACAAATAAAAGACCTCTCTGATAAATTCTTACACCGTCAAGTGTAGAAAGATCAAGAAATTCTATTTCACCATCTTCGTCAACTTTTTTAAAAAGTTCTTTTATCGAATTATTATATTTTATACCGTAAACTTTTTTTCCTGATTCAGATTCATAAATTTTTGCAATGTCTAAAAAATAAGAACCTTTTTTAATTTCATAGGTTTTATCATTTTTAACATCTTTAAGAAAAATATTCATTTTTTGTTCTCCTTTCATATATTGACATAGATATACAACTATGTTATAATTACTACGAAAATTAAGTTTTGGGACGTAGCCAAGCGGTAAGGCGGTGGACTTTGACTCCATTATTCCGTAGGTTCGAATCCTACCGTCCCAGCCAGAAAAAAGAATGATAATTATCATTCTTTTTTTTATAAAAATAGGGACAAAAAAACCGGGTTATACCCGGTTTTTTTTTATAAATTAATTTCCGGTTGAATCACTTGTTGAGTCAATTGAAGCTTTTGTTTCTTCTATTAAATTATCTATATCAGAATAATAACCCGGATCAATTTCTTTTATAAGTTCAAGGTAAGTAAGTTTTAAATCCATATCATTCAAAGAATTAGATAAATCAATACCAAGGTCAAGAGCATCAAGTTTTGTCTGATCTCCGGCCTTTGAAGAATTAATAACTGAACTTATGTTAAGTACGATTTCTCTGATATTGTTGTTTAAATACATTTTTACTGCATCAGCGCCAAGATATGAAACATACTGTTTTATCTGGTTAAGCTGAATTTTTGAATATGCAACTTTAGCATCAAGATCTTCAGGGTTTACAGAGTAATATTTTGAAACAACCTGTGCTGAAGAAGGATACTGATAAAATAATTCTTTAAGAACTTTTTTATTTTTAGCCATAAGAGAATCATATTCAGCCTGAACAGAATCTCTTTCTGCTGTGATCTGAGAAACATCGTTAAGACCTTTTTCGTTAAGTAATGTTTTCACTGTTATAAAATCAATTGCATCTTCAAGAGCAAGTTTTTTTGTTGTAAGTGTTTCTGTATCTGCACCGTCTTTTGTAAGATCTGTAGAAACTTTTGTAAGTTCTGCATTTAAAACATCTAAATCTTTTGAAATAAGATTGCTGTCAACACTGTCTTCAAGAGAAATATATTTTTTGAGATTCAGCAAATAATTATTTTCATCTGTCAATATTGTTGATACTGCAATATTATATTCTGCGAGAAGTGCTGAATCAACATCAAGAATAACTTCATCAGTATCATCAAAAACTTTAGGTTCTAATTCCGCATAAACTTTTTTAACTTCTGAAATATCAGTACCTGCTGCAGTAAGTTCTGTAGATATTTCTAAATATTCCGCATAATATTTTTTACCGAAATTTTCATCTGTTTTATAAGCTTCAAGCCATTTATTAAATTTATCTGTTGCAATAGTCGATTCAATTTCTTTATAAACGTCTGTATCTGCAAGGAAATCTTCTGCACTGTTAAATATTTTTTTATCCAAAACATTTATAAGATGATAACCGTAACTGGAAGAAATAACATCGCTTAAAACATTTTTATCAAGAGTGAATGCTGCATCAGAAAATTCTTCAACCATATCTGCTCTCTTGAACCATCCGAGATTACCGGAATTAGTTGCGTTTGATGTATCCTGTGAATATTCTGCAGCTGCATCTGCAAAAGAAATTTTTCCGTCTTCAATCATTTTTTTAACTTCAAGAGCAGTTGCCTGATCACTGAAAAGTATGTGCTGTGCATTTACTTCTTCATATTTATCTTTAAGATCTGATAAATTATCATTTATGTATTTAACAGCTTCATCTTTTGAAACAGGACTTACATTATTCTGTACATTTGAATATATAAGACTGCTTTTAACGCTGTCATAAGAATTATTGTATATAAGTTCTCTTACTTTACTTTCCCCGCCGTAATAACTTGAAAGCTGATCCCAGTTACTCTGAGCTTTAAGCTGTTTCATATATTCGTCAATCTGTGCGTTAAGTTCATTTTTTACTGTTTTTTCCGAAGGAAGTAATTTGTTCTGTTCTCCATAATAAGTTACAACGTTAAGATCAAAAAGCTGATTAACAATACTTAATTTTAAAGATATAGAATCATATACAGGATCAACCTGCTGACCGTAATACTGTGTATACTGGTCTGCTTTTATTTTATATTCATTTTCTAAAGTATCTTTCATTATCCAGTAAGGATAGTCAAGTTCTTCACCGTCTTTTGTAAGAACTACTGCTGCCTGATCTTTTGAATATTGGTTGTTTGCTGCTGAAGTATTTCTTGTAGACATATATGTACCTACACTCCACCAGATCATACCAACAACAAGTAAAGCAACAATAACTATTGTAATAGCTTTTTCATGTTTAACAAACCATTCTCTCATCTAATAACTCCTCCCAAACAATTTAATATATCTCATATATTTTAACACAAAAATTTACATTTTGTGTTAAAAAAGGCGGAGAAATTAATTCTCCGCCTTAAAATATACTTAAGAGTTTTATTTCCTTAATGGTTTGTTCTGTGAAATTTCTTCTAATGCAACTAATCTGTCCCATTTTGCATCAACATATTCCTGAATTTCAGCCATTAATTCATCTGTGTTGTAAAGACTCATAAGTTTTTTATATTTACCGAGTTTCTGTATATATTCTTTAACAGGTTTAAATGTTCTCGGTTTTTTTGTAATTTTATAAATGCCTCTGTCATATTCAACAAGCGGCCAGTATTTTGATTCTACAGCAAGTTTTGTTACTTCCGGACCTGTACTTTCCGGAATTCTCCAGAATCTAACACAAGGTGCTAAAATTGAAATGAATGCAGGTCCTTCAAATTCGAGTGCTTTCTGCATTTTTGCCATGAAATCAAATGGTTCGGAAGTTGCTGCTGTAGCTGCATAAACTCCTTCATGACCGGCAATTATATCAAAAATTGATTTTTTAAACTGAATTTTACCTGGTTTTGCTTTACCTACAGGTTCTGTTGTTGTTTCAGCACCAGGAGGAGTTGAACCTGATCTCTGATTTCCTGTATTCATATATCCTTCATTATCATAAAGAATATAAACAAAATCATGACCTCTTTCAATAGCTCCTGAAAGTGACTGAAGACCTATATCATATGTTCCGCCGTCTCCACCGAAAGCTATGAATTTAACAGGTTTATCTGTTTTTATTTTTCCTCTGTTTTTTAATGATCTGTAAGCTGATTCAGCACCTGAAATTGTAGCAGCTACATTTTCGAAGGCATTGTGAACATAAGGAACATTCCATGCTGAATAAGGGTATATTGTAGTTGAAACTTCCAAACAACCTGTTGCTGCGCCTACAACCGGTTCATAACCAAGTGCTTTTGCAACAACTGTAGCCCATTTTGCGGCTAAAGGAGCATTACAGCCGGGACATAATCTATGACCCTGAGTAAATGCCCAGTCATTTTCTTCAACATATTTAACCAAATCTTTTATATTAAGCGGCACTTCACTTCACCTCCATTAATCTCTTAGGCCGAGGTATTTCTGTTTATCAAGCTCAAGTTCTCCGTTAATAGCAGCATCAAAAGCTTCTCTTAACATATGAGGAGTAACATCTCTTCCACCGAGACCGTAAACAAAAGAACCCATAGCCGGTTTTTCAGAAATATCGTACAATGATGATTTAACTAATGTATACAATGGAGCTTCCTTACCAAAGGACATAGCCCTGTCAAGAACAACAACTGCTTTTTTACCGTTTAAAGCATTTTTGAAAGATTCTTTCGGGAAAGGAGTGAATACCCATGGTTTTACAAGACCTACTTTAATGCCTTTTTCTCTGTATTCATCAACAACATATTTTGCTGTTGAGGCTGTTGAATTTACTACAACCATTACATAATCAGCATCTTCAGTTTTATATAAATCAAGATAATCATATTTTCTTCCGGTTAATTTTTCAAATTCTGCAAAAACTTCAGGAATTATATTATAAGCATTTTCCATGCCTTCTTCCTGCTGTCTGTGATGTTCAAAATAGTAATCAAACATATCAATAGAACCGTGGGTAACAGGTTTTGCAATATCAAGAAGAGGATATTTAGGTTCCCATGTACCTACAAATTCACGTACTTTTTCATCTTCAAGCATTTCAAATGAATCTGCTCCGTGTGAAGTTATAAAACCGTCAAGGTTTACCATTACAGGTAAAAGAACCTTTTCGTTTTCTGCAAGTTTTGTTGCAATTATAGTCATATCATAAGCTTCCTGGTGATTTTCACAGAAAAGCTGAACCCAACCTGAATCTCTTACAAGCATTGCATCTGAGTGGTCACAATGAATGTTTATAGGACCCGAAAGAGCTCTGTTAACTATTGGCATTACTATAGGTAATCTATATGAAGCCGCAATGTAAACTATTTCAACCATTAAAGCCAAACCGTTTGCAGCAGTAGCAGTCATTGTTCTTGCACCTGCAGCAGCTGAACCTACAACAGCACTCATTGCTGAATGTTCTGATTCAACCGGAACCATAACTGTATCTACTTCACCGTTAGCTACAAAAGTAGCAAAATATTCAACTACCGGAGTCTGTGGGGTTATAGGATAAGCTGCAACAACATCCGGATTTATTTGTCTCATAGCATGAGCAACAGCCGCAGCTCCTGTTGTTTCTAATCTTACAGGCATTTTTCTGACCTCCTTACTTCAAAAATTCTGTTTCTGGTTTCATTTCTATTGCTTTAACAGGACATACGGCAGCACATGTACCGCAGCCTTTACAATATTTCATATCAATACCGGCCATATCAAGACCGTTTTTTGTTTCTGTTGAAGTTTTACCGGTTATTGCCATGTCCGGACAGTATAACCAGCACTGCATACAATTTATACATTTATCTTTATTAACTATTGGTCTCATTACACGCCATTTACCTGTTTCATATTCTCTGGCAGTGGCAGGAGTATCAACAACACCAGCAATAGGGACTTCTTTCCAACCTTTTAATCCGGGCATTACATTTTCACCTCCTGGTAACCTCTGTCAACAGCTCTTAAATTAGCTTCAACAACTTCTTTTGAGAATTTTTTGTTAAAAGCTTTTTCAACTTTGGTTTTTACAACTTCCAAAGGTACTATTCCTGTAAGTTTTACAATAGCTCCGATCATAACTGTGTTAGGTATACCTCTTTTAATTTCTTCAAGAGCTATATCTGTAGCATCTATAACAGCTATTTTTCCGTTGAAGCCTGTTATTTCTTTTATTTTCGCAGCTGATTTAACTGTGTTAACAATTAAAAGTTTATCTTCTGCCAAACCTGATGTTATATCAGGAAGAGATAACAAAGTATCGTCAATAACAAGAACAATATCAGGTGTTTCTACGTTACTTCTGATTCTAACTGGTACATCCGCAATCCTGTTGAATGCCTTCATAGGAGCACCGGATCTTTCGGCTCCGTATTCAGGGAATGAAGTAGAAAATTTACCTGCATCAAGAGCAGCTTCGGCTAAAAACTGAGAAGCAGATTTTGCTCCCTGCCCTGCTCTTCCATGCCATCTAACCTCGAAATATTTTTCTGGCACGAGAATGCCCTCCTTTCAGAATGACTAAAATATTAAGCATTTATCCGTAAATTTTAGGAATAAATATTGAAATCAATATCATTAAAAATTTTATCTATCCATTCAATATGAGAAAGTTCTTCGGTATCAATTTTATTTGAATCAAGCATTTTTTCAAGTTTGAAAAATCTGTTTATGTGGTTGTCAATTCTGTTTACGGCGTAATCAACAGTAGTTCCTGTTGTCATTATAAAAGGCCAGTCGCTTGCCTGGGAAAGCAAAACCTCTCTTGCCATCTGATTCAGAACTCTTTTTTCAAGCTCAGATGGATTTTTATATTCCGTAGCTTTTTTATGCATTTGTGATGCAATATGGTTTAAATGTCTGTAAATCCAGTCATTTTTTTCGTTAAGCCATACTTCATTAAAGCCGTTAGCCCCCCATGTTGAATCGGCAGGCTCAAGAACCTGAACTGTTTCAAGTGAATTTATAATTTCCGAAGGAAGAACCGATTCGATAATTTCTGATTTAGCAATTTCCCTGAAAAGACTTTCAAGAAAAACCGGACCTTCATACCACCAGTGACCGTATAATTCAGCATCAAAAGGAGCTGTTATTAAAGGGATTATATCATCGAAAATATTAGTTAATTTTTTAACTTGAAATTCTTTCTTCAAGACAAAATCTTTTGCATGGTTTCTTGCAACTTCATAAGCCTCATTTATATCGTAGAAATCTTTTCTTTCGGCCGGAAGTGTTTTATCTGTTATTTTATAATATTTTATTCCGGTATTACATCTTGTGCCGCTTTTATCTATATAATCTTTTATGTATTCAAAATCTCTGTCAAAACCTATATCTCTGTAAAATTCCCTGTATCTTGAATCTCCCGGATATCCTATAACCGAACTCCATACCTGTTCTGAAGATTCCGGATCCCTTGCGAAAACAAAATCACCGCCCGGAGTTATTACAGGATAATATACACCATAATGAGCAGGAGTTTCCGAATACCATAAAGCATGTGAATCAGTAAAAAAATAATTTATACCCTCAGATTTTAATATACGGTCAAATCCTCTGCTGTAAGCACATTCTGCCAGCCAGATACCGTTAGGTGACTTACCGAAATTCTTTTTATAAGTTTCAACACCTACTTTTATCTGAGCTCTTACTGCTTCCGGGTGATTTTTCATAAACGGTAAAAACCCGTGAGTTCCACTACATGTTACCACTTCAATGTAACCTTTTTCTTGAAATTCCTTAAAGGCTTTTAAGATATTACGACTATATAAGTCGGAATAAATGTGCAAAATCTCTTTAAAATGCGAATTATAAAATTTTGCAGTTTTAAATTTCTGTACATTTTCTTTTTCTGTTTTAATAATTTCTTTTTCGGAAAGTTCGATTAATTTATTCATATGTGAAATATATTTATTCTGAAGATCTTCGTCAGAAAGCATTTCTGAAAGAGTTGGCGTAATACTTATAGCTAATTTAAATTTTATATTTTCATTTTCCAGTGATCTGAACATTTTTATAAGAGGTATATAAGTTTCTGTTATGGCTTCGAATAGCCATCTTTCTTCAAGAAAATCAGGGTAATCAGGATGTCTTACGTAAGGAAGATGGGCATGAAGCATAAGTAAAAAATTACCTTTTTTCATTTAATACCACCGCTTTTTGAATTTTTTACAAGAGTCCATATAAAGGCTCCTCCGCCTGAATTTATATTATTTTCAATTTTTTGCTGAATATTATCGTTTATACCTTTAGGACTTCCTGTTAATGATTCGGTATTAGAATTCATAAAATTTTTCTGAATTTTTTCTTCTGTTTTTTTGGTTTTAAGATTTAACCACTGTTCTTTATAATTTTTATTTTTTTCTGAACTGAGTGATTTTATTTTTTCTGAATTTAAAATTTTATGATAGTCATTATTTTTATCAACATAGCCTATTTCTGATGTATAAAAAGTATTCTGATCAGGAACATTGAAATAAAAACTGTTAGTTGAATTAAGATCAACAGGAGTTTCCATATTTCTTATTATTTCATTTTTTTCAGTATTATAAACTCTCAGAATAGTTTTTGTATCTTTGGGAAGATTTTCTATTATATCTTTTGTTTTTTCGTCAAAATCCCATGATGCATACATATAATTAGGATTTATCGGAAGAAGTATCATACTGTTTTCATCATAAGTTTCCGGAAGTGTTGTTTTTGCATTTGATGGCGGAAGAGTATTATCAGTTTCAAAAGATATAAGACCGTCTTCTTCCATTTTTAAAAGTTCTTTTTTTATTTCTTTTATAATATCTCTTTTCTTCATTGAACGTCTGAGCTTTATACCCAAATTTTTTGATATATTTCTTAATTCCTGTATACTTGGTTCTTCTGTTTTTAAAATGTTTAGTATAGTATCATCAAGTATCATATTGCTCCCTCCTAATCATTTTAATTTCAAATATATTCTATCATAAAATCTGATAAATAAAACAATATTTATTTGTTAATAACTATTATTAAACCTTTATAATAAAAAGTAATTACTATTAAACAATAAAGATAACCTTATATAAAACAACGGAGCCTTAGGGCTCCGTTTAGGGTGGGGGATTCTTTTTAGGGGTATACATTAAGAATTCCGAATTATTCTAACATCGGATTATTAAAATAGGATTTCCTGTATATGAAAAGTGTAAAATTTAATTATTTAATTACTTTTTAAGAATAAAGTGATATATTATTGAAAATATAATTATTTTGAAGTATAATTATTTTGAAAATATTTTTGGAGGTGTAATAGTGAAAAAAATAGTAGGAGTTTTGGTTGTTGTTATGGTTTTACTTTTTACCACAGTAGTTATTTCAGAAGATAAAGTCGAACACGGAAGAAATCTTAAAATAGGTTATGTTAATATTGAAAAAGTTATCGAATCATATACAAAATGGAACGATCTTCAGGATAAATATAAGAATGATGTTGATTATTATAATTCAAAAATAAATGCGCTTAAATCAGAAATAGATGCTCTTCAGAAATCAGGAGACCAGACTAATTATAACCAGAAAGTTCAGGAACTTCAGACAAGAGTTAATCAGTATCAGCAGGAATTACAGAATGAATACGGAGAAAAAACAAATGCTCTTATAGATGAAGTTAAAAACATTGTAGTAAACTACGCAAAAGATAACGGTTATGATCTTATGGTGTATGATTCCGGAGCTATTTATGCAAGTGATCTTGCAGACTTAACCGAAACTATGATTAACATTGTAAATTCTTCAAAGTGATTTTATGGAGAACAATGTAATAGAATGTAAGAAAATTTATAAAAAATACGGTAAAAAAATAGTTCTTAATAAAGTTGATTTCTATGCTACTCAGGGCAAAATAACCGGTATACTGGGACCGAACGGAGCCGGAAAAACTACTTTATTTAAATCTATATTAGGACTGGTTTCTCCCAATCGCGGTGATATATTTTTAAACGGGAAAAACATTACTCATTTGCCAATACACAGAAGGGCTTTGGGCGGCATGGGATATTTGCCCCAGGACCCTTCTGTTTTTAAAAATATAACAGTAAAAGATAATCTTTATATGGTTGCCGATCTTATAAAAATAAATAATAAAAAAGAAAAGATAAAAACAATAGCAGAAGAATTCGGTATTTCCGAACTTATGAATCAGATGGCCTATTCACTTTCCGGCGGAGAACAAAGAAGACTTGAATTTGCCAGAACACTTCTTCTGGAACCCAAAGTAATTCTTCTTGATGAACCTTTTGTCGGAATAGACCCTATAACAGTAAAAGATATACAGAAAATTATAAAAGAACTTTCCAAAAGGGATATTTCGGTTATTGTAACAGATCATAATGTAGATGAAATAGCCGAGGTTGTAGATGTTCTTTATGTTGTTCACAAAGGAAATATAATAGCTTACGGAAATCCTGAAGATGTTCTCGAAAGAAAAGAAGTAAAAGATAATTATCTTGGATGGTAGGTGTTTTATGAAAATAGGTTTTATAGGATATTCCGGAAATATAAATGCTGATCCTGTTCTCGGAATATCGGAATATGTTTATGAAATAGGTAAAAATTTAGCTCTTTCGCAGCATACTGTTTTTTCCGGCGGAAGAGACGGTGTTATGGATATTGTTTCAAAAGCGGTAAAAGAAAACGGAGGAAAATGTATAGGTGTGCTTCCTTGGGAAAATGAAGGAAATGAATATCTTGATTATACAATTAAAACAGGCCTTGATTTTTCTATGAGATCATATATTCTTGTAAAGTCTGTTGATGCTGTTATAAGTGTAGGCGGTGAAATAGGTACGGCTATAGAAATACTCGCGGCATATGCAGAAAAAAAACCTGTTATACTTATGAGAAATACAGGTGGCTGGACAGATAAAGTAGTACTAACTTTAATAGAAAATAAATATCTTGATAACAGAAAAATGGTAGAAATTTATCAGGCATACAATATTGAAGAAATGAATGATATACTTAGAAAGTTAGGAGCTGAGAAATAAATGGTTAAGGTAAGATTTGCCCCCAGTCCTACAGGATATCTCCATGTAGGAGGGGTCAGAACAACTCTTTTTAATTATCTTTTTGCAAGAAAAAATAACGGTAAACTTGTCTTAAGAATTGAAGATACTGATTTTGAAAGATCAAAAAAAGAATACGAAGATATCATAATCAATGATCTGAAATGGTGTGACATAGATTATGACGAAGGTCCTGAAAAAGGCGGGGATTACGGTCCTTACAGACAGAGTGAAAGGCTTGATATTTACAGAAAATATATTGATTTTCTCATAAAGGAAAAAAAAGCATATTATGCCGTTTATAATCCCGAAAATAATGAAGAAATTATATATAAATCATTTGAATTTCCTCAGGAATACAGTGATAAAGAATATAGTATATCTGTTAAATTTAAGGTTCCTGAAAATACAAAAATAGTATTTGACGATATGATAAAGGGAAATATGGAATTTGACACGGAAGTTTTTGATGATTTTGTAATACAGAGATCTTCGGGAATTCCTATGTATAATTTTACAGTGGTAATTGATGATTATCTTATGAAAATAACACATGTTATAAGAGGTGAGGATCATATTTCCAATACTCCTAAGCAGATAATGCTTTATGATGCACTCGGGTTTGAAAAACCTGTTTTCGCACATATCCCGCTTATATTAGGTGAAGATAAGGCGCCGTTATCAAAAAGACACGGAGGAACTTCAGTTACATTCTTTAAAGAAGAAGGTTATCTTCCCGATGCTGTTATGAATTATCTTGGAATATTGGGCTGGACAGTTGAAAATGAAATTTTTGATTTTAAAGATAAATGTAAAGATTTTGATATATCTATGATTTCAAACAAATCTGTTGTTTTCGATTATAAAAAACTTTTGTGGGTTAACGAAGTTCATCTCAGAACAAAAAGTATAGAATATATTACAGAAAATTTTAAAAACTGGCTTGATATAAACGGTAAATCTGTTTCAGCGGATGAAGAATATCTTAAAAATGTATTGAACATATCCAGAGAAAAAGTTAGTAATTTAAAACAGCTTTTTGAATTTTCCGAAAATTTCTTCAGGGATGATTTCAGCTATGATGAAAAATATGTAACTCTTTCAAAAAAAGAATGGTTTGGTAAAGTTTTGGAAAAATCCTGTGAAATGTTTGAAAATAATGATGATTACAGTACTGAAGGTATAGAAAAAGTTCTTTCACAGATTGCCGGAACAGGTATAACCGGAAGAAAAAATGTTTATCAGACGGTAAGAGGTGCAATTTTGGGGAAACTTGTAACTCCGGGACTTTATGAATCTATAAGTGTTCTCGGTAAAGAAAAAACTATTAAAAGAATAAAAAGGGTTAAAGAAGAACTTTTATGAAAAAAATATTATTTACTCTTTTTTTAATATTATTAACAGGTTTATTTTTTGCCGAAGATTTTTCTCTTTATATTAAAAATATAGAAGATAAAAAAATTACACTTACACTGAAAACAAATTATTTACCCGTGGATCAACCACGGGTTTTGCTCTTTACAGGTTTTTTTAACAGTATCCATCCTATAAAAAAAACCATGACAACGTATGAAATATTAATAGATTTAGATAAATATGCGGATACTGATTTTTCTTTTTATGTTGAAGGGGAAGATATTAACGGAGAAACTAAGAAACTTTTTATAAAAAATATGTTCAGCAAAAGTGATTTTTTACCGAAGATTGATGTATCTGTACTCAGTGTTGATACTGAAGAAGGAATTGAGATATATATAGATGGTGAAAATGATGATGGTTTTGATATTAAAAAAATAGTTTTCGGTAAGGAAAATTTTGAAAATACTGAATTATTAAAAAATAAACTTAAAGAAATTCCACAGGGACAGTATGTATTATCTTTTTATTATAAAAATAAATTTCAGTATGAAATAAAAAAAGATGTAAAAATAATAAAAATAAATGATTATGTATTTTCAGAATCAGTTTTAAGACCGAAACAAAATAATATAATAAGCGGACTGCATATTATAAAAAAAGGAGAAAGTCTTTATAAGATAGCTTCGGATTACGGTATATCAGCAGGAGATCTTGTAAATATAAACAAACTCGAAGATCCTTCAAAGATATACACAGGACAGCCTCTTGTAATAGGAAAAGTAGATTATCAGATGAGTCCTCTTTTAATAAAAATAGAGGTTTCAAAAAACACACTTTCCCTCTATTACGGTCAGACACTTCTGAAAAAATATATTGTGGCGGTAGGAAGAAGTGATTCAACACCTCCCGGATATTATAAAATAATGTATAAAGAAAAAGAACCGGCACTTTACTGGTATGGTGAATATATAAACCCGGGTTCTATTATAAACGGTATAGGCAGCAGATGGCTTCAGCTTTCTGATCCGCAGTACGGAATACACGGTACAACAAAGCCATGGGAAATAGGGAAAAGAATTTCTCACGGATGTATAAGAATGTTTAATTTCAATGTAGAAGAACTTGATTTTCTTGCCGCACTCGGCACTGAAGTTTATGTTGAAAAAGAAGATACAAAAGAAATTCCTATGGATCCGGAACAGATAAAAGTACAGAGTGAAAATAATGAAGAAGAAAACGATAAAAATTTAAAAGTAGAGTGAAAAAATGTCTAAAGAATATATAATACCGATTTTTATACCTCACGGAGGATGCAAAAAAAGATGCGCTTTCTGTAATGAATATTCAGCAACAGGAATAAAAGAAAAACCGGATACAGATGATTTGGAAATTATTTATAAAGAATACAAAGGATATTTTAAAAAGAACAAAAAACCATATATAGCGTTTTACGGTTCAACATTTACAGGACTTGAAAATACTATTATGGAATATTATCTCGAATGGGCGAATTCAAAGTATATTAATAAAGAAATAGAAGGAATAAGATTTTCAACTTCTCCTGAAGAAATAACACAGGAAAAAATAAATATACTGAAAAAATATCCTGTAAATCTTGTTGAAATAGGTGTTCAGTCATTCTACAATGATGTTCTCGCACTTTCGAACCGCTCGCACAATACTGAGGATATATGGAATGCATGCGTGCTTATGAAAAATAACGGAATTGAATTCGGATTACATCTTATGACAGGATTACCGGGAAGCAGTTATATGAAAGATATAAATTCAGCACTACTCTTAACATTTAGCGGAGCTTCGTACGCAAGAATACACCCAACTGTTGTACTTAAAAATACATTACTGGAAAGGGAAAAATATATTCCAGAAACAATTGAAAAATCAGTTAAAAAAACCGCAGTAATGAAAATGATACTTGAGTTAAACAAAATACATGTAATAAGAACGGGAATATGCCTTTACGGTGATGAAATAAATAATGTTGTAAGCGGTCCTTACAGTGAAAGTTTCGGAGATCTTGTAAATACTTTTATATATTCGGAAATAATAAAAACAAATGAAAAAAATTCACTTAAATTTCCGAAAAATAAAAAAGGAATAGTTTACGGATATAAAAAGAAAAATTGTGAAATAATAAAAGAATACGGAGTATCTTTTACAGATTCTGAAGAAATATTTTTAAATAATCAGAAAACACATACTGAATTTTTTTACCCGAAAATTATTGAAAAATATATATAAAAAAAAGAAACCTTTTAAGGTTTCTTTTTTTGTCGTGGGGTGGCTAGTGGGGCTCGAACCCACGACGTTCGGAGTCACAGTCCGACGTTCTACCAACTGAACTATAGCCACCATAAAAAAATGGCGGGTCCAGAGAGGCTCGAACTCCCAACCCCCGGATTAGAAATCCGATGCTCTATCCTGTTGAGCTATGGACCCTGGAGCGGCAAACGGGACTCGAACCCGCAACCCTCGGCTTGGAAGGCCGATACTCTACCAATTGAGCTATTGCCGCACAAGTATTAAATTCTGGTCGGAGCGACTGGGATCGAACCAGCGACCTCCGGTTCCCAAGACCGGCGCGCTACCGGCTGCGCTACGCTCCGTTTTCCTTACGTACGAAATATATAATATCACACATCTCAGTTTTTGTCAACATTTTTATTTGTCCAATTCATTTAAAAAATGTTAAAATTAAACAGCTGTGGTTTTTTTATTCTTTTTTATACAGATTCATAGTTTTTTCATCGTTTTTAAGAGGCATAAATATAAACATAAAAACTATAAAATTTATAAAATAGAAAAGTCCTGATATTAAAAAGAGAATTTTATAACCGGATACAGTAGAACCTACAATTATTCCGAATAATGCCGTAGCGACTGTTCTTGTTAAATTATTTAAAAGATTGTTAAGACTGTTTATTGCCGTAATTTTATTTTTCGGAAGATTTGAAAGAACTATATTACTCATAACGGGTGATGTCATGTTCATAAAAGAAAATCTAAGTGCATAAAGTACTGTAAACATATAAGGATCTCTTACATAAGCAAGTCCTATAATAAGTGGCACCACAAAGAACTGAAGAATTCCCGTATAATTTAAAGCACCGAATTTTTTAGACAGAAGAGGTGAAAGAGCAGCACCTACAGCAGTTCCTGCCTGAGCTATTGAAAGGGCTATGCCTATCATTGTCGGGTTCATGGAAAAAAGATCTTTGAAAATAAGATTTCCGAAATGTATAAAAAGACCGGCACCGAATCCTACGGTAAAAGTTGATATAAGATATCCTGACATAATTTTTCTTTCTGAAATATTAAGTGATGAAAAATCAAATATCTGTTTTATACTTTCGTTATTTTTGTTTCTGTCATGAAGGGTAATTATCGGTAAAGAACTGCATAAAAATAAAAGACCTGAAATAATAAGTGTATTCTGAAGACCTATATGATCACCTAAAAATCCTCCGAAAGAATTTCAGGTCTTTTATTTTAATGCAGTTCTTTACCGATAATTACCCTTCATGA
>ERZ795048.1061-NODE-1061-length-26132-cov-9.650343_pt1 | contig 26132 bp, 25 predicted proteins | sample MGYA00375132_ERZ795048 | MGnify/ENA primary metagenome ERZ795048 (study PRJEB30177, sample SAMN05720225) | activated sludge metagenome | isolation source: Anaerobic digester | place: Hong Kong | collected 2014-12-17 ... | reverse complement strand
ACAAGATACTTGGCCTGATGAACGACACCACCGCGCTCTACGCGCAACTCCACTAAGTCATTCCGGTGCCATTTGTCAAGAACGACATGATGGGTGACACTCCACGTTAACAGGTCCATCGGCGTCGCCCTTGTTGCAGACGGATCGCGCCAACGTTAACAGGCACCGGATCATGACTGAATTCATCGGGACAACCCTGGCAGACATCCTGTCCGGCAGCGCCGACAGCGACACCTTCATCTCCTACGGAACCGGCGCCGCGACCGACTGGGACACCCTGATCGGCGGCGACGGCGGCGATGTGTACGACCTGCGACGCGGGGATGCGTCGTTCTACAACTTCATAATCGACGACCAGGGAGGCGACGGCGCGATCGATACCATGATCAACGTCGGGCGTCTTTACCAGAGCGCCTCGCTGGGCTACCAGGCCTGGGCATCGGTCGAGCGCATCGACGACGACCTGATCATCGACACGCCATCCAAACCGCACCGCTTCCGCGATCCTGCCGAACCGAGCTATCACATCGAAGTCAAAGATCACTTCGCCGGTGCCGGCGTCGAGTTCATGGTCTCCGGCGGCGTCACCTATGCGCTTGCCGCGGGCGACACCGGCAGTGATGTCGCCGACATTGTCGCCGGTGCCCGCACGGCCGACCGGTTGACAGCCAAAGACGGCGATGACTGGGTATTCGGTAACAACGGCAAAGATACCCTGTTGCTGGGAAACGGCGATGACACCGGCTTCGGTGGCAGAGGACAGGACACCATCCGGGGGCACGCCGGCAACGACCGCCTGGATGGTGGCGACGGCGGTGACCGGCTGTACGGCGGCAGCGGACACGACCAGGTCATCGGCGGCAACGGAAACGACCGGCTGGCCGGGGGCAGCGGTAACGACCGGCTGCAGGGTGATGCGGGCAACGACAAGCTGTATGGCGGTGCCGGCCAGGACAACCTCAATGGTGGCGCCGGGGATGACTTCATGTCCGGCGGCAAAGACGGCGACGTATATCGAATTGCCGTCGGCTCGGAGACGGAGTCCTGGGGCCACGACAGCATTCGCGACAACGGTAATCCGGCAAGCTGGAACAACAAGGACATCATCGAACTCGCCGGCTACTACGGCCCGTCATCCGGCAGTTCGAGCGATGCCTATGCACGCCTGCACTTCACACGCGAAGGCGACGACATGCTGCTGAGCAGCGACAACGGCCTTTCCACGTTGCGCGTGGAGCGGATGTTCCACGCCGATGCCGACAGATATTTCATCGAGGAACTGCAGTTCAACGCCGGCTATTGGACAGAACTGCATTTCCAGATCCTCGATGGTGCCGCCACCGATATCGGCGATGACCGGAGTTACGCGATTCCGGGGTACACCGGCGACCTCAACGAGATCCTGTTCGGCACCGACGGCAACGATCAGATCTTCGGCAATTCAGGGACCAACTTCATCTGGACCGGCCAGGGCGCCGACGTCCTGGTGTACAAGGAGAATGATCCGCAGATTCTGTATGGCTACGGCGGCGGCCTGTCTCTCGACATCGTCGAGGATTTCGACATCACCAACGACAGACTGGATTTTTCCGAGATCGACGGCCTGACGCTGGCCTCGCTGAGCATCGCCGAAGATGCCGACGGTGACGCCACCGTGTACTGGAATTCGGGCGACTTCGAGATCAGCAGTATCTACATCGAACTGCGCGATGTTGCGATGGACGACGTGACCGCCGACCTGTTCATCTTCTGAACCCGGCCACCTATTGAAGAAATTCCTGCCGCAGCCGCAGCTGCAGCAGCCTGGCCTGGCGAAATGCCTCTTTGAGCATGGTGCGCTGCGGCGCCGTCAGGTGCGAGGGATTGACCCGGTTGATCTCGTCATAGTCTCCACCTCCAAGCTGGCGCTGCAGCCGCAACCGCTGCACGACATCGAATGCCTCCACCGATGCCGTCGTATCCGAGGCCTGGCGGTTCATCAACGGCCCGACCGTGCGCAAGCGTTCCACTGTGTTGGTCGTCCACACGCCATGGCGCAGACCCCAGATGCGCGCAGCATCAACGAAAGGCCGACTGCCATATGTCTTCAGATCGATCGTATGCGGATAACGGCGCCCGCCATCGTAGGAGAAATTGCCGAACCAGCCGAGCGCAGGCGTACAGCCCAGCGCCTGCTCGGTCATCGCGCGCAGAAAGCGCGGATTCTGCACCGGCTGTGGCAGCAGCCAGCGGTGCAGACTGTCGACCAGTTCGTCCTGCCCATACAGCGGACGAAAATCGAAAAAGATCGTCGCGTTCAGCAGGGCCTCGGGCTCCGGCGCCGTCATCCATGAGCCGAAACGTGCACGCCATTCGGCCGCCGAAAGACACCACGCCGGATTACCGGCCATGATATTGCCGGGGCAGCTCATGAAACCGCACTGATCCAGCGCGCGGTTGACCGCCTGTGCAAACGGCAGCAATTCACTGCGGATCTTCTGCGTGTCGGATTCGTTGTCAGGGAGGAAGATCAGGCCGTTGTCCTGGTCGCCGGCAAACACGCGCTCGACGCGACCCTCGGAGCCAAACAGCATCCAGCACCAGGAAACAGGCGGCAGATCGTATTCATCGGCGACCAGTTCAATGACCCGGATGCTGATCAGATCGTTGAGCCCGGACATCCATTGGCACAGCGCCTCTGCGCCCATGCCGTTCGTGAAAAGCTCCAGGCCACGATCGCGCACGGCGCGCGCCGCGCGCGCCATGCTGTCGACGTTGTCCGCCAGGTTGACCATCTCAACCAGCTCGGCCGCACCACCTTCACGGAAACCGGGGAGGTCGCCGGGCGACAACAGGTTGTACAGCCGCCCGTCGGGTTCCAGCAGTACCAGGTGGTCCAGGCGTCCCCGCGTGATCGTCACGCGCGCCCGATGTACCGAGGCATCGACCGGCAAGGTGGCAGGCGCCGCCGTCATGAAGGCAAACGTCGGATCCGTCAGTTGCGCCTGTTTCAGGGTGATCGCCTCGATCATGTCATGCAGCGTGACGATGCCCAGCGGCGCCTCCGCGCTCTCGGCCACCACCCCTGCCTGCAGGCCGGCCTGGTTGAGCGCGAACAGACTGTCGCGCAGGGTCGCATCGGGCCTGACGATCAATGGCTCGCGGCGTACCAGGCGGCACAGTGGTGTCTCGCCGACACCCAACGCGGCATCCAGTGCCGGGTATGCGGCAACCGGACGCGGCTGTCCGGCGGGGTCACGCGCCTTCGGCATCATGCCCCGGCATCCCCGACGGTTGCGCGTACCAGCAGTTCGTTGACCTTGGCGACCAGTTCGTGAGTTGAAAAAGGCTTCGTGATATAGGCGTCTGCACCCAGCGAAAGACCTTTCTTCATCTCGGCCTCCCGGCCCTTGGCCGTCAGCATCAGTATCGGCATCTGCGCGATACGCGGGTCCGCACTGACCCGCACCTCGGAGCACACCTCGAAGCCATTCTTGCGTGGCATCATCACGTCCAGAATCATCAGGTCGGGATGCTTCGCCGCCAACACGTCGAGTGCCTCCTGACCGTCACCGGCAGTCAACACGGTATGGCCTTCGCGTTTCATCAGAAACTCCACCGACAGTACGATGTTGGGCTCATCATCTACGATCAGGACTGTTTTCGTCATTGCTCTCCCCGAGGACCCCTCAGGCACCGTTGTTTGCCGGCAACTCGAAGATAAAGGTAGCACCTTTCCCGGGCCGGCTTTCCACCCAGATGCGCCCGCCAAGGTGTCCGATGATCCGACGACTGATCGGCAGACCGAGACCTGTACCCACGGGTTTCTCCGTGCCACCACTACCCTGGTGGAACTTCTCGAAGATGTGGTGCTGATCGGCCAATGCGATGCCGGGGCCATTGTCGATCACGCTGACCCGGAAATGCTGTCCGCGGTCCTGTAGAACGATACGCACCTCGCCAGTCTCCTGCGGCGCGAACTTCACCGCGTTGGACAGCAGGTTGACCAGCACCTGCATCAGGCGATCGCGATCGGCCAGCACCACGCACGTCTGCGCGGGCACCTCGCAGATCACACGTGCACCGCGTTCGGCAAACAGCTGTGCGGTCGATTCCGCACCTTCGTGTATCAGATCGCCGAGATCGACGTCTTCTGTATGCCAATCCGCGTTGTCAGACTCGATTTTAGCCAGATCGAGCACCTGATTGACCAGCCGTGACAATCGCTTGGTCTCACCGACGATGATCCCGAGAAAGTGACGACGCTGTTCCAGCTCGATCTCCGGGTCGTCCTGCAGGATCTCCGAGAAGGCACGGATCGAGGCCAGTGGCGTGCGCAGCTCGTGGGTCACCGACGACATGAAGTCATCTTTTACCCGATCGATCTCCTTGAGTTGCTCGTTGGCAGCCTTGAGTTCGCGGGTGGCGGCTTCCAGTTCCTGCGACTTCTGCTCCAGCTCGCGGCTGTAGGCACGAATCTGCGATGCCTCATCCAGGATATCCAGTACCTCGTCGAGGCCGAACGCCTCCTCCGCGGTCACCGAGGCCACCATCACCCGGGACGAGGCGCTGCCGATGGCACCGGCCAGCAGGGTCTCGGCAAAATGCACTGTCTCCGCATCCGCAGGGAGTTCCTCGACGCTCTCGACCTCACGCTGCCCGGCAAACCGTGCGAATGCATAACGCGCCCTTTCGACGCCGAGAAAACGTTCCGCAAGACCCAGCAGTTCATGGACTTCGGCCTTGCCACGCCACAGGGCGATGCCGAAAGGTCGCTCGTGCTTGAGCACATCGACGAACAGTGTCGCCTGTGTCGCCTCATTGACATTCGGCTGGCGACGCATCGAAAAGTACAGATAGGCACCGATATTGAACGTCATGCTCCAGAACAGGCAGTGGGTGATTTCGTTCAATCCGGTCAGCCCCAAAAACTCCTGTGGACGCAACAGCTCAATGCCGAAAGGACCGTGTTCGATGAACCCGGCCGGCAACCAGCCGGACTTGGCGAACGAGGGCAGCAACAAGGTATACAGCCAGATGCCAAAGCCGCACAGCAGGCCCGCCAGCGCGCCAGTGTGGGTACCTCCCCGCCAGTAAAGACCGATGATCATCGCAGGCGCAAACTGGGCAACCGCAGCGAAGCTGATCAAACCGATGCTGACCAGCGCGTAGGCCTCACCGGCGAAGCGGAAGTACAGATAACCCAGCAGCAGGATCACCACGATGGCGCCGCGCCGGATCGCCAGCAGCAGCTGACTGAGGTCGGCCGGCGGCGGGATGCGTTTCCAGCGGCTCAGCAACCCCGGCATCACCAGGTCGTTGCAGACCATCGTGGACAGGGCGATCGTTTCCACGATGACCATGCCGGTGGCCGCGGACAGCCCGCCGATGAACACCAGCAACGACAGCAGCGCCTGGCCATGGGCGATCGGCAGCGTCAGCACGAAGGTGTCGGCGTCCACCGCCGTGCCGGCAAACGTCAGCTGCCCCGCCAGCGCGATCGGTATCACGAAGATATTGATCAGCAGCAGGTACAGCGGAAACATCCACACGGCCCGGCGCAGATGGCTCTCATCGCTGTTCTCGACCACCGCGACCTGGAACTGCCGCGGCAGCATCATCACCGCCAGTGCCGCCAACAGGGTCAGCGAGAACCAGTTCCCGTAGCCCCCAGCCCCGGCCACACTCGTCATCTTCATGACGCCAGCCGCGGATGCCTTATCGAACACATCGACAAACCCGTCGTGCAGCACAAAGGTTGCGAACACGCCCACGGCCAGGAAAGCGACCAGCTTCACGATCGACTCGAATGCGATCGCTGCCACCATCCCCTCGTGGCGTTCGCTGGCATCGAGGTGGCGTGTGCCGAACAGAATGGTGAATGCCGCCAGGACCAACGCAACATACAGTGCCGTGTCCTGCAGGATCGGGATCGCGGCGACCACTCCGGTATCGTTGACCACAGGGTAGCTCTGCATAATCGTGACGCTCTGCGAGATCGCTTTTAGCTGCAACGCGATATAGGGCACGATGCCGAGCACGGCGATGACCGTCACAATACCGCCGAGCAACTGGCTCTTGCCGTAGCGCGAGGCGATGAAGTCGGCGATGGAAGTGATGCGTTGCGCCTTGCTGACCCGGATCATCTTCAGCAACAGGGTGCCCCACAATGCCGCGATCAGCGTGGGACCGAGATAGATCGGCAGAAAACCGACACCACTGGCTGCCGCCCTCCCGACACTGCCATAGAAAGTCCAGGCGGTGCAGTACACGGCGAGTGACAGCGCATAGACCGTCGGACTGCTGATCACCGACCGCTTGCGATCCGCACGGCGGTCCGCCCAGTACGCGATCGCGAACAACAACCCCAGGTACAACAACGCGCAGACGACGATGACCTTTGGCCCCAGCATGCGCTGTCCACCGCGTCAGCGGTCGCTGCCCTCTACTGTGATGGCCGCAAGGACCACGAGCAGCAGCCAGACCCCGAACAGGTACAGGAAACTCACCGGGTAGCCATGCCACATGGCGGCATGATCGAAGATCGTCAATGCCGGCGAACACAGCAGCACAATACCGATCAGAAAGATGCCGATCAGGCGTTGCCTGGTCAGTACGGAACGTTGCATGTCGGCGGCAGTCTCTGAGGGATCCCTCAACCCAGTATAGCCGGCGATCAGCCAGCCCCCGTGCGCCTAATAAATTGCACTGGATAACCGCGACGCGTACGCCGCGGGCGCAGTGCCGCTGCTACGCGCGGTCGTTGCGACGCAGCTGCAGACCGAGCGCCAGCTGGTTGCGCAATGCCCGCACCAGCCGCAACGTCCCGGGTTCGAGTTGCAGTCCGCCGCTGCGCTCGTGTTCGGCGACGATGCACCCGACCGGGTGATCCTGGACGATCAGTGGAAGGAACAGCAGGGCCCCGTTGGGGCTGAGCGCATTGAACCACGCCGGGATGCCATGACCGGCACCGCCCACCGCCAGATCCGCGATATGCACATCGGTCTTCTGCTTCAGTGCAACGTGGAAGACGTCGCGCGCGTAGTCCTCGTCAAAGTGCAGTCTTTTCAGGTAGAGGTCGATATCGCTGCCGAACCCCAGACGACCTGCATACTGGCGCCGCGCCGCATCACGCAGGCACAGTGCCACCCGACGCAGACCAAAGGCGCGGTACAGGGTCTCCAACACCACCTGGGCGACATGGTTCAGGTCCGCCCCCTCCGCCAGTATCGCGGTGGCCTCCTGCAAGCCTTCGAGGAGTATCGGCTCAGGGTTCGCCTGGTCCACGGCCGGCTGCTCACTGTCATCACCGGGAAGCGCGACTGCCGCGATCGCATCGTCTCGCTCGACCGTTGCGGCATCCTTGTGCTGCAGGCCGGACAGTGCACGGATTGCCGGTGGCGCACCCTCCGGGGTGGCCAGCCCTTCGGCCAGCATCCGGTACTCGGTGCGCGCCTCCTGGACGACGTCACCGAACCGGTCGCCGTTGAACGGCACACAGTCCCGGAAGCGCGCCAGCAACAGCGACAGCGAGCGGTCGCGAATCCCCTCACCGGCGGCGAGGCGTTCAGTCACGTCATGGGCCATGCAGGCCAGCTGGCACAGCACCTCTTCCTCGTTGGCCGGCTTGCGCTGTTTGCCGCTCGGCAGGCGCTGCATGCTGAAGGTGATGGCGTGCGGAAAGTTCCAGTGCCGGCCGACAGCGACGCCCAACTGCTCGAAACTGACACCGAGCACCTTGAACTGCGCCCGCACGGGTGAGACGTTGTTTTCCAGTATTTCCGCCTGAATCGCCGCATCCTCGTCGGGCAGGTAGAACGCCACCAGCAGCTCGCCGAGGTTATGGAACATGGCGGCGAGAAATGCCTCCTCACCGTGCTGCAGGCCGGCATCCGTGGCGGCCTCGCGCGCCACCAGGGCACCGAACATACTCTTGCCGATCAGCGCCTTGACCCGGGTTGCATTGCTGCCCTCCGACAGATGCTCGAAAAGCATCAGTGATGCGGCCAGTGCACGGATCGGCTCGATCCCGAGGACCACGATGGCACGAGAGATGGTTCCCACATTGCCCGCGAAACCGGCGTAATAGGCCGAATTCACGACCTTCAGGGTCTTGTTGGTCAGGGCGAAATCACGCACGATCACCGCCGCCAACTGCTCGGCCGACTTGTCGGCTGCGGCAGACAGTGTGTTGAGCGTTCGAATGGTCTCGGACAGCGCCGGAAAGTCCTTGCTGCGCTGCATCCTGCGCAACAGGAACTCGACCGCTCCGCCGTTGGCGTCGATCACGCTTTGATCAGAATCTGGTGGCATAGGCGACGCAGTGAACAGTCCATGCCGTGTATAGCGGTCGATTGGCACGAAACTTTGCTCTCGGGGTGGTGCAGTGCGCCAATCCAGGTGCGCGGCCCGCTCACCCTTTCCCTCTCACGCAGGAGAGTGAGTAACCCCAAGCCACCGGCGCTAACGGTTACGCTTGTTTACTCTGGGCGCGAACAGCTGGGCACCGGCGCCCACCGCCCAGGCCCCAAGCTTGCCCAGCACCAGCAACAACAGGATCACGGCAATCCATGACAGGTAGTGGGCCAGTCCTTCGCCTCCGCTCGGCACCAGTGTCGCGATCTTGGTCGTCTCGAGAAAATAACGTGCGAAATACGCAATGCTGTCGGGGTCGCGAAACAGGCCCCAGGCAAAATAGATCGCACTCCCCAACGCCCACAGGCCGAACACGATCAGGACCAATGCCAGGGCCATCGCGATGCCGGTCAGTATCCCGACCAGCGGCGAGCCGGGTTCGTCTTCGTATTCCATGACCGCTATTCCTTCAGCTTTATCTTCAGCTGGCCTTCTTCGACGCGGATGTTCTCGACCCCGTCAGCGAAGCTTTTCCAGAACCCGTCCTGGTCACCGAACTCGCTGATCAGGTCAATGTTCTTGAGCCCGCCCAGCCAGGCATTGGGGATCGGGACGCCCATGATACTGACACCCTTGAGAACCACCACCGGCTTGGCGTCACGAAACGCCATCTCGACCCCCGCCGAGACGCGCAATGTCTTGCCGCCCAGGACAGGGAAATCCGGGTCGACCGGCACCAACAGCCGTGCGCTGACCAGGTTGTCCCCCAGATCGACGGCGAGTTTCTTCGCCAGGTCGCGGTTGTTGGCCACCATCGCATTGAGCTCGCGCTCGCTGAAACTGACCTCGCGTTTTGCGCCCGCCTCGCTGTAGCGTTCCGCCCGCAGCCACTTTTCGTCAGTCTCCGGGGTCGGCCGGTCGCCGGTCGGAGCCGGAGCCGGGTCATAACCCAGGGCCCGCAGTTTGCCGTTGAGCTGATGCTGTTCTGCGGCACTGAGTTCCACCGGCTTGAAATCCCGGGCGTAGATATAGGTCCGCACCACCCAGTAGGTCAGCGCGCCAGTCACCAGTATCGTCGCCAGGACGATCCAGACGACATGGACGCCTCGCAAGCCACCTGTGCGCGCCGGGACCTCGGATTGTTGTTGTGCGTCGACCGTCATGCAATTACTCAAAGGCAAACCCGAACCGCGACAGTATTACACCGCTTGCCACGCGCGGTCGACATGCCCGCCCGGTTCAACGCAGATTGCGGCCCGCGACGTGGCGACGGGTCTTGCCGCTCTGGTAGCGCGTCGCCTGCTTCACGCGTTGTTTGGCACGTTCCATCAGCTGCTGCTGTGAGCTGAACTGCTCCGCATCACTGCGCGGTTCACGCTTGATGTACTCGCCGCCAGGCTGCATCTCCCAGCCGTTGCGGTAGTCGCCGAGCTGACTGTCCATCATCGACCGCAACTCGGCACGCAGACTGTCACCGATGACCGGTGTGACGACCTCGACACGAGATTCCAGGTTGCGCTTCATGCAGTCCGCCGAACCGATGAAATATTCCTCGTCGCCACCGTTCTGGAAATAATAGATACGCGTGTGTTCGAGAAAGCGGCCGACGACGCTGATCACGCGGGCGCTCTCCGACACACCCGGCACTCCGGGACGGAAGCGGCAGGTGTCACGTACGATCAGGTCGACCCTCACCCCGGCCTGGCTGGCCTTGTACAAGGCACGCGTGATGTCCACGTCTTCGAGCGCGTTCATCTTGAACTGGATCAGCCCCGGCTTCTCCGCAGTATGCAGCTTGCACTCCCGGTCGATGCGCGCCAGCAGGGCGACCTTCAGCACCTTGGGCGCCGGCAGCAGCTTGCGGTAGTAGCGTTCCGGCGTGTAACCGGTGGTCAGATAGTTGAACAGCTCCGTCGCATCGCGCCCGAGATCCTGATCGTTGGTCAGGATGCCCAGGTCGGAATACAGGCGCGCCGTACCCGCATGGTAGTTGCCGGTGCCGATGTGCAGGTAGCGCTTCAGCCCGTTGTAGTCATTGCGCACCACCAGAACGATCTTCGAGTGCGTCTTGAGTCCGACCACGCCGTAGGTCACATGGATGCCGGCCTCTTCCATCCTCGCCGCCCAGCGGATGTTCGCCGCTTCATCGAAACGCGCCTTCAGTTCCACGACCACGGCAACCTGCTTGCCGTTGCGCGCGGCACGCACCAGGTGCTCGATGACCTTGGTGTCGCTCGAGGTCCGGTACAACGTCATCTTGATCGCGCGCACCTTGGGATCGGTGCCGGCCTCCTTGAGAAAGCGCTCGACCGAGGTGCCGAACGACTCATAGGGGTGCTGCAGCAGGAACGGACCGCGTTCGCGGATCAGGTGGAAGATATTGGTGCCTTCCGCCAGGCAGGGATGATCTACCGGCTGGAAGGGTTCGTCGTGCAATTCGGGGATATCGATGCCGACAAGTTGAAACAAGTCGCGCATGGCGAGCATGTCCCCCCCTGCATTGAAGACATCCTCTGATTCATTGAGGCCGAGCTCCGCCGCCAGCATGCCGCGGCTGGTCTCGTCCATATCGCCCTGGATCTGCAGTCGGACGATCGGTGCAAAGCGGCGATCGCGCAATTCGGACTCGATCATCGACAGCAGATCGTCGGCGTGCTCTTCATTGCGCTCGGTGTTGGCGTTGCGCGTCACCCGGAACATGTAGACGCTGTTGACGACCATCTCGGGCAGTAACATGTCGAGGTTGCTGCGCAAGACCTCCTCGATCGGTACGAAATGATTGCGGTTGGGCAACTGGATGAAGCGCGGCAGATTCTCCCCGGTCGGCACCTTGATCCTGGCCAGCGAGGTACGCCCCTCCTGGTTCGGGAAACGCACCTGCACCAGCAGGTTCAGCGACAGGTTGGAGATGAAGGGAAACGGATGTGCCGGATCGATCGACTGCGGCGTGATCAGCGGATAGACGTTGTCATGGAAATGCGCACGCAGGAAATCCGTATCCTCGCGACTGAGCCCGTCATAGCTCACGATCTCGATACCGTGGGCGCCAAGCTCCGAGCGCAGCTGCTGGTAGACATCGCGTTGCGCGCTCTCCTGCTGCCGCACGACCTCGTAACACGCGGCGATCTGTTCCTTCGGCGTGCGTCCATCGACGGTCTTGATCGACATGCCAGCGCCCAGCTGCTGCTTGAGCCCGCCAATGCGCTTCATGAAGAACTCATCGAGGTTGGAGCTGACGATGGCCAGGAACTTGAGCCGCTCCAGCAGCGGGTTTCGCGGGTCCTCGGCCTCGTGCAGCACACGGCGGTTGAACTCCAGCCAGGTGAGCTCACGGTTCAGGTACAACGAGGGATCGTTCAGATCAACGGGTTCCGGAGCGCCGGATTCCACTTTTCCGTCGGCTTCTGCAGACAACATGTTCGGGTTTCCTTGGTCTGTTGATTCGTATCGGGTCAGCGATCAACTTATAAGTATGGCTCATCCAGGCGGCACCCTGTGTGACGCCCGGACGACAGTGTTTTTGGCAGGGTGTCCCGGTCAGGCGTAGGCGTCAAAGCCCAGTAGATCGCGCAGGCTGCTGCGTTCACCGCTGTCGGACACTGCCGCATAGGCCGCGATCGCCCGATGGGCACGCGTCGAGGCATCAGAGTGACGGCCGACCACGGCATCCCCGCGGGCGTGCAGACGTTCACGTTCGGCCTGCACCACAGGCCCGGATGACGTGGGGCGGCGTTCGGCGTCGTCCGTCGCATCACGCGTCCGCTGCGCAGACTGAACCGCAGCCACGGGCCCACGCGCCTGCTGCGCGGCCGGCTGGTACGGGTTCGGCAATGCGGGTGTGATGTTCACGGTCTTCGCTCGGCACTTTATTGCGCGGCTTATCAGTATAGACAGCCGCTATTATTTTTCTTCCCGCGCCAGACGCCACATTTCCGCCACGCCGGGAATTTATATTCCTAAGTGCTTGATTCTACTACACGGACTATTGACTCTCAACCTGGCGGCCAGTGCATCATGCGGCCGGCGAGCAGGTGCAGATGGATGTGAAACACTGTCTGCCCGCCAGCTTCGTTGCAATTCATCACGGTGCGATAGCCAGGATCGGCGAATCCCTCGGACGCGGCGATATCACGCGCCGCACCGTACATGCGGCCGACCACTGCCTCGTCACCCGACTGCAGCTCGTTGAGGGTCGCGATGTGCTTTTTCGGGATCACCAGGACATGCGTCGGCGCCTGCGGATTGAGGTCACGGAATGCGACCACGGCGTCATTCTCGTACACCTTGTCTGCCGGGATCTCACCCGCTGCGATCTTGCAAAATAGACAGTTGTCCATAGCGTCGTACCTGTTTGTCAAAGTGGATGCTCTGCCGCTCAGTCCGGCGCGAGACGGCGCCGGCCGGCGAATGCATGTGCGAGCGTACCGCCATCGACGAACTCCAGTTCGCCCCCCAGGGGAACCCCATGGGCGATACGGGTGATCGAAATGCCCCGCTCCTGCGCCAGTTCGCCGATGTAATGGGCGGTCGCCTCGCCCTCAACCGTCGTGGTTGTCGCCAGGATCAGCTCCCGCGGACTGAGCTCTTCGAGCCGCTGCCGGAGCAGACCAATCCCCAGTTCCGTGGGACCGATACCATCCAGCGGTGACAGGCGCCCGCCGAGCACGAAATAACGCCCGCGAAAACCCGTGGCCTGTTCCAGTGCGATCACGTCCGAGGGATTCTCGACCACGCACAGGACACTGTCATCGCGCCCGGCGTTGCTGCACAGACCGCACACCTCGTCTTCGGTCAGCGTACGGCAAAGACGGCAATGACCGATCGACTGCACCGCCTCCGCCAGTACCGCCGCGAGCCGGGCACCGCCGGCACGGTCGCGTTGCAGTATATGGAATGCCATGCGCTGTGCGGATTTCGGACCGACACCAGGCAGGCAGCGCAGGCTGTCGATCAGCTCGCTGAGCAGGGGTTTTTCAGGCATCTGATGCCACGCTTCCCCGCCCCGTCAAAACGGCAGCTTCATACCCGGCGGCAGGTTCAGGCCGGCGGTGACACCGGCCATGCGCTCCTTGCTGTGCGCATCGATGCGATGAGCCGCGTCGTTGCATGCAGCCGCGATCAGGTCCTCCAGCATCTCCTTGTCGTCACCGATCAGGCTGCTGTCGATCTCCACACGGCGCACTTCGTGGCGGCCGTTCATCGTGATTTTGACCATGCCGCCACCCGACTCGCCGGTGACCTCTGCATTGGCGAGTTCGTCCTGCACTTTCTGCAGATCCTGCTGCATCTTTTGCGCCTGGCGCATCAGGTTTCCCATAGGTCCTTTCATCGTTGGATCCTCTCAATGTCCACGCTATTCAATACGACGGATCGAATCGGTAACGATCTCGGCGTCAAATGTGTCCTGCAGCGCCAGTACCAACGGGTCGCCGGCGATGTCAGCGGCCGTCGCCTCGTGGCGTTCGCGCTTCTCGCGCGCCTCTCGCTGTGCCGGCGTCTCTTCCTCGGCGGCCTGCACCTGCAACCGCAGGGACACCGCGTGGCCGACCGCTTCGCTGACCGCCTCCTGCAGGCGATGTTCGGCGAGGCTGCCGATCAGACCCCGGCACACCGGGTCGACCTTAAGTGACAGTGCCTTGCCATCCCAGCCGTCGAGGACGCAGTTGTCGGCGAGCTGTGCGGTCATGCCCTTGAGCCCGAGCCGGCGCACGAAACCGTGCCAATCCTTCAGATCTCCGGCTGCCACCTCGGGCGGCGACTGCCTTGCGGCCACAGGGGCGGCCACTGGGGTGGCCACGGCGGCATCCGAGACCTCATCCGCAGCCGGCGTAGACCGCTGCGCGGGTCGTGCATCCGGCGCGGGCCGGGGCGCCGCCGGACGCTGCGCGCCACCGCCGACCTCGGCACCCGTATCCGCACCGTCGGGCCGGAACGCCAGCATGCGCAGCATGACCATTTCGAAGCCACTGCGCGCATCCGGCGCCAAAGGCAGGTCGCGTTGCCCGGTCAGCGCAATCTGGTAATAAAGCTGTATCTCGTCGGCAGGGACCAGCGACGCGAGGGCATGCAGGCGGGCGGCGTCTCCCCAACTGTCCTGCGCAGCGGTCGGAACCTGCTGCAGTACCGCGACACGATGCAGCAAGGTCACCACCTCACGCAACAGGCCGCCGAAATCGGGGGCGTGCTCCGACATCGCCTCGATTTCGCTCATCACGCGCTCAGCGGCACCCTCGTGTGCGGCTGTGATCATCCCGGGCAGACGCTCGGTTGCGACCACTCCGAGCATGGACCGCACATCGACACTGTTGACCGCACCGCCGCCAAATGCGATCGCCTGATCCAGGAGGCTGAGGCCGTCGCGCATGCTGCCATCAGCCGCGCGCGCCAGGACACCCAGTGCGTCGGCATCGAATTCGACTTGCTCGGCCTCGAGGATATGCCGAATCTGGCCCTCGATCTGCGCCACCGGCAGGCGTTTCAGATTGAATTGCAGGCAGCGGGACAACACCGTCACCGGGACCTTTTGCGGGTCCGTGGTGGCAAGCAGGAATTTGACGTGCGGCGGCGGTTCCTCGAGCGTCTTCAGAAGGGCGTTGAAGCTGTGCCCGGAAAACATGTGCACCTCGTCGATCAGGTACACCTTGTAGCGGCCGCGTACCGGGACATAGGGCACGTTCTCGAGCAGCTCGCGCGTGTCGTCGACGCCGGTCTTGGACGCCGCATCGACCTCCAGCAGGTCGACGAAGCGCCCTTCGTCGATCTCACGGCACACACTGCACTCGCCACACGGCGTGGAACTGACCCCGGTCTCGCAGTTCAGCGACTTGGACAGAATCCGCGCCAGCGTGGTCTTGCCAACGCCACGGGTGCCTGTAAACAGGTAGGCGTGATGCAGCCGATCATGGTCCAGTGCATTGCTCAGCGCACGCACCACGTGTTCCTGACCGACCATCTCGGCGAAGTTGCGCGGGCGCCATTTGCGGGCAAGAACCTGGTATGACATGCGGAGTGGACAGATCCGACGAAACAGGCCGTCAAGTCTAACCCATGGACGGTGGAGGCAACAGGAAGCCGATGGACGGCCCGGGCGGAAAATGGGCGGCGGCCCCGCCAGCGATTCCCGGCGCACAAGTCAATTGCTGCGGCTGCTCCCTTCCAGGCCTGACCGGGTTCGCAATCTATTGTCGCGGGAGACCAACGGGACCGCCACTGAACCTGCGATTATGCCCGAAAACGACTGATCGGGTAAGTCAGGCCAAGTGTCAGCGTGGCAGCTGATCAGCGAGCTGCCCAAGTCGCCTGCGTGCAATCCCCCCAAGATTTACGCGCGACCTGGCGTATTGGATTCCGTAGACTTCTCCGCGGGATTTCATGTACGGAACGACGCACGATGCGGCATATCAAAAAAGCCCTCTCCTACTCGATCGCCGGCAGCCTCGGCCTCAGCGTGATCGCGAGCCTGCAGGGCTGCAGCGACCCCGGACCGGGGCAACCGCGATCGATTGGCTTCGACAACGCGCAAGGCGACGCTGTCGACGGCAACTATTTCCTGGTCATCGAACAGACCGGTAGCGCGCCCGACACCTACCGGCTGGTCGAGAAACACCCAACCTCCGGGCCAACCCGGGCCATCCTGCGCGCCACGGACGGCGGTGAACGCTTCCTGTCCGAGGCGGAACTCAAGCAGATCGCCGCCGCGGAAGCGGCCCGTGTCGAGGCGGGGACATCCCGCCTGACCGAGGAACCCTCGATGCACAGTGGCGGCCTGTCGCTGGGCGAGACCCTGCTCGCCGCCGCCGCGGGATCGCTGGTCGGCGGCATGCTGGCCAACCGCCTGGCATCCAACAGCAATTACCAGCGCACCCAGCAGAGCTACGGTGGCGGGCGACCGACGGCGACCATCTCGCAGCCGGCGAAACCGCAGACAACCGCCAAGGCCCAGCCGCGCACCGGGTTCTTCGGCGGTAGCAGTGGACGGCCGGCATCCAGCGGCGGCTTCGGCTCCTTCGGCGGTTGAGTCCCCCATGAGAACGCAGACGGTCGAGCCGCTGAGCCGGGCGCTGATGGACGAAATCGGCATGACCTGGCATACCGATCCCGACGGCAGCAGCTACATCGGCCGGGAACTGGTGCTGGTGTCCGAAGACGAGGCGGAAGCCTATTACGAGGCAGCCAATACGCTGTACGGCCTTTTCGTCGAAGCGGCACAGCACGTCATCGACCGGCAGCTGTACATGCAGCTGGGCATCCCGTCGAACCTCGTCGGCCTGATCGAGGACAGCTGGGACAAGGACGATGTCCACCTGTACGGGCGCTTCGATCTGGCCGGTGGTCTGGATGGCCTGCCGATCAAGCTGATCGAGTTCAACGCCGACACCCCGACCAGCCTGTTCGAGACCTCGATCGTGCAATGGGCACTGCTCAAGGCAAACGGCATGGACGAGACCCGCCAGTTCAACAACCTGCACGAAATGCTTGGCGAGAACCTGCGCCGCCTGATCACCCGCAACAAGCCCCTGGACGAATTCGGCGAGCGCTATGGCGGTGAGAAACTGCTGTTTTCCAGCGTCGACAATCAGCCTGAAGAGGAACGCACCGTGCGTTACCTGCAGCAGGTCGCGCACGATGCCGGCTTCTATACCGACTTCTGCTACATGCATGAGGCCGGCTTCAGCGAACAGGACGGCGTGTTCAACAAGGAGGCTCAGCTGGCGGATTTCTGGTTCAAGCTGTTCCCCTGGGAAGACATTGCCAGCGAAGAGCTCGAACTCACGCGCATGCTCGACAAGGCGAGCAGGAAGGGGCGCACCCGGGTGTTGAATCCGGCGTACACGCTGCTGTTCCAGAGCAAGGGCATCATGAAACTGCTGTACGACATGTTCCCGGAATCACCCTACCTGCTGCGCACCGATTTTGCCCCGCTGGCCGGTGTCGAGCAGGTAAACAAGAAGATCTTCGGTCGCGAAGGTGCCAACATGGCCGTGCTGGCCGCCGATGGCACTACCGTGGCGAGCACCGACGGCCCCTACGCGCATCACAAATCCATCTACCAGGAGCGCGCGCGTTTTGCGCAGGACGCCAGTGGTGCCAGCTACCAGGCAGGCGTATTCCATGTGTACGAGGCATGCGGGCTGGGATTTCGTCGCGGCGGGACCATCCTCGACAATATGAGCAAGTTCGTCGGCCACATGATCGTCTGACCGGGAGTCGGTCCTAAAGTGCGGGCACCGGGTCTTCGGCCGGGTTCCGCTGACCGCTCGGCAGCGTCACCTCACCAGCCTCGTGGAAGCGCACGCCGCCAAATCCGCTGCCTGTCGAAAAACTGCCGGAGATCGCATAATCCAGCGTGCGCCCCTCACGCGACTGCAGGCTCTCGACCATGCGTAGCATTCCAAACACGGTGCTGACCATCCGCACCTCGATCTTTGCGTCGGCATAACCAGGCACCGTCACCGACTGATCCGTCACACCCGAGCCGAAGTCCCTGCCGTTGATTGCCAGATCAAAACTGCCACCGCGGATATCGATCGCATCCGCGACTCGGTTCTGCACCCGCAGCGTCACCTGATACACCTGCTCCAGCAGCGTGGCCTCGATCACCCGGATATCCGACACCGTGACACGAATGCTGTCACGCTGCGTGCCAAGACCGGCACAGCCGGCGAGCAGCAATGCAACAAGTAAGAAAACCACCCTGAGCTGAAGCATCCCGTATTCCTCCAGCGAGCACGTGCCGCGGCATTGAGCGGCATCGGCTTCAGTTGCGCCTGAACCGCGACCTGCCAGCATACCAGCGACTTCAGGTGCCCGTTTCAACCGCTTGTCGCAGCAATACCCCACCTGGGTCAATGACTGCACACCCACACCCTGCCCGTGCGGGATTGCTGAGCTAAGCTGATACCGATGCATTGCCGCATAGCGAGACCCATGGACGACACCCGATTTCTTCCCCGCCAGGCGCTCCAGACCTTGCTCGATGCCTTGCATCGTCAGGGCTACCGCACCCTAGGTCCCGTAGTGCAGGACGCCGTGGTGCAGTATCTCGACATCGATTCCATCGACCGGCTTCCGAGTGGCTGGACAGACGACCAGGCGCCTGGGCGCTATCGCCTCAGCCGCGTGGACTCACCACGTTGTTTTGCCTGGGCGACCGGCGCGCAGGCACTCAAGCCGCATCTCTTTCATGCGCGCGAAGTGCTGTGGAACACGCGGCGCGACGACGCCGGCAAGCTCGTATTCGGCGAACAGGAACCCGATGTACGACGTCTTGCGGTCATCGGTGTCCGCGCCTGTGACCTGGCGGCGCTCGAACTGCAGGACCGCCATTTCCTGCACGCGATAAAGGATCCCTACTACGGCGCAAAGCGCCAGGGGCTGTTTGTCGTCGCCGTGCACTGCGCCTACTCTGCGGATACCTGCTTCTGCGCCTCGACCGGTGACGGGCCACGCGCCACGCATGGCTTCGACCTCGCGCTGAGCGAACTGGACGACGGCTATCTCGTTGAGACCGGCAGCGATCGTGGCCGCGCGATTGCCACGCAGTTGCCGCTGCAGTCCGCCACCTCAACGCAGGTCCACGAGGCCGCTGCGGCGATCACCGAGGCCGCGAACCGGCAGTTTCGCCAATTGCCTTCCACCCACCTGCGCGACGTCCTGTTCGACCGCTTGCAACATCCGCGCTGGGAAGAGGTGGCGGCACGCTGCCTGGCGTGCGGCAACTGCACCAGCGTATGCCCCACCTGTTTCTGCCATGCAGAACACGACGATGCGGCACTGGGTGGCAGCACCAGCCAACATCTGCGCGAGTGGGATTCGTGTTTCAGCGAGGGACATGCCTATCTGCATGGGTTCAACGTCCGGCCAGACACGCATCAACGCTACCGGCAGTGGATGACTCACAAGCTGGGCAGCTGGCACGATCAGTACGGGCGCAGCGGCTGCGTCGGCTGCGGACGCTGCATCACCTGGTGTCCGGTCGGAATCGACATCACCGAGGAAGCCAACGCGATCTGTACCGCAGACGTGCCGCAGGGAGAGTCGCCATGAACCCCTACCTGCCGCGTGAGGCCGAGATCGTGGCCCGTACCGAGGAATCACCCAACACCTTCAGCCTGCATCTGCACCTGACCGATGGCGCGCCCTATTCCTTCGCCCCCGGCCAGTTCAACATGCTGTATCTGTATGGCTCCGGCGAAGTGCCGATCTCGATCGTCTCCGGATCTGCCGAAGACGGCGTGCTGGTGCACACGATCCGCGCGCTGGGTCGCATCACCAACGGTCTTGCGAAACTCCAGGTCGGAGATCGCATCGGGCTGCGTGGACCTTACGGACGTGGCTGGCCGATGCGCGCGGCCGAAGACCACGACCTGATCGTCGTTACCGGCGGGCTCGGCTGTGCACCTGCGGTGTCGATCATCCACCACGTCCTGACTCACCGTGAACGCTACGGGAATCTGAGTATCCTGCAAGGCGTCAAACACACCGACGACCTGATCTGGCGGGAGCAATACGACACATGGGCAAGCCTGCCCGGGGTCCAGGTCCTGCTCGCCGCGGATGTCGCGGCTCCCGGCTGGCCAGGTCACGTCGGACTGGTCACCGCACTGTTCGATCAGCTATCGCTGCGCACCGACCGGACGATCGCGATGCTGTGTGGACCGGAAATGATGATGCGTGCCGCCGCCCATGACCTGCACGAACGCGGCCTGGCCGCTGATGCCATACACCTGAGCATGGAACGCAACATGCAATGTGCGGTGGGGCACTGCGGGCACTGCCAGATGGGTGGCCATTTCGTGTGCCGCGACGGCCCGGTATTCGCGTGGCCACAGGTGCGGGAACTGCTCGGCGTGAGGGGATTCTGACGTGGGCAAACCAAGCATCGCGGTACACAAGTTCTCATCCTGTGACGGATGCCAGCTGGCCTTTCTGAATGCCGGTGAGGAGCTGCTCAATCTCGCTGAGCTGGTCGACATCAAGCACTTCCTCGAGGCCGGGGTCGCCGACGAATATGCGCATGTGGACATCGCCTTCGTCGAGGGCAGCATCTCCACCACAGACGAGCTTACGCGCATCCAGCGCGTGCGCGCCTGCAGCCGTTACGTGGTCACTCTGGGCGCCTGCGCCACCGCCGGCGGCCTGCAGGCGCTGCGCAACCTGGACGGCAGCAACACGGAATGGAAGCACGCGATCTATGCGCACCCCGGGTTCATCCACACGCTCGACCAGGCCGAGCCGGTCAGCGCCCACATCAAGGTGGATTTCGAGCTCTGGGGCTGCCCGGTCAACGGCCGCCAGGTGCTCGCGGCAGTGCAACAACTGCTGTTCGGCGTGGCACCGCTGGAGCAGCGCGACAAGGTCTGTATGGAGTGCAAACGCCAGCACGCGAGCTGCGTGATGGTGACTGAAGGCCGGCCTTGTCTGGGGCCGGTGACACGCACCGGCTGCGGCGCCCTGTGCCCGCGTTTCGGGCGCGACTGCTACGCCTGCTTCGGGCCTGCCGGGAATGCCAACACCGCGGCCCTGAGTCGCCGGCTCGAAGGACTCGGTCTCACACCGGCGGACGTGGCACGTCGCTTCCTGTTCATCAACAACCATGCACCGTCATTCAACGAGGCCGGCAAAAAGCATTACCGGCAGGGATTCAGCGATGACTAAGCGTTCCGTGTCCATCCACGTGCCGGCGCTGACCCGTGTCGAGGGCGAAGGGTCGTTGCGCCTGCGCATCGAGCATGGCGAGATTCAGGAGCTTGCACTGGATATCTTCGAGCCACCGCGCTATTTCGAGAAGTTCCTCGAGGGTCGGCGCCATCACGAAGTCCTGGACACCGTCGCACGCATCTGCGGTATCTGTCCGATCGCCTACCAGATGAGCGCCGCGCAGGCGATCGAACAGGCATTTGGCCTGGACCCCGGCCCCTGGGTGCGAGATATGCGCCGCGTGTTCTATTGCGGCGAGTGGCTGCAGAGTCACGCCCTGCACGTGCATCTGCTTGCCGCGCCGGATTTCCTCGGCTTCGACAGCGTGGTCGGCATGGCGGCGCGGCACCCCGAGGTGGTACGCCGCGGCCTGCGCCTGCAGGGTCTCGGAAACGCACTGATCCGCCTGCTTGGCGGGCGCTCGGTGCACCCGGTCGGTGCCTGCGTCGGTGGTTTCTTCCGGGCACCGGATGCGGCCGAGGTCGACGACATGCTCGAACAGCTTCGTGCCGCCCTGCCTGATGCACACGACCTGGTGTTGTGGGCCGCCGCGCTCAAGCTGCCGCAGGACGAACAGGCCTTCACCTGCGTCGCCCTGCGCCACGACACCGACTACCCGTTTGAGCAGGGGCGCATCGTGTCGGACGACGGCCTGTCTGTCCCCATCGAGCAATACGAGGATCACTTCATCGAGGAACACCGGCCGCACTCGACAGCACTGTTCTCACTGCTGCACGGCGCGCCTTACCTGGTCGGTCCATTGGCACGCCTCAACCTCAATCATGATCGCCTGCCAGCGGCCAGCCTGTCCCTGCTGCGGCAGACCGGTATGACCTTCCCCAGCAACAACATGTTTCACAGCCTGCTGGCGCGCACGCTGGAGATCCACGTGGCGATCGTAGAGGCCATCCGCCTGCTCGAAAACTACCGACGGCCGGTTTCGCCACAGGTCGAGGTGACGCCGCGCGCAGGCATCGGTTGTGGCGCCACCGAGGCACCACGCGGCCTGTTGTGGCACCGCTATGAACTGGACGATCAGGGCATCGTGCGTGCGGCACGTATCGTTCCACCGACCAGCCAGAACCAGGCGCGCATCGAGGCAGACCTGCGCCGCAGCCTGCGTCAGTTCGGACTGAACCGGCCCGACGACAAACTGCGCCTGCGCGCCGAGACAGTGATCCGCAACTACGATCCGTGCATCTCCTGCGCCACCCACTTTCTGAAGATCGGGGTGACACGCCGGTGATCCGGATCATCGGCCTGGGCTCACCCTTCGGTGACGATCGGGTCGGCTGGCACGTCATCGAGCTGCTGCAAGGCAGGCTGGATGCGCAGGTCGACCTCGTCACACTCGACCGACCCGGCGCGGCCATGATCAACTGGATGGCCGGCGTACAACGGCTGGTGATCATCGATGCGCTCGCCTCGGGACAGCCGCCCGGCCACATCGCCAGGCTGACCGCAACGGACCTGGATTCACAGACGGGTGGGACGAGCAGTCATCAGCTCGACCTCGCGCAGACCTTCGAACTGGCGTGCGCACTGGACTGCCTGCCGGACCAGGTCGAGATCTATGGGATCGAGATCGATACGCTGCAGTCTGCCGAACTGAGTCGGCCAGTCATGGACGCCGCGGCGACACTGGCCAGACGACTGGCGGGATCCTTCAGCACTGCAGCGAACGAACCGCAGGCGGCCATGGATTCAATCGGGGTCTGACGACCAGTCCTCTGTACCGGCATCGCTGGCGGACAGGGCCCTGGCAGCATCGGCGCGGGTATAGAACACACCCTTTCGGGTGAAACCTGCCATGACCGAGGGCAATGCCGCGCTGACACAGCCGTCATCGCCACGCGCGGCTACCCAGTCGCCCGGCAGGCCGTCGAGTACGTGCAGTGGTGCCGGGCTGCCATCGGCGAAACGCGAGACCACGATCTGGCCGGTCGCGGTATTCAGATAGGCCGGGGCAAAGCCCGCCTGCCGGTTGTTGACGCTGACACCGCCGGTCCCGGCAAAGCGTTCGTTCTGGCTGTCGAGATCACAGGCGCACAGGCCGGTGGCTTTCGCCACTGCAAGGTCAACACCACCGTGCGCGGCACTTTGCCCAACAGGATCTGTCGACCTCTGACTTGACACAACACTCTCCGAATCTGCTCACGTCGGCGGTTGAACCGTCGATAGTCCAATGCAAGCATCACCTGTGCCACACCATTCACCAGCCCACCCTGGACAGGCCTATTGATATATTTAGACTATAAAATACATATTGTTAGGATTTTTTTCTCATTCTTTTTCTCGAATAAGAACCGGCATGCGCAAAGCGGGCGGCACTGGCGATCGTAAAGTTTCGTTGACACATCCTGCGCCCACGCAGCGGTATCCGCGGCGCGGCAAAAGCGCGTTGTGGGTTTTCAGGCGGGGCGTTGCGCAACCAGCTGCGCACGATTGCGCCAGCCGCAGGTGATATCGCCGCTGCGACCCTCGTCACGGTAGACGCGGACTATCAGGTCCGGGAACAGGTCGAGCAGTTCGTTGCTCGCCAGCCGGAACCGTTCCGAACCCGGACCACTGTCATCGACCCGCTCCCGGGTGAAGGTCTGGTAATAAAGCAGGCCACCGGGGCGCAGCGCAGCGGCAATGGACGGACACAAGGCCCGGTCGAGGAAGTGCCCCACACAGATCACGTCGAAACACCCGGGCAGCGGCGGCAGTGCGGTGACGTCGCGTACCTCGGCGTGGATCGGCAGATCCGCTGCAGCGCGTTGCAGGTGGTCGATCGCAACCGGCGATAGGTCCCAGGCGGTGACCTGCAGGCCGCGGCGCGCCATGAACAGCGCATTGCCGCCAAGACCGCAGGCCAGATCCAGGGCCTTGCCCGTAGCCGGCAGCAGGTGCGCATTTTCGGTCAGCACCTCGATCGGCACGCCCTCTCCCACGGTGTCGGCGTAGCGCCCATCCCACTTCAATCGCAGTTCGTCTTCGCTCATGCGCGCAGCATACCCAAAGTGGCGCGCCGGTTCGTGCCCTCAGGCCACCGCGGTCCTGCCCGTCCGCCGATCGGCCGCTTTGCGCGTCAGGGTGGCGTACACCTCTGCCAACGCGTCATCGCCCCCGACGTTGCCGGGAAAAATCACCACCGGAAGATGCGGATAGCGGGGATGGTCATCCGGGCACAGCACCACGGAGCAGCCGGCACGGATCTGACCGACCACGCGTGAGGTACGCAGCATCAGTCCCTTGCTCAGTGTGTCGTTCGAGGTGATACCACCCTTGCTGATCAGGAAGCCGGTCTCGCGCGGCATGTTGCGTACCAGGCGCACCAGGAACGCCGAGACCCTGTCACCGAACGCCAGACGCTCGGCCTTGCTGTCAAAGGTACGCTCGCCGCGGCTGGTATACAGCACGATGTTGCGTCCCCCGCGTTCGGCCTCGACCATCTGCTGCACCAGATCGGCAAACAGCCCCTCCTCGTCGCGCACCATCCAGTCCAGGTCGATATGGACCGGCAGGACGTCGGTGGTCTCGATCAGGTGCTGCAACTGCCGCGTGGACTTTTCCACATGCGAGCCGACCAGCACCACGCCCGGCCTGCCGTCGCGCACCAGGCGCGACATCTCCACGGCAGCCACCGGCTGCATCGGCAAGGCAGCGAACGCGGTCAACAGACTGGCCGCACTGCGGAACAGGAAGCGCTTGCCGTCCGCTGCCGCCGCCAGCACCTGGCGTGCAAATCCATCCAGGTCGGACTGCTGCTCGGCATCGACCACGCAGCAGGTATTGCCCCGCAGGGCACACAGGCGCGCGCCGATATCGCCCCGCACGTCGGCCAGGCCGAAGCGCTCGACCTGGGTGGCCGGGATGCGTCCGGCCGTCTTTTCCTCGACATAGTCGGGCAGAAACGCCGTACTGAACCCGAATACGGAATCCTGCGCAAACTCGGTCTCATGCACCGGCACAGGGTTGCCGTCGACCAGCAGATAGTGCATGCCGTCGCGGGTGATCCGGCCGCCCTCGAAAAACGCCGGCACCAGGAAGTGCGCATCGAACGGGCCGAGTTCCTCGGCGATCACGTCGGTCTCCACCGGGTAGTGACCGCGCAGTGTCGAATCGGATCGACTGACGACGACGGGCTGGACCCTGGTGCCCGCTGTCTCCGCCCGTTGCAGCGCGATCTTCAGATTGACGCAGATATCGCGCGTGACCCCGGCTGCCTCGGCCGCTCCCATGCCACGCGTGTTGCTGAGGATAAAGAACAGTGGCGAGCGGTCGTTCAGCGCTTCCACCAGGGTGTCGGGATCCCAGCGTGTCAGCAACAGGCAACCGTGCACGGTCTGCGACCCGGTCGGGTCGTCGTCGATCACGATGATCTTGGTTTCCGTCGACGCTTGCGTATCTTTCATAGCATTCACCGTTGTGAGTTTGGGTATGCGACCTGGCCGGATGCGAACCGGCCAGGTCACCTGCCGTCAGCCCAGCAGTTCAGTGGCACGTCCGGACAGGCGACCAGCGGTAATACCATTGAACGCCATGATCTCGGCTGGGCTGGCCGTGGTCTCGCCACGCTGCCAGCCGAACAGTTCGCGCCCCGCGGCGCGGCTGCGCAACATCACCGGCTCCAACGCAATCGTGCCACCGCCACTGACGCCGATCAGCACATCGCCACCGAACAGGGTCTCGAACGCCGCGTCGTCCATGAACTCACCGTCTGCCTGTGCCGAGTGCTGCCAGGCCACGTCGGTCGGGCGATACAGGCGGCGTGGGTTCGCAACGCTGACGATGCGCACACGGTATCCGGCAGCCTCGATGGCGTCCCTGGCCTCGAACACCGGCAGCAGGATCATGTCGCCGGTAACTGCGAACACGACCGTGCCCTTGCCGGCAGCCGGTGACTCATACAGGCTGATGGCACCTTCACTGATCGCCTGCTCGGCCTGTTGCGGGGTGGTATGCACCGGCAGTGCCGATTTCGAGGCAACGATGCTGATGCACTTGTTGGACTGCTGCACCGACCAGCCGTACGCCGCCTGGATCATGTTCGCATCCGCCGGGTACAGCAGGTAGACGTTGCCGTTGCGCATCTGCCCGCCGATATAGTTTTC